>Ga0123519_10006461_pt1 | contig 18416 bp, 18 predicted proteins | sample YelNatPaOPRAMG02_FD_87396 | JGI IMG/M metagenome (GOLD analysis project Ga0123519, IMG submission 87396) | Hot spring microbial communities from Yellowstone National Park - Yellowstone National Park OP-RAMG-02 (version 2) | ecosystem: Environmental > Aquatic > Thermal springs > Hot (42-90C) ... | reverse complement strand
GGTCTCCTATTCCGACAGCGCCTCGACGGCCTGGGTCACTTTCTCGATGGCTTCGGCCGTGGTCAGGTTGCGGAGGTCGAGGGGCGTGAACTGGGTCTCAAAGTCGGCGCCGGCCTCCGACACAGAGTCCTTGTACATCTTGCGCTGCATGCGGGCATCGCAGCCGCCCACGACATACCTGACGCCGGGCTTGGCATAGTCTCGCCAGAAGCGGTCGCCATCATCGACGCAGAGTTGTGGGTGAACGATGGCGTATTCGACGTCGAGCTCATTGCGCACATAGTTGATCAGCGCCCAAAGGTCGAGCTTGTCGAAGCCGGGGCACTGACCGGTGCAGATGCACATCACGAAACGAGGCTTGTCGGCCATTCCTGCGTCTCTCCTTGGTCTTGGGGATGTCCAACGTACATATTCATTGAGCGCTATATATTATAACGCGAATGGATGCCCTGTCAATCCTTCTACCCTGGGCTCAGGGCTTTTTCAAAGTCGGTGTTATGTGTGGCCCGGCCCCTTCGCAGGCCGACACGAGTACTACAACCGCACTTACCCATCGGGGCGCGGCTCCCATCCGGGCAGGCGCGGAGCGGGTTTGCCGGCTGTTGCCGGGTGTGGGTTGGACCAAGTACGGTTGCAGTACTAGGCTATCCACAGGAAATAGAGCCCCACACCGACCACCAGCGCCCCGCTGGCCTTTTCGAGGAGTGAGGTCCAGCGGCCCATTGCCGACAGGTTGCGCGCCAGCCCGGCAAAGGTGCCTGCGGCGATGATCGGCACGCCGCGCCCGAGGGCATAGATGAAGAGCAGTGTCGCTCCGTACGCCAGAGCGCCCTTGGCCATGACGTAGGTGAGGATGGCGACCAACACCGGCGTGGCGCATTGCGACGATACCAGGCCGGAGACCAACCCCAGCAGGAGCGCTCCGATCAGCCCCCGGCTGCGGACGCTCTCGCGTTGCCGCGCGAACAGCGTTGGCATGGGCACTTGGATCAGCCCCATCAACTCGAGGCCGATCAGGATGCAAATGGCGGCCACCACGTAGTACCACACCTTGCCCATCCACCCGAACAGGGCACCTACGGCAGCCGCGAGGAGGCCCAACAGCACAAAGGTGATCGACAGCCCCACCACAAACGCCGTCGAAATCGCCAGGCTGCGGGCACGGCTGAGGTTGCGACCGCCCACGTACCCGATGATCAGCGGGATCATCGCCACGTTGCACGGCCCAATGCTGGTGATCACGCCCCCGAGGAAGACCAGCAGGTAAGCCCCCAACGAGAAGCTTGCCAGTTGGCTCATATCAGTCGGCATTCCATCTGTCCTCTCTGTAGCCCGACTACGACAGGGGGCTATCTCGACAACGCCGCTGCCAGCTCGCTGCGGAGGAGGTCGGCCGAGATCAGCCCCTGGAAGACCTTGCTCTGCCCGTTGCGATCGAAGATGAAGGTCGTGGGGATCACCTGGATCTGCATTCTCCGGAGCAGGTTCAGGTTGGCTTCATCGTACACGTCCACGTCTACAAATGTGATTTTCCCTTTGAACTCGGGCATCACCGCCGCCGCGGTCTTTTCCATCTCCTTGCAGGGGATGCAAGTCTTGGAGTGGAAGAGGGCGAAGGTCACTCGTTTCTGCGCAAGCGCCTGGTCGAACTGTACTTCGGCAGGCTCGCCCGAGTTGACCGGCTGCGGCGTCAGGAGGGCCTTGCCGACGATGACCGCAGCAACCACAACGACGACAGCGAACAGTGCGACCGGCCAGCGACTCGACTGCCTGGCCGGGCCGTGGCCCTTGTGTGGGCTTGGCTTGCTCACGTATGCGTTACCTCCATGTTCACTCACCTGTGGGTGGGACCTCGCCGGCTGCCAACCCCATCGCCTGTCGCAGGGCATCTCTCTGGGACGCAAACCCGGGCTCCAGCAGGCGCGTGCAGCGGTCGAGGTCGGTCTGGCCAGCGACCAGCTTGGTCGCAAAGATGAAGCAGGTCGCCTCACCACACTGCTTGCAGTTCCCTCCGGGGAGGAGCTTGTAGACCTCCATGACCGTTGGGCGCCGGCGCGCCTCGGTAGAGGGAGCGATGGTAGGCCGCCTCTCCCAGATGCCATTGATCTCGGCGACAATCCGATCGACGATCTCGCGGGCATGGTCGCGGTCTTCGAGGTTGCTGGCAGCGATCTCGAAGGGGCGCAGGGTGTAGCGCCGGCCGCCCCGCACCAGCGTCAGGATGTGGGCCTGGTGGTTGTAGACGGCGCCTGGCCAAACGGCGTTGAGGTAGGGCAAGACCTCGGTGATATCGCGCTGCAGGTGTGCAAAGGCGCTCCAGCGCTCAGAACCCGGCTCGCAAGGCGGAGAAAAGACTTCCAGGTCATAGCTATCGATGAGCATGAGCTTTCCTCCTTCTGGTTTCAGGCGGACTGCGGGTGCTCCGCCTGTGTGCGGGGCTGTGGCCTGCCGGCGTTCACAACATTGCCACCATCCAGGCGCCCAAGAGCAGGAAGAGGCCCGCAGTGGCCAGCTTGATGGCCCCTGTGCGCCGGTTGATGAACTGCCCCAGCCGCTCCGATGCGGTGCCCCAATAGGCCAGCAGGAACACGATGACCAGGGGCGTCACAAACAGGATATTGTAGACGAGCAGGTAAAAGAGCCCTCGCACGCGCAGCTCTGGCACGCCAAGCACAAAGACGATGGTGGGCAGATAGACCTGGCCCGTGCAGGCCAGCTCGATGAGCGAGATTACGGCTCCGGTGACAAAGGCTACGGCCGCGATGGCCCGCACGTTGGCGCCCTCGCGGATGACCTGGTTGATGCGCCGGCGAAGGCGCGTAGGCAGCTTGAGCTTCATCTCCTCTGGCCGGCCCTGGCGCATCTGGTACCAGTCGTAGAGGCTGCCGATGGCGAGGATCAGGCAGAGGAGGGCCGTGAGCCCGTAGAGATAGCGGCTGATCGCCGGCAAAAAGGGCAGGGCTGCCAGGGCCTTGAGCAGGCCGACGCCGACGCCCAGGTAGGTCAGGAAGACGCCCAGGGCGAACAAGGCTCCCACGAGCAGGATCTCCCGCCCCTTCCGGCCGGCGAACGACAGGTAGGAGATGAAGAAGACGATGGTCGCGAAGGCGCAGGGATTCAGGCCGTCGACCAGGCCGGCGGCGACGACGGTCAGCGCGCCGAATGACTGAAAACGCTGGAGGATGCTAGCCTGGGCGGCCGCCAGGTCTGCCTGCGAGGCCCAGTAGGCCTCGCTGCCTGTCTGCAGGTATCGCTGTACCGCCGCATCGAGGCCCTGGGCGTTGACCTGCTCGCCCACGAGCGCATCGGACCCCACAAAGACCGTTGGGGCAGTCAGGCGCTTGCTCAGGGGGACGTTGGTGCGCTCTCCCAACCACTCGGCCAGGGTGGCGTACTGCTTGATGTCGAACTCATCGACCTGCACCTGCGGGTACTTGCTCTTGATATAACGGACATCGTACTCCGCTCGATCGCACTCGTGGCAGCCGACCTGGTGGAAGAAGGCAAGGTGGATCGACGGTGGGGTGGCCGGGGCGATCTGGTCTGATGCCTCTTGCTCTTTCTTGTCACAGATGCGGCATTCCTCGGGTTTGTCGATCAGGGGCGGTGTGGGCCTGGCGGCGGAGGGGGCCAGCTCCTCGGGCCATGGTGCGCCGCCCTGAGCGAGCAGTGACTCGACCAGGGTGGGCAACTGGGCGCGGATTTCCTGTTCGCCCAGCAGCACCTTGCCACCGATGAAAAGCTCTGGCACGCCTACCTTGTCGGGCGGGACGTTATAGAGCTTCTCCATGGCGAGGAGCGCCTCATAGTTGGCCGAGGTGGAGATCTCGACCATCCTGATCTCCAGTTGCGCACCGAACCTGGCCTGCAGGGGCGGCAGCACTTCCTGCAGCACGACCTGGCAGTGGGGGCAGGTGCTGGAGTAGAAGAGCACCCCCCGCACGACGGGCTCCTCGGCCGAGATGGCGTGCGACAGGGGTACAACAAGGAGGATGAGCACGCTCAGAATCACCGGCAACCGCCGCAACATCGTCAAGTGACCTCCCCCTGTGATCAAGGCAGGCGCTAGCCGCCCGGTGCCCCAGGATGATGGACCCAGGGCGCTGGCGTGCAGTCCATGCAATTATGCGAATCCAGAGATAGAGTATAACCTGCCTCTTCAGTCACGTCAAGACAGAGCGGCGAGGGTGCAGTTCAGTTTGGGGGCAAGCCCGTATGCCAGCATTCGGTGCATGGTGCTGCCCCCACCCCCAGCCCCGCCCCCACGCCTGGGGGCGGGGGGCAAGGTTTTGGGGGTTTGGGGCGGGCGCAAAGCGCCCGCCCCAAACCCCCATCGAAGGGCTCCCCCTTCCCACTGCAGTGGGAAGGGGGCCGGGGGGATGGGGCTCATACCTGTCCAGAACGCTGCTCGCTGGTTTGCCCCCAGAATGAACTGCACCCAACGACACTCCGACGGTAGACCCTGTTGCCGCCTCGGGCTGGCCGTTTGGCAGCCCTACGTGGTCACACTGCCGCGGCAAATGCCTCCCTCAACTGCTCCACTGTGGGCACACTGCCAGCGAAGCGGACCTGGTCGCCGATCAAGAGCGCGGGGGCAAACCTGGCGCCGTACTTGTGGAATAGGGAGAGCACCTGCCGACGCTGTTGTGGATTCAGAGACTCTCCTCCATGCAGGAGCGCGCTCAGAGAGACCGTGCGGACCTGCACCGTGGCCGCGACTTGGGCAGATGCCTGCTGGATGTTCTTCTCGAGTTCTTTATCGAGCAGCGCGAGGTGCCGCATGCAGCAGGCACCGGAGACCACTATGACTTGCAGCGTCGGAACCTTCTCCATGGAACCCTCCACTTCAGCGCTTAGGAAATGACGTTGAGAATGTACCCTGTGAGGATGGCGCCGATGACCATGGCCACGGCGAAGGCAGCGACGTACCTCCTTTTGAACATGGCAGCGAGCATGAGGATCTCGGGCGGGCTGATCGAAGTGGCCGTGACCAGAAAGGCCACGACGGCTCCGTGGCTCATGCCCTTGAGCGACAGCGAGTACACGATGGGCACGACAGCCGCGACGTTGACGTAGAGGGGCACCCCGATCAGCGCAGCGACGGGGACGGCAAGGAGGCTGCTACCGCCGGCGTACTTGAGGATGACCTGCTCGGGTATGAAGCCGTAGATGAGCGCGCCAATGGCGCTGCTGACCAGGATGATCGGCAGCAGCTTCCTGGCAAAGTCGAGCGTGTAGAGCCAAGCGCGACCGGCTTTGGCGCCAAAGCTGTCCTTCATCATTACCTGCGGCAGGTCGATAGCGCCCGGCTCTTCCAATGGGGCGCTGACGAATTCGTCCTTTACTTGATCGTCCCAACTCAGGCGATCTACCAATGTGCCGCTGACGAATGCGACGGATACCCCTGCGATAAGGAAGGCAAGCGCCGAGGGGATGCCGAATAGCGGCGCAAGGATGGGAATGGCCATCTCAACGGGGTAGGGCGAGGCGAACAAGAAGGCCGTCAACACTCCGATGGGGATCCCCGCTCTGACCATGCCGGCGAGCAAGGGGATGGTGGAGCAGGAACAGAAGGGGGTGACGAAGCCGAGGAACACGCCCGCCAGCCTGCCGACAAAACCCTTCCTCCCCGCCAGCTTTTCCTTGAGCATCTCGGGCGCCACATACTCCATGGTGAGGCCCGAGAGGAAGGTGATGATCAAGAAGAGGGGGATCAGCTCGAGCAGGATGGTCACGAAGAAGCGAGCAGAGTTGGTCAGGAGTTCAGCCACGTGTGTCCTCTCCGTTTTCGACGACGACCCGGGTAAGATACGGGATCACTTCCCGCCAGACGCGCACTGCGTTGCAGTAGGCTCTGTCACCTTTCGCTGTCAGCCCGTAGACTTTGCGCTGTCGCCCGCCTACGGTCTCAGTGCTGACCTGGGCATACCCTCCTTCCACAAGCTCTTTGAGAATGGGATAGATGGTGCCATAGGTGGGCACGCAGCAACCCGCGGTGAATTCGGCCAGCTTCTCCAACACCAAGTACCCATGGGAAGGCCCCGTGTGCAGCACCCGCAGGATAAAGAACTTGGAAAGCCCCATGTTTACAAGGGCCTTCCAGTAGGCAGGGTCCTCAAGATCGTTCATGCTTGTTCCTCGCCAATGGAGCGAACCTCGATATATCGATGGTCATCATAAGGCCAGGCATGAATCTAGCACTTTGCGTGCTGGCTGTCAAGTGTGGGGAGGAGGGGAATTGGGACCTGGGCGAGCAGTAGGACTGCTCGCCCAGACACGCGGCCATGCCTTTCTTGCACGTGGGCGCTAACGACGAGGGGAGGGCATCACGGCGAGACCACGATCCTGTTCTCGACCTGGGAGACCCCACGGGTCGACCAGGCGACGGCTTCAGCCTCTTCCTTCTCGGCCAAGGAGCGGACCTTGCCGGTGAGCACCAGAGTGCCGTCGTAGGTCTCGACGTTGATCCGCTTGGCATCCAGCTCGGCGCTGCGTTCCAGGGCTTTCTCGATCTTCTCCTTGACTTCCGCCGGGGAGACTCGGGGCGCCATCACTTTGATGTTGTTGATGACGCCCTTGACGCCCTGCAAGCTGCGCACGTCCTTCTCCGCGGCCTGCTTTTGGTACCAGTAGTCGACATCGCCCTCCAACGTCACCCAACCGTCGCGGACGGTTACCTGGATGCGCTCGTCGGGGACCTGGATGTCCCACCGCAGGGCGTTCACGGCGGCGGCAGCGATATCGGTGTCGGAGCGGATGGCTGCTGTGGGCAGCTTGACTTCGATGTCGTTGGCGATGGCTTTCACTCCATCGACGCGGCGGGCAGCCTTCTCTGCCGCCTGCTTCTCAGGATAGCTGGCCACCGATCCAGTCAGGGTGACCACGCCATTGCGCACGGAGACGCCGATGCGCGCCGGCTCGCGGATCTCAGGCTCCGACTCCAGTTCGGCGATCACATCGTCGCGAATCGCTTCATCCTCGCGCAGCCAGACGGCCATCATCCGTCCCTCCCACAGTGTGATGGGTGGCCACGACCTTGGGGCCACCCATGCGGTGCAGCAACCGGTGTGCCAGCCTGACACGCCGCAGGGGGTGCTGTGCCTTCGGCCCGTGGGCGACTGCCGAGGCGGCACCGTTGGCCCGCGGTCGGCAGCCTGGCATGGCCCTTGCCGCCGCAGAACCGGGCAAACCGGAATCGATGGAACGCGGGAGGCATGATGAACGGGGAGCAGAGCGTTCCCTATCGCCCTTTGGGGCGCACCGGCCAACAGGTCTCTCTGGTGGGTCTGGGCGGCGCCCACCTGGGGAGGGTCGGCGAGCAGGAAGCGATCCGCATCATCCGCACGGCGCTCGACGAGGGGCTCAGCTTTCTCGACAACTCTTGGGACTATTACGAAGGCGTCAGTGAACTGCGGGCAGGCAAGGCCCTGCAGGACGGCTACCGTGACAGGGCTTTCGTCATGACCAAGGTCGATTCGCGCAGCCGCGAGGGCGCGGCGCGGCAGATCGACGAGTCGCTCCGCCGGCTGCGAGTGGACAGAATCGATCTGCTGCAGCTCCATGAAGTGATCCGCCCGGAAGACCCGGACTGGGCCTTCGCGCCGGGTGGCGCCATCGAGGCGCTGCTGGCCGCCCGCGAGTCGGCCAAGGTGCGCTACATCGGTTTCACCGGCCACAAGGACCCCAGCATTCACCAGAAGATGCTGGAGGTCGCTGCTGCCCATGGAGTGGCCTTTGACGCGGTGCAGATGCCGCTCAACGTGATGGATGCGCACTGGCGCAGCTTTGCGCAGAGGGTGCTGCCGGTGCTCCTGGAGCGCGGCATCGCCGTGCTGGGTATGAAGCCGTTGGCTGGCGGCCACATCCTCGAGAGCGGCACAGTCAGCGCCGTCGAGTGCCTGCACTATGCGATGAACCTGCCCGTTTCGGTGGTCATCACGGGCTGCGATTCCATGGCCATCCTCAGGCAGGCCCTGGAGGCAGCGCGGGCCTTCCGGCCGCTCAGCCCCGAGCAGGTGGCGGAGCTGCTGGCGCGCACCGCGGCGGTTGCCGCCAATGGCCGCTACGAGCCTTACAAGACGGGGCAGGGCTACGACAGCACCACACACCACCCCGAGTGGCTGCGGTAGAGTGCGACCGTCGCTGCGGCGAGGCCGGTGTGCCGCAATTCTGGCCGGCTGCAATGCCTGCAACGGATGCGCTATGCCTCAGTCCGATACCAGGTGGGCACTTGCCCGGCTGGCCGGAAGACGTGCCATCGCCGCGCCTGGGCCAGGCCCGCGTCCAGAGCCTGCGGGATACTCTTGAGTGTTGGACGGCCTCCGGGGTATCCGCTACAATAGGGCTGCAAGCGCCGGCCGCATGGTGCCGGCGCGTCGGACGCGATAGCGAAGGATCGGAGCCATGAACCGGGGCAGTTTCTTTGAGATCGGTGGCCTCAACATCTGGGTTGTTGCTGCTGGAAACGGGCTCAACCTCATCCTTGAGGGCCTCGTCCTGCTCGGCGCATCGCTGGTGGCAGCCCCCTCGGGCTGGCTGAGCCAGGTGCTTCTCGTCCTTGGAACGTTCCTCAGCACCCTTGTTGTATCCTTCGTCTGTGGGCGCATGGAGCGTGAACGCTACCTCAGCTATGCAGGGTATACGCTGCCGGGGAACCTCCTGCTCACCGTTCCCAGCGTCGTGTTTGCGGGCATCCTCGGACTGATGCTGGTGGCGGTGGCAGTGATGGGAGCGTTCAACGGCGCGCGCCTGGCTGAGATGAGCCTTCCGCGGCACAGCCGTGGGTGACGGCCTGCAGCGATGCAGGCCACGGGCCTCATACCTGGAGGAACTTGATCCGGCTTTGGGTTAGGCGGCCCGCAAGGTCCTTGAGGGCTGCGGAGGCCATATGCTCTGGGCGCAGCGTTGCCAGCGGTATGCCTTCTTTGGCGGCGACCAGCGGGAGGTCGGCAGCCGGCGGGATGGTGCCTGCGATGCCGGCCTGCAGCGTGGCGCGCAGGGTGGCCAGAGGCAGGGCGTTGGCGCTGACACCGCGGTTGACCAGGATCACCCCAACCAGGTCGCCCATGATGCCCCATTGCTGAAGGGTGGCTAATGTGGCGCGGGCGCACTGCACGCTCAGCGGATCGGGCTCACACACCACTGCGGTAAAGCGGGCGTGGCTGGTCACGGCGCGGTTGGCGGCGCTCCAACAGGGAGCCAGGTCGAACACGACATAATCCGCCTCCTGGAGCAATTGGGCGACGAGGGCCTCGACGAAATCGGCGCTGATGTCGCAGGGCGTGTCGCCGCTGCGGGGCGCGGGCAGAAGGCGCAGCCCATTGGCCGAACGCAGGATGGAGCGGCCCAGGACGTCCTTTTGTGACAGGTTCGCGGCAGGCATGGCCAGGAGCTCGCTCAGGTCGTGGGCCGGCTGGAAGCCGAGGAGGCCGGCGGCTGTGCCCGGGCCGGGGCGCAGTTCGACTACGGTGACGGCTTTGTTCTGTTCGGCGATCAGCGAGGCGACGTTGACGGCTACTGTCGTGGTGCCTGAGCCGCCCTTGGCACCGAGGAAGGCAAGGACCTGGCCGCTGGGCATGCTCCGGTGTGCCGCACGGTTGAGCAAGGCCTCCACGCGCGCCACCAGTTCGCCGGTGTCGGCCGGCTTGGGCAGATAGTCATCGGCGCCGCTCTTGAGGCCGCTGACACGATCGGCGACCAGCCCGCGGGCGCTCAGCATCAGGATCGGCAGGCGCGCGGTGGTGGGGTCGGTCCGGAGGCGCTGGCACACTTCCAGGCCGCTCATGTCGGGCATCATGACGTCCAGGATCACGAGGTCAGGCCGCTCGGTGGGCAGACGGCTCAAGGCCTCACTGCCGTTGGCAGCGGTCGCTACATCGTACCCCTCAGCCTGCAGGGCATAGCTCACCAGGCGGAGCGCATTCGGGTCGTCATCAACAATCAGAATCTTGCGGGCCATGGCTCTGGTCCTCCTTGTTGGCTATGGGAATGGAAAAAGAGAACACACTGCCCCGGCCGAGCTCGCTCTGTACCCAGATGCGGCCTCCATGGGCCTCGATGATGCGCCGTGAAATGTACAGGCCGAGGCCAGTGCCGCCTGCGCGGCGGGTGGCCGACGAGTCGACCTGGTAGAACTTGCTGAAGAGGTGGGGGATCGCCTCGGGCGGGATGCCCGGGCCATGGTCGGTGACCGATAGCGTGACCTCACCGGGCCCGGCCTGGCAGCGCACCTGGACTCTGCTGCCGGGGCTGGAGAACTTGATGGCGTTGCCGACCAGGTTCGTGACCACCTGCGCCAGCCGGCGCGCGTCGCCGCAGATCCAGGGCAGCCCTGGGGCGGCTTCGAACTCGAGAGCCACCTCGCGGCCGCTGGCCACACCCTCCAGCCGGGTCACAGCTTCGGATGCTACCTGGGCCAGGTTGACCCTCGCTTTGGTCAACTCTACATTGCCCGACTCCATACGCGACGTGTCGAGGAGGTCGCTGACGATGGAGGAGAGCTGGTTGGCCTGCTCGATGACGCGGCCCAGGAACTCGCGCTGCACTTCGGGGTCGGGCACCTTGCCTCTGAGGATCAGCTCGACGAAACCTTTGATCGAGAAGAGCGGCGTGCGCAGCTCATGCGACACTGTAGAGATAAAGTCGCGTTGCAACTGCTCGAGCTCGTGCTCGCGCGTGACGTCGTGCAGCAACTTGATCTCGCCCCCCTCTCCATCCTCGATGTCTTCGATCGGCGAGGAGAGCACCTGGAGCACGCGCGGCTGAGGAGCGTCGACCACGACCTCGATCTTGTCCCTTGGTCCTTCGGCGTCCAGCAGGGCAGGGTGTTGCAGCGAGGCTGCGGGGGACGGCTGGGGCTCACAGATCCTGAGCAGAGGCTCGTAGCGTGGATCGGTTGTGGCGCCGGTCGGCGACCAGCCAATCAACTCGGAGGCTTGCAGTCCCAGCATCGCTTCGGCAGCCGGGTTGACCGAGATGATGCGCCGGCCACGGTCGAGCACGACCAGGCCATCGGCCATGTGTTGGATCACGGCATCGACGTGGCGCTTGGCGCGCCTGAGCTGTTCATAGAGTTGGGCGTTCTCGACTGCCACGGCCACCTGGCCGGCCAGCGCTGTCCAGATGCGGCGGTCTGTCACATCGAAGGTACCGGGCTTCGTGCTGGCCATGATGAGCGCCCCAAGGGCTTTGGCGCCGACCGATAGAGGAGCGGCCACCACCGCGCGATAAGGCGCGCCCTCCTGGCACTCGTCCCGCTGGGCTTGGGCATCGGCCACGTAGATCGTGGCTCCCTGAGCGATGGCCTTGTCGGTGAGCGAGCCACAGAAGCGACAGGCGTCCACTCCCTGACCATTGCCAAAGCGAGAAGAGGTGCCGTCGCCTTGCTGTTCGTGTTTCACAAGGCAGATACAGGCCAGCTCCGCGTCAGGGTTGATGCGGCGTGCTGCCTGGCGGACCAGGTCCTGCAGTTGGTGCAGCTTGTGGATCCGCGCGAGTTGGCTGCTGAATTCAAGGAGCAGTTCATTCTCCGCCAGGTGATGCGGGTCGGCGGTCGGGGGCAGCGCACTGATCGACGACATCGACACCTCACAGGCTGTGCCCAAGCTTCGATTGCATTATGCATCATTACTGTCGCCGGCACAGCCCGCAGCCCTGCGCGCCGGCGGTAAAGGGACCGAGGTTGCGGTGCCTGGCGGAGAGAGCAGATGCCAGGGGAACGCCATCTGCAGGCGTGGCCCCTGGCATCTGGCGGAGTGGTGAGGAGCCCTACGTGCGCAGGTACGAGGCGGCGTAGATCATCTCGTTCTTGAGGATGCGTACGGTCTTGTAGATGGCGACCTGCTCGGGGTCGTTCATGTCGACCATGCCGGGGTCGAACTCCTCCATAGCGGCGGTGGTATCGTACAGGTGCAGGAGGAGCCGCCCCACGGGCGTCGAGTCGTCGCGCTGCTCGACAATGCGGATGACCTCATTCTGCTTCTGGTCCAGAGGGTCGGCGATGGCAGCGTCCAGGCCGACGGCCATGAGCATGACCAGATAGGTGCGGTTGATCAGGCTCCGGTTCTCTGGGGGCACACTGTTGGAGACGTTCGACAGCCCAACCACCGTCATGGGCGGCGGGTCCATGAGCTGCTTGAACATGCGGATGGCCTCGACGGCATTGGGCACGTACTCCTGGGTGCCGGCCACCGTCAGCACCAAGGGGTCGATGTAGAGATTCTGCATGGGGATGCCCAGCTCCATGGCCCGCGGGATGAGCTTGTCCATGGCGATGGCCACACGTTCCTCTGCGGCGACCGGAATACCCTCCTTGGCCATGGTCAGCGCAATGAGCTTGGCGCCGTACTGTGCGGCCAGGGGGGGCACGGTGGCCAGGCGCTCCTCCTCGGCAGAGGTCGAGTTGATGAAGGGATGCTCCTTGCAGCGCTTGAGCCCCGCCTCGATGGCCGCGAGGTTGGTCGTATCCAACGAGAGGGGCACGTCGGTGACTGCCTGCACCGCGTCGACGATCCATTCCATGACCTCGACCCCGGCCTTGCGCTGCGGGCCGATGTTGAGGTCGATACAGGAAGCGCCCGCCCGCACCTGCGCCAGGGCCATTTCCTGGATGGCCTTGGTGTCGCGGTTGGTGATGGCTTCCTTGACCCTGGGGGCGATGATGTGGATGTTCTCGCCTATGATGTACACGTGACTTTCCTCCTTGTCGCTTGAGAACCGCACGCCGGTAGCCAACGGATAGAAGGGCGGTGGCTGATGGAACTGAGGGAACTGACGGAACTGGGGGAACTGAGGGCCAACTCGTCTCCGTTCCCTGCAGTCGCACCAGTTCCCCAGTTCCATCAGCTCCCTGGTCGGTCGATCGTCTTCTGCAAGATCTCTACGACTGCCCGGTAGATCGCGCTGTCGTGGCCCAGCTCGGCGAGGGGCCGGCCGATCAGGTCGAATTCGGCTACCTGTGGGTCGGCGGGCACGGTGCCGGCGAGCGGAATGCCGAGTTGCCCGGCGGCTTGCAGGAAACTCGCAGACAGCTCTCCCGTGACCCGGTTGACGACCAGGTAAGCCTTGCCGATGCGGGTGCCCAGCTCGTGGATGAGGTCGACGATGTGCTGGGCCGCCGCTACGCCGCGCATGGTCGGGTCGGTGACGACGAAGAGGTGGTCCACGTTGCGGGTCGTCTGCCGGCTGATGTGCTCCATGCCAGCCTCGTTGTCGATGACGACGTACGCATAGCCGTTGCCGAGCCGGTCGATGGCGGTGCGCAGCATGTTGTTGGCGGCGCAGTAGCAGGTGGGCCCCTCGGGTCGCCCCATGGCGAGAAGGTCCACGCCGTTGCCTTCCACCAGGCACTCCTCCACCTTGTAGGCGAAGTAGTCGGGCTTGGAGACGCCGGCCTGGAAGCGGCCGGCGGAGACCTGGTCTCGGGCGTCTTCGCGAATCTGGCCGATGGTGGCCTCCAGGGGCAGCCCCAGCGCCAGGTTCAGGTTGGAGGATGGATCCCCATCGATGGCCAGGACGGGGGTGCGGCCCCTCTCCACCAGGTACTTGATGGTCAGGGCGGCGAAACTGGTCTTGCCGGTACCGCCCTTACCGGCGACGGCGATCGTCACGGTCATGCAAGCCTCGCAACTCTAGGGCTCTCGATCTGACCCAGCCGTGGCCGCCTGCCGCAGGAGCCGGGCGACCGATGGAAACGCGGTCTCATCGGTGTGGGGCAGGAAGAGGGCCGAGGTGAACTCTTCCATAAAGCTGTTATCTGCACTCAACTCGAGGTAGGTCATGCGCCCGGCGATGTCGGCCACGTCTTGCCTGAGCTTGCGGCTGAGGAGGGCCTGGTAGGCACCGCGTACCGAAGTGTTGCCCAGGTAACGGAAGCGCTCCCAGGGCATGTCGGGCAGGAGGCCGATGGTGATGGCCTTCTCGATGTTGATGTACTTGCCGAAGGAGCCGCCGATGAGGACCTCTTCGACATCGGCCAGGCTGATGCCTACACTGCGGGTGAGGACGGAAAAGCCGGCGTAGATGGCCCCCTTGGCGCGGAGCAGGTTGGCGATGTCGGCCTCGTTGAGCACGATATCTGCTGCAATGCCCCTGACAGGGTCAGCCGCCACCAGCAGATACTCTGGCCCATGCTCGCCGACGCGGATGCGGGGCGTGCTCAGGCTACGGTTGAGCCGGCCGGCCTTGTCGATCACACCGGTGAGGAACATCTCTGCCAAGGCCGAGATCATCCCTGACCCACAGATGCCCTGGGCCGGGAGGTCCCCGATGGTGCGGCAGGTGGGCTCGAAGGTGTGAGGGTTGATCCACACCTCATCGATGGCTCCCGGAATGGCGCGCATGCCCGACTGGACGCCGGCGCCTTCGAACGCGGGCCCAGCCGAGCAGGCGCAGGAGATGAGCCAGTCGGCGTTGCCGAGGACAATCTCCCCATTGGTGCCCACGTCGATGAAGAGGGTGAGTTTCTCGGTGCGGTACATCTCGGAGCTGAGCACGCCTGCGGTGATATCGGCCCCCACGTAGGCGCCTACGCCGGGCAGACAATCGACTTGGGCATCGGGGTGGGCGTGGAGCCCCAGTTCGGCGGCGCGGGCCGGGAGCGGGCGGTTGATGGTCGGGATGTAGGGCTCGAGCCGGATGTACTGGGGGTCGATGCCCAGGAAGAGGTGGATCATCGTGGTGTTGCCTGCCACTGCCAGGCGCACGATCTGCTGCGCCTCGACGCCGTTCCGCTGGCAGAGTTCATCCAAGAGCTCGTTGAGCGTGCCGACGACCAGAGACTGAAGGTGGGCGAGCCCCCCCTCGCGGCGGGCGTAGATGATGCGCGAGATGACGTCTTCGCCGCAGGCGATCTGGCCGTTGAAGGTCGATGCAGTGTCGATGACCCGGCCGTCCTGCAGGTCTACCAGGTAGACCACGTTGGAGGTGGTGCCGATGTCGATGGCTGCGCCGCAGAGCCGGGCCGTGCCGCGAGGGCGCAGGTCCAACAAGCGCGGGGCAGGGTGTTCGTCTTCCCAGGTGGCGCGCTCGATGATGGCATCGACCTGCCAGCCTGCATTGCGGAGACGTGGCCCCAGGCTGCGCAGCGCCGGCAAGCCTGCCCGCAGAGGCTCGATGCCGTGGGCGGCAGCGAGCTCGCGCTGCAAGCGGTCCCAGTCGTTGGTATTGTCATCGAGGCTGGGTGGAGTGATGTCCAGCGGGTAGGCTGCGACGAAGGGGTCGGCCTGCCAGGGGCCGGCATTGTCGGGCAATGCGACGGCAGCAGCGGCCTTCTCGCTGGCCACGGCGTGCGCCACAAGCGCCTGGGGTGGGATCTCTACGAGGAGATCGCTCTCGACCACGCTCTGGCAAGCCAGGGCGTAGCCCCGGTCGACCTGTTCGCGGCTCAGGCGCAGCTCGGAGCGGCGCCGCACCTGCCCCTGGCGGACGATCACCTGGCAGCGCCCGCAGCGGCCCTGCCCTCCGCAAGGCAGGTTGAAGGTGAGCCCCGCCTGGGCGATAGCGTCGCTCAGCAGTGTGCCCTCGGGCACCTGGACGGTCTGGCCACCAGGCTCAAACGACACGTGATACATGACTTGGTTGGTTCCTTCTCTCCAATCACGCCAGGAAAAGCAGCCCAGCCAGCCGGCGCACGCCGCGCACCAGCGGCGCCAAGGGCCGGCTGCAGCGGTAGACAAGGGCGACGCTCGCTGCACCCAGCAGCACGCCGGCCACGATGTCGAGCGGGTAGTGCACCCCCCCGATGATGCGAGAGATGCCTAGAAGGCTGCCCAGAGCGATGGCCAGAGCGCCCAGCCGAGGGCTGCGCCGCGCGATCCCCACGGCAAACACAAAGGCAACGGTGGCAGCGTTGCTGGGCAGCGACGAATCCGACGGGTGATAGAAAAGCAAGTGCACGCCATCGTGGGCGGTGAAGGGCCTGGGCCGGAAGAAGAGCAGGTTCAGCCCTTTGAGCACTGCCATGGCGATGGCGAGCGCTACGATCGTGTAGATGGCGGCGGCGTGGTCGGCGCTGCGATCCTCGGGCGTACGCCCGCGGAACCACAGGACCACGAGCAACGCCGACAGGGCGGTGGTCAGGGCATAGTCGTTCATCAGAAAGCGTACCAGAGCGTCGAACAGCGCCGAGCGGCCCGCCAGGCTGTTCAGACTCTGGAAGAGCGCCCAATCCCACGCCAGCATCACGCCGCGCTCCCGATGCCCTGGGCGTGGCGCCACTGTTGCTGCAGCCACCCTGCCACCAACGATACTGCCTCCTCGCTTGCTGCCAGGCTCAGGTGGCCCTCGCCGCGGACGAGCCGCAGCTCAGCGGCCGGCGAGAGCACCTCGAAGCGCGTGTGAAGCCCAGATACAGGCACCAGTGCGTCGCCGGCACCGTACACCACGAGCATCGGCCGGGGGGCGATGCGGCCCAGGGCCTGCAGGCTCGCCAGCCCCTCCAGCAATTGCCTCCGCTTCCCGCCCAGCAGCCAGTGCCAGGCCTCGGGGAAGGTCATCTCGTCGAGGAGGCCCAGCCCGGGCCTCGCATTCTCCGGCCCCCACAAGGGAGCCAGGGCCACGACTGCGCGGAGTTGCTCATCCTCGGCGGCTGCGCGCAGGGCCAGATCGGCCCCCAGGCCGGTGCCGCCCACTGCCAGAAAGCCGGCGTCGACCAGTGGCTGCCGGGAGAGGAACGCCATGGCGCCGGGCACCAGGGCCAGGGCGTCGGGGTAACGCTGGAGTGCCTTCTCCCAGGCCGGCAGGAGCACGGTCCAGCCTTCCTCTGCCAGCCTGCCCGCCAGGGCATTGAGTTGCCCCGGAGAGGTTGCCGGGTCGGCCAACAAGCATATGGCTGGGCCGGGCTGGTCGCGGCGGGGGTCCTGCAGCAGCGTCGCCTCGTTCCCCTGGGCCAGCCGCACACGGCGCGCCTGCACGGCCTGGGGCCAGGCAAGGGCGCGCTTCTGCCGGAGTGGCCGCAGCGCTGCGGCGCCCAGCAGCGTCACCCCCAATGCCAGTGCCACGCCCCCCGCAAAGAGCAGCGTCAGCTCGGTGCCCGCAGGCCCAGGCGTGATGAGCTCGCGCCGGGTGCCGAAGAACCAGGCATAGCTCAGCGCAATGACCGCAGGCCCGGCCGCATGGCGCCAGGCGGGCCTGCGCCGGTAGTCGAGCAGGGCGAAGCCAGCCAAGGAACGCCATGCGGCCAGCACCTGCAAGACTCCAGCCGTCACCAGCGCGGAGAAAGCCAGGTAGCTCAGAGCAAGGTAGGCGCTGACGAACTTGAGCAATGACGCATCCTCATGGCAGCGAGCAGCGGACAGGCTACTGCGTATTGCGTACTGCGTGCTGCGTAATGCGTAAGGTGGGGCCTCCCTGAGCCCCTAGTTACGCAGTACGTAGTACGCAGTACGCAATACCCACCACGCCGCAACTGCCCGCCTACTTCCACACGTTCTTCAGGTACGCCGGAATGTCGATGGCCTCGCGCGGGCCTACGCGGATCTCCCAACCGGGGAGCTCTTCTTCCAGCTCGCCCGACAGCGTGGCCACCAGGCCTGGGATGACCAGCTTCTTGTGGCTGATCTTGCCTTCGATCCCGGAGGCCTTGACAGCCTTGGCGATGCGCTCGGCATCGAACTTGCCGGCCGCCCAGGAGGTCAACACCGACATGCCTTCCGCATCGCAGATCAGGAGCCAGGCAGGCTGGCCCGAGCCCTCGACCTCGCCTGCGACGCTAAAGTAGGTGAGGGAAAAGTTGGTGGTGACCAAGAGCGGCGACTCGGCCTTGGGGTTGTTGATCTCGTAGAGGCCCGGGCTGACCTGGATCGGTTTCTGCGGGTCGGTGTAGATGTTCTGGCGCAAGGTCAGAAGTGGGTACACAATGGCCGGATCGGCGTGGTCGAGCACCACCAGGCCGGCGTACTTGGCGATGGCCTGGGCCGCAGCCACGACCTCGTCGCCTGCCGACTGCGCGCCATCGGCGGCGAAGACGATCGTCGGGTAGCCGAGGATGCGCAGGTTCTGTTTGAGCGCCAGGCGACGGAGCTGTGTCTGAGCAGCCAGGTTCGCGGCCAAACCATGAGCGCCGGGATCGAGCACGATATCCTCCACCCCTGCGCCTTTGACCTTCTCGACCAGGGCGGCCAGGGCGTTCAGGTCACCCGTGCCACGCACGGCCAGCGCGGCTTTCGCCGAGAGGGCTGCTGCGGCCATCTCCTGCCAGTTGCCCTCGGTAGCAGCGTACACCAAGGGCGTAGTGCCCGAGGCCTTTTCCAGGCCGGCCTTGATTGCTGCCGGGCTGTCGCTCATCAGAACGAGGGGCAGCTCGCCCGCCGCGCGGGCCGCAGCCACTGCCGATGCGAACCGGGCGGGGTCCCCCGAAACGTTCTCGATCGCCAGGCCATCGATACCCAGACGCACGCCCACGCGCTCTACACCATAGC
>Ga0123519_10006455_pt1 | contig 18424 bp, 13 predicted proteins | sample YelNatPaOPRAMG02_FD_87396 | JGI IMG/M metagenome (GOLD analysis project Ga0123519, IMG submission 87396) | Hot spring microbial communities from Yellowstone National Park - Yellowstone National Park OP-RAMG-02 (version 2) | ecosystem: Environmental > Aquatic > Thermal springs > Hot (42-90C) ... | reverse complement strand
TTGTTTAGTTTGTCTGAATGAAGATACTTTTAGACGTCATCGGCAGAGGTTAACTCCATCAAGCTATGTCATATATGACGAGGCTGATTTTGCCGTTCAAGGAGAATTTATAAAAATTGCTGTTCCCTTCAAAAAAATCTTATCCGAATCCAAAGGTTCGCCGGTAATGATGAATATGCTAGCTTTAGGAGCTTCTTTGGCGGTCATTGGGGCAGATTTAGACATAGTTAATGATATTATCCAAGAACAATTTGCCGATAAAGATCAAACTATAGTTGATTTAAATCAAAAATTTGCCGGATTGGGTTTCAACTATGTTAAAACCAATTACCAAACATTGGTGAAGACATTGTTACCAAAAAAAAACGAGGAAAAGAAGATGGTATTAACGGGAAATGATGCCTTTTCTTTAGCCTCGGTTGTCGCCGACTGTCGTTTATTTGCCGCTTATCCGATGACGCCCGCTTCGTCTGTTTTGACTACACTGGCCGCTTGGCAGGAGAAGACCGGTATGATTGTTCGTCACAGCGAAGATGAAATTGCTGTCATCAATACAGCTTTGGGTTCATCGTTTGCCGGTGTGCGTTCGGCGATTGCCACCTCAGGCGGTGGTTTTGCTTTGATGGTCGAGGCACTTTCTTTTGCTGGGGTAGCGGAAATTCCTTTAGTAGTTTTTCTTGCTCAAAGACCTGGTCCGGCAACCGGTATGCCAACTTGGACGGAACAGGGCGACTTGCTTTTTGCCGTTAATGCCGGCCATGGCGAATTCCCGAAAATAGTTTTAGCTCCCGGCGACGTTGCCGAAATGATTGAGCTGACTGCTAAGGCTTTTGATTTGGCAGACGTCTACCAGCTTCCAGTAATAATTTTATCAGATATGTATTTGTCCGAATCGCACCAAACCTATCCGATCAAGGGTTTCAATGATTTTACTGCCAGTTATCGCGTTAATCGAGGCAAGTTGGTTAACCAGCCTTCAGAGAGCAAATATTTGCGCTATAAAGTTACCGATGACGGCATATCGGAAAGGTTAGTTCCCGGAACTTCCGGATATTTTTATCAAGCCAACTCCTATGAACATCTTGAAGATGGTCATTCAACAGAAGATGCCGCCGAGAGGGTAAAGCAAGTTGAAAAAAGAGAGAGAAAGCGGATTACCTATTTAAAACAAGATTTCCAGCCGGCCAAAATTTATGGCGATATGGCGGCGGCAACGGTTGTTTTCGTCTCATGGGGATCGACAAAAGGACCAATAATTGAGGCGCAGAAGATTCTTGATCGAAAGAGAGTCAAAAGCGCATTTATTCATTTTACCCATCTTTATCCTTTGGAGAAAGATAAAATAAGGCCTCTTTTTTCCCAAGGAAAAAGATATGTTTTAGTGGAAAACAATTATAGCGGCCAATTTGGTAAACTACTTAGAGCCGAAGCAGGAATAGAGCTAAATGATCAAATTCTAAAGTACAACGGTAGGAATTTTTATCCCGAAGAAATTAGCGAAAAATTATTTAAATGAACAAAAATTTCACACCTATGACAACAATCCAAAATTTTGATGGCTATAAACCGACTTGGTGTCCGGGTTGCGGAAATCACGGCATAGGTGCGGCGATCAAGGTTGCTTTAGTTCAGTTGGGATTGTCCCCATCATCGGTAGCGACTGTTTTTGGCATCGGTTGCTCGGGCAATATGAATGATTTTCTTAATGCCTACGCCATCCACTCTCTTCATGGCCGCTCTATTCCTAATGCTATAGGGATTAAACTAGCCAACCATAAACTACCGGTAATCGTCATTGCCGGCGACGGCGATATTTACGGTGAGGGAGGTAATCACCTGATGCATGCCTGCCGCGGCAACCACGATTTGACCGTTATCGTTCACGACAACCGCGTTTACGGATTAACAACCGGACAAGTCTCTCCTCGAGCAGCTAAAGGCTTTAGGTCAAAATCAACACCAACAGGAATAATTGAAAAACCCCTTAACCCACTTCTTCTTAGCTTGACGTCCGGCGCCACTTTTGTTGCCCAAGCTTTTGCCGGCGACGTCAACCAGATGGTAGCAATTTTTAAAAAGGGAATAGAGCACAAAGGCTTTTCCTTAATTAACGTTATTCAGCCATGTGTTACTTTCAATAAGATCAATACCTATCAGTATTATCTGAAGCGGGCTTATAAATTGCCTCCGGAGTATAGAACAGGAGATTTTGACGAAGCTCTTAAAAAGGCACATGAAATTGATGAAGAAAAATTTCCTCTCGGCATAATTTATGAGACCAATTTGCCTGTCTATACCGATCAGCTGCCGGTTCTTAAAGAAAAAACTTTGCTTGAGAGGGAAAGAATGAGCAATTTCGATAATCTAATGGAGGAATATATTTGACAAACTGACAAGAATTGATCTTAGCCAAACTATCATTTATAATGATAAAATAAGATCGATCATTAACTTCATATAAGTTATTTGAACAATTATAATATTTCGGATTACTGTAACAGTTCAGTAATATTAAAGGTTGACAGTTAGCAAATATTATGTTATACTGCTAATTATCATGGCATTTCTAGTTGGAGCGTCAGAACAATCAGTTTTTCCTCTAGTCACCGTTAGAGACGGAATTGTTTTTCCCTCTACGGAAAATGTTTTGGTTTTTGGCCGTCAGAAAAGTATTAATGCTATAGAAGAGGCTGTTAAAAGAAACAAACAAATAGTATTGGTTATGCAAAAGGACTCCTCTGTAGATGATCCGGGAGTGGCTGATATTTTTCAAGTCGGAGTGTTAGCCTCGATAGAGAAAACGGTGATAGGCGAAAAAGGTGAAATTAATGCTTTGGTGAAAGGTAAGGAAAAAGTAAAAATAGTGGAAATCTCCAAAGAATCTCCTTATTTTGAGGCGAGGGTAGAAAAAATGGAGGAAAAGATCGAAGACGATGAAGAGGTCCAAGCCATGGTCAAGCTTATTTCTACCCAGATTAAAAAAGCAATCAATTTAGGTAAAACGATCGATTTTGTTTTCCTCATGAATATTCTCAATATTACCAATCCACAAGATTTTTCAAATCAAATTGCGGTTGTTTTAGATCTGAAAACAGACGAGAAACAAGAGCTCCTTGAAGAAACCAGTCTCAAAAAAAGGTTGAAAAAAGAGGTTGATTATGTCAATAGGGAGATTAAAATACTAGAAATCGAAAACAACATCTCTTCCAAAACCCAAAAAAAGTTTGAACAAGGGATGAAGGAAACTTTCCTTAGAGAGAAGATGAAAACGATAGAAGAAGAGTTGGGTGAAAAAGGAGAAGAGGCTCGCGACATGAATGAATATGAAGAGAAAATAAAAAAAGCGAAGATGCCTAAAGATATTGAGGAAAAAGCTCTAAAAGAGCTCAAAAGGTTGACTCAAATGTCGCAGTTTAATCCTGAATCTTCCTACATTAGGACCTATTTAGATTGGTTGGTGGAGCTTCCTTGGTCGGTTGAATCAAGTAAAAACATTAATATCAAGCAGTCGGAAAAAATCCTTAACGAAGATCATTATGGTCTGAAAAAAGTGAAAGAAAGGATTCTGGAGTATCTGGCCGTGCTCGAGTTAGGTCGGTTAAAGAAGAAGCCTCTTGAGGGTAAGCCGAAGAAAAACGAAAAAAAAGAACAACAGCCAACAATCCTCTGTTTTGTCGGGCCTCCTGGAGTAGGAAAAACTTCATTGGGCAAATCCATTGCTCGCTCATTGGGCAGGAAGTTTGTCAAAATGTCTTTAGGAGGAATTCGAGATGAAGCGGAAATAAGAGGCCACAGGCGAACCTATGTCGGCGCCATGCCAGGACGGATTATTCAAGGAATAAAACAGGCAGGAACAAAAAACCCTGTCTTTATGCTTGACGAAATTGACAAAGTCGGTCGTGATTACCGAGGCGATCCTTCAGCCGCTCTGCTTGAGGCACTTGATCCGGAACAAAATCATTCATTCTCTGATCATTATCTTGAGGTGCCTTTCGATTTGTCAGATGTCTTCTTTATTACCACAGCCAATATTTTGGATACAATTCCCGAGGCGTTGCTAGATCGCTTGGAAATTATTCATTTCCCCGGTTACACTGAAGATGAAAAGTTTCATATCGCTAAACAGCACCTTATCGGAAAACAGCAAGAGGCGCATAACTTGCTGGCTACTGAAGGCAGAATAAAAGACTTAGCCTTAAAGACAATTATCAGACGTTATACGCGCGAAGCCGGGGTGCGTGAGCTGGAAAGACAAATCGCTACTATTTTCAGGAAAATAGCCCGTGAAATAGTTGAGCAAAAAAACAAGACTAAAGTCATCGACGTTAATGATCTTCCCAAATATCTTGGTCCCTACAAATATCCAAACCAGATGATCGAAGAAAAAGACACTGTTGGTATTTCCACCGGCTTGGCTTGGACTCAAGTCGGCGGTGATATCCTTTTTATTGAAGTGGCCATCATGCCGGGCAAAGGGCATTTGACCTTGACGGGTCACTTAGGAGATGTGATGAAAGAGTCATGTCAAGCGGCTTTATCGTATATCCGCTCTCGGTGGGATATGTTTGGTCTCAAAAAGAATTTCTTTCAGAATATTGATATCCACGTTCATGTTCCCGAAGGTGCGACTCCGAAAGACGGTCCTTCGGCCGGTATCGCCATCACTACCGCCATGGTTTCCGCCCTGACCAAAATTCCCGTCAAGCGAAATGTAGCCATGACAGGAGAAATTACTCTTCGAGGAAGGGCGCTTGAGATAGGTGGAGTAAAGGAAAAAGTGATTGCCGCGCACAGGGCAAATATAAAAACGGTAGTGCTTCCAAAAGATAACAAGAAAGACTTGGAAGACATTCCTGATTACGTCCTTAAAGATCTTGAGTTTGTTTTCGTTGAGCATATGGATGAGGTTTTGAAAGTAGCCTTAGCATTCACCGCCAAAAAAAATTTCTTCTCTTTGCCTACTCACCAATATGCGACTGTTGCCAAAAACGGTGTGGACATGATAGAAGAAAAAACTAAAAGGATTTAATCTTCTTTTTTCCTTTCAGACTCCAGCTTTACGATGAAGACTGCGATTAAAACGTTCGGGGTAAGCACCCGCCCAACTGCCGTAGATGTCGGGGATCCGGGATCTGCCCCCGGGACCTCACGCACCCCATGCGTGCGCGCTAGCTTGCTGCGCCAATCCCCGTAATAGCAGCGGGCAGGTGCATGCTTACTTGTTACTCCTATTTTACCACAAACTGACCATCTATATTAATAAACTAAAGCAGATTGTTTTGATATTTTTAACGTCTAATCTTGAGATATATTTCTCTAAAGCGGTGAAGGAAATTGTAAACTTGGTAAAAGAAAGGATTGATTACCAGATCAAAACTTCCCGCCATTTCTATAAAATCTCCCCCGTAGCCTTCCTTAAATCGGGTAAAACCTGCCCAAGGATGATTGGGTACATAATTCGGAGGAAGCGAACCCCACATATCAAACTTTTCCGCTCCCAACCTTTTTCCCAGCCTTATTGCTTCCCACATCAGAAGATTGGCCGCCATCGTATTGCGGTGAAGGAGAGAACTGCCGCCGTAAGTGTAATAGCAAACTTTGTTGAAATAAAAAAGTTCATAAGCGGCAACCGGTGTATTGTTGTAGTAAGCGATGAGAATATGGGCAATCTCATCTTTAAGAAAATCCCAGACTTTTTGATGATAAAAGAGATTGTGGCCGAAATATTTCTGCCTTTTGCAAGTTTCAAAATAAAGCTTGGCAAAGATTTCAAAACCTTGATTGCTTGATTCCTCCTTGATTAAGACGCCTTTTTTTTTCGCCAGGCGGATATTATAACGAGTCTTGGATTTCATATTGTTTAGAAGTTCGTCTTCGGATTTGCTTAAGTCAAGTATTTGGGTCCAATTTGGAAATAATGGATGGGGAGATTTTGTTAACACTTGATTTCCAATAAGCATTTTTGACTTTTGTTGATAAGGTTCGATTTTGATAAAAATGATGTTATTTTTTTTTCCATAGTCAAATAAGAATTGCAAAACAGGTTTTGAGGGAAATTTTGAACGAGGCAAATAACCGATCTTCCAAAAATTTGGAGGGATTTTATGGATGGTAAACTGGTAAACGTCTTTCAAGTATACTCCATTAAACTCGCCAACTCTAACAACTTTAATTCCCATTGCTCGTCTTGCCTCTCCCCATTGCCAAGATTGAAGAGGATGAATTGCTTTTTCGTTATAGATATTTTTGTCAAAATTGTTGTCAATAATTCTTATCTCATTCATATTTTAATTTGCTTCATTTTTTATTACATTTAAAGTTTCTTGGGCGCAGGTATGCCATGAAAATAATTTTACTCTTTCCTTGCCTTTTTTTATCAATTCGTTTCGCAGATGAGTGTTTTCTCGTATCTCCCTTAACTTTTCCCAAAGGTCTTTCTCGTTTTTCGGATCAAAATATAGACAGGCTTCGCCGCCTACCTCAGGCAGACTGGAAGAAAAAGACGAAATGACCGGACAACCATAACTCATTGCCTCCAATATCGGAATGCCAAAACCTTCGTATAAAGATGGCATGACATAACAGAAAGCGTTTTTGTATAGTTCCGCCAGTTCGCTATCAGGGATATAACCGGTAAAAATAACTTCTTGTTCCATTCCCAGATCTTTTACCTGTTGAAAAATTTCGTCAAAAAGCCAGCCTTTTTTGCCAACAATAACGAGTCTAAAATCGGGATTATCCTTTTTGAATACTGCGAAAGCTTTGATTAAAACGGTAAGATTTTTTCTTGGTTGTAAAGTCCCCACGTAAAGCAAAAACTTGTTTTTTCTAACATTCAATTTTTGATTTATATTTTTGATTGTTGATATCTGATATCTGGCATTTTTACCATACCCATTATAAATTACCTCTATTTTTTCGTCGGGAACATTATAAAACTTTATCAAATCCTTTTTAGTGGTTTTTGAGACAGCGATTATTTTTTTCGCTTTTGAGACTGAATATTTGGTCCAGTTTTTCAGTTTGTAAAGATCTTGTTTTAAGAATTCCTGCGGATAATAAAAATAAGAAAGATCATGAATAGTGACGACAAAAGAAGAGGAAAGAAAACGGGGAGCATAGTGGGCAGGAGAGAAAAAAACATTAAAATTTCGGTTTAAGTTTAACTCAAGAGGCAGAAATAACTGCGACCAAAGAAACTTTCCCGGTACAACGCGGTAATCAAAATTACTTGCAGCTGCAGGCAAATCAGGAAGAGGTTTTTCCTTCAAGTATATCCTGAATTTAAGATCATCTTGTGAAAATTGTTTAAAATACTGCAAAAGATTAAAGGTATAGGTAGACACTCCCACCCTTTCTTTAACATTTGCCTCATTGCCGTCAATTCCTATGATCATATTACGTTCAGCCTGCTTTGGCGCCAGACATGCGGTTAATGGGTAATTAAGTCAGGTTTTGTCGCAACGCCTTTATCATTGCGTTATAATATCTTTTCCACGTAAATTCTTTGGCTTTTCTTTTGCCAAGAATTGTTAATTTTTGTCTAAATTTTGCGTCTTTTATCATTCTTTCCAGAGCTTTTTTAATGCTTTTGATATCAAAAGGATCAAACAATAGGGCGGCTTCGTTTCCAATTTCTTTTAAAGAAGATGTATTGGAAGTCGCTGTTGGCGCCCCAAGCTTCATTGCTTCAACCAGTGGATACCCAAATCCTTCCCAGATAGACGGATAAATGAAAAACAAGCAAGAAGAATATAGTGCATACAATTCTTTATCGGCAACGTAGTTTAAAAAACGAACATTTTTCGCCTCGATCAATCTATTTATCGAAGTATCCCAACCTTTGGGGCCAACAACGACCAAATCAATTGTTTTTGGAGCCAGTTGTCTAAAAGCCTCGATCAGACGACTTAAATTCTTCCTCGGCTCAATCTTGCCAACGGTCAAAATAAACGGTTTTTTTAATTTATATTTATTCAAAGTAGAGGAAATATCCGTCTTGCTGGGTTTGACAACAGAAACGCCGGGATAATTGACAATGACCCTTTTCCCTTCGATATCAAAAAAATTCATCAAGTCATTTTTCGTTGTTTGTGAATCGGCAAAAATTATCTTCGCCTCTTTTTTTACCCATTTGAGGCGTTTTTCTTGTGTTTGTCTAATTTTTTTAGCAACAGTTTCCGGATATCTTAAGAAAACCATATCATGGACAACAGTTGCTTTTTTGGTGGTAGAAGGGGGTTCGGTCCAATCGGAAGAAATAAACCAGTCCAGCCGGCCGGCCAAATGATCAACGTTAACGAGATGGAGATTATTCCATAAGAAAGAAAGAAGGCTGGGCGGGAGACGATATTTGATCAATCGAAAGCCTTTTGATTTAATTTTTTCCTCAATTTCCCCCTCAAGCTTTTGCCTTAAACTAAAAAAAAAGAAAATCCATTGATTGTCGGCGTCATATTGCAAAATCGCTTCTGTCAGACCTCGGGTAAAGCGGGCTACCCCTGTTCCTCTATAAACAATTTGCGATATATCAATCCCGATCTTCATAATTTTTGATGTTTTTGTAAACAATTTCCAATTTATGAGCGATATTGCTCCAACTGTAGTTTTTTTTGGCTAAGAAATAAGCATTTTTTCTGATCTGTTCATATTTTTGGTTATTGTTGAGTATGAAAACGATCTTATTCACAAATTCGTCGGCATCATTGGCGATTAGGGCATGATAATTGTCTTTAATACCCAATCCTTCAAGGCCGATTTTGGTTGACACGATGGGAACGCCTGAAGCCATTGCCGCTAGAATTTTTAGTCTTGTCCCACCTGGACCATAGATCGGAGCAATAAAAAGCGACGCTTTATGATACTGTTTTTTTACCGTATCAATGTCGTCAGAATCAATGTCAACGACTTGCAAATTTTTTTGACGAAGAGACTTAATTTTGGTTGCGTTCTGACCTGAGACAATTATTTTGACATTAGGCAAAACTTTGAGTAATTTCGGGTAGATTTTATTAATCAAAAAATTAGCCGCCTCGACGTTTTGTAACCAATAGAAGTTGCCCTGAAAAAGAATGAGGGGTTTTTCCAGATTTTTCAGCGCAAGTTTTTTGACAAACATCTCGTCGCCGGCGCCGTTAGGAATGATGACCGTTTTTATATACGGTTCAAGCTTTTTTATGTTTTTTTGATCCGCTTTAGAAACAGTGGCTACAAGGGTGGCTTTGCGCCAAAAATGTCTTTCCCATTTTTTAAGTTTCATAATGTCAACGCTGAAAATCGCTCTTATAAAAGGGAAAAGCGAATTGATGTAATGGCGATAAACTTCATACTCGATTGTTTGCTCGACGAGAAGAATAGGAATATTTGTTTTGGGAATATGAGGCATAATGTAAAAAGTTTCAGCATGGATGACATCAAATTTATTTGTCTTTAACAAATCGGCGACCACCTTTTTGGCTTCACTGGAAAAATTCCTGACGATTAAGAAAGGAAGAAAAGAAAAAGCTGTTTTAGCTATAATATCAAACTGCCAAGGTTTTCGCGGCCGGCGGCATAAATAAATATTTTTGCAGTAGCGTTTTAAATGCTCATAATATTTTTTCTCGCTGCTTTTTTTATATAAAGCAACTAAAGTAATTTCATGTTTTTTGCTCAAATATTTCAGCAGATTATAAGTTCTGATTTGGCCGCCTGACGAAGGAGGATAGGGAACGTAGGGAGTAAGCATCAAAATTTTCATAATTTAAACATGGCAAACTTGTCGTTTTCAAAAACAATTGTATAAACACCCTCATTTTTTAAATTTTCAATTGTTTCTTTGGTTGTTGTCACCAAATAACGGTAACCAGCCTTTTGATATTCGGTTATGGCTTGATAAATGCTTGGCGCTCCTTTTCTGTCGGCCAGATATAAGAGAGTAGTGTCGCCCATCCTTTCGGTGACAATTTTATCATCTTCCTTTGTCAGAGCAGTGATTATTTTGGCAATTTGCGGGAGTTCTGCCGGATAATTATAATAATCTCTGACTTTGTAATAAGAAAAGAAAAAGGATAAGACAAAAATGATTGCTATTGCTGGATAAACTAAGAAGGGAGAAATCATAGCTTTGGTATTTTTTGTAACAAAAAAGATTCCCAGACCAATAAAAACCGCGATTGTCGGGAGGATAAAAATCTGATAATACTCATGTTGGACATTGCCTCCTTGAAAAGCAAAAAGATAAGTGAGGGAGGAAATAAGAAAACTGTGAAATAAAAACGACTTCGGTTTAGTCAGAACACCAAGGAGAAAAAGGAAGGTGAGATAGCCACCAAGGATAAGATTATTGATTCTTTCAAAAAATATCCAGCGGAAAAAGGCCGGTTTGAAGAAAATAGATTTAAGGCCAAGATAAGTGTTGACACTAGTTATTAGCCATTCTGAAGGTGGAATGCCCTCGGGATATAACTTGATGTGTTCGCGCCAAAGAAAAAGCGGCAAAACAGCTAAGAGGAAATAAAATAAAACACTAAATCTTTTGAAGATTGACAACTTATATTTTTGCAAAAATAAACTTAACAGGACGATTCCGTAGAAAATCGCCGTCGGTTTAATTAGAAGCGACAAAGCAAAACTAATAAGGGAAAGGAAAAAAAATAAAAAATTTTTTCCTACATCATCGTGGTGGGTAAATAAATAAAGAAAGAAAATTGAAACGAGAGCAAACGAATTGGATGTTGTTTCCGGGAGGATTGTCCTTGAGAAAAAGACAAAAAAAGGAAAGACGGCATAAGTCAATGAGGCAGCAATAGCCGCCGACCTGCCGGCTTCCTTCAAAGATAAGTAATAGATAACACCAATAGTAATGAGCGAGAAAAAAATTGAGGTCAATCTGCCCCAGATTTCAAGGGGCAGAAAAGGCATGATTTTGTATAAATAGGCAAAGATGGCGTTGTAAAGCGGAAATTCAACTAGACGATATCCTTGAGGGTTTTCCTTGCCGGTAGATGAAGCGGAAATATCATCGTAGCGGGGATGAAGGAGATCAAATCCCGACTTGACAAAATTTCTGGCAACAGCCGCCGTATCTACCTGCCTCCAGGAGTGAAAATCAGCCAGAGGGATGCTGACTTTGTAAAGTCTGAATAAGAGGGCAATAAGAATAATGAACGAGAGAAAAAAGAAATCTATTTTTTTAAAAACACACGCATTGGCTTTTTTCATAGTCTGCATTTTTATAGAGATTGCGATTTGGTTTTGTAGAAATTTAGGGAACCGATAAATAATCCGCTAACAAACCAGAAAGTATAAGCGACCTTGGAGGCTTCAAAAACATCGATATAGCTGGCGTTGATGAGCAAAGCAACAAAACCGAACAAAAAACCGGCGTAAACAAGCTTTACTCCGCTTAGTTCTTTATGCCCGATAAACAACCAAACCTTTTTGGCTATCCCAAACAAGATAAAGAGGAAAATACCTGTTCCCAAAAGGCCAAATTCTCCCAACCAGCGTAGGTAATCGTTATCAGTAGCTTCGGTAATCGAAGAAGGGCCGCTTCCCAGAAGGGGGTTTTTGAAAAAAGCTTTGATTGCTCTTGGCCATTCGACTTGAAGTCTAGTGGCAAAAGAAATATCGGAAACAACGGTGTTAACCGGTTTAAAACTGGTTGAGGCCGAAGCAATAATCCCAGCTTCTTCGGTGCTGGTAAGCTTTTTACCTTTTTTTGACGCGTCTTCTCTAGCTTCAGAAAGAATTTTTTCAATAACAAGAGCTTGTTCATCTTTTTTCTCCGCTTCGGTTTTACCGATATCTTTGTCAATTTTGACATAAAAGGTTCCGGCTGGGAGCTCCTTGGTAGAAATTCTTTCCGGCACGATTACTTGACCGGTTTTTTGATTGATGAAAATTTGCTTGATTTGGATTGTCTTGAAAAGACGGGAAGACATGTTTTTTGATAAATACATCATGCCGACCGTCAAAAAAACAACAAGGATTAAAAACTTAGGTTTTTTTAAAAAAATAAGGAAAGCGATGGAAGAGACGGCGTATGAAATAAAAGAACTTCGTGAAGCGGTCAGATTAAGAACCAAAAGAGCGAGGACAAAAACTAGAAAATAGACGATATTTTTTTTATAAAAAAATAAACCTAAAATGATTGGGATCAGAAAAACAATGTAAGCGGCCAAATCGTAATGACCGGCAAAAGTGGAGGAGATGCGCGCTTCAGGGGTAAGAAAAAGCAAGTGACCACGAGCATATTCAGGGTTCATCGTTTGGATGGCCGGAAAACCAAAAACCTTTTGGCCGATGCCGTAAGCAAGAACAAGAAACAAGACCACTAAAATGATTTTCAGATAGGTAAAGAAATTCTTTTTGGAATTGATTGTTGAAGCGGCAATAAAAAAAACCGCCATGTATTCAAAACGGCGTGCGGTATGCAAAAAACCTAGGTGTTTAAGAATGATTGTTTTTTGAAGAAAGGCGCCGGTCAAAAAAGATAAAAATATTGCTCCCCAAAAGGAAAAAAAAAGGAAAAGAAACTCTTTTTTTAAGGTAATTTTTTTCCGCAAAAGCTGGATCAGAAAGACTAAAAAGAGGAAAGCGACATAAAAATCTTCCATCCTTATGGCAATATAGGTGTAACTAACAATCCGAATAGGAAATTTGGGATATAAGGGAATGATGAAGATGTATCCAACAAGAAGAATTTTAATTAAGTTATCGTCAAGCCATCTTAGCCATTTGGTAAGCTTTCCCATAGGTTTTAATCAAATATTGATCGCCTGTCAGTTTGCCAACGGTTAATGCTATTAACGCTTTTAATTGTAGCATAATTTTGAGGAAAACAAACGAAAGCCGACTATGATGTTTGCGATAGAAATAAATAAAACCTTGATAAACTTGAAGGATGGGGTAAGTTTTGCCGCCGCTCGAGGCCGATCCCAGATGAATGAATTTAGCTTCAGGATAAAAGAAAACCCGATAACCTTGTTTTTTAGCTCGGTAGAGGAAATCAATTTCATCCATATACATGAAAATTTTTTCGTCAAAACCATTAATTTTTTCAAAACAATCCTTTTTAGCAAGGATGCAGGCTCCCGAAACCCAATCGACCTCTTTTAATTCATTTGGCGAATATCTTGTCAGACCCCAGTAATCACCTTTCATAAAAAGCGCTCCAAAAATAACCGGCAGAGAATAAAAAGGGCCGCATGAAGGTTGGGGAGACATATCTTCGTTAAAAAGTTTTCCTCCAAGAATAGAGATTGTTTTTTCGTTTTTTCGGTAAAAATTAACCAGTTTAAGAATGGCTCGATCAAGAACGATGGTGTCGGAGTTAAGAAAAAGCAAGTATTTGCCTTTGGCGATCTTGACAGCTTGGTTATTGGCTTTGGCAAAGCCAACATTATTTTTGTTTTCTACCAGAGTAAAATTCGGCTTCATTCTTTGAAAGGTGCGCAGGGTTGCCACCGAGCCATCGGTTGAACTATTGTCAACGACGATCATTTCCCAAGAGAAATCAGGAGTTGCAGATTTTTTTGAGCCGCGATGAAGAAAAGAGCGATAAACTGACTCAATGCATTCTTCAGTGATTTTTTTTGTATTATAAGAGATGATGATTATTGAAAGGTCGCATTTAGTCAATCTGGTTGGGTTGATTGGCATGGTAAATTATATTATAATAAATGCATCAGTGACATGCCATAGGAGTAAGACAGACGTTTTATGTGCTTACTAAAATTTAGACTGGGTAGCTCAGCGGTAGAGCAGTCGTTTCATAAGCGACGGGTCGCGAGTTCGAATCTCGCCCCAGTCACCTGAAGAAGTGTGTAGTAAGTGCGACCAGGGTTTTGCAACTTCTTGCAGTACAGAAATTCGGCTATTATTTACAGCTTTTTTAAGTATTCGCCACTGTCCAATTCCTCTTGAGTAAAGTCTACTTGTTCTCCTTTGAGGTTGGGATCGTAGGCCGGTTCGGGGAAATTGATGAGCCAAGCGTCTTCACTGCCGATATTTTCCAGACCCGTTGGAACGTTTTTGGGGATATAAAGCCTGGTTGGATTATTGGCGGAGAGAATATGCTCCTCCCGTTTTCCGTTAACATATAGGATAATCTTCATTTTACCCTTGATACAGACGTATCTTGCCGCCCTGACGCGATGTAAATGGTAACCTTTGAAAGCGCCGGGAGTGGCGCAAGTTAAATAGGCAATAGTTTTTTCACCGTCCTTGAAAAGTTCAATTAAAAAACCGTTTTCCTTACCGGAAAGATCATAAGTGAGTACTTTTTTCGCTGGCTCGACTTTAACTTTGTTGATCATAGTTTGAAAAATAATGTAATTAGCAATGAAACAATTATAGTATCTATAATCTTAAGTATCAATCAAAAATAAACTCAACTGGCAATTTTTTATCTAGTTTAATAATAAAGGCATTGTTTTTAAAAGCAATTCTTGTCTTATAAAAATCTGACAGGGAGAAGTTTTTTGAAAAAAAACGTAGCTTAAGACGCGCTTGTTTATTAATTTATTTCCAATCTGGTTTATAATATTTTTTTCCTCTTAAATTTTTAGGTAAATATTCTTGGATTACTTTCTTGCCGGTTTGTTTTTCCACCAACCATGGGTAACGGACATGACCACGGCCATAGCCCAACGATCTCATTACTTTATTAGATGCGTTGCGAAGGTGAAGGGGGATGGGGTCAAGATTTTCATCATCTATATCTGAGAGAGCCTGCTGGATGCCGACAGTTGAGGCGATTGATTTTTTGGCTGTGGCTAAATATGTAGCCGTTTGGGCTAAAATCAGACTTGCTTCGGGCATGCCGATCATATGGACGGCCTGCATGCAAGCGGTGGCCAAAACAATCGCTGTTGGCTGGGCATTGCCAATATCTTCACTGGCAAAAATAACCATACGTCTTGCAATAAAAATCGGATCTTCGCCGGCTTTGATCATTCGCGCCAAGTAATGAAGGGTTGCGTCAGGATCACCTCCCCGCATACTTTTGATAAAAGCAGAAATTGTATCGTAATGCCAATCGCCCTTTTTGTCGTAGTAAATAGCTTTTCGCTGAAGCGCTTCTTCGGCTATTTTTAAAGTAATTTTTTTGGCAATCGCGGCAGCCAATTCGATCGCGTTAATCGCTGTGCGAGCATCGCCGTTGGCGTGCTTTATGATGTGTTTGACTGCTTCTTTATCCCATTTATGTTTCGGGTACATAGAGATGGCTTTTTGGATAATGATTTCTATCTCCTTTTCCTCTAAAGGATAGAGAACATAAATTTGGCTACGTGATACCAAAGGAGCAATTACTTCAAATCCGGGATTTTCTGTTGTGGCGCCGATAAGAGTGATAGTTCCGTCTTCGACATATGGTAAAAAGGCATCCTGTTGGGCTTTGTTAAAACGATGAATTTCGTCAACAAAAAGAACAGTTTGCTTGCGGTATAGACCTCTATTTTCTTTGGCTTTGGCAATAATTTTTCTGATTTCGGGTACTCCTCCTCCGGCAACTGCGGAAAAGGGAATAAAATCGGCGTCAATATATTTAGCAATCAATCTTGCTAAGGTAGTTTTTCCGGTACCAGGCGGTCCCCATAAAACCATGGATATTACGTTGCCCGTTTCCAACATTCGTCTTATTGGCCGGCCTTTGCCGACCAAGTGTTCTTGCCCGACAAATTCGTCGAGGTTTTTCGGTCTTAACCTTTCGGCCAAGGGAATGTTCATACTGTTATTGTACACGATTTTTTCCCTTGTAAAGAACAATCGTTCACCAAAACATTTTTAGATTTTTTAACAAAGTTTGATCAATCCAATTCTTAAATTAACCGGACGGTTTTTAATCAAATGTTTTTTTGCCTGATAAACCTTAGATGATATCTTAATATCGGACTGCTTGTTTTAACAGATTATAAATATGTCCTTGTCTTCTTAAATAAACTTAGATTTTTTTTGTTGAATAAGATACTCATTTCTGATTTCCCAACTTATTGATTTTTGTCTGGCGCAACCTAACCTATTATTTATATAATTAAATCAAATTTGAAATTAGGATGGATAGAAGGATTTAGTACGCTAGGAGACGGAGAAGGCTATTGCTTTCATAATTAAATTTGGCGAAACCTTTTTTTCTTAATTTCCTTTGATCCGCGAGTGACCGTGGCTACCCCGACTTTCAAATGCTTGGCGATTTTATGTTGAGAGATGCCTTTTTTCAGCATCTTGACGATAACAAGCCGATTGGGGATTTCCTCCAGTTCTTTTGGCGTCAGGATTCCTTTTAAAAAATCAAGCATCTCGTCTTTGTTTCTGATGCTCATCAGGACCGAAATCAGTTCATTAAGTTTTTTATTGGCCATTATACTATTATACTAGTATGTAAGTATAAATGTCAAGCGAGAATTTGAGTTTTAATAAACTTATTGTTACAATACAGCCATGAGCGAAGAATTTGAAATAATGGGAAGAAGGATAAGAGAAAGGATCGATCGGGAAAGATCGCCTTATAGCGAGATTGAAGTGCTGGGTACACGGATACCGCGGGAAGCTCTCAATCAAGGAATTAGAACCATGGGATTAGGGGTGTTTGCATTGATCACTTCAGGAGAATTTGATTTTCATTGTAGTATGGCCGCCCCCGTACAGTTATCAAAGAGGAAGTCAAATACTTCTGCTATCAAATAAAATTGTCACCGGGCCGTCGTTGACGATAGTCACTTCCATATAAGCGCCAAATTTGCCTGTTTTTACATTGATATTTTTTTCTTCAATTTTTTTGACCAAAAGCTCAAAAAGTTTTTTTGCTTCTTTAGGATTTTTTGCTCTGGTAAAAGACGGTCTTCGGCCGTCGGTATCGGCACAAAGAGTAAATTGAGGGACTAGTAGAATTTCCCCACCTGTCTCAAGGATAGATTTGTTCATTTTTCCCGCCTTGTCAGCCATAATTCGAAGATGAGCTATTTTGTCGGCCAGTTTAAGAATGTCTTTTTCGCTGTCTTCTTTAAATATCCCAACAAGAACAACATAGCCGTGGCCGATTTGAGCATACGGGCGACCGTCAATATTTACTTTTCCCCGATTGACGCGTTGAACAAGAGCTATCATTGAGTATAAAACAATCAATTTATAATCTGCTTTATCAGAAGGCAAACAGATAACATTAAGACATATTTTAACATGATTTAAAAAGCTACCGATCATCCGTTTCCTTTTTATTGATTAGGAGTGGGGACAGGGTCGTGAGCGCAGTCGATGCAGTAAGTAGAATACATGTCCTTAAGAATCATTTTTTCTTTCATTTCAACATTGGTATCGCCTGGCTGAGCCAATTTTCCCGTGTCTTTATTGACCGGGACAATTTCTTTAGTAGGAGAGAGACCAAAATTTGTTTCCGTGCCTTTAATGAAGTACTCAAACCTTGAAGGACAACTTTCCGAACCGTCGGGATTTTTTTCCATAAGAGTTCCCGTTGTCAGACAAACTTGCTTGCCAACAACAGTATCAGGTTTAATCGGCCAAAGATCAGGCTGATTTTCCAAAACGTAGCTCATTACCCGATTCCATATGGGTGCGGCTCCGGTGACGCCCGAAGTGAGATAAGGATGCATCGCCGTATTATCATTATTCCCCACCCAAACAACGGTCAGAAAATTGGGAGTGTAGCCTATAGTCCAGTTATCTTTTTTTTCATCGGTTGTTCCTGTTTTGACCGAGACGGCATGACCAGGAATATTGAGATAAGAAGAAGGGCCGAAGGCGGCTGAGCGTGCATTATTGTCAAGAAGTATATGAGAGATCAGAAAAGCGGTTTCTGGAGAAATGGCGTTTTTTCCGCTGATCGCAAGAAAATTAGGGTATTGGATCGGTTTTTTAATATCTTTGACTAAATTTGGATCCTCGAATTTATAGAGGGTTTTTCCGTATTTGTCTTTGATAGTGAGGATATGGTTTAATTTTTTTGGCCTTCCTCGATTGGCAAAGGCGGAGAATGCTTGAGCTAATTCCGTCATCCGCAGTTCGCCGCCTCCTAAAGTAAGCGATAAGCCGTAATTAGAGGGGTCTTTGAAAGAATCAATCATGAAAGCGGATGCGGAAGCGACAAAATTGGCTACACCGTTCATCGCCAGCATTTTTACCGCCGGGATATTATAAGAATTGCCTAGAGCAAAACGCAGCTGGACAGGGCCGTGAAATTGACCATCATAGTTGACCGGGCAATAGCGTTGTGGTTGGCCTGCCGAAGCAAAGCAAGTCGGAATGTCGAGAAAAGTGGTCGCGGGAGTGACCAGTTTTCTTTCCAGGCCGATCGCGTAATTAATCGGTTTAATAGCTGATCCAGGTTGTCTTAAAGCGGTTGTAACATTGAAAGCACCGGAGGGAGTAGAGAAATAGTCAACCGATCCAACCATAGCCAATATCTCTCCTGTTGGAGGACGAG
>Ga0123519_10006450_pt1 | contig 18432 bp, 15 predicted proteins | sample YelNatPaOPRAMG02_FD_87396 | JGI IMG/M metagenome (GOLD analysis project Ga0123519, IMG submission 87396) | Hot spring microbial communities from Yellowstone National Park - Yellowstone National Park OP-RAMG-02 (version 2) | ecosystem: Environmental > Aquatic > Thermal springs > Hot (42-90C) ... | reverse complement strand
TGAGCAACACTTTGCGTTACCTTGGCGCGCTGGTGATCGGCCAACATCCCGAAAGCACTTTCAATGCAGCCGTACAAAAAACATCCCCAGCCCTGGGTGGACTGGGGAGGAGAAAAGAGGGTGGGAAGGTTTGCTACTTTATATACGACGCTCGCAACCGGATTGTTCCATTATCACGACACTTACTGATGTACAAAAAAACATCCCCAGCCCTTGGGCGGACTGGGGAGGAGAAAAGAGGGTGGGAAGGTTTGCTACTTTATATACGATACTCGCAACCGAATTGTTCCACTGGTTGTTCAAAAAGTTTGCAACCTGATTTGCGCTTGACGTTGCCCTCTCTGGATGATAACGTATTCCTATGGCGAACCAAGCATATTTATTATGGAAACTGGCCTCCGATCTTGCACTAGCCGCCCACGAATTAAGCATCGCCCACGGTGACGTTGCCGCCCAGACACTCGCATACGCTGTCTTTCTGCACCATCTAAACGGTAACATAAAAGCAGCGGAGATTGTGCAACGCTTCGACGATCAAGCATCCGTTCGTCATCTGAATGCGACGCTGGATCGCGCCGGTATTGACAAATTGCCGAAAGAACTTCGGACCGGCGAGACCGCCTTATATTTTTGTGAGGATTTCCTCCGTGCTTGCAACCCCGCGATTGCTCGGCAACGCGGTGTGCACTATACGCCTCCTGCCATTGTTTCCTACATGGTCGGAGCGGTCGAGGCGATATTGGAGAAATACTTTGGTGAGAAACTCTTGGATGCAGTGATTGTTGATCCTTGTTGCGGAGCCGGAACATTTCTTCAGCATATCTTGACACGTTATCCCCATCATCCTGCTGTAATTGGCATGGAACTTATGCCGGTGACTTGCACCATAGCTTCGCTGTTGCTTGACGGATGCCGAGTGATCCAAACCAATAGCCTGGAAGAGCAAACCATAGAAACCAACGGACGAACGCTGGTCGTTTTGGGCAACCCACCCTACTCCGGCCACTCTGCAAACAACGGACCTATCTGCAACCTGCTCGCAGACTATAAAACTAGCCTAAATGAACGCAACCCCAAATGGCTGCAGGACGATTATGTGAAGTTCATACGCGTCGCACAACACTGGATCGAGCAGGCTGGGCGCGGTATTGTGGCGTTCATTACAAATCACAGCTATATTTTCAATCCGACGTTTAGGGAGATGCGCACCAATCTGACTCGCACATTCGATGACATCTACATACTCGATCTTCGCGGCAATGCAAGGCTGGCAGAAGAAATCAGTTGGGACAAGAAAGATGAGAACATCTTTCCCATCCGGATGGGCGTAGCGATCTCACTCATGGTGAGAAATGTCGGAGGCAAGAGCTGTACAATTAGATACGCCAGCATTCGTGGTGCCAGACAGGAAAAACTCGATGCTCTTTCACGCGCTACTCTGGATACAACACCGTGGCAAGAAGTCTCGCTGACTCCGCCGTTTAATCTTTTCATACCTCATAGAGCCGATCTCAATAACGAGTATTCGCGATTCCTGTCATTGTTCGACATATTTCGACAGTCCAGTGTGGGTTTCGTAACCTCGCGCGATGCGTTTGCAGTGGACTTCGACAAACAGGCTCTGCTAGAACGGATTGCAGAAGTGCGAGATGAACGAATGACGATCGAGCAGATACGTGAGAGATATCCCATCGACGATCTCGACGTCGAAGCGTTCCGAAGGGAGCTTCAGAAAGACGACACATGGCAAAATAAAGCAGTTTCTGTGCTGTATCGACCGTTTGACCGCAGATGGGTTTATTATTCTCGGACGTTTATGGAAAGACCTCGTCTGCCGTTTATGGAAAACCTGATGAAACCCAACATTGCTCTGGCAATTGGTCGCGCAGGCCACGCAACAGGATCGGCCGAGTGGGACGTTGTCTTCTGCACAGATAGACCAGCAGACTTGAACTTATTCCGCCGTGGAGGCGCAACGCTTTTCCCACGATATGTCTACAGCGGAGACGAGCGACAATCGAACATTGCAACAGTCGGAGCCGATCCGGATGAGGTCTTTCACTACATTTACGCACTGCTCTACAGCAGCGTCTATCGAAAACGATATGCAAACTTCCTGATGATTGATTTTCCGCGGATTCCCCTACCCTTGCCCGAAAAACTGCTTGCCCGCCTTTCAGCACTTGGTAAGCGCCTGATATCGGTCCATCTGCTGAACAAAGACGTCCTGTCTTCATTCCAGACCTTGGAAGATTCTAACACGCTCAGGATTGGCGGATATGAACTGCCGCGAAAGTATATCCAAGATCGCAAGCGGAAAGGCTTAACAGACTCTGACCTAGCTATGGTCGAACTGATAAATAAGGCCATAGCTGCCACGCAACAAATTCGTCGGCTGATAGACGAGATCATAACCTCGGAACCGCCGTGGCAATCGGGCTCTACCGCTAGTTTATAACGCGTATATCTGCCTGGTTACGTACTCTGATGACCCTGCGGATACTTCCGCCGACTGCTCCGCCAGAACTCGGTCCCGTCACGATTACCCTCTGAGCTACCGAAGGAGGCGTGATGTTGTTTCCAGTCACGAGACCGGAGTAGAGCACAGGCAAGCCGCCAGGAAGGCTTCCGTCGTCAATCACGAAATACTTGTATGTAGTATTAACTGCCGTGACGACACCACTGGTTCGCACAAGCAAACCTCGCGTATCCGGTCCGACGTTCGAGGCCACAGCAGCGTTTGTCATAGCAAGCGGCCTTGGTGCTGTTCCGCTTCCCAATTTGCTCACAGAGTCACACATAACGCACCTTTCCCCGTATACTGTGGCCATTTTCCCAGTCGCAATAACCGAATCACCCGGAGAACATGAGGTAGATACTGTGTTCAGCCTGATCCCCCATGCCCGATTTGGTTGCTGAATAGAAGCCGATGCGCTGAACTGTGTGGTGCCTGCGTTGACAATGCCGCTTACTTGTACACCTGTACCATCGGGGAGCGATTTGGGATTTGGAGTTGTCACATAATACGTTAACTCGGCGTCGTCAATGTAGACCTTGTATGTTGGAGCGCTTGTAGTGGTACTTTCAACTTTGATAAAAACCGTGATTACATCCGCAGAAGAAAAGCCCGATACTTCTTGTCGCTGCCATACGTTATTTGCTGTCTGATCCGACGTCCAAATCACAGTCGGAGCATTGGGATTGGTGCCGCCCGAAGGGTCTGTACCGATCTTGCGTTTGATGTCTTGCGTATCGCCGCGCGTCCAAACGCTAAACTTATAGGCAACACCAGAGCCGATAGCCACCTGCTGGTATATGACGTCGTTGATCTTATAGCCCCATTCCCCCTTGAGATATATCTCCTGGGCATGCGATCCTCCGTGCACTACGCCAGTGTCGCGAGCGCTATCGCATGCGTTTCCCTGACCGTCGATCTTCCAGCCCTTAGCAATCCCGTCGCCACCAAAAACCTCGAATCCACCGTTGTAGATGCCTGTTCCAGCAGTCACAACGCGATAGTCTCCCGAAGCATACCCGCCTGATTTTACACGGAAATGGTACTCAGTTCCAGGTGCAAGACCGGTTATCACAACAGAGTGATTTGTAACTGGAGTGGAATTACGAGGAGTAGATTGACCGTAGCCTTTCGTCAGACCGTATTCAACCTGGCTGTCGGAAGCAGGTGTAGTTTGCCATTTTATTTCAAGCTCTCCCGCCCGTATGTTGCGAGTCTCGACATGATGGATAGTCACTTGTCCCGGCCGCGGAAAGCTCTGAAAAGTGTAGAACACCGGTTTGGGTCTTAAGTTGAAGTCGCACATTCCGAATCCGCCAATGCGGTTTTCAAAGTCGCCGATGCAAAGCAGATTAGCCTCGGTGACGTAGGCAAACTCCGGCTCCATGAGCACTTGAAGATAAGCTTGAGTATCCGCAGCCTGCTGCGCTTCGTTCTGCGGACTCGCCCAGAAACCCCACTCGGTAAGCCAGATGGGTTTGTCGGCATCGCCGTTTGCAACCATTATGCTTCTGAGTTGGCGAAGTTTCCAACGCAAATCGTCTGCCGAGCCGTAAGGATGGTCGGCCACTGCATCAAAAGGTCGATCATCGGGACCTTCTAAAAGCGCATACAGAGGATTCATAAAATAGGGCGAGTGCCCCTCAGCATCGTCAAGACCGCCGATTGCAACCATGCAATTAGGATTTCCAGCCTTGAGACCCTGATAAGCACGCCTGAGCCATGGGAGATATTCTTCTACTTGGTTAAAAGGTGGGAACTCCCATCCACATCCGTTCTGCTCATTCCATATCTCGTAACGCCTAACCTGATTGATGTAGCGTCGAGCAAGAGCTGTGCAGAACGCAATAAAATAGGGAGCGGATTCCTCGGTAGGTGGACCAAAGTGGCTTGGAATGCCGTCGGCTCGTGCCCATCCGGGAGTATTAACAACCAAAACATAAGGCTCAATGCCGCGCGAGACTGCGTTTTGAACATCGGAGTCAATCGAGGACCAATCGTAAACTCCCGGTACAGCTTCGATCTCGCGCCAACTCGCCGCCATCCTGGAGCTGGTGACTCCCATCTGCGCCATGCGATCCCATACTTCCTCGGAATAACCGGGCGGGTCAAATACCATCCATCCTCCGGCAACAGAGTTGGATCCAAAGAGATCTTTTCTATCCCATGCGAGACAAGACGATGATGCAAATATAATTGCTATCAAGAAAATAGCAGCAAACCACTTTTCCAATGCTAAACACCTCTCCAATACTGTAGACTCCGCCCCCGGATTTCAGGTCTCACTAAGGTGACTTGATAAGGACTAAATGACAAAAAGGTTGTGTAATCGATTACCTCAATCTTGAACCTATATACTTTGTTCCTGTTTCTGCATTGACGTAATTGGAGGCTCAGTCGCTACTTTTTAGTATATCTCATTCTGTGTGATTTTGGCTCAAAAAACTTGCACTACATGGTTTGGTTTGCAGACCGGCAGTGGGTAAAATGGTGCATAACTTAGTGCCCGGTCCCTTAGTGCCGCACACCCTCAAGTGGTGAGAGGATATGGAGGTTGTTCCATTGTATGCTCTGCCGTTTGAGCTGAACGTAATGCACACAGTGGGCGCAACCACAATATCTCTCAGAGGCGAGATCGACTTCGCTGCTGCAATCGAACTTACGCCCGAGCTTGATAAAATCGTCGAAAGCTGCAAGAGCGAGCTGTTGTTCGATTTGCGCGGAGTAACGTTCATTGACAGCGAAGGGCTAAAAATGATTCTCAAAGCATTCGACCGAATGCAAAGAAAAGGTTGTATTGCCCGAATAATCAGCCTGAGCGATCGAGCTCGACGGGTAATAGACATTGCCGGTATGAGCACAATATTAGGGTGCACAGGACAATGCGAACAGACTAACTCTCGACAAGTCTTCTGGCAGATTCGAGATCTGTGGCATTCTCAACAACAATAATGCCTGTTACCATAGATTCTGGCACAGATGACCTCTCTGGCCAACCTAATACGGCAATCTTTCGCGGCGCAGCCTGCTCACAGATCGCAGCAATATTCTGCAGTTCCGGATTCCCAAAATTGATTCCTGTCACTCCGCGTGTAGAGAGGACCTCTGATAGTATCTGCTTGCCGTTTCCGCAATAGTGTATCCAGCCACCACCAACTTCCGCCAACGCACGCTCGTTGTATGTTTTACAGAACTCCCTGTAGCAATCGGCGGAAAGGTTGATACTACTGTCATCGCAGATACGTACCGCACCGCGAACTTTTAATTGCGAATGGAAGCTCGTTGTGCCACTTTCCCCAATAATTTCCTTTTGTACTTTGGTGAAACGAACATAGACGTCCGTAACCAGTTCCAACAAGCGATGTACCCGTTCAGGATTGTCATAGATTTCCGTATAAATCTTGTGCCCCATGATCAAATGAGCAGTATCAAATGGCCCTTGAGTATCACTTACAAAGACGCGCACAGTCTTGGCAAGATTGTCATATCTCGAAAGAACGTTCATATAGAAGCGCTCGGTTTCAAGAATTCTGGCTCCCAAACCGGCTTCAATACTCACCTTGCCCGAATCGAGTATGTGATCCAATTCATCGTCTTCCAGCGGAGTGAACCACGGCATAGTATTATCGTCCGTGAGCACTGGCTTGCAGCCAAACATTGATGCAATACCACCTACTCCATAGTTCGCACGTATGGTATACATTCTGTCGTCCCGAACGTGTGCCCCAATCCAAACGCCAGCAAGTTCGTTCGCCAACATTTTTTCCATATCGTAAAAAGCTTCACGATAGGAATAGGTCTGCCATCCCGGCACAGGACAATGCACCAGTATCGGCAATCGGTCAACCGGTTCGTAAGAAACTGCGGAAAGCATTCGCGCTTCTGAGTATGCGATATGCTTTGGGTCGACGAGTTCGTTCAGTTTGTCAAGATATTGCTCAATCATTCCGGCTATGACTCCAACAAGTACTCAATCAGGGTGCCTGTACCAACACCTGTGCAGCCTTTCTTGGCAAGGTGAGTATCTTCATCAACCATAGCCGAAGAAAGATCGATGTGCGCCCAAGGAACGTTTTCGACGAAACTCTCAATAAATAGCGCACCGTTGATTGCTGCAGCTTCCCGACCGGCAGTATTCTTGAGATCAGCCACTTCGCTTTTCAGATCTTCCTTATAGTCTGAATGAAGCGGAAGTTGCCATAACTGTTCACCGCAGGATGCTCCGGCGCGCAATAAACGATCTACAAGCTTTTGATTGTTACCGAAGATGCCAGCCATATCGCGGCCAAGCGCAATAACGCAAGCACCTGTAAGAGTGGCCACGTCCACAATCTCATCAAAGCCCTGCTTAACTGCGTAAGAGACTGCGTCCGCAAGTATCAATCGACCTTCAGCATCGGTGTTGTTTATCTCGACCGTTTTGCCGCTATAAGAGGTAAAAACGTCTCCGGGGTGTATGGCGGCTTCGCTTATGGCATTTTCGGTTGCAGGAATCAACCCCACAACGCTTATCTCTGGCTTCAGTCGCCCGATTGCCCGCATAGTCGCAAGAACCGCGGCCGCACCGGACATGTCGTCTTTCATACCATACATCGCATCTGCCGGCTTTAGAGAATGACCACCCGTGTCAAAGGTGATCCCCTTTCCGACTATGGCCACCTTCCGCTGTGCATTCGGCGATTCGTAAACAATCTCTATGAATCGCGGCTCAACGGATGCACCGCGCGCAACTGCTGCAAGAAGGCCCATCCCAGATTCTTCTATGGCTTTTCGGTCTTTAATTCGGCACTGCATGCCCGTTTCTGCCGCAATTTGTTCGGCAAGATCGGCCAGATAGCTCGGTGTTACTATATTCGAAGGCTCGTTTGCCAAATCTCGTGCAAAAGTAATGGCATCTCCCAAAACTTGCGCACGCTGGATGCCCTGTTCAATGCTGTTAATTTTTTCTGCGGAAAGCTCTACAATTTGAAAGTCTCTTATTGGATTCTCTTTGACATCTTGCGTTTTGAGACGCGTGAACTCGTATGTGCCAAGGATTGTTCCCAAGACCACAGCCTTCGCACAGTTGAACGCATCAAGGCCGCCGATCCCTGCACCATGCAGTATGCTTGCAACGCTCCTGGCCCGCATTTCTCGACACTTACGACCTGCAGCCCCTGCAGCTTGCATTATTCGGCGTATATCGAACTCTTCTCGCTTGCCAAGCCCGACAACAAGCACCTTCTTGGCTGGAATTGCATCGCACCCGCGGACGACAAGGATTTCGCCGAGCCGACCTTCGAATTCCTCATCTCGAATAGTCTCGGAAATAATTCCGCCAAGTGCTTTATCTACCGCACCGGTGCCACCTCCCGGCACCTTTACTCCTTGAAAAAGGTTTACTATCAAGACATCGCAAGGCTGTTCGATAAGTGATCCCTGTTTGACACGAAAAACCATAGTGACCTCCTGCCAAGGGATTATAGGACAGTTATTCGGGATCGGTCAATGTTTCTCAGTCGAGCAACTTAATAAAACACGTCTTGCCGCACGAATCGCAAGATGTTACACTGATAAACGTCGATTTCTTAGTTAGGATGAGGACAAAGGATGCCTGATGCGCTTAACATATCGCACGAAGTAACCGGCGCGCTCAACAGAAACCAAGGCGTGGTAGCACTAGAGTCTTCTCTGATTGCTCATGGCCTGCCGGCGAACGTTAACACAGCGACGGCAATAGAAATGGAAGATGCTGTTCGCGCCGCCGGTTGTATGCCTGCCACAATAGGCATAATTGAAGGCGAAGTGAAGGTCGGCCTCACGAAAGAAGAAATCGAGCGACTCGGAGAAGGAAAAGCAGCTAAGATTTGCGCTCGAGATATCCCGTACGTTATAGCGAAAAAGCTCGATGGCGGAACCACCGTTTCCGCTACTGCGCGCATTGCAAATGCAGCCGGAATCGTTGTTATGGCCACAGGTGGGATTGGAGGCGTTCATCAAGGATTCGCAGAATCGTTAGACATATCCTCGGATCTATGGGAATTGGCGCGCACTCCGATTATCGTGGTCTGTTCCGGAGCGAAGGCGGTATTAAACGTCGCAGCGACTTTCGAATGGCTGGAATCGCACAGCGTGCCCGTCTACGGCTTCGGCACGGACGAGCTGCCAGCGTTCTATTCGCGATCTTCGGGCATAAAAGTGCCTAAGGTCGAAAGCGCTGCGGAGTTGGCCGAGATGCTCAAGACCTCGGGTTGGGCATTTGGACTACGGTCAGCCGTGTTGATTGCAGTTCCTATACCTGAAGAAGCCGAGCTGGATATATCCGACGAGATCGAACAGGCAGTGCGTGATGCCGACGATAAAGGTATCAGTGGAAAGGACCTGACACCCTATTTGCTCAAGAGAATCGATGAGCTCACTTATGGAAAATCGGTAGAGTCGAACGCGGCTCTGCTAAAGAACAATGCGAAGATCGCCGGAGAGATTGCACGAGCAATTTCGGAAACAACCTCCAGTCGCCGGATTGGTTTCCTGGTTTGAGCTCGCATATCATCCTCTCAAGCTTTTGCTATGACCTATGATGGGTTGGTGCTTGCGGCTGTTGTTGCCGAGCTGGAAAAGCTAGTAACTGGCGGACGAATACAGAAAGTTCGCCAACACAACGACACGGATATCACTCTGGAAATCCGCCGGCCTGGTCACACGTATTTGCTCTTCATTTCGGCTGATGCTAGGTTCCCCCGCATATACCTTACTGCAAGCATATTGCCTGTGCCGCACCAGCCGCCCAACTTCTGCATGGTTCTGCGCAAACATATCGAGGGTTTGTTTGTTTCCAGATTGGAACAAGTGGGTTTCGACCGAGTTCTTAGACTTCACCTAAAAGCTCCGGGACAGGAAGAGCGTATTCTTGTTTTGGAGATTATGGGTAAACACAGCAACTTGATCCTAATCGACGCCCAAGAGAGAATCCTTGGCGCAGCGAAGCACATTGGCTCATCTGTGAGCCGATATAGACAAGTAATCCCGGGCAGGCAATATATTCCTCCGCCCGCAACAGGAAAGCTTGATATTCGTATGCTTGCTGAGGACACGTTAAGTCGCCTTCTGGACAAGTTTCCGAAAGAGGCGGCGGACCGGGAGATCGTCAAGAATTGGCTGATGGAGACTTTCAGCGGGTTTGGGCCGTTCCTGGCCGAAGAGATATCGGCAAGAGCCTGCGTCGAAGGCGCTGTGAGTGTGGACAAAGTTCACAATGAGCTTTTAGCTCTTCGAGATACGGTATGTAAGTCGGATTACTTGCCGGTGCTAATTACGAGCGAGCGAGGTGAGGCTTTTGCGGCTTACCCCGTGCCCTCTGTTCAGTTTCCGGCAGATCGTCAACATGCTCGATCGTCAATAAACGAGACGCTCGATACGCTCTTTAGAAGCCTGATCACCAGGACCGAGCTGGAAGATCTGCGAACGCAACTCCTCACCGCAATCCGACGGGCAGAGGGCTCTAGGGTGCAGGCACTTAAGTCCGTCGAGCGTACTATTGCCGAATCGGAAAGGGCGGAAGGCTACCGTCGTATTGGAGACTTGCTTTTGGCGAATCTGAACGCTATAGAAAAAGGCGCAAAATCGGTTAGACTTATAGATTATTTCGATCCGGATATGCCGGAAATCGAGGTCGAGCTGGATGAAAAGCTTACCCCTCAACAAAACGCAGAACGTTACTTTAAACGCTACCGAAAGGCTCGCGATGCCGCTGCCACAGCCGAAGCCCGACGAAGCACTATTCTGCAGGAGATAGCCTTACTCAAATCGGCCAAAAGTGAAGCTGAAGCGGCCAAATCGGTAGAGCCGCTCAAAGCCCTACGCGAAATGCTCACTGACCAAGCACTTCTGCGCCGGGAAGTCGCGCTAGAGAAACAAGATGAAGAGTTCGCCGGACACAGAATCAGGCGAATAATCACTTCCGAAGGCTGGGAGATACTCTACGGCGAAAACGCTGCTGCCAACGACTATCTCACCCAAAGAGTCGCACGCCCAAACGACGTGTGGCTACATGCTCGCGCAATCACAGGCGCCCACGTGATTATAAGAACTGCTGGGCACTCCGGAAACGTTCCTAAGAATGTGCTATTGGAAGCGGCAACGATTGCTGCCCGTAACTCCGATGCTAAGCACTCATCCCTCGTGCCGGTTGATCACACACTGCGCAAGTATGTGCGCAAGCCCCGTGGTTCCGCTCCCGGTTTTGTTACCTATCGAAACGAGAAAACGATCGACATCAGCCTCAGGAATTGACTTGCTTTCATACGTGCGCTGCGCTACCAACGCAAAATCAATAACGCGATTGTCCCTCACGTTCGTACACAAAAAAGCCCTACGGCAAAATAACCCGCAAGGCTTCAATAATGGCGCACCCGGCGCGACTCGAACGCGCGGCCTTCTGCTCCGGAGGCAGACGCTCTATCCTCTGAGCTACGGGTGCACAACTGTGCTAATTATAACACCTCTCCAACCGCTGAGCAAGCTCAAGAGCCTGTCTCTGCCACCCTTTCAAGATCGCGGCGAATTTGTTCGGCAAGTTTTTCGGGACTTTCGAAGACCATTTCATCGCGCAATCGCCTGTGGAAAACCACGTCTAATGTCTGCCCGTAGATATTGCCACGGAAACCCATGAAGTGGACTTCAATTGTTTCTGTTCCATCGCCGAAAGTTGGCCTGGTACCTATATTGCATACCCCTTTATACGTTGATTTGCCAATGGTGCTCTCGACAGCATATACTCCCCTGGCAGGCACAAGTTGTCGCGGAGAAGTCTCGATATTCGCTGTAGGAAAGCCTATCTCGCGACCCATACGTCGGCCCGGTACAACAGTTCCTCTCAGCGCAAAATACCTGCCGAGAAGCTTAGCGGCGTCTTCTACATCACCTCGTCCAATAAGTGCGCGAACGCGCGTGCTGCTGACCGGTCCGCCCCCAATAATCACCGACGGCACTACGTTAACGCCAATACCAAGCGTAGGGCCAACAGACGATAAATAACGAATATCCCCTTCGCGATTTTTACCGAACCTAAAGTTAGACCCTACAACAATGTATTTCGCTCCAAGTCTCGCGCGAATTACGTTTCGAAGAAATAACTCCGGGGTCAACTCGGCTAATTCCCGATTGAACTCAGCAACGACAATCTCTTCCACTCCCAGTGCTGCAATTAGCTCGATTCGTTGGTCAAGAGTGCAGATATAATTGGGAGCCATGGCAGGTGCCAATAACTCTGCAGGATGTCTGTCGAACGTAAGCGCAATGCTGGGAACTCGATTTTCACGCGCAACTTCGATTAGTCGGTCGAAAATTGCGCGATGTCCCCAGTGCACACCGTCGAAGACCCCGACAGCTACAGCCGCGCCCTCCGATTTGGGCTGCACCTTGTCCAGTCCGTACACTACGTTCATTGGACGATAATCAAATGTCTGCCGATGCAAGCACCTTTCTTGGTTTAACTAGTGTTTCAGAGTTTTTCCGCAATACCGAGCCGACTGCAAGCAATTTGCCGTTCGAGGCGAGGGCGCGCACCAAGGCACCGTTTTCCGCATCTGTCATTGCATGTACCGCTTGGCCGTGTAAGAGCTTCGCCACGTCTTCTGTGGAAACAACCGCTGCAGGCAGATCGGCAAGAGCTTCTTCGATGCTCAAAAGTAAATTCTCCAATCGCCCGACAGCTTTCGCCTCCTTAAGTTCATCAATCGTAACAGCCTGCTCAATGCCGAAGCGCCCTACCTTTGTGCGCTCCAACGCAGACATGTGCGCTCCACATTCGAGAGCTTCGCCGATATCGGCACACAACGTTCTTATGTATGTGCCACCGGAACAACGAACGACTAGCTCAGCCTCAGCAAGATGTGGCGCACTACTTGTCGCCGGCTGCACGAAATCCGTTACTTGAATGCTCCATATCGTGACCTTTCGCGGAGCGCGCTCAACGGACTTGCCCTCTCTTGCAAACTTGTACAGTGGCTTGCCTTGATACTTGATCGCGCTTGTCATAGGCGGAACTTGCTCAATCTCACCTATGAAATGCGCTGCTGCTTGCTCCAACATCTCGCGTGTGACGTGAGAAGCGTCGCGCTCAGATATAATGTTTCCTGTTGAATCCTGCGTGTCGGTAGTCCGGCCAAGAATCATCCGAGCGCGGTATTCCTTCGGAAGGGCCATAAGATACTCGACTACTCGGGTTGCCTTTCCAAGGCACACAATCAGCACGCCGGTAGCCATGGGATCGAGCGTACCGGCGTGTCCAACTTTTCTCTGACCGAAGATACGTCGCACCTCGTTCACTATGTCGTGAGACGTAGGTCCGGCCGGTTTGCGGATGATCAAGATTCCATCCATTTCAAAACTTCCGCAATCACCACCGATTGCGCCTCATCGATCGGAAGATCCACATGGCAGCCGGCTGCAGCAGCGTGCCCACCCCCTCCGAATACTCGCGCAATGCGGTTAACGTCCACACCGTCTCGGGAGCGCAAAGAAATGCGGATCGAATCGGGTTTGATCTCCCGGAACAGGATTGCCACCTTTGGCCCTTTGACCTGCGCCACCACGCTCACTATGCTATCCGTATCAGCGTCGGTTGCGCCGAGTTCTTGAAGGTCTTGCTGGGTGATAACCGCCCACGCAACAACTCCATCCGCATCGGTTCGAATCGATTCGAGTGCTCGACCCAACAACCTTAACGCCCGTATCGGCTTGTTTTCGTAGATCTCACGCGCCGCAACAGATGGTTTCGCTCCCAACCTCATTAGTCTTGCAGCAGCTTGAAACGTTTTGGGAGTCGCATTAGCAAACCGAAATGCGCCTGTATCGTTCACGATGCCTGCCATCAATTGGTCAGCCATAACAGAATCGATCGGTACATTGTTTTCGTGCAGGAAATCCAGCAATAACTCGGCAGTCGAGCTGGCTGTGCTGTCAACTATACGAATTTCGCCAAACTCACCATCGGGGAGATGATGATCGATGCAGGCAGTAGTCTTCGCGCTCATTACAGCATCAGCAGCAGACCCTACACGTTTCAAACCTTCGGAATCCACAAGCATTCCGATGTCGAAGTTGCGTCTATCCGTGCTCGAGACAACCGTTTCTGATTCCGGAATGAACCGGAACAACTCAGGCACGCCATCTTCCGCAACGACCACAACATCCTTGCCTATTTTTCTCAACGCGCGTGCAAGAGCGAGAGCACTTCCCAGTGCGTCACCGTCCGGCCGCTGATGACACGCCAAAACGAACGAATCCGCCTCAATCAAGAGCTTCCACGCTTGCCTAAGACTTTCTCTCTTCTTCCTCATGCCTTATCTGTTCCAACAGCTCAAGAATGCGAACTCCGTGATCCACGGACGTATCGAGTCGGAATTCGATTTCGGGGATGATCTTCATCCTCGCACGTTTGCCAAACGCTTGGCGTATGAAGTGCTCCGCATTCTTGAGGATTGCCATATTCTGAGCACGTTCTTCTTCCGAGCCCATTATGCTCACAAAAACTTTAGCATGTCGAAGATCGGGGCTAACCTCAGCGCCGGTAACTGTTACGAACCCCAAGCGAGGATCCTTGATTTCACGACGCAGGATGTCGCTGATTTCTTCTCTGAGAAGCTCTTGTATTTTTTCTTGCCTGGTAGTCATGATCTTAGCTCTATGATATGATATCAAGCTCCGAATCCACTACTTCGCACAGCGGATTGGACTCAACTAAGTCAAGTATTTTGTTGAGCATCCGGTTGACAACTGTCCTGTCGTTGCTCACGCAAGCAAACGCCACACATGCCAGCCGATGCGTATCCAGATGGTCGATCTCTGCAGCAGAAACGTTGAATCTGTTTCTGGCTACATCCAGCAAACTGCGCACTACCTGTCGTTTATCTTTTAGCGAATCGCTGCCCGGAATTGTCAAGGTGATTCTTAGTGTGCCTACAACCATTGCCATGAAAAGCGGAAGACGGAGAATCGAGAGAGCCAGCAGTTTTAGCTTCTACTCTCCTGCTCCGTCTTCGGTTTTTAGATTGCTCTTGCGACCTGTTTCTTAGTGAATGCCTCGATTATATCGCCTACCTGGAAATCACTGAAACCCTGGCTGAGGATTCCACATTCGTAACCCTGAGCCATTTCGCGGACCTCGTCCTTAACATGCTTGAGCGAGTCCAGCTTGCCTTCGTAGATGACTTTGCCGTCTCGAATAACGCGTATACCTTCGTTTCTGACTACGCGACCTTCAGTTACGTAGCAACCGGCAACTATCCCTGCGCTTGGAACTCTAAACACCGCTCTAACCTCAGCGGACCCAAGCTTGACTTCCTCGTAGACCGGCTCCAGCAAACCAGCCATTGCCGCACGAACCTCTTTGGTCAGTTCGTAGATGACGTTGTAAGTTCGTATTTCTACATGTTCGGCTTCGGCCATTCTTGCCGCCTGCGGATCGACTTTCACATTGAAGCCGATAACAATCGCGTTAGATGCCGATGCCAGCAGAATATCGGACTCGGTGATATTGCCGACACCCGAGTGGATAATGTCAATCTTGACTTCTTCGTGCTCGATTTTCTCCAACGAATGTCGTACAGCCTCTTCGGAACCTTGAACATCGGCTTTAAGCAAAACATTAAGCTTCTTGACTGTGCCTTCTTTGATGTGCTTGTAGAGATCCTCGAGTGTGATCTTGCTGGACTCTGATATTTTTCTTTGACGCGCCTCTTGTGCTCTTCGCTCTGCGATAGCGCGCGCTTCACGCTCATCCTTGGCCGACTCCAACCTATCACCGGCCTGAGGCGCAGCCGATAGTCCTAGCACTTCCACTGGTGTAGAAGGACCAGCCTTGGTAATGCGCTCACCCTTGTCGTCGAACATTGCCTTAACTTTACCGTATGTCTCTCCAGCCACTATTGGGGTACCGAGCTTGAGCGTTCCGCGCTGGATCAGCACCGTGGCTACGGGTCCTCTTCCGCGATCTACCTTTGCCTCGATTACACTGCCGACAACCTTGTTCGCGGAAACCTCAGCTTTAAGGTCCTGCATTTCCGCAACAAGCAGGATCATCTCCAAGAGTTCGTCAATTCCTGTACCCTGCTTAGCGGATATCTTGACGGTAATAGTGTCACCGCCCCACTCTTCGGGCATAAGGCCGTGCTCCGCGAGTTGTTGCATGGTGCGCTCGATATTTGCTTCGGGCTTGTCGATCTTGTTTATGGCCACAATGATCGGCACTCCTGCCGCCCTCGCGTGATCTATAGCCTCGACAGTCTGCGGCATAACCGCGTCATCGGCGGCAACAACAAGCACTGCTATATCGGTTACGCTCGCACCTCTGGCACGCATTGCTGTAAATGCCTCGTGGCCGGGAGTATCAAGGAACGTGATCTTCTTTCCGTTCCACTCCACCTGGTACGCACCGATGTGCTGAGTAATTCCTCCGAACTCCTGTTCCGTGACGTTAGTCCGCCTTATGGTATCGAGCAATGTGGTCTTACCATGATCTACGTGTCCCATCACGGTTATGACCGGCGGCCTGGGCACCATTTTGCCTGCGTGCTTCGGCTTAGGCTGCGGTGCAAGCTTAGCAGGCTTGTGTTCGCGCGGTCCCTGGGTTGCCGTTACCTTAACGGTGTAACCCCATTTTTCGGCAACCTTCTGTGCCACATCAGCGCCGATCTGCTGGTTGAGCGTTGCCAGAATGCCCATTTCAACCAAGCGCTTCTGCACATCCGCGTTTGGCAAGCCCATGGCCTCCGCAAGCTCTCTAACCGTAAAAGACTGCGGAATCTCGATGGTTTTTGCCTGGCGGATTATTCCTTTGTCTTGTGATATCATCTCGCGAACGATTTCGGCAGTAGGAGCCTCCAACACGCTGGAACCACCAGTGACCGATACGCCAAGGTCTTTGAGGACCGCCATGAGGTCACTGCTCGTGATACCCAGGTCCTTCGCGAGTTCGTATACCTTGATCTCGCTCATAGTCTACCTCCCAAACATCCCTCCAGCCCTTGATCCCTGCATACTTTGTGGTTGAGCCTTAAACGAATAAACTCACAACCACGACAGGACTGTGACCCAGCCGGAGGTTAGCATTCACAACTAATGCGGCGAAAGGCGGAGGGACGCCGGAGAGGTCGATGAGGGGGAACTTATGAGGAAGTAAACAAACTGCTCAATTCGACTAAGCTTCCATAGTCCTATTCCCTATCGCCTTCGCGTTCTTTCCCATCATCGTCTTTCACCACAATATCTTCAAGTTCTGATTTGAGACGCTCCGGTATTTCACACCTGAGCGCCCTACCCAATTTGTTACCTTTCCACGCAAGAGCTAAGCACTCCTTCGTGCGACATAAATATGCACCCCTTCCAGGGGCTCTGCCTGTCGGATCAATACGGATTTCACCATCAGGCATTCGAACTATCCTTATCAGATTTCTTTTGTCCGATTTTGTTCGACATGCTACACATGATCTTATCGGCAACTTGCGTTGCTCGCACATAGTTTATTTAATCCTGCGCAGTTTCCTCAAGAGGCTCTGCAACCTGTCCCCCGGTCAGCTCATAATCAGGATCAGGCTCCGCGCTAGCGGCAACTTCTGTTGCTTCTATATCCTCGCCCGCAAGCGCAGCTTTTGCTACTTGCGATTCGCTTCGAATGTCGATTCTCCATCCAGTAAGCCTGGCCGCCAATCGAACATTCTGGCCGCTCTTACCAATAGCAAGAGAAAGCTGATTATCCGGCATCACCACAAGAGCCGTCTTGGTTTTTTCATCGCAGGTTACTGATATGGCCTTGGCCGGGGAAAGAGCTTCTGCAATGAACTTATCGATTTTCTCATTCCACCGGACAATGTCGATTTTCTCGCCGTAGAGCTCGTTAACCACCGACTGGACTCTTGTACCTCGATGACCGACACAAGCGCCCATCGGATCGACTCTTTCATCATTGGAATGAACAGCAACCTTTGTACGTGCTCCCGGCTCCCTTGCAACCGATTTGATGGTCACAATGCCCTCAGCTATCTCCGGCACTTCCAGTTCAAAAAGTCTGCGTATTAGGCTTGGATGAGTTCGGGAGACTACTATCTGCGGACCCTTCGGAGTCCGACGCACTTCCAGAACATATACCTTCAGGCGATCGTTAAACCGATAAGGTTCGGTGGGAACTTGCTCTGCCGGAGGCAATATAGCTTCCACCTTCCCCAGGTTTACGAACACATTTCTTTGTTCTCTGCGCTGGACAGTGCAAGTAAGCACTTCGCCGATCCGCTCACCAAACTCTTCATATACGCGCTCTCGCTCGGCCTCGCGGATTCTTTGAACGACAACCTGCTTCGCGGTCTGAGCAGCAATCCGACCAAAATCTTCAGGCGTAACTTCAATTTCTATGACGTCGCCGATTCGAACATCCGGGACGTGCTTTCGTGCCTCTTCGAGAGTAATCTGCGTATGAGCGTTTTCTACCTTCTCAACGACCTCTTTCTCGCAAAAGACATGAAATCCGCCCTTTGACGAGCTGACGCGAACGCGGACATCGCCGGTGGCCGCAAAGTTCTTCTTGTAAGCGGTCTCCAGCGCCGACTCTATCGTAGACAGGAGTACCTCTAGAGGTATCTCCTTCTCTTTTTCGATTTGCCTGAGGGCATCCAGGAAGTCTGCGTTCATTATCTAAGCTTCTCCCGACGCATCGTAAACTGAAAAGAGTGGGCGTGAGACCCACTCTCTCAACGACGCCAAAGCTATTTCAATCATAGTATACCAGAAGCAACCTCCATTTGCAATAGCAGCGTTTTTGGGAGAGAGTTCAGTCTTGCGGGAACGACTTACAATTTGGCGGCTGCGGCCTGTGCATTTGCAGAGGCTGTGATCATTTCCCGACAGGCATCTATGGTGTTGCGACCCTGTAGTGTCCAGGTCTC
>Ga0123519_10006448_pt1 | contig 18433 bp, 15 predicted proteins | sample YelNatPaOPRAMG02_FD_87396 | JGI IMG/M metagenome (GOLD analysis project Ga0123519, IMG submission 87396) | Hot spring microbial communities from Yellowstone National Park - Yellowstone National Park OP-RAMG-02 (version 2) | ecosystem: Environmental > Aquatic > Thermal springs > Hot (42-90C) ... | reverse complement strand
CTATTTTCCGCATCGCCGACTCTAATCAAATACCCCTATATATTGGATAGCTCAACACAAAACATACAGCCGATTGTGGTTTTCGCGTATTTCCAAGCAAAAACCCTCTCTCTGCAACGCAAAAAAATTCATGTATTTTTCTTCCGGCTGCCGGTCCGGACCGCGCGCTTGGTTCCCTGCGGCATCCCGGGGTTCCCAGCCATCCCTCTGGTGCGCGGTTTCACATCCAGAACAACAGGCGCTCCCATCAATTCAAACCTGTCGCGGATCTTTCTGACAAGATAGCTCCTGTAGTTGGCTGTCAGAAGGGAGGGATCGTTCACGTAGAGACGCACGCGAACCGGCTCAACGCCGGTCTGCACAGCGTAGTAAATCTTCAGCCGCCGCCCGCCTTCGGAAGGAGGATGAACCGACTCCTGAGCGTCGCTTAACACCCGGTTCAACAGCCCAGTGGGAAGCGAAGCGCGTGTCTGCATGGCAGTATGATCGATCGCATCAATCACCCCGTCCATGTTCAGGCCGGTCAGAGCCGACAGGAAAACGACGGGGCAGAACGAGAGGAAAGGCATCGTCCGAAACACCGCTTCCCTGTATTCTTCCTCGTCTGTGCCTGCGGCAAGATCCCATTTGTTCACGGCAACAACGCATCCCTTGTCATGCTCCATGATGAAAGAGCCAAGCTTCTTGTCCGCCTCACCCGGCCCCTGAACAGCATCGAGCATCAGCACCGCCACATTCGATCTGCGGACGCTGGCCTCCATACGCATGCGCCCGAACATCTCGACCGCAGACGCGTTCCGAACGTGAGACCGGGCGCCTGCCGTGTCAATAAGCGCGTAACGTCTCGCTCCGCTTCCCTCGCCGAGCACAAGGAGGGTCTCTATGCTGTCACGCGTGGTTCCGGGAACGGGAGAAACTATCACCCTCTCGGAACCCAGCAGCCTGTTGATGAAGGATGACTTGCCTACGTTCGGCCTCCCGACAACCGCCACCGTCAGGGGACGCTCCGATTCGCCGCCCGTCCAGGGCGGGAGGTTCCGGAGGATTTCCTTCATCAGCGTTTCGATGCCGCGATTGTGAAGAGCCGACACAGGAAACACCGGAAACCCGAACTTCCTGAACTCATCGCTCCTTTCATCCTGAGCAGGCGCATCGCACTTGTTCACCGCAACGACGACTCGTCGTCCGGCCAGGCGCAGCCTTCCCGCCGCCTCCTCGTCGAGCGGAACCAAACCTGCTGCGCCATCCACCACGAGAATGACCGCCGCCGCCTCTTGAATAGCAGCCTCGACCTGCCTCTCGACCCCGGCCTCTATCTCGTCGGCCGGCGCCGCTCCGTCCATGCTTCCGATGCCGCCGGTGTCAACCAGCACAAATCGTTCGCCGCCCCACGATGCCTGGCTCATAAGCCTGTCCCGGGTGACGCCGCGTTCCTCGTGGACGATCGCTATCCGCCGCCCCACAATTCTGTTGAAAAGCGCGGATTTACCGACGTTCGGCCTCCCGACAATCGCCACGATGCGGTTTGACGCAAAATTTTGAATTCCGTTCATTGCGACCCGCCACACGGCTGGAGCGCCGCCTCAGTCCGACAGAGACCGTTCCACCTTGGCCCATGTGTCCTTGAGTGTGACCGTCCTGTTGAACACCGGCCGGCCCGGCATTGAGTCAGGATCTGCGCAGAAATAGCCGATGCGCTCGAACTGGAAATGCGCGCCAGGAGCAACTCCGGACAGGGAAGGCTCCACCCATCCTTCGACCACTTCCAGCGACGCAGGATTCAGAAACTTCTTGAAATCTCCGTTCTCTCCGGCCGCCTTCGCCGGCTCCTCCACCGTAAAAAGCCTGTCGTAAAGGCGAAACTCCGCTCGCACAGCATGGCGGGCCGAGACCCAGTGAATGGTGCCCTTCACCCTGCGTCCGTCAGGAGTGCCGCCTCCGCGGGAAGCCGGATCGTACGTGGCGTGAATCTCCAATATCTCGCCGGTCGCAGGATCCTTGAGCGCGCCCGTGCATGTGACATAAACGGCGCACCTCAGCCGCACCTCCCGGCCGGGGGCAAGCCTGTAATACTTCGGAGGCGGGCTTTCGCGAAAATCATCCCGCTCGATGTAGAGTTCCCGGCTGAAAGGAACAGGCCTGGTTCCGGCCGAAGGATCCTCCGGGTTGTTAAACGCCTCAAAAGTCTCCTCGGCGTCCTCCGGATAGTTGTCTATCACAAGCTTCACCGGACGCAGCACTGCCATGGCCCTCGGCGCCCGCCTGTTGAGATCGTCCCTTACGCAGTGTTCCAGCAGCGCAATATCCGTGAGGCTTTCATACTTCGTCACTCCCACCCGTTCTGCAAAATCCCGTATGGCCTCCGGCGTGTAACCTCGCCGCCGCAGCCCTGCGAGCGTGGGCAGACGGGGGTCGTCCCATCCCCTGACATGCCCTTCCTGCACAAGTTCGTGCAACATCCGCTTGCTCATTACCGTATAGCTCAGATTCAGGCGCGCAAACTCGTGCTGCACGGGCCGGACCGGCGGATTCACCTGCTCGACCACCCAGTCGTACAGAGGGCGGTGGACCTCGAACTCAAGCGTGCACAGCGAGTGCGTGACTCCTTCGAACACGTCCTCCAGCGGGTGGGCAAAGTCGTAAGTCGGATAGATGCACCACTTGTTGCCGGTCCGGTAATGAGCCGCGCGCATGATCCTGTAAAGCACCGGATCGCGGAGATGGATATTGGGCGACGCCATGTCTATCTTTGCCCGAAGGCACAGAGAACCGTCGGGAAATTCTCCGGCCCGCATCCTGCGGAACAGATCCAGGCTCTCCTCCGGCGGACGATTCCGGCATGGGCTCTCTCTGCCCGGCCTGGTCGGGACGCCGCGGTACTCCTTCCATTCCTCCTGCGACAGATTGCATACGTACGCTTTCCCGCGCCGTATCAAGTCCTCTGCCACCTCGTACATCCGTTCGAAATAATCCGAGGCAAAATAGAGTCGATCCTCCCAGTCCCATCCGAGCCATTTCACGTCGCGGCAAATGGCCTCCACATACTCCATTGACTCCTTGGATGGATTTGTGTCGTCCATCCTGAGATTGCACCGCCCTCCGAACTCCCGCGCGATCCCGAAGTCAAGACAAACGGCCTTGGCATGGCCTATGTGAAGGTACCCGTTGGGCTCCGGCGGAAACCGGGTCACCACCCTGCCGCCCGCCCTCTTGGAGGCAAGGTCTTCCTGCACAATTTTCCGGATGAAATTGCCCGGAGATTCCTGTTCCTTCCGTTCCTTGCCGTTCATGAAGTTCACTCCCTCGGGCCGTATGCCTGAGCATAGCGGCTCTCCAGATCCTTCAGAGCCTTGCCCTGGACGCCACGTCCAGCCCCGGCCAGAAGCTCCTGCGCGTAGGCGAGTCTGCGAAGCGAAAGATCCCTTCCCACTATCTCCATGCTCTCAAAGAGCGGCAGCGACACGGCCGACCCGCAGATTGCCACAAAAAAAGGCGCCAGAACCGCCTTGAGCCTCGCCTTTTCCACTGCTGCAATCTTCTCGAAGACTTCGCGCAGACTGTCCCTGTTCCAGCTTTCAAGTTTTTCCAACTCCCATTGTCCTATCTTCAGCAGTTCGGCGACATTGATCTGGTCTTTTGCGGACGCAAGCAATTCCTCAACGCCGTAGGACAGCCTGTCAGCGAACATGAAAGCGGACATGGGCACGAAATCCGCCAGTCTCTGAAGGCGTGGCTGGGCAAGCGGAACGATCCGCCTCCAGTAATCGCGGTTCAGCCGCCATTCCTCCAGCAGTTTGGCAAGTTCATCCGGCGTCATGCGCCTTATGTACTGGGCGTTGAAGCTGGAAAGCTTGTTCAGATCGAATATCGGGCCGCCAAGGCTGATGCGATCTATGTCGAAATCCCCGACCATCTCCTGAATTGAGAAGATTTCCCTGCCGTCAGCCCTGCTGTATCCCATGAGGCACAGATAGTTCAAAAGCGCCTCCGGAAGGTAGCCGGCATCCCGGTAGTACAGAATGCTTGTCGGATTGCGCCTCTTGGAAAGCTTCGTCTTGTCCGGATTGCGAAGCAGCGGAAGATGAATGAATTCAGGCGGCTTCCATCCGAACAGCGAGTAGAGCAGAACATGCTTGGGACCAGAACTGATCCATTCCTCCCCCCTGATCACGTGCGTTATACGCATGAGATGGTCGTCAACGACATTGGCAAGGTGGTACGTTGGATAGCCGTCGGACTTCATCAACACCTGATGATCCACCTGGCTCCACGGGATGCGGATTTCTCCCCTGAGCCTGTCCCTGAAGACGCACTCTCCATCCGACGGAACGCGCATCCTGATCACGTGCGGCTCGCCGGCGTTGATCCTGCGTCTTGCTTCCGCCGAAGAGATCGAGGCGCACAAGCCGTCATAGCCCTGGATGGCGGCCTTTTCCTGAACCTGCCTTCTGCGCAATTCCTCGAGACGTTCCGCGGTGCAGAAGCAGGGATACGCTCCGCCGTCCTTCAACAGCCGGTCCGCGTGTTCCCTGTAAACCGCAAGCCTTTCGCTCTGCCTGTACGGTCCGAAATCGCCACCAACATCCGGGCCTTCATCCCACTCAATGCCCAGCCATCTCAGAGCCTCTATCAGAGCGGCCTCCCACTTCGGCGAAGAACGCGCGCGGTCGGTGTCCTCGATTCGGAGCACAAACCTTCCGCCGTGTCTTCTGGCAAAGGCCTGGTTGAAAAGCGCAATGTACGCCGTCCCGATATGCGGCGTTCCCGTCGGCGAAGGCGCCACCCGGGTCCTGACCTGCAGTTCGCCGTCCATCATTCGTCCTTTCATCTCTTGCGCGACAGCCGCAAGGCTAACGCAAAACAAGTTCCGCTCTCAACATCCTTTTTCCCCTTTTCGGCTTTTGCGCATTTCCATGGTTGAATCCGCGGCGGGTAATGCGCAGCACATCCATGCGTGTCTCGGCGGAGCGCGCAGGGCGGCACCGCATCTCGCGCTGAGGGCCAGTCACAAAATCCGGGATCAAACTGATTGTTGACATCCTGAGCTTTTTGTGCAAGGAAAGCATCGCACCAACCGGGGAGGAAAGCCGATGGCCTACTTGCGCATAATGACAGGTCCTCAGAAAGGCCAGAAATACGAAATTGACAGGGACGAAGTCGTCATCGGCAGGGCCCAGGAAAACGTTGTTGTGCTCGAAGACCCATCTGTATCAAGCCGCCATTGCGCCATTCTGAGAGCCGGCAGACGCTTCACGCTCAGAGACCTCAATTCCACAAATGGAACCAAATTGAACAGCGTAACTGTAAAGGAACACCAGCTCAGTCCGAAGGACATAGTTTCGGTGGGCGGCGTTGACATTCTGTTCGATGGCGATGATGTGGAGCCGTTTGAGCCTCCGCGGGCTGCTACAGGGCCGCAAGTGACTGTGCGCATACCCGCGACGTCAATCGGTGGCGCCGGCAAGGCGTTCAAGGCAAAAAAGGACACAAAACTCTTCTGGATTGTGGCCCTCACTATCGTGGGAGTAACCGCGCTGGCGGCCCTCGCGGTGTTTATCGTCAAGATTCTCTCCAGCAGCGCGCCAAGTCCGATATGAAGGCCGCAATCTGCTGACACAGCTCCGCCGTGTTCTCCTCAGTTTGCCCATAGTCTTACGTTTGAGAAATAGCCGGCCTGCACGATCTGCCGGAAAAGCAGTGTTCAGAGACGATGGAGAATTGAATGCCGCGCACAAAAGGCCGCATTCGGGCCGATTTCTGAATCCGGGCTAAATCGGATTCAAACCGGATTCCGCAGCCGCTTCCGCTTCGATGATGCGGAAACTGCCTCCGCTTCTCACCCGCACCATGGCCTTTTGCCCTCTGGGCGCATCGCTGTACCTGACGCACAGCCCTGCAGCCGTCCGGACAAGTTCGTCCGAAACCTCTCCGCAGACCACGCCAATCGGGCCCGGAAAAGATTCTACTTTCAACAGCGGCCTGGTTCCGGCCTCCCGTTCGATGATCTCGTTTTCGGACATGTTGCGGCCCAGGACGAGTTTCGTCCGTCTCCCAAGCCTGAAATGCCGGCCGATTTTAAGAAATGACATGTCCGCGAGAGACGGATTTGGCTCATGGCTCATGAGATCTCTGAGCCGCCTTGAGAAGCCAGGATCGGTCAGGAGACAGCCGCCGGCCGGCGTGGGATAATCGGACAACCCGTATTTCGCCGCCAGCGCAATCTGAGGTTTTCTGCTCCTGCCCCTGAGAGAAAGCAGCCTGGCGCGATCCACCAACCCTTCCCTCTCAGGCCTGGTTTCCGGAAGCAGCCTCGCGCTGAGAGGCCGCAGCACGAGTTCACCGTACTGCGAGTCGCGCGCCACAATTTCAAGGCTGGTCCTGTTCTGAGACATGGGCCTCTCGTCAAGAACCTCGCCCGTGGCGAGAAAATCCAGTCCGAGCTTTTCCATCAGCCGCCCTGCCCGTCGCAGCATTCTCGCGTGGCAATCAATGCATGGGTTCATGCAGGACCCAAACCCGTGAGGCGGGTCACGAAGCAGTTCCAGAATATCGCCGGTGAAATCCTCCACGTGAAGCGGAATGCCCAGTTTCGCCGCAGCTTTCAACGCGGATTTGCTGCCGAAAAACGGGCTTTCAAAGGCAATGCCACGGGGCTCGACCCCCTGCTCCCTCAGCACACATACGGCAAGCTGGCTGTCGAGACCGCCGGATAGAAGACACAGAGCGCGCGCCTTTCGCATCATCCCACGCTGGCTGAAGCCTGCCTCCGCTCTACTGCGCCTCTGGCCTGGCCGTGTCCGAAACCCTGTAAAAGTCGCGCCACGCGGCAGCCGTCACGCAGACTCCAATGGGAAGAGTCGCTATCAGGCCGATTCCGCATGCAATGAGGCCGATACATCCGATTATTCCTGCCACAAGCGCCAGGACAAGAAGGTTCACAAAGTTGGCGTTGACAAGCGCAATTGCCTCGCAGATCGCTGCTCCGATGTCCTTCCTTCTGTCAGCCACCAGAAAAAGCGCCACCATAAGATACGGCTGAATTGCCACCGTAATCGCCAGATGGATGATCGGTCCTGCAAACGGTATCCTTGCAAGCGCAACAGATGCCAGCATCACGCCTGTGCTGATGAGCCCGACCAACAGCGCCGGGACGAACACCTGAAATCCGGCAAAAACATCTCCTGCCTGCGGTTTCGGCTCGCGGTTGTCAACGTATCCGAGAGCCATCATGACCAGGCCTGCCATCATGGGTCCGGCCAATATGCCCAGCGTCACCAGGGCCAGCACGATCGCAATGACACCGGCTATTATCAGCGGGACAAGCCCCTGCCTGTAGGCGTCGAACCCTTTTCTTATCCACGTCTCGATGTTCAGTTGAATTCCAGCCATTTTCCACCCCCATTACCTGGCTCCTGATAACGCATTTATCATCTCAGGGATCGCATGGCGAGGTCAAGCATTCCATTCATGGAACATCGAATCGGCCACTCACGCTTCAAAACCAGCTCGTCGCCGTCCAGCAGAGCCGCGGACAACCGGCCTGAGTTGCGGTCCAGGCTCACAGCGCCGGCTTTGCCACGAAACCTGACAAGGCTGTTTTCGGCATGGAAAGGTTCGGCGTCCAGCAGCACAAGATCAACCCGCGAGCCGGAGTCAACGGCCACGGCATTTCCACGGGAGCAAACCTTCATCCTTTCCCCCGGCGCCAGCGGCGCCACCACGACCCTCCATCGGCCCGGTCCGGCGCCCCTGGCGAAAACATGCTTCATCACGCTCCAGGCTCCCATCTCAAGAGCCTGACCAGGCGGCTCCACAAAAAACACGGCAAGGTCCGTTCCGAACGCGCCTCGAAACAAGGCTCTGCCCTGCCGAACAGTCACGCTTCGTGCCTGAGCGTGAAGCCACCATCGCCGCGGATAAGGGCACTGGTTCATTCTGTCCAGAACAAGCAGGAAACGCGGCTTTACGAAGATGAAAAGCCGCCTGTACTCGATCCTGTCGGCTTTGATCATGTCCATGTAGGACCCGGCTTCAAGATCCCTGAAATTTGTGATTGGTATATGGCACACAAGATAATCCGCCAAATCCGTGGAGAACCACCGTTCCGGCGGCAGCGTTTTTTCGATTCCCAGGAATCCGCTGGTCATGCCGTTGAATTCCACGCAGTTGTGTTTCCATGTGTCCGATGCGCCGCAACGTTTGCCCTCGTGTTCTGCGAAATACCCGAAATCGCCCGCCAGTGGGCATCCGTTCGCCCACATGGCGAATCCTCCCTCGTCAAAATCATTGTGGTGCGTGGCCTGACCGCATTTCACCAGAATAAAAATTTCGCGGCTGGTCTCCGGCATGGCCCTCATTACCGCGTAATTGCCTTCAAGCAGACAACTCTCAAGTCCAACGCGAGCCGAGCCGGGAAGGGACGGGTCGGCAACCGCCAGAAACGCAATATCGCAGTAGTGGCTTGAGACAGGACAGCCTGCCCTTCTCCACGTGGTCATGCAGCGCCGGCTCATGACAGGGTCGGTCCGCTGATATACGGCTCCCCCGAACGCCAACTCCACAGGAAGGGGCATGTCCGAGGCATTTGATCCTGTATTCCCATTGCCGGGAAGCATCGCATACCTCTTCCGCCGCGGCCGCATGAACCGCCACGGCACGAAAAACTTCCTGGCCGCATCGTTCAGCATGATCGGCGGTGTCTGCATTCTGCAGAACCAGTCGAACTGAGCGCGGAATCTCGGATGCCGGTAAAAATCCCTTTCCCCCGCCCTGCGAAGAGCAAGCGCCAACTGGTTCAGCATTGTGAAGGAATGACTGTGATAGTTCGGCGACTCGCAATATGCGCCGCTGTCCCAGTAGTGCTTTTCGAGCTGCCTTTCGAAAAGCCGCGCCGCTGTCCGGCACCACACCTCCGCTCTCGGGTGGGATCTGAAAAGGCATCCGGCCATGCCGAAGCTTGTGTAATATTCGGTCAGAAAGTTCGGCGGACATATCGAGTCGCCGATTCTCCGACCGAGTCCCCTGTGCCAGGAATCAGGATCGTCCGCGTCCATCAGCGCTCTTTCGCATGGGAAGAACTCGGGATCTTCGAAGCAGTAGGCAAGAAACGCCAGATCCCGCCGGATTTGCCTGTCGGCAGCGGCGGGTATGAAACCGGCTGACTTGAGCACGTCGTATGCCTGCATCCACAGCTTCATCTTTCTGCCGTCGAAGATGATGAGCCGCATGTATGCGCCCTCGTTCCAGAAAGCGTCCATGGTCGCCCTTATCTCAGCCTGCAGCGCAGCCGCTGCCTCCACGGCCAGCCTCCTGTCGCCGAGAGCAAGCCACAAAGCAGTGAGGGCGCTCGCATGACGCGGCGCCTGTTCATGCCCATCGGTTCCTGATCCGCATGAGGATTCAGCCCATCGGCGGTAAACATCCCTGAGCGCAGGATTGGCCCTCATGAGACGGCGGACCCTCGCGAACAGATTGCGGCGAGCGGGAAGCACAGGACGTCTCTCGCGATCCTCCCAGTCAAGGACCCAGCCGATCGCCTTCTGAAGAGGAATGTCCGAATACCGCGTCTTTATCCGGCACATTGCGTTGGGCTCGCGGCAGTCGTCATCTTTGACATGGCGCCGCGTGGTTGACGCTACAAGCGCCCATTCCTTTCGCCCACCGCGCAGTGGGGCACTGATCATCAGGCCGTCGCGCCCGACCTCCATGAGCAGGCGGTTCGTCGAGAGCCTGGTCCACTCGCATCCGTTCAATTCGATCATCCCAACAAACTCTCTGCCTCCCTGCCGGTACGCTCCGCACCACGAATTGCTCATCTGCTGATGACCCGAATGGAAATCCACATGAACCGCCTTTGCGCCCAGATGCCGGCCGACAACAGCCGTGTTCTGCCGCCACCGCTCCCCACCGCCCAGGGTCAGAACCCGGTCAGGAAGGAGGCCATCCGCGCTGGTCAGGACAAAATCAGCGTCAGCGAAATCCAGGCTGCTATCCCTCATTCGAATGAAATCTTCGCCTGCGTAGATCGTGGACTCGACCTCCGCGATGACGAGGCCCCGCCGCACGAGCAGGTATGTCCACACAATGAAAAGCGGCCCCTTTTCCCTGAGGATGACCTTGCAGGAAAGCGGGCCCCGGCCCCTTGCAGAGCCCCGCAGAATGAAGGGCCCTCCCTTTACGGCAACGGCAGCGACCGGCCCGGGTACATCGCCGCTTCTCGATGCGCCGCGCGCCGGAATCCTGGCCTTGAGAATCCGGTTTCCCGCCTCATACCATCCCCGTCCGGCTCGCGACCAGAAGAGTTCCGAATATGAATCGCGGGCCGCGCAGGATTCCAGTCTGAGCACAAGCTCCTGTTCAGGCTCCAGGTCCACCCTGCACCATACTCTTGCCGAGGCAAGCGACCCGTCCCTGTGACTGACCACGTCGGTGAGCTGAGCCGGCTTCGTCCAGAACCGACTGCGGACTGAAAACCGCCGGCCCCTGACAAGACCCGGTTTCCAATGGGCATTGAAGAAGACGAGCTCATCCCGCCATGCCCTGCCGCAGGGTTCCCGCAGCCTGAAAGCGCAGGGATCGGACTTCACCCCTGTCACTGCGAACCTCCCATGTGCCGGCGGTCAGGACCTGCCAACGGCATTCTTGAAACGCTCCACCAGACGTTTCGCCTCCTCGACGGGCAACGGCCCTGGATTGAAAAGATAACGAGTGTTCGGCAGCGCCATGTCGAGAAAGCGGCCGATTTCCTTCTCGTCCAGCCATGCCTGGATGAGAACCGTCTTTCCAGAAAAAGCCCTGATGGCCGGCATGGGACCGGGGCTCTGGAAGACACGGTTGAGCCCGCGCAGATGAGGTATCTTCAGGAAAGAGCCGTACTGATGATCGGCCGCTGCGCAGCAATGCATGAAGAGCCCGCCGAATTCTCTGCTGAGAGCGACCAGAGAAGGCAGGCAGAACTCCTCGAACATCTCCGTCGAAACCGAGCCGGCCTCGTCTTCCGACAACCACACCCCAAGTTCCGGAGGCGCCCATGCTGTCGGACAATGGCACAGATTGACGTTGCCGAACTCTTTGATGAAGGTACGCACAAATCCGGACAGGAGCCTGTGGCACTTTTCCACGAGCCGTTTCACGGCGTCCGGCCTTTCATACAGCGCCAGCAGCAGATTTTCCTTCTTCCACACCAGAGCCGCGATGTCGAATGGGCTCTGTATGTCGGGCACGCCAATCGGCGCATCCGGTCCCAGCCTGGATCTTGCCAGCGCAGCTATTTCGAAGAACCGCGCAAGCGAGGGAGCGGACAGGGGATCCGGATCCGGCAGGCCGTCAGCCTCCTCTGCGGTTTCCACAGCCGGAAGCGCAGAGGCATTGGTATCCATCCCCTCGTACACGTGAAGCCGACACCCGAAAGCCGCTGCAAAAATGCCAGTATTCGTATTGAGACCCACATGAGGAACACTGTCGTCGTCAACCGCCATGGCATGGGCCGCCATGGCCTCGTATCTCGCCTCAATCCATGGACCCCAGTCCTGCGCAGGACTTTCGGAACACAGAAAGTCACCTGCAGGATTCGGCGGCCACGGCGGAGACACAACAATCCCGTGGCCCCGGAAAGGCCCGGCAAAGAGGTCCTTCAGACACTGCTTGTTCCTTTCAAAGCTCACGCTCGCAACCCTACCATTCGGCCTGCATCCGGTCAAACCGGGTGTGACCCCCTGTCAGACATCAGCCTGCCTTGTTGCGGGGGCGGCTGTTTTCTGTTAGTATGCTCCAGGCTTCGGCATTCGCCAAAGCGGCCGTAAACAGGACTTCAGAATTGCGCTGTGTCGAAGGCACAAATATATGCGGGTCGGTCGGTTTGCGACAGAGAGCATTGGCAGGGAAAACCGCAGGAACAGCAGCACAGAAATCCAGCGGGGAAACACATTGCCGTTTCCCGAACCGTGAGGCATTGTGCGATGGAGGTGAAAAATGATACGACGGCCGGATGAGATGACCAGGGAATCGCGTCCAAACATGAGGGGCGGGACAGGCACTGTCGAAATACGCCACTACTTCTCGAAACAGGAGTTCCGGGCACCAGTCCGACTTTGCGCCAGACTCATCCTTCCGCCGGGAGCGGGAATCGGCATGCACAAGCATGAAGACGAAGATGAGGTGTACATAGTGAGCCGCGGATCGGGTATCCTCGATGACGGCCAGACCGTCACGCGCATCACTGCCGGCGACGCAGTGCTCACTGGCGGAGGCGGATCTCACGCTGTGCGCAACGACACATCAGAAGAATTGGAACTGATAGCCCTGATTGCGACCTGTCCCGGCGCGAATCCAGAACAGCCGATGCGCTCATCAGGCAAACAATGATTCTTCCAGGCGAGCTTGCATTTCCGGGTCGGGTCATTTTCGGTGAAGGCTCTGCGCAGCGTCTTCTGTCTGAGGCCGCAGAATTCGGGGCCAGGGGCGTCCTGGCGCACAGCAGATCGGCCGAGAAGTCCGGAATGCTGACGCCGATCCTGGAAAACAAGCCTGCAAACCTGCGCTTGCTGGCATTTCGCTGCGCAGCAGGAGAGCCGCGCCTGAGCGACGTTGAGGAGCTGCGCAAGGCCGCCGCGGCATTCGGAGCGGATTGGATCGCGGCGGTCGGCGGCGGCAGCGTGCTCGACGCGGCCAAAGCCGCCGCCGGACTTCTTGCGTCCGATCTGCCTGCTGTCAGGCACCACGATGGAGCGCCCCTTCCCCAGTCGAAGACTCCATTCCTGGCCGTTCCGACCACCGCCGGAACAGGCTCTGAAGCCACATCGGTCTGCGTTCTGACGAACGATGAAACCGGCGTGAAAAAATCATTCAGACATCCCTCTCTTTTTGCAAGGATCGCGATTCTGGACCCGTCGCTCCTGCGGACATGCCCGCCGTCGGTCATGGCAGCGTCAGGCATGGACGCTCTGACTCAGGCAATAGAGTCTTTCGTCAGCAGGCACGCAACATGGTTCAGCGATCAGTTTGCATCAAAAGCGGTCGCCCTGATCGCCCCTTCCCTGCAGGCGGTGCATCGAAACCCCCAACAGGAGACTCTGGGCAACCTGATGGCAGGAAGCTTTCTTGCAGGTGTGGCACTTTCGCACGCCAGACTCGGAATTGTCCACGGCCTGGCTCATCCTCTCGGCGCGCGATACCGCGTGGCGCACGGACTGGCATGCGCCGTCTGTCTGCCGCACGCCATCGCATTCAACAGGCCAGCCATCGGATCGAAGTACGAGGTCTTGTGTGAATTGGTAGGCGGAGATCTGCTCGATTTCACCGTCCGTCTCACGAATCAGCTAGGCATCCGCTCGCCATTCACAGGCCTTCAGATCCGCGAAGAGGACAGAATAGTGGCAGAAACGCTCTCGTCAGGCTCAACGATGGCAAACCCTCGGCCGGTCACCCGCGAGGATGTCCTGTGGTTTCTTGATCGGATCTTTGCCCCGGCTGGCCGCAGAGGATGACGAACGGACAGCGTAAAGCCGAGCCGTCTTCGGAATGCTCATCTGCCATCGGATGTTCCTGTTCTGTCCTCCGTCTGCTTCTGCCTGCGCGCGCTTGCGGCTATGCGGCGTGACAACTCCTCAGCCGGTTCTTCAACAAGCCTGGAGGTAACGCAGAATACGGTCTGTCCGCTGCTGCGGACGATGAGTCTCACCCCATATTCGAGATCCTTGAAACGCTCTCTGCAGAATTCACCCGGCTCTTTTCCAGAATCAATGATCATGCCGGCCAGCCGGTCGAGTGCGCCCGGAGCGAACGTGACTCGCACGCCGGCGCCCTTCAGCATGCCCTCCAGAGCAAGGCGCGCCTCCGTTCTGACCGTGTCCCGTATCGCGCCATCTCTGTCGCTGAGGATGCGGACAAGTTCACCGTCGGGGTCTTCGACCATCCGCGGCGTCAGCACGAGGGTCCTGACCGGAGATGACGGAAGTTCGAACTTTGCGTGCCTCAACGTGCGTTCCAGCACGGTCATGAGCCCCCGCGCTCCGGTCTTTTCCTCGGCTGCTCTTGCGGCTATGAGGGGAATTGCGTCGGGATCCACCTTGAGTTCTATGCCGTATCCTGCGAAATCGCGTTTATACTGTTCGAGGACGTTGCCTTCAGCGCACATGAGTATCCGCTCAAGATCCTTCACTCCCAGCGGTTCGCACACAATCCTGACCGGCAACCTCCCGATGAACTCAGGTTCGAATCCGTATTCCACGAAGTCCGAGGTCTGGGCCAGCTTGAGCCAGTCGCTCTCCTGAAAACCGTCTGACTGGCCGCCGGCTGATGCAAAACCGATATGTCCTGATTTCACCCTTCTCCTGACGATGTCGGCAAGCCTGTCGAAAGCCCCACTGACGATGAAAAGGATGTGCCTGGTTGATATTGTCCTCGGGCCCGGATCCTTGCCCCGCTGCATGTCCATTACCGCCTGAATCTGGCCGAGAAGGTCGGTCTGGCTGAACAGTCCGACATCGGTCTCCTCCATGAGCTTCAGCATATTTGTCTGCACACCGCGGCCGGAAACGTCCCGGCCGGCTGTTGCCGGCGCCGAAGCGATCTTATCCACCTCATCAGGATAGATGATCCCGTATCTGGCCAATTCCACGTTTCCGTCAGCGGCCCGCACCAGGTCCCGCACCAGGTCCTCGACGTCATGTCCCACATAACCGGTCTCGGAAAATTTGGTCGCGTCGGCCTTCACGAAGGGAACATTGATGAGCTTCGCGATGCGGCGCATGAGATACGTCTTGCCGACGCCCGTGGGCCCCAGCAGCACAATGTTGTGCTTCGCCCGCTCCTCGCGCTCCAATTCCGGATTCTCGAGGCAGAGGCGCACATGGTTGTAATGATCGCATATCGCCACGGCGAGAGCCTTTTTCGCCTCGTCCTGGCGCACCACAAACCTGTCCAGGTAATCGCGAATATCGCGCGGTTTGAGATTGAATTCCCGAAGCCCCCTGAGCGCCTCCTCTTTTGCGCGCCGGGCGTCCTGCCGGGGCCGCTCTTCGTCAATGCCGGACGACTGAGAAACCCACGCCACGTTCGCGCGTTTCAGCAGTTCGCGCATCTGCTCGTCAAGGCTCAAGCGTCTTTCTTCGTTCTGTGAATCCGTCACCCCCGCCTCCCTTTGCGGAAAGGAAAACGGCCGCCGCGCCTCCCGGCCCGGCGGCCGAACTCCTCATTCGCGTAAAATATCCTGCCCGATCCGCGCTACTTCTTGAGGACAGCATCCTTGGCGGCCTTGGCAATCCTGAACTTCAGAACGGTCTTGGCCGGAATCTGAATCTGCTCGCCGGTCTTCGGATTGCGCCCGATGCGCGCCTTCCGCTGCACCTTCACCAGCTTGCCCAGCCCCGGAATCGTGAATCCATCCTTGGCACCCTGATAGGCCATCTCCACCAGAGCCTCAATGGCCGCCTTTGCCTGTTTCTTGCTGATTCCAACCTTGTCCGCCAACCCCTTGATGATCTGACTCTTGGTCATCGGCTTGCCCATTTCAATTCTCCTTTCTTTGTGTCTGCCCCGATTCAAGGCCACTGCCCCGAACGACCGCATATATCCTGCGGCAAATATTTCCCTAAATCAACAGATATTTGAAGAATTTCGGCACCCCTCTGGGGCTCGTAAACACGCCCCAGGCGCCAATCCGCGCAGAACCTGCCTGCTGGGCAGCAATGGAAGAACCGGCCGGCCCGGTCTGCCATAGGTCATGCAATCCGGCCATTTCTGAAACGCAAATTTGGGATTATTTTTTTATTGCGGAGTTTGCGTCTCCGATGTAGATTCGCCCCCGTTTTTCCACTCTCAAAGGCTCCCACCGGACCATGGGGGGAAAGGAGGTTCCAGCCTGAGAGTACACGGGACCTGAGGCAAGGGTCCGGCTGCGTGGGTCAAAAGAACAACGCAGCCGCGCGAGAAGTCATGAGGTTTTCATACGCAATTCCGTGCGGGATTGCAAAACAACAGGGAAACACAAGAAGGAGACAGTTAAATGAAGCGTAGTCTGATAGCTATGGTTGCAGTAGCATGGGTCGTTTCGTCTCTCGCGGCAATGGCCGGGGACGCGAAGGAAATGACGCTGAAGGGCAAGCTGGCCAAGGCTGAAAAAGACGGCAAGGTCACATACACGCTGGCCACTGCTGAGTGCGGCGATGTTGTCCTTCCCGCTCCCAAGGCTGAGAAGGAAGGCGAGAAAGTCATCGTGCTGGATGACTTCGTCGGCGCTCAGGTGGAAGCGACAGTCATGGCCGTCGCCGAGGAAAAGGATGGCAAGATGGTCGTGACGGTCAGCAAGGTTGTTGACGTCAAGAAGGTCGAAGAGAAGAAATAGTTGCTCGTTCAAATGTTTGAAGGAAAACCGGCCGGCGGTTGTCCGGCCGGTTTTCTTTTTGCAAAGGCATGCTCTTCTCAAGCCATGCGTCTCTCGAACGCAAAATCCGGGGTTGACTGACAGGGCGCAATGCCGAACCATGGCTCCATGAATCTGGGCGCATGGGATATACTGCTGAACGCCTGCCTGCTTGTTCTGTGGTTCAGAATCTGGAATGCGCAGGGCGACGGCGACTTTGGGTGGCGAACCGGATGCCTGTGGCAGGCCACTGACGCCATTTTCCGCATGCTGCGCCCCGCGCCTCGATCCATGAACGAAAGATGGATCGCCGCTGCGCTGTTCGTTGTTCTGGCCGCAGCCAAGACGCTCCTGTTCGCAAGCATCCTGGCTGGAACGGCAGGCGCTCAGTGGGGACTGAGAATGGGTTTTGAGCAGGTCGTCGTTGCCTCAGGCTCCGGCTCGCCATCCCTTGGCCGGCTCGCTGCAATGACCGCGCTTTCCTTCGCTGTTTTCCTGTTTATGCTGTGGAGCATCTCAGCTATCTATCTTCCGCGACGCGCCCATCCGTTCGCAAGCCAGGCTGAAGGAACACTCCGGGAGCTGAGCGCTCCTTTCTCGATGCTGCCCATTCACTGGAGACCCGCAGCCCTCCTTGTCCTCGGCCTTGCGGTCTGCGCTGCTGCGCGGTTTGATTGGTCAGCGGCCTCTCTGGGCGAGGCAGGAGGAGAACTGCTGCAGCCGTGGACGTGGCTGCGCTTCGTTATCTCAACTCTGGCGGCAGTTGTGGGCCTGTGCGGAACGCTTCAATCGTTCGTGATGCTGCTCATCATAGGCTCATGGATATCCCTTTTCTCCTCCTCCGAAGCCCTTCACATCTTCTGCCGGGAATGGCTGGACATGCTTCTCGGCCCGCTGAGCCGTTATCCCCTCAGAATAGGCTTCCTCGATCTGACGCCCATCATATTCTTTTTCGCTCTCGGGCTGGCGCAGAAAACCATTCTCCCGCTGCTGGCCGGCATTTACTACATGCTGCCATGACCTGGATACGCCAGAACTCCAACGGCATTTCAATCGCCCTGAGCATAGCGCCGCGCGCTTCACGCTCGCAAATCGAGGGCATCCACTGCGACTCCCTGAAGGCAAAGCTCGCGGCTCCGCCCGTGGACGGCAAGGCCAACAGAGAACTGGTCCGCCTGCTGGCCGAAACGCTCCGCGTTCCGCGAAACGCAGTGACGATCGAGGCAGGCGCCAAATCGCGCCACAAGGTGGTGTTCGTGTCCGGCCTGTCGGTCGAGGAAGCATGCGCAAGGCTCAAGCTTCAGCCGCCGCCATGAACTCGGATCTTGCCTTCGGGAATCGGTCCGATCGTTAATTCCTGGTTGAAAAAAAACACGCTGGTCAGAAAGAAGAGCGCAAAGGCAACGCTACCACTCCAGGACAAGTCCGTCGCAGGACACGAACATCTTGTCGGGCAACCTGTTCTGGGCCTCCTGATGGTCAAGATCATGGCACATGTGAATTATGAATGATCGCCCGGCTCCAATTCGCCTCAGATATTCCACGCTCTCGTCGAGGCTCAAATGCGTGGGATGCGGTTTGTGGCGAAGCGCGTCCAGCACCATCACATCAACGCCTTTCAACATCGCGATAGCATCCGGACCGATGGCCTTGCAGTCCGGAGCGTAGCCAACCGTCCTGCCGCTGCATTCAATCCGGTATGCAAGCGTGGTTTTGGGTCCGTGCTCGACAGGCAGGGGCGTCACGGATACAGAGCCGATTTGGAATCTGCCCCGGACTTCAACAAAATCAACCTTGGGCCTGTACAACCCGGGAAGTTCCTCACCCTTCTCCACATAGTCGAAAATCCGGCGCAAATCAGCCACGGTTTCAGGCGATGCGTAAGCCGGAAGTTTCTGATTCTGTATCGTGTTGAAACGCCTCAGATCGTCAAAGCCGAAAATATGATCCGCGTGCGAATGCGTGAACAGAACCGCATCAACGCGCGGTATGCGCTGCCTCAACGCCTGCTCCCTGAAATCGGGCGAAGTATCCACGACCAGGCTCAGACCGCCGGCTTGCAGCCAGGCGCTG
>Ga0123519_10006446_pt1 | contig 18436 bp, 10 predicted proteins | sample YelNatPaOPRAMG02_FD_87396 | JGI IMG/M metagenome (GOLD analysis project Ga0123519, IMG submission 87396) | Hot spring microbial communities from Yellowstone National Park - Yellowstone National Park OP-RAMG-02 (version 2) | ecosystem: Environmental > Aquatic > Thermal springs > Hot (42-90C) ... | reverse complement strand
TCGGGGTCCGGCCCCTCCCGCGGGGGGAGCGCCGCCGGGGTCGCGGGCTCTTCTTGCTCAGCCGAAGGCTTCTCTGGCCGCGCCTTTGCCCGCGGCCGCCGGGCCGGCGTCAACTGGGTCCGCCGGTAGGCCAGGTACCGCGGGCAGAAGGGGTACTCCACGCTCAGGCAGAACCGCGCCTGGTGGTCCAGGCCAATGGGCACCGCCTCGGGGCGCAGCCGGCTCAGGAGGGGCCGCTCTGCGTCCACCTGCACGGCGTAGCAGGCGTTGGAAGCCGAGGGCGTCTCGGCGTGCTGTTCAGGGTCGTCCTGCAGGCCCAGGTATGGACAGGGCATGGCTCTTCCTCATGTGCACCCCGGCGCAGAACGCGCCAGAGGCGTGACCAACCTCACCCCCTATCCTCTCCCCTCTCCGCTTGCGGTGGGGTGAGGGGATAGGGAGAGGTCACCGCACCCCGGGACCTCTCTCCGGGGGCAGGGCTTCGGGCTCCTTCGCCGCCAGGCTCTGGCCGCCGGTGAAGGTGCGTCCGGCCAGGGGCAGGTGCACCGTGTTGATGTTGACCACCCGCACGTCGTCCACGCAGGTCCACGTGTTGAAGAAGTGGTCCTGCCGGTTCCAGTTGGAAAGTTCCACGATGATGGTCTGTCCGGCGTAGGGCCGCAGGTTCACGATGGCCCGCCTCCACCCCAGGTCCACCACCGGCATGCCCGGGCCCACGAGGGTTGGATCCCGGTTGCCATCCTGGAGGGCCAGGGTCAGGGTGACGCCGCTTGAGTCCGTCAACAGGACCTCAAACGAGTCGTAATACTTCTGGAACCGCTCGCTCCAGACCACGTCGTAGGTCCATATATGATACCACAAAGTGAGCGCGGGCGCATCTACCAGGTCGGCCGAGGGCACGACGATAGCCTGCTTGATCTTGGCCGCGCCGATGGGGACCGTGCCCGGCGGCTCGGTGTTGTACGAAGGGCCGTAGTCGGGGCTCCCAAGGCAGGCGGCCAGGCTCTGCCCGCCGAGGGGCGCGGCAATGCTCCGCACGGTGCTGGTCAGGGGGCCTTCCACTGTCCAGAAGGAGAAGTCTCCCGTGCTGAAGTCGCCGTTGGCCAGCGGGTCCACCAGGACCCAGGCATCGCCATCGCCAACTGGAAACTCCTCTTGGTTGCCGGCGAAGTCGCGGGCCCGCACCCGGAAGTGGTAGACGTGGCCTCGCTGTCCCGCGAAGAGGCCGGAGGTGTCGCTGGTGCCCGTGCGGAAGGGCGTCCAGGGGCCGGTGGGGCCGTCTCGGTACTCCACGTCGTAGGCGGCGATGCCAGAACCCGCGTCCTGGCCGCCCCAGACCACGGTGAAGATGGGCGAGGCGCTGTAGCCTTTGGGCGAGAGGATGGTGCTCGTGGGGGGCTGGGTGTCCACCTTGACGTAGACCTGGCGGGTCGGCTCCCACTGGCCCAGGCAGTCCACGGAGCGGTACTCCAGGAGATTGCTCCCTTCCTCCGTCACGGTGAAGGTGGTGCCGGTGCGCCACAGCCCCCAGTTGAGGCGGTACTGGGTTTGGGTCACGCCGCACCCGTCGTCCCGAGCCGTGAGGGCGACCTGCACCGGGCTTACATACCACCCCTCCGCGCCGGCCGTGCCGGTGAGGGTGTGGGTGGTGGTGGGCGGCAGGGAGTCGTACCAGAAGGCATCGTCGTAGAAGGCCGCGTTCTCCGTGCCCTGGTTGCCCGCGCCATCCCTGAGCCACAGGTACAGGTCGTGCTTGCCCTGGCCCGGCACGCGGATGCCGCTGATGCGCTTGATGTTGGCCACGCAGACGCCGTCGCCCGGCCACCGCGGGGGGAGGTTCAGTTTGTAGCACCCGCCGGTGATGCCGGAGAGGTCCTCGGGGTTGCTCCAACTGATGGAGAAATCGTTGATGCTGGTCCAGCCCAAGGGGTAGGGCTCCAGGGCCTGGGGCGCGGGCGGCGGCGTCACGTCTACGGGCACCTCAACGGTCACCACCGAGGAGGCGTTCCCGGCCTGGTCCAGGGCGTAGAATTCCACCTGGTGGCGGCCGGAGTCGGTGATGGGGAAGAAGGTGCCGGTGAACCACTGGCTCCCATCCACGCGGTAGTGGCTGGTCCCAGGCCCGGAGAGGGAATCCACAGGGGAAAGGAGGATGTTGACTGGGCTCGTGTACCAGCCGCCCTGGCCCATCTGGCCCAGGACCTGGTGCTCCACGGTGGGCGGCGTCTGGTCCAGGGCGAAGGCCCGCACCTTGATGTTGCGGGTGCGGTAGTCGGTGTTGCCAGCCCGGTCCCGCAGCCAGAGGTAGAGGTCGTGCAGGCCCTCCCCAGGCACGGTGATCCCGGTGATGATGTTGCTCTGGGTGAGGACCAGGACGCCGTCGGTGTTCGTCACTGGCTCGGCGTTCAGTTTGTAGTAGGCCCCGCCGATGCCCGAGACGTCGGACAGGCTCGTCCAGGTGACGGTGAAGGCGTTGGTGCGGGTCCAGGTGGAGGGGTGGCTCTGGATGTTGATGGGCGGCAGGGGCGGCGTGACGTCAATCCCCACCGTGCCTTCCTGGATGGGCTCCAGGTTGCCGGCCAGGTCCGAGGAGCGGAATTGCACCAGATGCTGCCCCTCGCCGCGGACCACAAAGGAGGTCCCCACCTGCCAGGAGCCGCTGTCCACGCGGTACCAGGTGCGGTCCACCCCGGAGGCGGTGTCGGTGACGGTGAGGGTCACGGTCACGTCGGAGTGGAACCAGCCGTTGTCGCCAGGGACCCCTTCCTGGTGGTAGGTGGTCGTCGGCGGGGTCATGTCTATGCGGAAGGTGACCAGGTCCACCTCTTCCCGGTTGCCGGCCCGGTCTTCCGAGGCGTAGAGGACGGTGTGGTTGCCGTCGCCGCTGACGACGGTGCTCAGGCCGTAGCCCCAGGCCCCGCCATCCACCTGGTAGTGGGTGGCATCGGGGCCCGAGGTGCTATCCTGGATGGTGAAGGACACCGTCACGGGCCCGGTATACCAGCCCATCAGCCCCAGAGGACCCAGCAGGTCCACCGTAGTCGTCGGCGGGACCGTGTCAATGGAGACGGTCAGGGTGCGGGTAGGCTCCATGTTGCCCGCGCCATCCAGGGCGTAGAACTCCACCTGGCGCTGGCCATCGCCGCTCACGCCGAAGGTGAGGGCGGTGTCCCACGGGCCCCTGTCCACCCGGTGGCGGATTTCCGGCACCCCGGAGAGGTTGTCCGTCCCGCTCAGGGTCACCTGGACGGTGCCGGTGTACCAGCCGTTGCGCCCCAGGGGGCCGTTCAGCGAGGCGTTGCTCGTGGGCGGGGTGATGTCGTACCAGAAGGCCTGGAGTTTGACGTTGCGGTTGGCGTGGTTGGCGTTGCCCGCGGCGTCCTTGAGCCAGACAAAGACGTCGTGCTTCCCTTCCGAGGGGACGGCAATGCCGGTGATGACGTTGGTCGTGGTGACCCACGTCCCATCGGTGGGGAAGGTCGGCTCGGCGTTCAGTTTGTAGTAGGCCCCCACCACCCCAGAGAGGTCCACGGGGTTGGTCCAGGTCAGGGTGAAGGCGTTCGTGTTGGTCCAGCCGGAGGGGACGCTCACCAGGCCGGTGGGCGCGCCAGGGGCTGTGGTATCCAGGTACAGGGTGGTCACGCTGCGCTTGGTGTGGTCGGCGTTGCCCGCGCCGTCCCGCAGCCAGACATAGATGGGGTGGGTGCCATCGCCGCTCACGGCGATGCCGGTGATCTGGGTGAGGTTCTCGCCCGGCACCAGCGTGCCATCGGTGCGGGAAATGGGCGGGGCGTCCAGTTTGTAGTAGGCACCGCTCACCCCCGATGGGTCCCCAGGGTTCTCCCACGTCACGGTGAAGGCGTTGGTGCGGGTCCAGGTGGCCGGGGAGGCGGTCAGGTTCAGGGGCGCGCCGGGCTCTACGGCGTCAATGTAGAAGGGGCCCAGATGCACGGCCCCCGGGGCCCAGTTGCCGGCCACATCGCGGGTCCGCAGGTGGAAGTAATGGTTGTTGCCATCTGGCAGGGGAGGGCTGCTGACGCTGTCGCCCGTGGTGTCCACAGTGGTGTCGGGCAGAGTGCTGGGCAGGGTATCCCACACGTAGGAGTAGCCGTACACCCCGCTTTCGCCGTCGGAGGCCCCGGACCAGGTGACTTCCACCACGGGGTTGGGGGACCAGACGCCCACGGTGTGGCTAGTGCTGGTGAGGACGGTGGGGTTGGCCGGCGGCGTGCCATCGTAGCGGAGGGTTCGGGTGCGGGCGCTGGCGTGGTTGGCGTTGCCAGCCGCGTCCCGCAGCCAGACGTAGGCCGTGTGCTCCCCCGTGCCGGGCACGGCGATGCCGGCGATGGTGTTGGTGGTGGTCACGAAGGTGCCGTCGGCGGGGCCAGTGGGCGGGACGCCCAGTTTGTAGTAGGCCCCCACCACGCCCGAGAGTGCCGCCGGGTTGGTCCAGGTGAGGGTGAAGGCGTTGGTGGCGGTCCAGGACGAGGGGTCCACGGCGAGGCCCGCTGGCGGGCCCGGGGGCGTGATGTCGTAGCGGAGGGTGGTCGTCGCCCGCTGGCTGGCGCTGACGTTGCCAGCCGCGTCCCGGAGCCAGAGGTAGAGGGCGTGTTCGCCCTCCCCAGAGACGGCCAGGTCGTCCAGGCGGCTGGGGTGCCCGGTGAAGGTCCCGTCGGTGTCGGAGGCCGGCGGCGCATCCAGTTTGTGGTAAGAGCCGACGACGCCCGACGTATCCGCAGGGGCGATCCAGGTGACGTCAAAACTGTTGACGTTGGTCCACCCCGGGGGCGCAACCTGGACGTTAGACGGCGGCCCCGGCGGCGTGCCGTCGTAGTAGAGGGTGGTGTTGGCCAGGTTGCCGTGGTTCACGTTGCCAGCGGCGTCCTTGAGCCAGACGTAGACGAGGTGGGCCCCTTCCGTCCCCACGTGGATGCCAGTGATGGTGTTGGTGGTGGTCACGAAGGTCCCGTCGGTAGGGAAGGCTGGCGGGGCATCCAGCCGGTAGTACGCGCCCACGATGCCCGAGGTATCCGCGGGGTTGGTCCAGGTCAGGGTGAAACTGTCCGTCGTGCTCCAGTTGAGGGGGCTGGCGGTCAGGCCGATGGGCGCGCCGGGGGCCTGGGTGTCAATGCGGAAAGGCCCCAGGTGCACGGCGCCCGGCGTCCAGTTGCCAGCGTCGTCCCGGGTGCGCAGGTGGACGTAGTGGCTGCCGCCATCGGCGAGGGGCGGGCTGGAGGTAGAGGTCCCTGCCGTGTCCTGCACCGTGTCGGGCAGGGTCGTCGGCGACGTATCCCAGAGGTAGGAGTACCCGGCCACGCCGCTCGTGGCATCCGATGCGCCCGACCAGACCACGTCCACCGTGTTATCCGTGGACCAGACGCCCACGACGTGGCTCGTGCTGGTGAAGACGGTGGGGTTGGAAGGGGGCGTGGGGTCCACCAGGACGCCGTAGGGGAAACTGGTGTCGGTGACGTTGTCGGTATCCAGGATGCGGAAGTCTATGCGGTTCAGGGTGCCCGACTCCACGAAGGAGACGGCCGGGGCGGTGATGTAGGCCGTGGTGGAGATGGGGCTGGTGGCCGTGGCCGGCGTCCAGGGGGACCAGTTCGCGCCGCCATCGGTGGAGTAGCGGTACTCGGCCGTGGCCGGCTGCACACCGACGGGGTCCACCACCTTGACGCTGCAGGTGACGACGGTGGCCGTGACCCAGCCGGTGGGGACGAAGTCGCTCCAGGCAGCAGAGGGGGAAGCAGCCTCCAGGGGCCGGAAGGCAGGCACGTCCAGAGCGGGCTGCACGGGGGCGGGCTGAGGGGCGCCCCAGATGGGATAGGCCATGGCCAGGAGGAAGCAGACGACGGCGCACTGCACGAGGATCTTCACGGCGCGCCCAGGTGCCCCGCGGGTCTCCATATCCTTCTCGCGCATCGCCCTGTTATGCCCAAGCCTCTGACGTGCCATGGACTCCTCCCCTCCCTGGGTCTGGAAGGCCGCCCCAGGCGCGGATGCAACCCCCTCCTCGTGGCCTTCCGCTTCTCATTAAAGATTTGACGGCAGGCCACGGAGAAGGATACGCCAGGGTATCCGCCTCCGGGTTGCCCCCGGGAGGGGTCAGTCGGCCTCAAAGCGGTACCCCAAGCCGCGCACCGTCACCAGGCGCCGCGGCTGGTCGGGGCGTTCTTCTATCTTAGCCCGAAGCCGGCGGATGTACACGGGAAGGGGGTTGGAGTCCCCCTCGTAGTCGTAGCCCCAGACGCTCTCCATCAGGGTGTCGTGGGTGAGGGTCTGGCCGGCGTTGCGCATGAGGCAGTGGAGCAGCCGGAACTCGGTGGGCGTGAGGGGCACGCTCCGCCCATCGGCGAAGTGGGCGGTGAGGGTCAAGGGGTCCAGGGTGATGCCCCCCACGGTCACCCGCTCCTGGGCCAGCCCGTTCAGGAGGTAGGCCTCAGAGCGCCGGAGGACCGCTTTGACGCGCGCCAGGAGTTCCATCGGCTCAAAGGGCTTGGGCAGGTAGTCGTCGGCGCCCAGTTCCAGCCCCAGCACGCGGTCGGCCGTCTCGCCCTTGGCCGAGAGGATGATGATGGGCACGTCCACCATCTGGCGGCGGAGGCGGCGGCAGACTTCCAGGCCGTCCACCTTGGGCATCATGACGTCCAGGATGATGAGGTCTGGCCGCTCTTCCTGCACGAGCCGGAGGGCCTCTTCTCCATCCGCGGCCGTGAGCACTGAGTACCCCTCCTCCCGCAGGAGGAAGGAGATCATCTTCACGCTGGGCGGGTCGTCATCCACCACCAGGACTCGCATGGCTGGCCAAGCCTCTCGCATGGGCGACGGGAAGGCCGCACCTGGGCACGCGGTGGCTTCCCGCGCCCCGTTCTCAAGGGGATTATACCATCCGCCGCGGGAACCGGCAAAACGCCTGGCGCAGGAGGCCCCTACCCGCTTTCGGGCGGCAGACCTCCGAGCACGCCCATGGATGTCCTGGCGAACAAGTTAAGGGCGGTACGCCAGGAAGCACTTACTTCTCCTGGAGGAGAGCCGTCAACGAATGGCCAACGAATAAACGAATGGACCCGGCCCGGGCGCGAGCCATTCGTTTGTTCGTTCCTCCATTCGTTGACGGCGCTGCCAAGCTGCCGATTCAAATCGGGGCCCTGGGTAGGGGCGATTCATGAATCGCCTTTTTGACGGGAGACGCATTCCGCGCTATCATGGGGCTGCCACCCAGCAGGACCCTGCACTCACCCAGGAGGATGCCATGGACCAGGTACGCCAGCCCGTAGACGTACAGGGCTACGACCCCGCCGAGACCCAGCGGTTCTACACCCGCCTGCGCGAACGCATCGCGCGCTGGCTGGACCAGAACGCCAAGGTGGACCCCCGCGTGCGGGACGCCTTGCTCCTCCTGCCGGACTTCGTCGCCCTCCTGGTTCGCCTCATCGCCGACCCCCGGGTGGAGAGAGCCCTCAAGGGCCAGTTGATCCTGGTCACCCTGTACGTCCTGTCGCCCCTGGACCTCATCCCGGATTTCCTCCTGCCCCTGGGCCTGGTGGACGACACCGTGGCCGTGGCCCTGATGCTCAGCCGCTTCGCCCGCATCCTGGCGGAGCCCGGCGAGGAGGTCCTGCGGGAGCACTGGGAGGGTCCAGGGGATGTCCTCGCCCAGATCCGACGCGTCGCCGAGGCGGCTGACTGGCTGCTCAACGAGCGCGCTGCGGGCTACCTGCGCCGCTGGCTGAGTTGAAGGCGCAGGAGGCCCCCATGCCCTCCAAACCCTTCCACCGCCACTACCGCGCCCGCCCCCTCATCTTCGGCCATCGGGGGGCGCGGGAGGCCGCGCCGGAGAACACCCTGGCCGCCTTCCAACGGGCAGCCGAGGCCGGGGCGGATGGGGTGGAACTGGACGTGCAGTGCACGGCCGACGGCGTGCCGGTCGTCTTCCACGACTGGACCTTGGACCGTACCACCGACGGCCACGGCCCCCTGGTCCAGCACACCTGGGCCCAACTGCGGGACCTGGACGCCGGGCGCTGGTTCGGCCCGGCGTTCGCCGGCGAGCGCATCCCCACCCTGGCGGACGTCCTGGCCTGGGCAAAGGCCCTTGGGAGGCCCTTCCTGGTCAACGTGGAACTCAAGGCCCGCGGCTGGGGCGACGGCCGCCTGGAGGAGGCGGTGGCCCGGGTCCTGGAAGAGAGCGGCCTCCTGGAGCAGGTCCTCGTCTCTTCGTTCAACCCGTGGGTCCTGCGGCGCTTCGGGCGGCGGATGCCCAACGTCTCCCTGGCGTTGCTGATGGCCCCGGACCAGCCCCTGCCCCTGCGGGCGGGGTGGCTGCGGCGCTTCTGCGGGGCCGATACGCTCCACCCCCACCACTCCCTCCTCACCCCCGCCTTCGTGAAAGGGATGCGGCGGCGGGGCATCTGGGTCAACACCTGGACGGTCAACGAGGTGGAGGCTCTGGAGCGCCTCTGGCGGTGGGGCGTGGGGATGGTCTGCAGCGACGTCCCAGAGCGGCTGGTGGGCGTGTGGGAGGGAGGGGGCGGCTAGAGGATGATCCGCCAGGGGTGGGTGTAGATGCGGAACTGCCCCCGCCGCAGGTAGCCCAGCAGGGTGCAGTTGAGCCGCTCCGCAAGTTGCACCGCCAGGGAGGTGGGCGAGGAGCGGGACGCCACGATGGGGATGCCCAGCCGCACTGCCTTGACCACCATGTCGTAACTGGCGCGCCCAGTGCTGACGAGGATCTTGTCCCCCAGGGGGATGCCCCGCAGGAGGCAGTAGCCCGTCACCTTGTCCACGGCGTTGTGGCGCCCCACATCCTCCAGGAGCACCACCAACTCGCCCTCCCGGGTGAAGAGGGCCGCGGCGTGGATGCCCCCGCTCTCCCGGTAGGCCCTCTGCCGGGGAGGCATCTCGGCGCTCAGCCCTTCCACCACGGCACGGGGCACCCGCAGGTCCTCCCGGCCCAGCGGGGCCAGGCCCAGGTCCACCTCCTCCAGGTGGACCCGACCGCACCCCGACCGGACCAGGGGCGTGACCTCACCGGCGGAGTTCCCCACAGGAGCACCCTCCCGCAGGGTGATGGACACCCGGTTCCGGGAGGCGTCCAGGGGGTCGTCGGGGGCGTCTGGCCTGAGGGCCAGCCGGCCGCAGTGCTGCACCAGGACCACGTCGTCAAAGGACCGGACCAGCCCTTCGCCCAGGCAGTAGCCCACGGCCAGTTCCTTCTCGTGCCCCGGCGTGCGCATGAGGACCGCCACCGGGCGTCCGTTCAGGACGACCTCCAGCGGCTCCTCGGCCACCACGCTCCCCTGCACCGTCTCCGGGCCGGCCCCGTCCCGCACGCGGAGGAATGGACAAGGCCAGCGGTCCAGGGGGACGCCCTCTTCCTTGTCGGCGGGGACGCTTGCCATGGAGCGCTCTCTCCTACGCCGTGGGGCGGGTCCCCGGGAGGGGGAACCGAGCACAGAGGGCCGCGACCTCTTCGCGCACCCGGCGCGCCACGGCCGCGTCGCCCCAGTGCTGGACCACGTCGGCGATCATGTCGCCGATGGCATCCATCTCCACCGGGCCGAAGCCGCGGGTGGTCACCGCCGGGGTGCCGATGCGGATGCCGCTGGTCACCCGCGGCGGGAGCGGGTCAAAGGGGATGGCGTTCTTGTTCACGGTGATGCCCACCGCGTCCAGGGCCTCCTCCACCTCCTTGCCCGTGCGGCCGCTGTGGCCCACATCCACCAGCATCAGGTGGTTGTCGGTGCCGCCGGCCACCAGGCGCAGGCCCCGCTCCTGGAGCCGGTGGGCCAGGGTCCGGGCGTTCCCCACCACCCGCTGCAGGTAGATGCGGAACTCCGGCTGGAGGGCCTCGCCGAAGGCCGCGGCCTTGGCGGCAATGACGTGCATGAGGGGCCCTCCCTGGATCCCTGGGAAGACGCTCTTGTCCACAGCCTGGGCGTGCTCCGCCTTGCAGAGGATGAGGCCGCCGCGCGGCCCGCGGAGGGTCTTGTGGGTGGTGGAGGTGACGAAGTCGCAGTAGGGCACGGGGCTGGGGTGGAGGCCCACGGCCACCAGACCGGCAATGTGGGCGATGTCGGCCATCAGGTACGCCCCCACCTCGTCGGCGATCTCCCGGAAGCGGGCGAAGTCAATGACCCGCGGGTAGGCGCTCGCGCCGCAGACGATCATCTTGGGGCGGACCTCGCGGGCCTGCCGGGCGATGGCGTCGTAGTCCAGTTGCTCCGTCTCCCGGGAGACGCCGTAGAAGTGCACCTCGTACAGGCGGCCCGAGAAGTTGACCGGGCTGCCGTGGGTCAGGTGGCCGCCGTGGGCCAGGTGCATTCCCAGGATGCGGTCGCCGGGCTGGAGCACGGCGAAGTAGACGGCCATGTTGGCCTGGGAGCCAGAGTGGGGCTGGACGTTGGCGTGCTCCGCGCCGAAGAGGGCCTTGGCCCGCTCAATGGCCAGTACCTCCACCTCGTCCACGTGCTGGCAGCCGCCGTAATAGCGGCGGCCCGGGTACCCCTCGGCGTACTTGTTGGTGAGGACCGAGCCCATGGCCTCCAGCACCGAGGCGCTGACGTAGTTTTCCGAGGCGATGAGTTCAATGCCATCCCGCTGCCGGCGCGCCTCCCGGGCGATGGCCTCGGCCAGTTGGGGGTCGCTGCAGGCCAGCGCGCCCTCCGGCCGGCCCCCCAGGAAACTCCACATGATGCCCGGCTCGCAGGGCTCCCCTTCCTTCTCCCACGGGCGCAGCCGGTCCCACAGGCGGTCAATGTCGCCCACTTCCCTGGTCATCTCCCCGTCTCCTCTGATGAGAAGAGATCACGAATGGCACGAATGGGGCGAATTCCATGACCCTACAGAGAGGAAAACATTCGTGCCATTCGTGTTCTCCCTGTGTCATTCGTGTTCTCCGAAGAGATCACGAATGGCACGAATGGGACGAATTCCACGAATCTTTAGAAGAAACATTCGTGTCATTCGTGTTCTCCTGGTAGTTCGCATCCTGCCCTCAGCCGAACAGTTCCTCCAATTTCCCGGCCAGGTCCTCCGGCCGGCCGGGGCGTCTCCCCCCGCCGGCCACCGCCTGGTAGAACGCCTCGTCGTAGTTGCGCGTCTGGACGACGATGGGCATGGGCACGGCGTGCCCCATCAGCAGGACCTGCTGCCGCGTGTCCAGGCTTTCCAGGGCCCCCCGCAGGAAGGGGCGGTTCCCCACGCCCGTGAGGACAGCCTCAATGTCCCGCTCCTCGGTCATCTTGCCCGTGACCCGGGTGCCAATCTGCGAGAGGACCTCTGTGTCAATGCCGCTGGGCCGCTGGTCAATGACCATCAGGGTCACGTTGAACTTGCGCATCTCCCGGGCGATGGTGCCGAAGACCGTCTGCCGCGCCGCCGCGGGGTTGAGGAACTTGTGGGCTTCCTCAATGGTGATCATCAGTTGGCGCGGCTTGTCTTCCTCCCGGCGGGTCTCCAGGTATCGGTTCCACTTGGCCTCGTATTGGCGCATGATGCGCCGGGTGATGACGTTGGCCACCAGCATGTAGTCCAGGAGCCGCTGGTGCCGCCCGAACTGCAGGATGACGTGCTTGCCCCCCTCCAGGACGTGCAACATCTCGTCCACCTGGTCAAAGGCAGCCTGGGGCTGGATGTAGGGGCGCCGGGCGACTTCTTTCAGTTTGCGCTGCAGGGCCTCGGTGGCGCCGGGGTGGGCGTTGGTCTCCGCACAGAAGGCCTGGATGGCCTCCGCGTCCATCTCCAAGAGAGCCCGCAGCCAGTCCTCGCCGTAGCGGTCCTGCAGGAGCCCGGCCGTGGCCTGGGCCGTGGAGGTCAGGTCCAGTTCCTCGCCCAGGAGGAGCACGTCCTCGGCCTCAATCTGGTTCAGGCCCAGGCGCAGCACGCCGTCCACCGCCCGCCCTTCCTGGCGGGATGCCCTCTCGTCCAGGGAGTACACGAGGACAGAGGAAGGGCCGAAGATCTCCCGCAGGCCCTTGGCCCACCCGCCTCCTTCCCGCTGCACGCTGTAGGCATACTCGTTGTGCATGTCAAAGATGAGGTTGCTGGCCAGGCCCTTGGCGATGATGCCGGCGAGGAGGAGCCGTGCCAGGAAGGACTTGCCCGTCCCCGACTGCCCGAAGATGCCGTTGGAGCGCTCCACAAAGCGCCGCAGGTCCAGGCAGATGGGGATGTCCTGGGTGAGGGGCGTGCCGACGGCGAAGTGGGCCTCGTCCTCCGCGCCGAACACGGCGGCGAAGTCCTCCTCCCGCGCTTCGCACAGGACGGCGAAGTGCATGGGGATGGTCTTCACCGGGCGAGGCCCCTCCTCCCCCACCAGGGCTGCCTCGGCCGCAGCCAGGGGCTCGGCAGGGCTCACGCGGCGCATCATCAGGTAGGGCTTGACCTGGACGGTGGCATAGGTGGCCGTGCCCTGCAGGACCTCCCGGAGGAACGCCGCGTCGTCCGGCGGGGGGTCGGCCTGGACGCGCGCATCGGTGGCGCGCAACTCCAGGTCGGTGATGGCGCTGAAGTAGAGGTACTCCTCCCCTTCCACGATGACGAAGTCCCCGATGCGCAACGATTCGGTGGAGACGCCGGGGTCCAGGCGCACCGTAAGCCCGGCGTTGAAGGCCCCGTCCGTCACCACACCCAGTCGTTTCCGGCGCATGGCTAGTTCCCTCCCTCCGGTGCGATGCCCGAAAGCACCGTCACCAGGCGGTCGTACTCCTCCTTGAGGAGCCGGGCCACCTCCCGCGCCGCCCGCCGCAGCCAGGCGTCGTCCCTCCCGCGGTCGGCGTAGGCCCGGCGGATGTGCGCCGCCAGCAACTGCTCGCTCGGCAGCGGCGTCTCGGCGGCGAGGAGCAGGCGGAAGTAGTCCAGCCGCTCTGTGAAAGCCCGCACCTCCTGGGGTGTGCAGACAGCCACGGAGTAGTGCAAAGGCGGGGGCTGGGGCGGCAGGACCTGGCGCACTGCACCACCCTCTTGCCACCCGACCAGGACGGCGTGGAACTCCGTGCGGATGGTGTGGACCAGTTCCGGGTGCTCCTGGTAGATGGCAGAGTCGTAGACCGCCTCGTCGCTGCGCCGCAGGGCCCGGCGGCCGGGCTGGAGGCCCACCGTCTCGCCGAAGCAGACCACGCCCAGGGCCTCGCCTCCGGCCACGAGGGGGGCCTTCACCAGGCTGCCCAGGGCCGGGGGCTGGTGCAGGGTGAAACTTTCGGCCACGAACCCCAGCGAATGGGTGGCGACAATCTCCCCAATGCGCGTCATATGCCTCGCTCCCGTTTGCTCCGCTCCTTGGCCGACCAGGGAAGGACCACCCGCCGGCGGGCGAAGGCTTCCTCAATCATTTCCTCCACCACCCGGCGGTCCGCGGTGGTGATGGCCGCCTGCTCGTGGGCCTCCTGCAGGGCCGGCGGATAGCCCCGGCCGCGCCGGCACTGGTCCACCACAGCCGCGTGGACCAGGTCCAGCGTCCGGGGGTCCTCCAGGACCCACAGGGGGGCCTCCACCCGCGCGATCTCCTGCCCGGCGTTGAGGTAGAAGAAGCCCACCTGGTGCTCCTTGTACTTCTCCAGGATGGGAGCGCGGCTCTGGAAGAGGTCCGACCGCTCCCCTTCCCTCAGGTAGATGAAGAGTTCCCGGTCCGGGACGCCGGCCAGGGAGGCGCAGGCTGAGTCCTTCCGCCCGGCCTCAAACTCGCAGCGCGCACAGTTGACCACCGCTTCGGGGCACAGGCCCACCCGCAGGGCGTTGACCACGTCGTGGGCCCCGGGGAGGCTGATGTAGTTGGCCACGGGGATGCCCTCCTGGGCGAAGCGGCCCAAAGTCTCAAGGAAGGGGCCGAGGAACTCCCCCTGGACCTCCTCCGGCACGTTCTGCAGGCCCCAGAGGATGATGACCCCGTCCGTCAGGGCCACCACCGGCCGCGGGGCCTGGCTGGCCACCTCAAAGAGGGTCGCCAGTTCCTCCACGGCCATCTTGGCCGAGAGGATGGCCCCTTCCACGGGCAGGGTGCGGTGCTGGAGGGCCAGGTAGACCTCCTCGTCGCGGAAGTAGAGGCGGCTGCGGGAATCCAGGATGGCCCCTGGCCGGGAGCCGTAGGTGATGACGGCGTAGCCGGTGTTCAGGACGTAGTAGCGCACGGGGAAGTGGCGGTCCGGCCCCATAGAGGAGCCATCGGCGGCGGCCACGGAGAAGTCCCGCGGGGCCTCCGGCGCGGGGAAGGCAGCGGCGAAGGCCCCCAACGGCAGGGCGGCGACGAACGTGGTCACCGTGCGGGGGTCCCCCAGGCGCGTCCGCACCTCCCGCGGGTCCAGCCTGCGGAGCGCCTCCCGCGCCCGCTCCACCCGCTGGCGGCGCTCCAGGGTGACCTCGCGGGAGGCCATCTCCTCAATCTCCCGGCCCAGGCTTCCCAGGCGTAGCGGCATCCCTCAACCTCCCAGAGTGGTGGGCTCGGGGAGTAGTCTAGCACAGTTCAGGTATGGGGGCAAAAAGGGGGGAGGAGGCCGATGCTTCCTCCCCACATCGGGACATCGGTAGGGGCAATTCACGAATCGCCCCTCCATTTTCAGCCACCGATTCAAATCGGGGCTCAAGCAGGGCGTCGGCCTGCGCCGACGCCGTCTCCGCAGGGGGACGGCCCATAGGGGCAAGGCACGCCTCGCCCCGCGTACCTCACCCACCCCCGGCCTTCGGCCTCCCCCTCCCTCTCCATCAGCGGATGGAGAGGGAGGGGGTTGGGGGGTAGGTGAGGTCTGTAGGGGCAATTCACGAATCGCCCCTCCCACTTCCAGCCACCGATCCAAATCGGGGCTCAAGCAGAGCGTCGGCCTGCGCCGACGCCGTCTCCGCAGGGGGACGGCCCATAGGGGCCAGGCACGCCTCGCCCTGCGCACCTCACCCACCCCCGGCCTTCGGCCTCCCCCTCCCTCTCCATCAGCGGATGGAGAGGGAGGGGGTTGGGGGGTAGGTGAGGTCTGTAAGGGCAATTCACGAATCGCCCCCCAGAGCCCTGGGAATAGAGGGGATAGTCGCCTGCCCGCCCTCACTCGGAGGACTCCACCTGCTCCCCCGTGCCCACCAGGTAGACCGCCCGCCAGGGGGCGTAGCGGCTGATGAAGGTATCCCGGTGGACGACCCGGTCCCCCTCCCGCACGGTGCGGCGGACCGTCACGTCCATCCCCCGCACGGCCCATTCCACCTGGCGGACCTCCCCCAGAGGGAGGGTGGGGTCCTTCTTGTAGAGAGGCGGTTCGGGGTCCTTCTCGTTCTCAATGACGGGGCCTTCCATCTCCACCTGGCGGCCCGTCCGGGTCCCCCAGAAGTAGAAGGTGAGGGTGCCCGTGGCCAGGTCCGTTTCCGTCTCTATCAAGAGGTAATAAGGCGTATCATTGCGGAACTTGAAGTCCACCAGGGGGGAATAGACGGTGGCATCCAGGCCTACGGGCGGCTCGTACCAGGAGACGCGGTAGGTGTGGGCCCAGCGCTCCACGATCTCAAACCCGCCCCAGAAGGCCGCGCGGAAGGCCGTGGTGGAGACTTGGCAGATGCCCCCACCCACGTCCCGGACCGTGCGGTCCCCGAAGATGATGAGGGACTCCTCGTACCCCTCCTCGGCGGTGACCTCTCCCAGGTACTGGTTGAAGGAGAAGACATCGCCCGGCGGGACGACGATGCCGTGGAACTTGGAGGCCGCCACCTGGATGTTCTTCGCCCGGCCGGCCGAAGAGCCCTTGAAACTGGTCGCTCCCTTGGAGACGAGTTCGTGGATGCCGTAGGAAGGGGCGTCTTCCACCGAAACCTTGGGCTTCACGATCTCCACCGCCAGCATGACGTCGCGCTCCGGGGTGAGGACCTGGCGGTTGATGCGCTCCAGGGAGGCCGCCACGTCCAGGTGGTAGGCGTTCTGGCTCATGACGATGGGCGTGAGCGTGCCGGTGACGGGGTCAAAGTCAAAGCGGGCGTCCCGCGCTTCCTGGTCCACGGCGGCGGCGATCTCCTGGAGGAGGTCTGTGAGGGCCTTCTGGTCCAGCCAGGCCTCCCACGCCGGGCCTTCCGGCCCTTTGACCTGCTGGACGCGCAGCATCTGCGCCAGTTCCTCCCGGGAGAGGACCCACGGCCCCTTGCCGATCTCCTCCGGCACGAGGAGCCTGAGGTCGGCGGCGATCATCTGCTCCACCTGCTGGCGGGCGCGGTCCACGTTGGCCACGGTGGGGGCGATCTCCCGCACCACCAAGGGGACCTCCCGCCCGGCCATGGCCCGCAGTTCCCGCTCCAGGAGTTGGCGGGTGGCAGCCACGTCCACCTGGCGGCCCACCTGGCTCGTGGTGGCCGCAACCTGCAGGTCGCGGATGACCAGCACGGCGTCCCGCACTGGCTGGTCCACCTCCTGGGCCAGGCGGCGCAGGTAGCCCGCGGTGAGGGCCGGGTCGTAGGTCAAAGTGGGCTCCAGCGCGTACCCCTCCAGGGCCATCTGGGCCTGGAGCCACAGGTCCTGGAAGAGGGGGCCATCCCGGCCCAGGCGGTAGGCGCGCATGGCGGTATCCGCGGCGTCCAGGCGCACGCCCAGGTCGGCCGGGGCCACTTTCCAGCGCCGCTCCCCGTAGACCAGGGTGGGCCAGAGGGACTCCGGGTACTGGTAGGCCTCCTCCAGCAGGGCCTCGGCCTCCGAAGGCGTCAGGCCGCCGATGGGGATGCCGGCCACCGAGACGCCAGGGTAGATGCGGCCGGCATACCGCATCTGGAACCAGGCGACCGAGGCGCAGCCGGCCAGGAGCACGATCCCCGCCAGGTAGGCCAGCGTCAGGAAGAAGCGGACAAGCGCTGCCCCCAGGCCCCGGTGGGGCACGGCCCCCGCGCCGGGCGCCAGGGAGCGCACCTCAAGGCTTGGAGCCTGAGGGCGCGCGGGCGTGGACACGGCCTTCCCTTCCCTCATCGCCGCTCCGGACTGAAGGCCGGCAGCACCGCGCTGGCGGTGGAACCGGTCAGGGCGTCCCGGTAGGCCACGAGCCAGTGCGGGACCCACGTCAGGCCGAAGGCCAGCGTCCGCACATTTTGCTTGAGGGGCTTGACCGCAACCGTCTCCACCTGGTCCAGGACGTCGGCCCACCTGTCCCGCACCTCTTCCAGGGCTTCGGCTTCCTCCTTCTGCACTTCCTCCAGGTCCTCCTTCAGGGCCTTGAGCCTCTCCTCCGCCTCCTCCACGTTCAGGCGGGCCTTCTCGGTCAGGCGGCGGCGCTGGCTGGCGCTGGAGATGGGGCGGGTGGAGCGCCGCCGCCCCAGGAACATCCCCAGGACCGTCTCCCCGGCCGAGAGGAGTTCCTCCCGCTTGCGGCCCTCGTACTCGGCCTTGCGCTCCGCCAGTTCCAATTCTTGCTTCTGCAAGTCCCGTTCCAGTTTCTCCCGCCGGGCCTTGTATTTCGCCTGGACCTTCTTCAGTTCCTCGTCCCGGGCCTTGCGGGCGGCCTCCTCGCACCGCTTTCGGAACTCCCGTTCCGACTCGCCCGCCTGGCCGTAGACCTTGAGGACGGGGTTGTAGAAGACCTCCAGCCGGGCGGTGCGGAACAGGTGGTCGGCGAAGGCCCGCTCCAAGGCCCGCAGTTCCTTCGGCTCGTTGAAGGCTTCGGGCACGGGCTCGTAGAGGGCGTCCCGCGCCGGGGAACCCTTCAGGTCTGCCTCGGAGAGGGGCCAAGCCTCGGCATCCGCCCAGGTGGCCGTGCCCCCTTCCGTGCCCCAGACGACCAGGGCCTCCTTGGCCCGGTGCCGGAGCCCCTTGGCCACGTCCTCGTACTCAACCGCCCCCAGGCCCAGGAGGGCCGGCCGGTAGAGGGTCCTCGCCTCCAGGACCTCCACCTGGCGGCGCTGCGCTTCCTGCCAGGCGCGCACGGCCTGGTCCAGGGTGGTGTTGGCCACCAGGTAGAACTGGGGAACGTCCGGTGGCAGGGCCGGCGGCGCGGAGGAGAACCCTTCCACGGAGAGGGCCGCGGCCGGCGCGGGCTTCGCCGCAGGGACCTCGGCGACGGCCGTGGGGCGCGTCACCTGCACCGCCCTCTTGAGGGTGCGGATCTGGTCCCGGGTGAGCGGACCCCGCAGGTAGGCCATGGCCCACCGGGTCTGGAAGATGCGGGGGGCCTTCTCGTGCACGTCGTGCAGGAGGAAGACCCGCTTGCGCAGGCTGGAGAGGGTCTTATCCAGGTAGGGCCGGCTGAGGCCGCTGGCGACGCCCTCCAGGCCGTCCAGCAGGCGCTCCTTATCCCGCGCGGCCTGCAGGGTGCCGATGAACCAGGTCCCCGCGTTGGTCAGGCCCTTGTAGTCCAGGTCCACTGGGTTCTGGGTGGTGAGCATGAGCCCCAGGCCGTAGGCGCGGGCCTGCTTGAGGAGGGCCATGAGGGGCTCTTTGGAGGGCGGGTTGGCGGGATAGGGCGGGAAGAAGCCGAAGAGTTCGTCAAAG
>Ga0123519_10006445_pt1 | contig 18436 bp, 20 predicted proteins | sample YelNatPaOPRAMG02_FD_87396 | JGI IMG/M metagenome (GOLD analysis project Ga0123519, IMG submission 87396) | Hot spring microbial communities from Yellowstone National Park - Yellowstone National Park OP-RAMG-02 (version 2) | ecosystem: Environmental > Aquatic > Thermal springs > Hot (42-90C) ... | reverse complement strand
GAGATATTAGCATTAAGAAATACATATATTCAACAAGCAAGTTTAATGAGTGAAGAAGCTAAGAAAGCAAAGGAGAAAGAGATAGCGATGAAGACAGAGGAATATAGAAAGTACTACGGTGAAGTTTCACAGAATCTTATAGAAAAAGAGAGAAAACTTACTGACGATATTATAAATGATATTTACAATATAGTGAAAATAATTGCTAAAGAAAATAAATATGATTTAGTATTTGATAGGAAAAGTTTATTAGTAGGTGGTGAAGATATTACTGATAAGGTGATTAAGAAGTTAAATGAAAAGAAATAGTATGCTAACATTAGAAGAAATAGCAAACTTAGTAAATGGGAAATTAAACGGTGATGGTAATGTAAGAATAAAGAATCTCTCTACCTTGGAAGATGCAGAAGAAGGAGATATCTCTTTTATTTCAGAAGAAAAATATCTAAAAAAAATAAAGGAGTCAAAAGCTTCTGCATTTATTGTAAAAGAAGGTTTAAAAGTTGAAGGTAAGCCGTTTATTGAAGTAATAAATCCCTATTTGGCAGTTGCTAAAATTTTAGAAAAAATTGTTATAAAAGAAACTCATCCTATAGGAATTCATCCTACATCTATTATATCAAAGTCTGCAAAAATAGGCAAAGATCTTTCTATTTATCCTTATGTTATTATAGATAATAATGTTGAGATAGGTGATAATGTTGTAATTTACCCTTTTACTTATATTGGGATAAACTCAAAAATAGGAAATAATTCACTTATTTATTCTAATGTAGTAATTAGAGAGAATGTGATTATTGGAGAAAGAGTTATAATACATAGTGGTACTTGTATAGGGTCTGATGGATTTGGATATACTAAATTAGAAGATGGAACTCATTATAAGATACCCCATGTTGGAGGAGTTATTATAGAGGATGATGTGGAGATAGGAGCAAATGTTTGTATAGATAGGGCAATGTTGAAAAACACAGTAATAAAAAAAGGTACTAAAATAGATAATTTAGTTCAAATTGCTCATAACTGTGTTATCTCTGAGAATTCTATAATTGCAGGTCAAGTAGGACTTTCTGGTAGTGTTAAACTTGGTAAAAATGTAATTCTTGCAGGACAAGTTGGAGTTGCTGATCATTTAAGCATAGGCGATAATAGTATTGTATTAGCTCAATCTGGTGTATCGAAAGATATTCCAGAGAATAAAACTTATTGGGGTTATCCAGCAAGAGAGGTAAAAGAAGCTTGGAGAACTTTAGCCGAGATAGGAAGGTTAAGCTCCTTAATTGAAAAAGTTAAGTTGATAGAACAAAAATTAAAACAAATAGAAGAAAGAATCAAATAATGTATCAAACAACTATAAGAGAAGAAGTTAAATTTGAAAGTGTTGGATTGCATACAGGGAATAAAGTAAAGTTAGTCTTAAAGCCAGCAAAAGAAGATACAGGAATAGTTTTTTTAAAAGACAATTTAATAGTTAAAGCAGATTACAATAATGTTTTTAATGATAAGTTTGAAATTTCACTTAAATCTAAAGATTTAGAAGTAAAAACTGTTGAACATTTACTTTCAGCATTTTATGGCTTAGGAATAAATAATGTTATTTGTGAAATATGTGGAGAAGAAGTTCCTTTTTACGATGGGAGTTGTTTAAAATTTGTTTCTGCTTTAAACAGGATAGGTATTAAGAAACTAAGAAAAAAGATGCGGATATTTGATTTGAAAAAGGAATTGGTGGTTAATAAAGATGATAGATATATTATAGCGCTTCCTCATAAAAGTTTAAAGATAAGTTATTTTGTTCATTATGAGAACCCTTTAATTGGTAGTCAGTTTAAGGAGATTTATTTAACAAAGGATGTTTTTGTAAAAGAAATATCAAAGGCAAGAACATTTGGATGGATTTCGCAAGTACGAGAGCAAAGGGAAATGGGATTAATTAAAGGTGGAAATTTATCAAATGCTATTTTGTTTGGAAAAAATAAAATTTTAAATAAACAAGGATTAAGGTATAAAGATGAAGTAATCAGACATAAAATTTTAGATTTAATAGGAGCGTTAGCACTATTGCCATTTAGAATAAATGCACATATAATAGCAATAAAATCAGGACATTCTTTAGATATTGAGTTTATAAAAAAAATAGGAGGGGTTGTATGTCAGAGAAGGTAATATGTAATATAAATGATATTGTAAAACTTCTTCCACATAGATTCCCATTTTTACTTGTAGATAGAGTTGAAGTTATAGAAGAGGGTAAAAAAGCAAGAGGTATAAAGAATGTTACGATAAATGAAGACTACTTTAATGGACATTTTCCTGGTAATCCAATAATGCCTGGTGTTTTAATCTTGGAAGCATTAGCACAAACAGGTGGAGTACTGATGTTAAGAAAACCAGAATTAAAAGGAAAGACAGTTTTGTTTGCTAGTATTAAAGAAGTGAAGTTTAGAAAACCTGTAATTCCAGGAGACCAGTTAATTTTAAATGTAGAGATAACTAGATGGGGTGGAAGAGTTGCTGTAATGAAAGGTGAAGCATATGTAGGGAATGATTTAGTTACTGAAGCAGAAATGACTTGTGTATCTGCAGATGCTTAAAAGCACAATAAATTAGAGAATAGAGTTTATTTTGGAACACAAAAACTTTAAAAATATTCGTTTTTTAATTCTAACTACAATTGTTATACTTTGGGGTTCTCATGCCTCTGTAGTTGTATTTTTAAGCGAAAATCTATCAACTTCTTGTATTTTGTTTTATACTTATCTTATTTCTACAATTAGTTTATTTATATTTAATTTAACTACAGGTAGATTATTAAATATTTTTAAAAACATTAAAAAAGAAAAATTACCATTTATGACTTTACTTGGAATATATGGTATTTTTGGATATGAATATTTATTTATTGAAGCATTAAATAGAGCATCTCCAGTAGAAGTAAATATATTAAATTATCTCTGGCCCGTAATGATAGTTGTTTTTTCAGTGATAATTCTTAAACAGGAATTAAAATTAAACATAGTAATTGGTTGTTTAGTTGCTTATTTTGGAGCAATAATTGTTATTGTGAGTAGTAGTACAGGATTAAATTTTAGTATGAAGAATATTTTAGGTTATATTTTAGGAATAATAGTAGCAATTATTTGGGGAAGTTTTAGTGTAATGCTTAAAAAAGAAAATTATGAGCCATTTTTCAGTACACTTTACTTTAATTTTTTAACTTTTTTAATTACTGGTGTTTTTTTATTATTAGATTCTTCTTTTGTAATTCCAAAACCAAAAGAGTTTTTAGTTCTTGTTTATAATGGAGTAGGAACTACTGCAATGCCTTTTGTTTTATGGACAATAGCAATGACAAAATACGATGTTCAAAAAGTAGCAAGTTTTACTTATTTAACACCTTTTATTTCTACTTCTTTTTTAGCAATCTTTCTAGGTAAAAATATAACCATCTATGCTTTAATTGGTTTAATTGCAATTGTATTAGGTACAATTATAAGTGAATTGAGAAATGATGATGTAAAATATTTTGTATAATTTTTTGTTTGAAGTGAATAAAAATAATTGACATATTTATAATAATATGAATATAATTATTTTATGCAAAACATTAGGAAAATTCTTATAAAACTTTTAGGTGATTTTCCTAAAAAGTGTGATTTAAAGCCAAAGATTCTAAGTAAAGAAGATAAAGGAGATTATTACTTAGAAAAAGTTACATTTAATGCTGATAAGGAAGAAATTGTTCCATCTTATGTTTTAATTCCGAAGAATATAAAAGAAAAAATTCCTGCATTGGTTTGTATTCATGGACATGGAGGATTTTTTGAACTTGGTAAAGGAAAAGTAGTTGGATTAGATACAAGAGAAAAGATAAAAGAAAATGGGAGCCACTATCAAGCAATAGAGGCATGTAAAAAAGGATTTTTGGTTATTGCACCTGATATGAAATGTTTTGAAGAAAGAAGACCATCTAAGGAAGAAAGGGAGAGAAATCCGTATGTTACAGATGGATGGTATGAAAGGTTAGTTACAATGAATTTAATTCTTCAAGGAAAATGTTTGCAGACAAGATATGTATTTGACTTATCAAGAACTGTTGATTATTTATTAACGAGGAAAGAAGTAGATAAAAATCGTATAGGGGCATTTGGAGTATCGCTTGGAGGTCAGCAAACTTTATTTTTAATGAGTTTTGATAAAAGGGTAAAAGCAGGAGTTTGCGTATGTGGTTTTAGTTTATTTAAAAGTATAATAAGGGACAATATTGGACATAATATGGCTGCATATATCCCAGGGATGTTGAAATATTTTGATATGGATGGGGTTATTAGCACGATATTTCCAAGGCCATTACTTCTAATAGCAGGGGATAATGATATAATATTTCCTATAGATGGGGTTAAGAAAGCATATAATATAGTCTTAAAGAAATATAAAAAAGTAAAATTAGAAGATAGATTTAAGTTAATAGTTCATCATGATGGCCATTCATTTAAGAAAGATAAAAGAGAAATAGCTTTCGAATGGCTAAAGAAGTGGCTGTAAAGGAGGTAATTGGTAAGATGAAATCATATAATGTAGGTATAGTTGGAGCAACTGGAGCAGTTGGAATAAAAATGAGAGAAATTCTTGAGGAGAGGAATTTCCCAGTTAAAAATTTAATACTTCTTGCTTCATCCCGTTCAGTAGGAAGAAAATTTACTTTTAAAGGTAAGGAGTATACTGTATCAGAGTTAACAAAAGATTCTTTTAAAGGAATAGATATTGTATTATTTTCAGCAGGAGCAAAGGTGAGTTATGAGTATTGTCCAATTGCAGTTAAATCAGGAAGTGTAGTTATTGATAATAGCAGTGCATGGAGAATGGATAAAGATGTTCCTTTAGTTGTTCCAGAGGTAAATCCACATGCAATAAAGAGACATAAAGGGATTATAGCAAATCCAAATTGTTCCACAATTCAAATGGTTGTAGTTTTAGCTCCATTGCATAAAGTAGCAAGAATAAAAAGAATAGTTGTTTCAACCTATCAAGCAGTTTCCGGCAAAGGTTTAAAGGCAATTGATGAATTGGAAAGGCAGATAGAAGCAATAAGTAAAGGTGAAAAACCTGTTGTCAAAGTATTTCCACATCAGATTGCCTATAATGTTTTACCACATATAGATGACTTTTTACCAAATGGATATACTAAAGAAGAAATGAAAATGGTTAATGAAACTAAAAAAATAATGGAAGACGATAGTATTAGAGTTACAGCCACTACTGTTCGGGTACCTGTATTTAATTGTCATAGTGAGTCAGTGAATATAGAAACTGAAAAGAAATTGTCTCCTGATGAAGCAAGAGAAATTTTAAGAAAAGCACCTGGTGTTGTTGTTATTGATAACCCATCTAAATCAGAATATCCATTGCCGTTAAATGTAAGTGGAAGGGATGAATCGTTTGTAGGAAGGATTCGTGAAGATGAATCAATTCCTAATGGACTGAATCTATGGATTGTAGGAGATAATATTAGAAAAGGAGCAGCAACTAACGCTGTACAAATAGCAGAGTATCTTATTAAATGATAAACATTAAACTTGTTATTGAATACGATGGTACGAATTATTATGGGTGGCAAAGAATTCCAGGAAAAAAGACGATTCAAGGAACTATAGAGTCTGTATTATCTAAGATATTAAATGAAGATGTTAAAATAACAGGTGCTAGTAGAACTGATGCTGGTGTTCATGCTTTATCTCAAGTTGCTAATTTTAAAACAAAAAAGGTTTTAAACCTAAATAAGTTAAAAAAAGCCTTAAATAGAATGCTTCCTCCTGATATAGTTATAAAAAGGATTTCTAAGGTTAATTTAAAGTTTCATGCAAGGTATTCTAAAAAATTAAGACATTATAGATATGTAATTCTAAATAGTAAGGTTCCTTCGGCATTTCAAAGAAATTTTGCTCTGTTTTTTCCTCAAAAGTTGGATATATCATTAATGAGAAAAGCTGCAAAATTCTTAAAAGGGAGACACGATTTTAGAAAATTCTGTATAAATGATGATAGAACTAACTTTAAGATAACATTGAAAAAAATTACTATAAGAAAATCGGGGAATTTAATATATATTGATTTTTATTCTAAATCCTTTTTAAGAAGAATGGTACGAATGATAGTAGGTTTTCTTTTAAATGTAGGTATTAAAAAATATAAACCTACTGATCTTCAATTAATTTTTAAGGATAAATTAAAATTTTCACCAGTTGCAGCACCACCTCATGGTTTATTTTTAATTTAAGATATTGATTTTATATTTTCTCTTTGATAAAATTATATCATAACGGAGAAAATTAAATGAAAAATTCTAAAGTTACTATAATTTTAGGGAGTGATTCTGATTTACCTTTCTTGCAGGAAGCAGTTGATATTTTAACTCAAGCAGGAGTTTCTCATGAAATTGTTATAGCTTCTGCTCATAGGAGTTTGAGATATTTACAGAAAATTATTAAGGAAAGAGAAAAGAGAGGTACAAAAGTTTTTATAGGTGTTGCTGGTTACTCTGCAGCATTACCTGGTGTAATAGCAGCAGAAACTACTTTGCCAGTAATTGGTGTTCCAATAGATTCATCTAATTTAAAAGGATTGGATTCTCTTTATTCTATTGTACAGATGCCAGCAGGAGTACCTGTTTCTACTATGGCGATAGGTAAATCTGGTGTAACTAATTCTGCTATACTTGCTATAGAGATACTTTCTCTTAGTAGTAACAGATTAAGAAAATGGCTTTTAAACTATAGGCAAAAACTCTATAAGAATGTTATTAAAAAATCAAAATTGTTAATTCAAAAAGGTTATAAGAAATATCTTATAGAGATAAAGAAATAAAATAGATGGATTTAGAAAATTTAAATAAGATTTTAACATTAGATAAGATAAACTTCCTTGCAGAGAAGATTAAAGAAGGTAAGGTAGTTGGTATACCAACAGATACAGTTTATGGAATTGCAGCAAGAATTTATGATAAAGAGGCAATTAATAGGATCTATAAGATTAAAAATAGACCAAAAAATAAACCATTGGTTATTTTTGTTAGTGATTCAAAGGAAATAGAAGACTTAGTAGAAGAGATCCCTCCCTTCGCTTTAAAACTTATGGATAATTTTTGGCCAGGTCCTTTAACTTTAATATTTAGAGCTTCTAAGTATGTTCCAAAAGATATAATATCCAATTTAGATACAGTAGGTATCAGAATACCTAATTGCAAGGTAATATTGGATCTATTAAAAGTATTAAAAGAACCTTTGGCTGTTACAAGTGCTAATATTTCTGGTAAAAAAGAGCTTTCAAGTACAATAGAGGTTAAAAAAGAATTAGGGGATAAATTAGATTTCATATTAGATGGTGGTGTTATAAAACATAAATGTGTTTCAACTATTGTTGATGTTTCAGGAGACTTTCCTGTAATCATTAGGCGTGGGAAGTTGAAAAAAGAACAATTGGAAGAAGTGGTGGTTAATATAAAAGAGATATGAAGGTATTATTTGTTTGTACTGGAAATAGTTGTAGAAGTGTAATGGCTTCTTATTATTTAAAAAAAAGGCTTAAAGATTTGGGTATAAAAAATGTAGAAGTTTTATCAGCAGGGACAGCAGTAGTTCCAGGCATGTCTGCTTCTTCAGAGGTGATAGAGATTTTTAAAAGAGAAGGTATAGATGTTACTTCTCATTATTCTAAAGGGTTAAGTAAGGCGATGATAGAAAGTTGTGATTTAATATTTGTGATGTCACAGAATCATCTTAATGAAGTAATAAGGCGTGTGCCAAATGCAAAAACCAAAGTTTTTTTATTAAACAAGGAAGATATACCAGATCCTATAAATGGAACTATGAGAGATTATGAAAACTGTTTTAATTTGATTAAAAAGTGTATAGAAGATAATGTAATACCAAAACTGGGGGTGTTATGAAAATAGGAATAGGGAGTGATCATGCAGGATTTGAACTTAAAGAGTATATAAAACAAGAATTAAAAAACATGAGAATAGATTTTGTTGATTATGGGACCAACTCAACTGCAAGTGTTGATTATCCTGATTATGGTAAATTAGTAGCACAGGATGTTGCAAAAGGAAAATTAGATAGAGGAATACTTTTTTGTGGCTCTGGTATAGGAATGAATATAGTTGCAAATAAAATAAAAGGAATTAGAGCAGCTTCATGCTATGACCTTTATACTGCTAAAATGAGTAGAAGTCATAATGATACTAATATATTAGTTTTAGGAGGAAGAGTAATAGGAAAAGAATTAGCATTAGAGATAGTTAAAGTATGGTTAGAAACTCCTTTTGAAGGTGGAAGACATTTAGAGAGGATAAAAAAGATTCATAGATTAGAAGGAAATAATATATGAAAAAAAAGAAAACCTTTAATCTTAAAAAAGATAGGGAAAAAAGACCTTCGTGGAATGAATATTTTATGAAAATAGCAGAACTCCTTGCTACTCGTTCAACTTGTATAAGAAGGCATGTTGGTGCTGTAATAGTTAAGGATAAAAGAATTCTTGCAACAGGTTATAATGGTGTTCCATCTGGAATCCCTCACTGTATAGATGTTGGTTGTTTAAGAGAAAAATTAAAAATTCCTTCAGGTGAGAGGCAAGAAATCTGCAGAGGATTGCATGCAGAACAAAATGCTATTATTCAAGCAGCAAGATTTGGAATAAGTATAAAAGATTCAATTATATATTCTACACATCAACCATGTATAACTTGTGCTAAGATGATTATTAATGCAGGAATTAATGAAGTTATTTTTTCAGGAGATTATCCCGATAAACTCGCCTTAGATATGTTAAAGCAAGCAAAAGTTAAACTAACGAGATTTAAATGTTAAATAGGTATTTACCACTTTTCTTCGTAAGTTTTATTATTGGTACATTTTTCATACCTAAGATTATAAGACTTGCAATAAAGTATGATGCAGTAGATAAGCCAACTCATAGGAAGGTTCATAGAAAAATCATTCCTTTATGGGGTGGTGTAGCAATTTATTTATCTTTTTTTCTAACAATAGGAATTTATTTTTTGTTTAGTACTTATTTTAGAGATTCATTATTTATTAATAGTTTCTTTCTCGGTAAAAAGTTATTGGGTTTATTTTTAGGTTCAACTTTCTTATTATTAGTTGGTATTATAGATGATAAATGGGGACTTCCGCCAAAGATAAAATTATTAGGTCAGATTATTGCAGTAATAATTATCCTACTTTTTGATGTTCGAATCCTTGGAGTAACATTTCCATTTGTCAATAAATATATTAGTCTTCCTTACTTTATTTCAGTATTTGTAACATTAATATGGGTTGTAACAATTATAAATTCAATAAATTTTATAGATGGACTTGATGGTTTAGCAGGAGGAATTGCTTTTATATCTTGTATTTCTTTTTTTATAATTGCTTTCTTTAAACCACCTCTTAGTGGATTTCTTTTTGCAAATAAAGTTTCGTATTTTATCTCAGTTATTTCTATAATTTTAGGAGGGGGGTTATTAGCATTTTTAAGATTTAATTTTATGCCTGCTAAAATATTTATGGGAGATTGCGGTAGTCAATTTTTAGGATTGATGTTAGCATCACTCTCTATAATTGGTTCGTTTAAAGGAATAACAGCAATTACTTTATTTACACCTGTTTTAATATTAAGTATACCTATATTTGATATAGTCTTTGCAGTTTATAGGAGAATAAAAAAACATGCACCAATATCGAAAGCAGATAAGTCTCATATTCATCATAGACTTCTTGCTATTGGACTTACTCCTAAACAAGCAGTAATAATTTTATATATTATTAGTATAATATTTAGCAGTATTGCGGTTATATTGTCTTGAAAGAATATTTTTAAAGTGTTATTATATTTTTTATGGAAAGAACCAATGTATATACAGTAACAGAAATTACTCGAAAGATAAAATATCTACTTTCCTCTCAATTTAATGATTTATGGATAGAAGGAGAGATATCCAATTTTAGACTCCATTCTTCAGGGCATATATATTTTACCTTAAAAGATGATAAGAGTGTTATAAGAGTTGCTTTTTTTAAAGGCATGAATCAATATTTAAAATTTAAACCAGAAGATGGAATGAAAGTAATTGTTCATGGATATATTGATGTTTATGAAAAGAGCGGAGATTACCAGATAATTGTTGACTTGATGGAACCAGTTGGTATAGGTGCGTTACAGATAAAGTTTGAACAATTAAAGCAAAAGTTATTCAAAGAAGGTTTGTTTGATGAATCTCGTAAAAGAAAAATACCAGAATATCCTCAAAAAATAGGGATAATTACATCTCCAACAGGTGCTGCAATAAGAGATATGCTAAATATTATAAATAGAAGATTTTCTAATGTTCATATTGTCATTAATCCTGTTAGAGTTCAAGGAGAAGGTGCTGCAGAAGAGATTGCAAATGCTATAAGAGAAATGAATGAGATAGGGGATTTTGACGTTTTAATTGTTGGAAGAGGAGGTGGTTCATTAGAAGACTTATGGGCTTTTAATGAAGAGATAGTTGCAAGAGCAATTTATTCTTCAAAGATACCTATTATTTCAGCAGTAGGGCATGAGATTGATTATACTATCTCTGATTTTGTTGCAGATTTAAGAGCGCCTACTCCATCTGCTGCAGCAGAACTTGTTGTGAAAGAGAAAAAAAATATAATAGAAGAATTAAAAAGTTATAATATAAGATTGAAACAAAATTTATATAAAAGATACGAATATTATAAAGAAAATGTAAATGGAATGAAAAAAAGGCTAATAGCAGGATTAAAGAATACATTTGAGATTTATAAAGAAAGGTTAAATAGTTTGAAAAAGAGTTCAGTATTTCTAAGACCTTTAGATAAAATTTTAGAGTATAAACAGGAATTAGATGATTTATCAGATGGATTAAGAAAGGGATTTAAACATTTTATAGAAAGGAAAAACAATGAATTAAAAATTTTAAAAGGGAAAATTTATAATTTAAATCCATTGAAAATTCTTGAAAGAGGTTATAGTGTGTGCACAAAATTACCAGAAAATACAATTGTAAAAGATTCTTCTGTTTTGAAACCAGAAGATGAAATTAAAGTTAAATTTCATAAAGGAGATATAAAAGGTAAAGTGATATCTTCTAATTGATCCAGGAGGTTTTTATGGCTTCTGAAATGAAATTTGAAGCAGGTTTAAAAAAACTGGAAGAGATTGTTGAAAAATTAGAAAGCGGTGATATTGGTTTAGATGAATCATTAAAACTATATGAAGAAGGTATGAAACTACTTAAGTTTTGCACTGCTAAATTAGATGAAGTAGAAAAGAAAATAGAGATACTTGTAAAGGATAAAGAAGGAAAAATTTCAACAAAACCATTTAAAGCAGAAGAAAAAGAAGATAATAATCTTTTTAAGTAATATTAAAAATTCCTATACAAAGAGTAAATTAGGGTAATATGGTAATGCTATGGATATTAAAGAATATTTAAATACTAGATGTAAAATAGTAAATAATGCTTTAGATAAATTTTTACCAAAAGAGAGTATTTATCCTTCTATAATTCATAAATCCATAAGATACAGTGTATTTGCTGGTGGAAAAAGGATAAGACCAATATTAGTAATTCTTTCTGCTGAAACGCTTGGTAAAAGTTATAAGAGAGTTTTACCGACAGCATGTGCTGTTGAACTAATTCATACTTATTCTTTAATTCATGATGATTTGCCTTGCATGGATAATGATGATTACAGAAGAGGGATGTTGACAAACCATAAAGTTTTTGGTGAAGGTATTGCAACATTAGCGGGAGATGCATTACTTACCTATGCATTTGAGTTAATCTCTAAAAATAAAGAAGTTAATGGAGTAAAACCTGAAAATGTTTTAAAAGTTATAAATGTAATATCAAAAGCATGTGGAACATCTGGTTTAATAGGTGGGCAGGTTGTTGACATTCTTTCTGAAGGGAAGAAGGTATCTAAATTAGAATTAAAGTATATACATACACATAAAACAGGTGCTTTAATATGTGCTTCCCTTCAAGCAGGTGCAATTTTATCAGATGCAAAAGAAAAGGAATACAGTGCATTGACTGAATATGGAGAGAATTTAGGGTTAATTTTTCAAATAGTTGATGATATTTTAAATGTTACTGGTGATGCAAAAAAATTAGGCAAAAGTGTTGGAAGTGATGCAAAGAGGAAGAAAATAACATAACCGTCACTTTTCGGGATTGAAAATTCAAAAAAAGAAATACAAAAACTTAAAGAAAAAGCAAAAAATTCTATTAAAATTTTTAAGAATAAATCAAAACTTTTAAATAAATTAGTAGATTTTGTAATAGAAAGGGAATATTAGATGAAACTGCTTGATAAAATAAATTATCCATGTGATTTAAAGAAACTAAATCAGGATGAGTTAAAGACTCTCTGTGATGAATTAAGAGAATTTGTAATAAATGTTGTTTCAAAAACAGGAGGTCATTTAGCATCTAACTTAGGAGTGGTTGAATTAACAGTTGCATTACATTACATATTTGATTTACCAAAAGATAAAATAATCTGGGATGTTGGGCATCAATCGTATATACATAAGGTTCTTACAGGTAGAAAGGATAAATTCCATACCTTAAGACAGTATGGTGGTATTAGTGGATTTCCAAAAAGGTCTGAAAGTGAATACGATTGTTTTAATACAGGTCATAGTGGAACATCAATTTCAGCTGCACTTGGTATTGCTACTGCAAGAGATTTAAAAAAAGAAGATTTTAAAGTCATTGCAGTAATTGGAGATGCAAGTTTAAGTAATGGGCTTTCTTTGGAAGCAATTAATAATGTTGGTCATTTAAAAAAAGATTTAATAGTAATACTTAATGATAATGAAATGTCAATTTCTCCTAATGTTGGAGCATTATCTTCTTATCTTAACAAAGTAATTACAGGTGAATTTTACAATCGTATAAAAGAAAGAATAAAAAATTTAGTTTCTAAGTATAATGTTTTAGGTGTTCCAGTGCTTAGAGTAATGAAAGTAATAGAAGAAAGTGTAAAAGGGTTAATATCTCCTGGAATTTTATTTGAAGAGTTTGGATTTAGATATATTGGACCTGTTGATGGACATAATATTAATGTACTGATTGAAACTTTAAAAAGTATAAAGAAATTTAAAGAGCCAGTTCTTTTACATGTATTAACAAAAAAAGGGAAAGGTTACAAACCAGCAGAGAGTGATCCTATTTCATTTCATGGGATTTCTGCTTTTGAGATTGAAAGTGGAGAAATAAATTCTAAAAAAGTTAGAACATATACAGATGCATTTTCTGATGCAATTGTTAAGATTGCTAAGAAAGATAAAAAGGTTATTGCAATAACAGCAGCAATGAGTACTGGAACTGGTCTAGATAAATTTAAAGAAAATTTTCCAGATAGATTTTTTGATGTAGGGATTGCTGAGGAACATGCAGTTACATTTGCGGCAGGATTAGCTAGTTTAGGCTTTAAACCTATTGTAGCAATATACTCAACCTTTTTACAAAGAGCATACGACGAAATAATTCATGATGTATGTATGCAGAATTTACCAGTTGTATTTGCAATTGATAGAGCAGGGATAGTAGGGGAGGATGGCGAAACACATCAAGGTAGCTTTGATTTGTCTTACTTAAGACATATACCAAATATAGCAATTATGGCTCCATCTGATGAGACTGAATTTAAAGACATGCTTGAGCTTGCAGTTAAGTTAAATTCTCCTTCTGCTATAAGGTATCCAAGAGGTAAAATTGTAAGCAGGAGAATAAGTGGGAAAAGCAAAGTAAGATATGGTAAATCAGTGATTTTGAAAGACGGAGAGAAAATTTGTGTTCTTGCAGTAGGTAGTATGTTAAATGAAGTGTTGGAATCGGCTAAAGAACTTGAAAGAGAAGGAATAAATATAGGAATTGTTAATGTAAGATTTATTAAACCATTGGATGAAGAATTAATAAGAAATTTACCCTCAAAGTTTAAAAAAATCATTATTGTTGAAGAAAATGTAGTATCTGGTGGATATGGTAGTAGTATTTTAGAATTTGTAAATAATGAAAAATTAAATTTAAACATAAAAATTATTGGTCTGCCGGATAAATTTATTGAACATGGAAGTAGAAGTTTGCTTTTAGATAAATATGGTTTAAGTAAAAGGAATATAATTAAAGTAGTAAAGGAGATGATTAAAAAACTATGAAATCAGTATTTATTATGGCAAATGTAAATAAACCAAAAGTTATTAAGATAACAACCAAATTAATTAAATGGTTTAAGAGGAGAAAGATAAAAGTGTACCTTGACAAAAATATTGCAGGATTATTGAATAAAAAAGGGGTTTCTGGGAAAAATTTAAATGTAAATGTTTACATTGCTTTAGGTGGAGATGGAACATTTCTTAATTTAGTTAGAACTGTTTATCCAACATTTGTACCGATTCTTGGTATTAATTTAGGCTCATTAGGATTTTTAACAGAAGTAAGAGTGGAAAACATAGATGAAGTTTTAGAAAATTTATTTAAGGGAAACTATAATACAGAAGAAAGAATGGTTTTAGAAGGAACAATTAACAATAAAAAAATAGTAGCATTAAATGAAATAGTAGTATCATCTACAAAAGGGAGGTTAATAAAATTAGGGATGCAGATTTTAAATTATGACTATGAGACTACTTATAATGCAGATGGTTTAATAATTTCTACTCCAACTGGTTCTACTGCATATTCGTTATCGGCAGGTGGTCCTATCGTTAATCCTAAAGTAGAAGGAATTATAATAACTCCAATATGTCCACATACATTAACCAATAGACCTGTTGTAGTTTCTCATGATAGTAATATAAAGATATTCATAAAATCAAAAGGAGAAAAAGCAAAAATTATTGCAGATGGAAAGCAAAAGGGTTGTTTTTTGAAAGGGGATAATTTTATTATTATAAAAAAGTCAGATTATCCTGTAAGATTGGTGATCCCTTTTAAAAATAGTTATTATAAGATTTTAAAAGAAAAACTTCACTGGGGATGAAATTGGAGGTGTTTTTGGCTTTAAGAGAATTGCATATTAAGGATTTTATACTTATAGATGATGTAACTATTAAATTTAAAGAAGGGTTTAATGTTTTAACAGGAGAGACAGGAGCGGGTAAATCAATTATTGTGAATGCTTTAAATGTTATACTTGGTGAAAGAGTTGGGATAGACTTGATAAAATATGGTAAAGAAGTTGCAATTGTTGAAGCGTTGTTTGATAGGGTAGATAAATTTTTATTAGAGAAATTAAATAATTTTGGGATACCATTTGAGCAAGATTTAATAATAAAGAGGGAAATTAATAAGTCAGGGAAAAATAAGTGTTATGTGAATAATACACTTGTAACTTTAAATACTTTAAAAAATATAGGAGAATCTCTTGTGGATATCCATGGACAACATGAGCATCAGACATTACTAAATTCTACAAATCAGCTTAATTTATTAGATAGCTTTGCGAAGCTTGATGATTTAAAAGAAAAATATAGGTTGATTTATAATAAGGTAATGCAACTAATAGAAAAGAAAAATTCTTTAATTATGAGCGAACAGGAGAAGCAAAGAAGAATAGAGATTATAAATTTTCAGATTAAAGAGATAGAAAATGCAAGGTTAAAAATTGGAGAAGATGAAGAATTAGAAAAAGAAAGGAATATTCTTGTTAATTCAGAAAAGATTGCAAATAATATAGATAAAATTCACAGTTTAATTTATGGAGAAGAATTAACAACTTCTTCGCTTAGTAATCTACAGGAATCCTTAAAAAGATTACAAGATTTATGTAACATTGATAATTCGTTAGAAGAAACTTTTAAAAATTTACAAAATGTTGTTTTTGAGCTTGAAGAAATAGCTAATAAAATTTTAGATTATAAAGAAAAGATAGATTTTAATCCTAAAAGACTTGAAGAAATAGAAGATAGAAGAGATTTAATAATCAAATTAAAAAAGAAATATGGAAGTAGCATAAAAGAGATAATAGATTATGGAGAGAAGTTAAAAAAAGAATTAAAAGAAATAAATCAAAACGAAGAGGAAATTGAAAAGATAGAAAAGGAGATATTGGAATTAAAAAAACAATTAAAGGAAGTTGGACTTAGTTTATCTGAAAGAAGAAGATTATCTGCTGAGGATTTTGAGAAAAAAGTTATTAACGAATTAAAAGATTTAGGGATGCCAAATACTAAGTTTAAATTAGAAATAAGTCAAATAGAAAAGGAAGATGGGCTATTAGAGATAAATGGTAAAAGGTATGAAGTATATAAAGATGGAATAGATAAAATAAAATTTTTAATATCTCCTAATGTAGGGGAAGAACTAAAGCCATTAAGTGAAATAGTTTCTGGTGGAGAATTATCAAGGATTATGTTAGCATTAAAGGTTATACTTGGAGAGGCGGATAATGTACCTACATTGATATTTGATGAAATAGATGTAGGTATTGGTGGCAATATTGGTAAAATAGTTGGTAAAAAACTCCTTGAAATTTCAAAATTACATGAGATAATATGCATAACTCATTTGCCACAGATTGCGGCATTTGCAGATTACCATATATTTGTAAAAAAGGAAGTAAAAAATAACAAAACGATTATAAAACTTGAGGTTTTGGAAAAAGATGATAGGATAAAAGAAATAGCAAGAATGCTTGGTGGAGTAGATAAAGAGATAGCATTAAAACATGCAAAGGAATTATTAAAGAGTAACAAATAGTTAAAAACAAAAATGGAGGGTAAGTATGAGACGAATTTATTTAGATTATGCTGCAACAACACCAGTTCATCCTGCTGTGATAGAAGCAATGACGCCTTATTTTAATGAAAAATTTGGAAATGCTTCTACTATATATTACTATGGAAGGGAAGCAAGGTCAGCAATAGAAGCTTCAAGAGAAATTTTTGCAAAAGCAATAGGGGCAGATACTTCAGAGATTGTTTTTACAAGTGGTGGAACAGAATCTGATAATTTTGCAATAAAAGGAGTAGCATTTGCAAATAAAAATAAAGGGAATCATATTATTACATCTGCGATAGAACATCATGCAGTTTTAGAAACATGCCATTTTTTGGAGAAGCAAGGATTTAATGTTACATATCTACCTGTTGATAAAGATGGTTTGATAGACCCATCTACTTTAAAAAAGGCAATAACTTCAAAGACTATTCTAATAACTATAATGCATTCCAATAATGAAATAGGTGTAATAGAACCAATAGAAGAGATTGGTAAGATTGCAAAAGAAAATGGAATAATTTTTCATACAGATGCAGTTCAATCATTTGGACAGGTTCCTATAAATGTAGATAGTTTAAATGTAGATTTACTTTCAGTTTCTTCTCATAAAATATATGGGCCAAAAGGGGTTGGTGCTATTTATATAAGAAAAGGGACTAAAATAGTTCAATTTATGCATGGTGGAGAGCAAGAAAGAAATAGAAGAGCAGGGACGGAGAATGTTGCTGGAATTGTTGGTTTTGGAAAAGCAATAGAAATTGCAATGAGAGATATTTCGAAAGAATCTGAAAGATTAACTAAACTAAGAGATAAATTAATTAAAGGAATTATTGAAAAAATTTCAGATGTGAAATTAAATGGTCATTCTACTAAAAGGTTACCAAATAATGTAAATTTTTCTATTAAATATGTTGAAGGCGAATCCATGATTTTAAATTTAGATATGGAGGGAATATGCGCTTCTACAGGTTCAGCATGCACTTCTGGTTCATTGGAGCCTTCTCATGTTATAATGGCTTTAGGAGTTTCTCATGAAGTTGCTCATGGTTCTTTAAGATTTACTATTGGGAAATATACAACAGAAGAAGATATAGACGAAGTTTTAAGGGTATTACCAGGGATAATCTCTCGTTTGAGAGATCTTTCACCGCTATATAAAAAGTAATTATGAAAGGAGGAAGTATGTTTATAGATGCACATCATCACTTAGGAAAAGAAAAAAATTATGCAGATGCTTTATATGAGGAAGCAAATAAATTGAAAATAGATAAAGTATGTCTTTTGGGATTACCTGATTTTTATGGTTTTTCAACAAATAAAGAGGTTTATTCTGCTATAAAAAAATATCCAGATAAGTTTATTGGATTTGCTTGTTTTAATTTAGGAAGAGGAGATAAAGTTAGTGATTTAAAAAGATTTAAAGAAAAAGGATTTAAAGGAATAAAGTTTTTTATCCCGAAAAAGGATTATGATGATAGGAGTTTTTATCCTATTTACAAAGAGATGGAGAAGTTGAATTTAGTTGCATTGTTTCATACTGGTATTGTTGAAAGAAGAGATGAGATTAGAAAGTATGATGTAGATAATGATAGAATGCGTCCTATTTATTTAGATACTATAGCAAGAGCATTT
>Ga0123519_10006436_pt1 | contig 18457 bp, 27 predicted proteins | sample YelNatPaOPRAMG02_FD_87396 | JGI IMG/M metagenome (GOLD analysis project Ga0123519, IMG submission 87396) | Hot spring microbial communities from Yellowstone National Park - Yellowstone National Park OP-RAMG-02 (version 2) | ecosystem: Environmental > Aquatic > Thermal springs > Hot (42-90C) ... | reverse complement strand
TTACATGTAAGTCAGTGTTGGCTAATAATATTGCGTTGCATTTATAAGTGTTAAATAAATCTAAATTACTAATGATAATTGGATTATCAGGTTTACCCTTACCTGGTAACCGTAATGCACTAGCATTTTCTAATAATTCGTTGTTGTCTCTCGCCATTATGTATGGTTGTTTCAATTCTTTTAATTTTAATTTTACCATGTTACCCTAATTGTCATATGTATAGATAAATATTGTGTATTACATAATCGTTATCTACCACTTCAACATATTGTCATTTATGACAGACACACCAATAATATTCATAGACGGTAACAAACAATTAGCAGAATTTGCGTCTAGTGGACAAGGCACGCCTGATAACCCGTATGTTATAGATGGTATTGAAATATTACATACCACTGCTATGGATAACACTAAATTACCCGCTGTTAGTCTTTACATAACGAATACCGATAAATACACTGTAATTAAAAATTGTAAATTTATCGGGTTACCAAAAAATTTTGCCCCTACCCATTATGTTGCACTGCATATATTAAATTGTAATAATGTAACCATAACGAACAATGTATTTTACGGGTTTCGTGTGCAAATTGCAACCACTGATATTGACAATGTAATTATTGCAAATAATGTATTTGTAAACGGGAAAATAAGTGTGGAATGTGCGTTTACAAAAAATCGACTACATAACACGCATATACATGTAGTGTATAATGTGGTATATAATAATACACAAGGTATATTTATCGGCAGAACCAAATATGTAAATGTTTCGCATAATTTATTGATAGGTACTGATATACATATGTCTACAGATAATCCAAATGCTATTGCTATGATGGCTTGTCAAAATATAGTTGTTACTAATAATATTGCATTATGTAAATTTGCAACTGATTTGTTAGTTGGAGATTGCCGAAATTTAATAATATTCAATAATATTTTAGGACCGAATGTGGAAAAAGAAAGTGTAGTATTAAATAATTGTTATATGACGAGTGTTTTAAATAATTTATTTGCTGTTTGTAAAGGTATTGTTGATATTGAATATGTTGTTAATTTGGATTTTTGGCTTAATTTCGGAGCTTATAATGTTGAAGGTTTAAAATTGCCAACTTATTTACTTGGATTTTCTAAATTTTGCGATAATGTTTTTGTTTAGTAATATTCAGGCGAGATGTTCTTCATGTTTTAAAACAATTATTATCCGAACTTCCGACATGTTGACAAGCCTTTGCGTACTTATCGTCATTTGTCGGTTTGCGGGTCTCGCAACTCCGCCATCCCGTAAAACCCATTATTTTACGGGCTATATTTATACTTGCATTTAAATCTTTGTTATATATCATGCCGCAATTGCTACACTTGAACATTCGCTCGTCGTCTATTGGGGTAACATACCCGCATCTGTGGCATGTCATAGAAGTATACATTGTGTCTTCTTGTGTTAAATATTTCACGCCTATACCGTTCATCAGCGCTTTATACGCTATCATGTGTTGTAATTGAGCATATGGAAATTCACGATATTGGTTATATGCCAACGGAGGTAAATATATGTTGTCTAACCTATGTATTAACTTGTCCAAATTTTCTAATACCATAACAGGATTTGGAAATTGTTTTACATATGCTATTATTTGGTTAGCAATAATATGTAATTGATGGTTGACTTGATTTCGTTCTTTATGTACGATTGTATATATTTTATTGTATTTGTGTTTTTTAATTAAATTCCGCCTTATATGTGCTCTTTTACCTCTTATCTGTTTTATTTCTGCACCGCTCCAAAATTGACCTTTTAACGGTTTGTAAGGATTGTTATAATCTATTGCTACTGCAACTGCTAAATTACGAATGCCGATATTTATACCCACTATTGTTTGCGGATTGTCAGTTGTTTTTACAAATTTTTTCAATACAAATTGTGCATACCAACATTGTTGCTTTTTTACTAATTCAACACTTATCAATTGCCATTGACCCGCTAAATATTCTTCTATCAGTTGTTTTTGCTTATCACCGAATATTATAGGTAAATTGACATTGTTTATATATTCGTTTATGTTTAATGTCAACCAATAAGGCGTTAAAGTATTTCCTGTTTTGTTTAATTTATATTTATCATCAAATCGTATGCTACACCTTTTCGGTAATTTTTTGCGTGGCCTGTTCAGTTTGGTATATATCCACGCTTTATCCCTTGCTGTTGTTATTAGTGAATTATACATCGTTATATTGTATTTTAATCGTATTTGTTTGTCAACTTCTTTAGATAATTGTTTGTGTGTTATTATTTCTCTGGCATATTCTCTTATTACTTTCATGTAATTAATGAGTAATTTGTTGAGTATGTCTGTTTTGCGTTTGTTCGGTTGATGTATTTTACCTTCTATTGTTATATATAATTTGTTTTGCATGGAACATCCATCATTTATAATATATTCAGCAGTATATATAGTTTTTGTAGGTTTTTATATTATGGTGTGTTTAACGATTACAATTATACTTTTCAACATTTTTACATTTTTTTGTTTTATTTTGCCTTCTGCTTGAGTCGGTGCTTCAGTACGGTTCGGTTGATTTTTAAATCACGACGTACGATAGCCACGAAAGATAGCAGAAGTAGAAAAAAAGGTTTTCTAATTCTAAAAAAATAATTTATTTTAACCTATTACCTGTTATAACTATTAACCAACCTAATTTACCACCCTACATTATATGTATTTTGACATTATTTCTTCACATTATTTCTTCACATTACCATTTGATGTGATAATTGGCAATAACAACTTAAAATAATTACTTGGTATGGTAATCACACACATTAAATTAACTTAAAATTTTTTATTACCTTTATACCTTTACACCTTTATCTTATATTCTTCTACTTTCTATCTTACCTATCGCACGTCGTGCCAATAAGCTACCGAACCGTGACGAAGGATAAGATAGAAAGTATTTGTGATAACCATAATGGGCTTTGTTATGAACTATGACAACATGCTATGACAACATGCTATGACAACATGCTATGACAACATGCTATGATAACATGGCACACATGTCCTTTTAGGAGCAGGGTTAGTTTTTTGTTAGGGGTTGGGGGAGAGGCTTTTTTATTGGGAGGAGCCCCTTTTCAACAAGGCGCAGATTGATTTTTGCCGTTTTTAGGTGCACTTTGCTGCCTTGTGCATATTGTATTATAGTGTGTAGCAAAAAACCGTTCTAAACTTCATGCAACTGCATTTTGCGTGTTTTGCTTTTTGCAAGTTGCGAACAAAAACCGTGTTTGCTTTGTTTTTAGGCGGTTTTTTGTTAGTAGCAAGTATAATTTACTGCCCTGCGTTTGAAAGTGCGGAAATTTTTGAGTTTTACGCGGTTTCTCATCTGCTTGTGCTTTTGCCGTAATTTTGCGTTTTGCACTCATTACAAAATTTTTTGATTTTGTTAACATTTTTGTATTTTGCTTTGTATTTCAATAAATCAATACTTTATCTAATCGTTATCTATTTGCTACTCATAAAGTTTATATACTTGCAATGTATTTATGTATCATGCAAAATAAAAACCATGTGATAAAAAAGTTATACAAAGTACTTTACCAACCTCAACACATTGATGTGCTATTTGCTAAAATGGCTGATGTAGCAGTCACTGGGTATTTTTCTTGTGCTATGTTAGAAGAACAAGATTTTGAAAAAGTTAAATTACTTGTCGCTGAATTACGGCAACATATTGAACACGAACAAAACAAGGATGTTGTAGTCACTGCTTTGTTTGAATTAGTTGACGAAATATATAAACAACATTTTGACGATAGGTTACAGGCAATTACAAAATTGCTGAAAAAAGGACAGCAAAAACAAACGAACATACCTGGCTATTGTTAATTTGTCATACATAACTTTATCTAACCGTGCATATTATTAAAATCCATGAATAGGACAAACAGGTTAATATACAACATCATAAACTCATTGGTTGTGGCGTTAATTGCGTTTGTGTCAAGTTTGCCGTTTCATCCACCCACCACTTTGACTGATATTTATCCTGCTTTAATTGCGTTTGTATTGACGTTCCTTATTCAAATCCGTAATTTGTTAGAAACACCACCAAGACGAAGAAATAAACCGAACATAAAACAAACAACAATAACAAATAAGGCACAGGACGATTGTAATGAAAACAAACCATTATTGTTGGGTATTATTGCTTGATGTGTTTATGTGTTTCTTTTTTTGTTTTAGCATTTTCTTATAATATCCAACTATACTATTCCATGCTTTGTCGTTAATTTTTTCTGGCACTACTTGATAATATGTGATTGGAAAATTACCTTTCGCTGGTTTGCGTTTGTATGCTACATCTAACAACCCTAGTTTTATTGCCATGAATATTTCTAACCTGAATGTATTCTCTTTCGGATACCTGTAACCGTATTGTTTTAATATGTCCACATACTCTTTCCACGCTTTCCTGATGTAATTCGGTTGTAAAAACAATTTTTTTATTTCCTCGCCTAATATAACTGGTCTATACATGTTCACCACATGTGCATTTATATTCTTCTGGTATTTGATTATACGCTTGTTTTTGGTTATGTGTTATTATGTCTATCTCTCCTTCATATATTTTGAACCTACCACATTTATCGCATCTGACAACTGGCACTAAAAACAAACTTGTATACATATTATTTGTTCACCTCCTGTTCCTGTTTATTTTTATAAAATACGATATATATAACATCCAACCACCTTATTTGGCTTAACATTTTGTTTTTGTATGATAGATTTAATTTTGATTTCGGAATTTGGTGGACAATCGTGTAACATTTTATTAAAACATTGAGCACACAATATAGTGTTGTTTTCCATGTGTATTTGTGGTTCATCGACAGGTATAATGTTTGAACATTTTGCACATTTGACATCATCACCTACCAAATATTCAGTAGTCATTCTTTAACCTCCTTTTCAAGTTTTAATTGAACAATAGTTATTAAACATATTCTACCAAATGCGTTTGCAAATGCCCCAATTCCACCTGCCCAGTATTCTGTCATTCTTTCGCCTCCTGATTAAATGACTCTATCAGTTCATCAATCTTTTCTCGTATAATCTCGCATAATTTTCTGTTTATGCAATGTCTACAAATATTCATCATGTTCCTGTAAACAACATATTTATCGCAGCCCTCAAAATTTGTTTTTATGTCTCCTTTCACAGATATTTCTATGGACATTTTTATGCTTACATTTTCATATCTTTGTGCTTCAGTCATTCTTTTACCTTCCTATCATATTCGGTCAGTATTGTTTTTAATTTATCTATTGTCATTTTTCGTTCTACTGTTCGTCCTAACAAATAACCATCATGTATAATTTTTGCTATACCGACTTGTTTCTGTAAATACTCGTCGTTATATTCAATGCTATCAATTGTGTAAAACCCCAATAATCCATTTTTCCAAAAACTAACAACTATAACTCCGTTCTCGTCTTTGCCTATTTCAACTTCGATTTCGTGATTGAATATTGAATTAAGTTCTTTTTTTAGTTTTGCTATAAATTGTCGTTTGTTCATTCTTTTACCTCCTTATTATCTTGCGGAATAAAACTGTCTTCAAGTGTCTGTGTCCAGTCGCAAATCAAGCATTCATATTTTGTTTTTTTCCTATTCCTTTTCTTTTTTACTTCTATTATTTGAGTTGGGAAGTCCATGCTTTCCCACAACATTGAAAATAGTTCTGCATATAACCTATCTTTAAATTCAAAGCGTTCTATTTTATCGAAACGATTGACTACTAATACATAAATTTTGTTGCCCATCACCAATACCTCCATTGCCATGTTTTGGTTAAATAATCCAATGCAAACCGCCTTAACAACGAACGCTCTTCGTGTTTGTGTATCGGTTTGTTTTTGTTGAATTGTTTAAATGCATTGATTATTTTAGGATTGCCTGTTTTCAATTGTTGTATGACATAAGTTATTGCATATTCCACTGCTTCGTCTATTTCAGTTGTTTGAAATTTGATTTCACCGTTTATTATTACTCTTATTGGCATTGCGTTTGACCTCCTTAACGACTGTTGTATAACCTTGTAATTCTAATATTTTAGCCATTTGCTGTGCGAGTTTTTTATCAGTCATTGATATTGTGAACGAGCGTTTTTTACCCCACGGCCTTTTTACAACTACTTTGTAACTGGTTGCCTGTATTAATGGTATATTTGATATTTGGTCTAATCTGAGTTTATATTCTGTAATGATGTCTGTTTGTATATTATCATTAAATTCTTTTACACAATCCTGTATTGTGGTTGAGTGTAATTTAGGCACTGATTTGTGTGGCATGTATATGTATTCGTAAATGCAGAAACTAAATGTGTCTGCTTCAAACGCTAAAAACAATCTGTATTCATTGCCGTTTTTGCGAACAATAATAAACGGTTCTTTATCTATATATATCATGTTTTATCACCTACCTATACATTTTATCTATGTCTCGGCTGGATTTGTATAATGTTAGCACATGTTGTAGTGTGTCGCCATACATATCGACAAATTTTTGGGCTCGCATGTAATTTAATTCTTCGAGAGTTACTATCATGTCGAATTGTATTGTGCTAAGTACTGCTATGATTTCGTCGAGTATAGGTAATAATTCAGTCGGATTTGCATTCACTGCTATACCGTTATCTGTTTTGGTTAATATCCCACTTTCTTTATATGTTTCATACAAAGTTAACAATATTTTTTCGCGCAACTCTTTCTGTTTAGATTGTCGGTCAGTGATTGCTAAACGCATTAAATGAGATATAGTAGCAACACTCGAGACTGCTGCTATCATGCTGTTTTTAAATAACATATCTAATACCTCTCGCATGTTTTCTGGTATGTCTTCGTATTGTTTTGCTTGTTTATATTGTGTTAACGCCTCTCGTAACATATCAATTGAGGCATTGTAAATTGTCATTTCTATTTGCTTTGCTTCATTATTATCTGATTTCTTGGTTTTCGGCATTAAAATACACCTCCAATTGCTATATTGTCTATGCCCAACAATTTGTGTTGTTGCACACTTATCCGCATTTTATATTTGGTATTGGTATACCTCGACAACAACCACGATAACATTTGAACATTGCGTCTCATTTGGTGCCTGTCTTCAGTCCATGCGACTTGAAAACTATATTCTGGTCTGAAATTGCCGTGTGTTTCTATGAAATTAATGGCTGTTATTACATCTTTTAAATCAGTGATGACAAATTTAACTTCGTCTTTTTCAGTTAGTAATTTTAAATTGCTCACGACAAATTCGTTTTTTGTAGTCAAATGTCCTGAATTTAATAGTTTTACATCCAAACTAACATTGCATTGATTTACTATGTTATCTAAATTACACACACTGCCGTTTGTGTGTAATATTATTGTATGGTCTTTGCTTAATATTTCAACCATTTCTGTTATTTCTTTGTAATATAGTGTCGGCTCACCGCCTGTCAATACAATAGTGTTGTATTTGAATGCTTTTAAAAACGCTATTATATCATTGACTGACATTGCTGTGCCGACATCTTTATCCCGTATATCCGCTGTGTCGCAGTATTGACACGCAAGGTTGCAACCTGCAACTCTCACGAACATCGCTGGTATACCTGTGTATTTGCCTTCGCCTTCAACACTTCCATATATTTCTGCTATTTGCATTTTACACCACCTTTGTTACATGTATGTATGGGAATATATTTATAGTTTGTGTGTAGAATTTGATGTCTGACGGTATTAGATTAGTTAATTGACATACTACATATTCTGTTGTGCAACGCCTGAACTCTTTTAATGTGTTGTATGGTAAATCTATAAGCGATTTCTCTATGCTTATGTTATTTAAGTTTTTAACTGTAATGCGTTCTATATCAATCACTTTTTCAAACGGGCATTCATGCACATACCAACTTACATAGTCGTTATCAGGCGTGTGTGAGGGAGTTAATATATATGATTGTGTTATATCAACTATGTGTGTGCGTGGATTTGCTAATTTTAAGTCGCTTTCTAATAAACATTGTGCTTCTTCAACATTCGGCAATAACCGCGATATTTTTAACATTAAATTTGCATAAAAATCTAAATTCACTAATGTTAATGTTGGACTAATGCCGTTTTTATTTATTGGTTTTTCGACTTCTGTCACTGTTCTGAAATTCACAACACTGAATTGATTGGCAATTTGTTGCCTTGTTATCATTGTGATTTCACATTCTATTTGTATCATGTTTTACACAATACAATTATAATATTTAAAGTTTATGAGAATGCTTGATTTATCGCCTTTTTTAATTCTGAGGGCGAGAAATTAACATATATCATTGTCGTATTGATATTACTATGACCTAATATTGTTTGTAACCTGCGTATGTCTCCGAACGATTGCGATGTTTCTGCTAATCGTATTGCAAAACTATGTCTTAAAGTGTGTGGATGCACTTGTCTACCACTTTGTGTCCTAATATTATATACTTTACACCAGCGGTTAATAATATAATATCCGTCTTGACGCGTAAAATCAAATACAATGCTATTGTCACTTCGTCTGTTCCTTAAATATGCTTGTAATATATCAGATAATTTATCGCACATAGGTATCATGCGATATGGAATATCATCACTATTTTTAACTCGCTTTTTCAATGTTGGCATGTATATTACTCCTTCTTTGAAATTTATGTCTTTAACTTTCAATAATAACGCTTCGCTTACCCTAGCACCAGTGTAATATAAAGTCGCAAAAAATGCTTTGTGTTTTAATATCGGTATTTTGTTGATTACATACTCTGCTTGTTCGTGTGTAATATAATCGCCTACATCTTTCATTGTGCCATACATGTTTTATCACCTCAGCCGTTTCGGATGGTAATTATGTAATTTAGCAAATTCTATTTGATATTGTGTAGTATTATAATCGTAATTTTTTGCGTATTTAAATACTTCGTGTATCTCTTTGTCTTTAAATCCATTCGCTAACATATGTGTTAATACTGCCAACCTACCTTCGTTATCTAATTCACCTGTTTTGCGTAATATATTGACATATTCGAGTATTTTTGTTGGTAATGTTAGGTCGAACGGTGGTAGGTATTTGAATGTTTTAGGTAACTCTTGCTGTTTAATACATGTTGATAATAATTTAAATGCATTGGCATATTGAGGCGTTAATTGTTGAATATGTAAACATGTTGGTAATACAACATTGCGTGGGTTGGCACATGTATAATGTGTTGTTAATGGTAATATGTGATTTATCAGTGTTTTGTATGTATGTTTCTCTTCGTGTTTTGCTCCTTCCATACGCACTAACCTACCTAATGTGCATTCGTCGTAAATCAACGGTATAATGTCTGTTTTAATTTTAATCCCATATTGTTTCTGTATTGATTTAATTATATCGTCGTAAATCAAAAGACGCATAATACATGTGGATAATAAATGTGTGTATTGGCTAAAATCGTAAAACACACTTACATGATAACCTTTACCGCCACTCGCATATGCGTAATATGTAATGTGATTTTCGTCTAAAAATTTACATAATATATTTAATGATTTAATTAATTCGTCGTAATTATTGTATAATTGAAAATCTAAATCAAACAGGATTTCGTTCCACAACACTGTCCTGTATGCAACTGGTTTAGGTAAAAACCATTCGTCAGTCACTTTATGCCTCTCTCCATATACATTATCGTATGTTATAAGCAAATCCTGTTTTATTCCGTATATTGTTGAATATTCTGTAATTTTTTTCAATTCATTTAGGATTTTTTGTTGTTCGGTTGTGTTCATCATCTTCATCTTCTTCCACCCCACTATCTATTATGTCTAATTTTTGTTGTCTTTTGTCTTTATGTAAACGTAATTGGTTGTATATGTTATGTAGGAATTTAGTGCTATCACCTATATTAGTTCTGAAATAATCATATACTTCTAAAATTTTGTTTTGCATATACTCTGTATTATCACGAAACATGATTAGGTCTATTATGTTCATAAATAATGTTGTGTCGTCACTAGACGCTTCGTATAACATAACTGGGTCTGTGACTGAATTGTTAATGAGTTGACTGGCTAATTTCACATTGTATAAATTATGCAACCCTAATAATGAGTTAGATATGCGATTGTTAGGAGTAAATTCGGTGTTAAGACCGAAGATTTGATAATAACTAAATTGTGTGCATATTGGACATGGGCAGTGACTAACATCATATATAAAGGTTGGCGATGGTTCGTCTATATTGTATAATTTATTTACATCTGTATATGCTCTGATTTTTTGCATGGTGTTTAAAGGTGGAACATATACACGCTGTAAAGCGGCATGGGCTGTTGTTGTAGTACTGTCGAATGTAATGGTTTTTATAGGTGGATTAGTCCAATATTTATCGTTTAATGCATAACACAAACGAGATAAACTGTATTCATATGCTAACATGATTTGTATGCTACCCACACCTGCTATGTGTATGTGTTTGTGAGGTTGTTTGTTATGATTAATTATAGTCGACATATAACAAATAACATCTTCCAATACATCTTTCAACCCATTCGGTCTGGCAAAACACCAACCTCTAACTTCATCCCATATGGGTAAATGTATATTGTTCCATTCTGTTTTTTGGTTGATGTCGTTGCCGTGTGTTATCCATACTAATCGATTTTTAACCCAATCACTTCCGCACATGCTTTGTATTGCTCTAACATTCTGCAAACTTTTTTGTGCTGAATTAATAAATTTAGTGCCTGTATACGCTTCTTCTTTTTCTTTTCCCTCTTTATCGGTTTTAATTTCTGATGGTATGTCTTCGGCTGGTAATGCAAAATCGTTTTCGTAATTATGCCGTATGTTTTTATAATAAAATTCTGCTATTGTTTGTATATTAAATTGTTGTTTTTCGTTTGGATGTGTGAAATAAGTATATGCACCACTATCTAATGCTATTGTTGATTTAGGATGGCTAAAATCAGCATCAAGTTTATCTTCTAACCATTGTTGGATAGTCATACCGTATGCAATAATTTCTCTCGCATAATAATGACTGATTAATATGCGTGGATAATAAAATAAATGAGGTGGTGCTTGACCAGATGTAATCAAATCATCAACTAAATCGTAACAACTTGCATAATTTTGTTCGTGTATACATAACTGACTATTATATACAATACTACTTGTATCTAACTGTCTTAATTTGCGTATATGCGGTTTGTTTTTATTTAAATGTGATAAAGTAAATATTGTATGGGTTTTATCAGCTTCTTCATACAATAATTTTTGACTGTCAGTAATAACAGGAATTGGTTGTAATTTAGGATATTGATTACTTGCTTCGTCAATAATTCTTCTGATATATGTATTTACCGCTTCTTTTGCATTGTATATGATTTCGCCTTCGTAATATATGACGACTGTCTTTAAATTAGATATCGGTTGTAAGTCGGTCGGTAATGGTAATTCGGTTTGTTCTATGTATTCGCCAAAAATATGATATAATAAACGCACTTTGTATAATTGGGTTGGTTGTAATGTATTATCATTTATTCTTTTTTTATTTGCTTCATATATACCATATACTGTTTGTATGAAATTCGGAAAATATAATTCGTCCGCTTTTTGTTTCGCTTCTTCATATGTTGTAAACGAAGCATGTTTTTGTTCCTCTTGCTTTGTTTGATTGCGTATTTTATATTCAAATACTAATACTACATCATACACTATTATTCCCCCAACATTGCTAACACTTTCTGCTCAACATCCTCATCTAAAAATTCACCTCTTGCATCTGCAGTTATTGTAGGCACATTGGGTGTCCTAACACCACGCATGCATTCGCACATATGTACTGCTTTTATTCTCACCCACACGCTTGGTGTTTGTTGTTCGACATATGCTAATATATTACATAATGTATTTGTTATATGTTCTGTTAGTTCTTCTTGTGCAATTGGTTGTTTTGTTAGTGTTTGCACTAATCTAATTATTTTGCTTATTCCGAGTTTCCTTCCGTGTGGTATGTATGCAACATCAATAGTTCCGTAGTAAGGAACTAAATGGTGTGGACATAAACAATAAAACGGTATGCCAGCACGCAATACAATACCTGTGTAATTAGTAGGAAAAGTTTTCATGTTCTCTAATTGTTTATTGCGAACATATGTTGTTAATTCGCATAGTGTTTTGGCAAACCTTTTAGGTGTCTCTTTATATTCTTCATCGTCTACATCAATACCCAACATTTTCATGATTTTTTCGAGTTCAGGCGTTAATTGATTGATTAAGTCTTCTTCGTCTAACATAATCCAACCTCCTGTAACGCTTTTTTTCTATTTACACATGACGGGCATATACCACACGGAATTATTACACCTTTTTCTATTGTCGGTTCGTAACACGATACGCTTATGTTAATAAGTTCTTTAACTTGTTGCTTGTTTATTGATAATGCATGTTTGATTAACTCTGCTTTTGTTATTTTTGCATATGGGGCTTTGAGTTGAACATCATTGTAATGACTTAATACTTTTACCATATCGCGATAAAACGGGTAGTTAGCATCGCTATAATGTTGTAATTCGTCGTTTTTATGTATTGCAATATATACATGGTTACATTTCGTGGCATTGGCAATTTGACATGCATAAGCAATATAAATAAGGTTCCTGTATGGCACTTCATACGGAACATTTTCTTTGTATGGCTCTCCGTTTTGGAATAATTTGCTGTTTTGACTAAACATAGGAATTTTAGTTAGAAATAATCGTATGTCTTTTTTCGGATAATAACGCTTTAATGCAAAAAATATATTGCATGTTGCTATTAACTCTGCTTCCATCTGGATAGTATGCGGCTCAGTTTCTAATTTCAACAATATATTTTTTGCTTTTCCGCTTCTCGCTATTACATCATATGCTAACACCGAACTATCCAATCCACCGCTTATTAATATTACATTTCCGTTCATGTTACCTAATATGAATTGGTTGTATTTAAAATTTATGGTGGATTAAATTAAACTGTCGCATTTGGCTACATCACCGAAAGGTGCATCTGTTTTTTCACCGATTGTTATCCACAATACAGGATATGGCGGTGCTTCGCTTGGAAATGTAACTTCTAAATCAGTGAAATATACTAAAACATCTGGTTGCCAATTCAATTTCTCTATTGTTTCAAAAGTTGGTCTTGTATCGCTACCGCCTCTTCCAGTGACTTGTATTTCTGGTGGCATTTCACCTTTGTGATATTCAACTGCTGAATAAACAGTTGCGTCTGTTTGTATCACTAATGCAGTTACATCACCTGGTATTTGATTTAATATACCTAATGTTTCACTCATAAATGTTACTAACTCTTGGTCGCTTATACTACCACTTGTATCAATACCGATTGCAACACGCAGTTCATATTCTTCGACTAATCTGCCTGGTAAATACGGATATTCAACTCTGCCTTCTGGTGTTGTGTAAGGAGCACCATATATGCGTCTGCTTGGTCTTGTCCATGTATAATCCTCTTGTTCGTAAATAGTGCGTAAATAAAATGCTAGCATTTTTCTCCAGTCAACTTTTGGTTCTGTCAATTTGAGTAATTCTGCTATTTGACCTGGACTAACACCCTGTTGCCTAATTCTATTTTGTTGTTCGTGCATTTCTTTAGCAATTTGGGTGATTTGTTTTACCTCTTGTTCAATAGTATTTTTTTGACCTTCTGTCAATTGTTGCGGTTGTGCTTCCAAGTCGGATTTAGGAATTTTGCCGCTTATTTTAGTACCGTCTTCTAATGTAATTTCTACTTCAATATCGGGTTTGTTCGGGTCGTCATTTATTTTTATATCTTTACATGCGACTGGTTTACCATGACCACCGCTTCCACCTGGTTTACCTGGCTCAAAACCGCCGCCACCACCATCCTCACCAATCCCACCACCACCGCCACCACCCCCACCGCCACCTCCGCGTCTTCGTGGTGGTTGATTTACTGGGTGGTGAGTAGGCTTTTGTGCTTTTTTAATTAGTATTTCGTATATCGCTTCGGCTGTTTTGCCTGAAAAATGCCTGTCATATAATGCGCCCTGTGGTAACGGCAAACCCAATACATCTGTTAATATGCTGTTGATGGCAATATCACATGCAATATTCCATATTCGAGGGTCGCGTGTACTCCGCCTTAACCCGTGCATTAATTCTACATGCAAAGTTTCGTGCATGTAGATGTATTTTATAGTTGGGATTGTATAATAATCCAGATGTTGGCTCATATGTTCGGTATTGTAATATAATGTCAGTATAGACTCGTCAACACCCATAGGTGCTGGCATTGTATTATCTTCCTTCTTTATTAACCTCGATAATATACCCCAGAAGAATGTCATGTCATTGTGTAATTGCATATATGCAGTTTTTAGTCTATCTTCTATAATGGCTTTAGGATTGTTTGCTTGTTTTTCTTTTGGTATTAATTCCACCATATTTATGCACCTTCCTTCTCTGGTGTTACCATTAGATTAAATAGGTGTTTGAATGTGTTATATACATCTGGCTGTTTGATTTTCAAGTCGCCAATTTCTTTTGAAAATACTCTGAATAACTCGTCATTGCCTTTTTTATGTAAATCATTTGCTACATCTCTTGCAACTATTAATATGCGTTGTATTTGTTCAACCATAGACGGATTTTTATTGTATGTTTCTATTATGTATGAAAATAAATCATGCACAAACGCATTAATATCACTACCATATTCTCCTACTACACCTTTAGTTTTGTATTCTATGAACCTTGTTATTATCATAGTTGTAATGGCGTGGTGTATATTAATGGCGAACCGCTGTACTGCTTGCTCTTCTGTTGCTATAGAAGATTGTTTGCGTGCAACATAATCCTTAATAATTGTTCTAATAAAATCTTCTAATTCTTCTTTTTTCTTTTTACTTGAATATTCTGGTAATTTGCTAAATATTTGTATAATTTGGCTTGTATTAGCATTTTGCGGAATACAAATGTTATGTTCTAATACATGTTTAACATTGGGTGGTAATACAACAACACTATCTCTAAACAAAACAAAATCAGGAGTTTGCCTGCCAATCAGGCCATATATGATTTTCTCTGGTAATGCACGCAAATTTGACACATCACCAAAACCTTGACTGTATGTTTTCATTGCAATTGATAAAAATTCCCAGCTTCTTGGTGTAGCACCGTTCACTTCCATAGACGGATTAAAACTATATAATGCGTCGTCTCTATATGCAGATATATAAGCAATAATTATAGGATGTATGTCGTGTGTTTGGGCATATTCTAACCATGCGTCTGCATGCGGTTCTAATGTCAAATGCAACATCCTGTTCCTTAACGGTGGTGGCATATCGACTGTTTTGGTTGATATAAATTCAGGAGGATTACCAGCCGCTATAACAAAACACCAATCAGGTAATTTATAATCACTCAACCTCCTGTCTAATATCAATTGATAACATGCTATTTGGACAGTGACTGGAGCAGCATTTAATTCGTCCAAAAATATCACGCCAATTCGCAGTTTAGGACCGTTTGGTGTGCCGTCTATTGTATCTTCGTCTGTTGGTAAAAATACTGGTTGTAACCAAGTTGTAGTGTGGCGTTGCCAGTCAGGAACAGGAATACCACGCAAATCAGTCGGTTCAAGTGTTGAAGCACGGATGTCTCTAAACATGCGTCTGAATTTTAATTCGCCGTCAATTCCATTTATTTTACCATCTGCGGTAAATACACCACCTTCTGTTCCAATCAGTTGAAAAGCGGCTTTTTCAAATGCTTGCCTAACTATTGCCGACTTACCAACGCCTGGCTTACCCCACAACATAATGGGTATGGTTTTGGTTGCGTCTGCTTGATTATCTTTTCGTTGTGTAAATGTTGTGACTAAATAATTATACAGGTCTTTTGCGTTGATTTCGAGTAATTGATAACTACCCCAACTTAACATACCTCTTGTAGAAACTGCCATATTAATTACCTCCGATTAAATAAGCGTTCCATAAATCTAATGTGTTTCGGTTTTAATCCTTTTGCAGAATAACCAACTATTTCGTCTACAGTAAATCCATATTCAAACCATTCTTTTACCTCACCAACTGGCATTTTAATAGCCACCAATTTCTTTGCCTCTTCTGGACTGATGTTGAATGTTTTGCAATAATACTGAATATAATAATCTTCATTCATGATAACCCATAAACACACAATGTATATAAATGTTTGTATTACAAATTTAGGATAAGTTAGCAAGTTTTATTAATTGTATAACTTCTTTCATATCACTAACTTTCGCTAACTGAACAATTTTGTGTATAAGGCGTGCATTCCACAATTCACCAAGCTCCTGAACAATTTCTTCGGCTGTCATCGAAGATTGTATTTTGTTTGTTTCTAATAATTGTTTTGTTAATTGTATTTTCTCTTCTTTATTTAATTCTCTTGTTTTGACTATAATAAATCGTGATTTCAACGGTTGGCTTAATTTATCTATGTCGTTTGCAGTCGCAATTACAATGAGTTTTTTTGCATCTACAGTCGTTGTTTTGTTAGACATTGTTATGGTAATTGTTCCGCGTTGTAACAATTCGAGAAATATTTCTGTATCTTCTCTACTCGCTTTATCTATTTCGTCAACACACAAATAAGGTGGTATGGATGATGTTAATGCGTCTCGCAAACCTGCTTTTGTCGCTGATACCATACTGACATACCGACCGCCAACCGCTACAAATGCTTCCAAAAACATGCTTTTGGCACTTGCTGGAGGACCTATGAGTAATATGTGTACTGGTGTGCCGTATTTTTTCAAAGTAGTTAATGCAAGGTTTATAAGTTGTTTGGCATATTCGTGACCTATAATGTCGCTAAAATCAGGGTCTTTTAACTGTTGTGGCTCTTGTATTTTTGGTTGTTTGGCTAATTCAATATATTCCTGTAATTTTGTAATATCAGGCACATAATAATGTGCTCCGCTATTGGATGTCCATTTGATGTCAATGATACGTTTTTTAGACAATTTCATTAATGTTCCCCAATGAACACCGACATCACTGTATTGGAATACTATGTCTTGCGGTTGTTTAGGCGGGTTGCATTGATATTTATCGTTATATTCTTCAATATATTTCAGGATTGTTTGACATGCTTCAACTTCGTCTTCAATCATGTTGCCACCTGCATTTTGCTATAACATTTTGCTATAACATTTTGCTATAACTGTATCTGTTTCTGATATGGTTACAGAGATAGATAAAAATTTTGTTTGTTCGGCTGTTTGTGCTAATTCAATCATACGCCATAATATTTCATATGCTAATTGTTCTACTGTTGGGTCTGCTTTTAATTTGATAATATCTAATGGATTTGCTAATTTCTTTGCTTTTGTATCTTTGTAATTTATTACTAATTTGTGGTCGAATTGTTTAATAATTCGTTTGACTGTGCTTGCTTCTAATGCTTTGACTGCACCGTGTCCTTCGTATGTAAATTCCACGAGCACATCGTAATTGTGTCCGTGTATGTTATGACACGGACTAGTTTCGTCAACAAATTCAATCAGCCTGTGGGCTGTTGATATTGTTTGTTTGATTGTTAATGTTGTTGTATACATGTGAACACCTCAATACCTCAATATGTGATGTGCAATAAAATATAAAAAGTTTTTGTAGGATGGTTTAATCCTACAGTTCGATTGTTGTTGCATATTTGCGGACATGTGTTTTGTCTATCTCTTTGTCGAGTTGTTTAATTTCATCAACGAGTGCTTGAAATGTCTCGTCTGTCAATAGTTCTGGAGACAATAGGTAGTATATGTTGGCAGTGTGTTTGTCTAGTATCAAATTTGGGTGATTTTTGATAAATTGCTTTATAACTCTTGGGCGATGATATATGCACAACGTTCTTCTGTCCTTGCCTAGTTTTATGTAATATCCTGACATTTTATTACCTCCTAGAAAATAAAAATAGAAAAATGTTTATATGTATTTTTTTAGCTCGGACACAACTGCGTCTTTGCCATACTGTTTTATCCATTCGTCAATCTGTGTTTTTATTTCTGTACTTCTCGGCACTGCATACAACACGCCTTCTTTGACTACACCGTCTATCATCATGTTCTTGGCATACTTTACTACTATTTCTTGTGTTTCTATCGGCAAATGCCATTTCACATCTTCTGCTGTCACTGTTCGTGGCGGGTTTAACCCGTTCACGATTCGCACTGCTTCCTCAATACTCATCACTTTGACTTCTTTTATTTTTGTCGTCAATTCTTCTTTCGCTCTCTTCCACACTTTCTGCCATACGGCTACATTGCCGAATGGTGTTTTGGTTGCGTTCGCATTGCCGACCATGTTATCCGCCAC
>Ga0123519_10006430_pt1 | contig 18468 bp, 14 predicted proteins | sample YelNatPaOPRAMG02_FD_87396 | JGI IMG/M metagenome (GOLD analysis project Ga0123519, IMG submission 87396) | Hot spring microbial communities from Yellowstone National Park - Yellowstone National Park OP-RAMG-02 (version 2) | ecosystem: Environmental > Aquatic > Thermal springs > Hot (42-90C) ... | reverse complement strand
CGGGCTGGCTCCCAAGCGGTCGTATAGCCGTTATGGGAGCCAAGCGTGCTCACTTGACAAGACTGGAGCGCTGGCGCTTCAAGGCGCCGCTTCAGCTTAAGGATCGGGCCCTGGCGGCGGTTGCGGAGGGCATCGCGATCACCGACGCCCGCTTGCCCGACAATCCCCTGATTTACGTCAACGCCGGCTTCGAGCGGCTCACGGGATATTCGGCGGAGGAAGTGATGGGCCGCAATTGCCGGTTTCTGCAAGGTCCCGGCACCGATAGAGACACCTTGGCCCAGTTGCGCGCGGCGCTTCACGAACAACGCGAAGTCACCGTGCAACTGCTCAATTACCGTAAGGACGGGACTACGTTCTGGAACCGTCTGTCGATCACTCCCGTACGCGATCCCTCCGGCGCGGTAACTCATTTCATCGCTGTGCAATCGGACGTCACCGCCGAAAAGAACGCGCAAGACGCGCTCCAAAGAGCCAACCAACGACTGGAGGCCGCCAATCGCAGCATCCGGCAGGACCTCGACGCAGCCGCCGCGGTGCAGCGCTCGCTGCTGCCGGCGGTGCTGCCGGAGATTCCCGGCATCCGCTTTGCTTGGAAGTTTTCCCCCTGCCAGGAACTGGCGGGTGACTTCCTTAACGTCCTTCCGCTCGACGACCGGCACGTCGGGCTGTACATTCTGGACGTCTCCGGACATGGGGTGGCCGCGGCGCTGCTTTCCGTGACGCTGAGCCATTTCCTGTCCCCGGTGGCCGATCGCTCCTTTCTGTACCGGGCTGTGCCGGAGAGTCCGGGCAAGTATCTGGTCGCTGCCCCATCGGAGGTGGCGGCGCGGTTAAACCAGCACTTCCGGAGCAGTCCCCGGATCATGCAGTACTTCACCATGGTCTACGGCGTACTGGATCTCGATACGCGCCAGCTTCGCTACGTGACGGCCGGTCATCCCGGACCTGTGCAGGTACGCCCCGGCGCAGCTCCGGTCGGGCTGGAATCGGGCGGCCTGCCCATAGGCTTGCTCCCCGAGGCCAGCTATGAGGAGCGGGCGGTGAGGCTGGAACCGGGAGACCGCCTGTATTTCGCCACAGATGGGCTCACCGAGGCAGAGAACACCGCCGGGCAGGAGTTCGGCGCCGGCAGGTTACTGGAAGCGTACGATCAGAATCGGCGCCGGCCGCTCGATGAGAGCCTGGAAGAGGTGATGGCGCGTGTCGAGGAGTGGTGTGCCCCCGCAGGTCTCGCTGACGATGTAGCCATGCTGGCACTCGAATGTGACCGGGAGTAGGCTCCGGAGTAAAGCGGTCGAAACATCATGATGTCTGAGCTGCTTATCGGGCAGGTGAACATCCAGCGCCGCCAAGATTTGCCTCCGTCGCGCGTCCGGCTTCAGCACCATCTTCAGATGGGACACGCCCACAAACCAACGCGTGAACCCCGGCCGCCGGCCTGATAAGATAGCCGGCTACACCAAGATCAGCCGGGGGGAGGCCCGCCGGACTGCGCCAATTGTTCCATCACCGCGGTGAGCAGCAGGGGATTCCGCCCCACGCCCCGGATCTGGTCCACCACCGCCTGCTCCAGCTCTGGCGCCGGCACCGACCGCGTAGCACACAGGCTCCAGCCACGCTGAGGGGCCTTGAGGCACACGTACTAGCGATAGAGGCGACCGTCCTTTCAGCAAGGCCGGAGATAGGCGGCGGCCAGAAGCCTGGCGATCTCAGTGATGATGGCCTCGCGCAACACGTCTCCTCTCGGCGGAGACCGTCAGGGCGAAGGCGAGGTGGGTGCGAACCGTTTTACGAGACCAGCCGCGGCGGCTCGGAGGTGCCGGCCGTCCCTGCGACGTCCGCACCCACAACGGCTTCCGCTTCGCGGCCTGGCGCGTCGTCTGGCTCTGTCAATAGATACTCACGGGAGTTCGAAAGTGTCCAACCGGCAGGCCTCTCTGGATCGGCCTGTCAACAAACGCGCACCTGTCAAGGGAGAAAACGGAGAGTTTGGAGGGTTCAGAGAGGCCCACGAACGGAACCATGATGGTTCAGCGCGTGGCCCGGTCGTAGGCGTTTCCAACTGGAGAACCGCGCCGAAATGCAAATACTGGCGAATGTTTGGGATAACGGGCGGCCGCAAACGGCGATGGCGTCAAGCGAAACGGGGCGGCGGGGAGTTATGGTTTTGGGGTGTGGCTCGCCTCGGTCAACGGTGCTCGAACTTTCTCCAGGTCTGGCGTGTTGGTTTACGCAATTCGTGCCATCGCATTGCACAAAACACGCATTCACCATGATCACAGGGTTGGACAGATCCTATGCCACGATCTGGCATGCCGAGCCCAAGGCACCGTCGAAAACGGTTGGCGCTAGGACCGCCCAATTGGTGAACGCCCTCTACGAAAGCGGCCAGACGACCTTCACGCACGCCGACGTCGAGAGTATCACCGGGTTGTCGGCACGGAGTCTAATCCGGCATGTCGTAGCCCGAGGTGTGGTGTCCCGGTTGGAGCCTAGTCTCTTCGTGCTCGTGCCGCCGGAACTCGGCCGAGCGACGGAGTTCGCCGGCAATCCGTATATCATCGTCCGACAGCTCGCCGCTGGAGCCGAGTACTTCATTTCACACGCGTCAGCGATGGAGCTGCACCGAATGGTCACGCAGCTCCAGTTCGTGATTATCACCAGTACAACGAAGCGCCTTCGCAAGCGAACCATTCATGGCGGCCATGGCCCCCAAGGAGTTCCGGTTTATTCTCGTCCGCGATGAAGCCGAAAAGATCGCCTGACCCCCGCCCGCTCTGCCGGAACGCCGGTTGCCGTATAAACCGGAACCGGCCCCGGCAAGAAGGGGACCAACAAGTCACAGACATAGAGTCGCCTTTGTGACGCGATATGATCTGGACGCCATGCCGATCTCCCGCCGCCGCCTCATCGCCTCCGCCCCCGGTCGCCTTGCCCGCTCTGTCAGCCGCCATTCAGGCGCAGTCGGCCCCATCCCGGCGTCCCAGGCTGAAAATCACCGGTGTCCGGACCCCCTAAACTAGGTCCGCGCTCATGGCCTCCAGCTTCACGTGCGCATTGATACCGATGAGGGCCTGTTCGGGCACGGCGAAGCCACTGACGCCGTCCAGGGCGGCGCGCCCCTGGTCGCCCTCTTCCGCCGCTTCCTGATTGGACAGGACCCCTCAACATCGAAGCGCTCTGGGAGCCTATCGGCACCTCGGGCATCTTCGCCAGCGCCCAGTCGGGACAGTACATCGCCGCCCTCAGCGCCATCGAAATCGCGCTCTGGGACCTCGCCGGCAAGGCCCTCGGCCTGCCCGTCTACCAGTTGCTCGGCGGCAAGATCCGCGACTGAATCCGCGTCTATTGCGACTCGGCCAACCACCATCCGGACGACCCGGAAGCGCCTGCCCGCCTGAAACAGATCGAACAGATGGGCTCCACCGCGCTCGCGATCGACATCGATGAGGCCACCGATCCGGCATGCTTCGACCGGGTCAACTGGACCGCCTCGAACGGCGAAATCGACCGCATGGTGAAAGAGGTGGCCTTCGTCCGCAATACCGTCAGCCCGAGCGTCGACCTCGCCGTTGACATACACGGCCGTTACGACGCCACCACCGGCAAGCGCGTCGCCATCGAAGTCGAACCCTTCCGCATCCTCTGGCTCGAAGAGCCTGTCCCGCCAAAAAACGTCGACGCCCTGCGCGACATCCGACAGGCCATGCGCACCCCCATCTGCGCCGGCGAGAACCTCTTCCTCTGCCACGGCTTCCGCGAACTGCTTGAAAAACGCGCCGTCGATCTCATCATGCCCGACATCCAGAGGTGCGGCCGGCTCCTCGAAGCGCGCTAAATCGCCGATATGGCCCATGTCTACTACCTCCCCTTCGCGCTGCACTGCGTCATTTCTTCTATCGGCACGATAGCCTCCTGCCATGTCTGCGCCGCCGTGCCCAACTTCCTCATACTCGAATGGCACTGGATCAGCCGCCTCCCCCTCTGGCGCTTCTTCGTCAAGGAGGGTGAGATCATCGAGAAGGGCTTCATCACCGTCCCGGACCGCCCGGGCATCGGCGTCGAGATGAACGAGGAGGCCGCCCGGCAGGCCCAGGTCCCCGGCCCCCCTGGTTCCACCCGGATGCCTGACGGCTTGCGGCTATCTCTGCACCGGCGCGCGCCGGATGCCGGCTTCGTGACTCTCCAGCAGGCTGGTCAATTCCCGCACCACCCCCGGATGGCTCCCCGCCACGTCGTACTTCTCCGACGGATCTTCGCGCACGTTGTACAGCAGCGGCCTCTCATGCCGCGTCACGCGGGACTCCCACTCGGCCGTGTTGGTCACGCGATGCAGCTTCCACGGCCCTCTGCGCACCGCCCGCAGCTCCTCCGCGTTCCAGTAGAAGAACGCCCGCTCCCGCCCCAGCGCGCCCCCGCGCAGCACGCCCCCCAGATCGTCGCCGTCGAGCGTCACCCCGCCCGGCAGGCCCGCGTCGGCCGCGGCCGCAAACGTCGGCAACAGATCGAGCATCGTCCCCATTTCCGCGCAGACGCGCCCGGCCGGGATCACACCCGGCCACCGCATCAGGCACGGCTCCCTCATCCTGCCTTCCCAGGTCGTCGCCTTCCCCTCTTTCAACAGCCCCGCGCTGCCGCCCAACTCCCGCTTCACCAGCCACGGGCCGTTATCGGAACTGAACACCACCAGCGTGTCGCGCGCTTGCCCCGCCGCTTCCAGCGCCTTCAGCACCTCCCCCACGCTCCAGTCGATCTCCTCCACCACGTCGCCATACAAGCCCCGCGGGCTCCTGCCCCGAAACCGCTCGCCCGCGTACAGCGGCACGTGCGGAAAGGTGTGCGCGAAATATAGAAAGAACGGCTGTTCCCGGAAGGATTGGATCCGCTCTACCGCCTCCCGCGTATAGCGCTCCGTCAACTTCGATTGGTCCGGCTCGGTTTCGATCACCCGGTCGTCCCGCACCAGCGGCAACGGCGGATACTTCCCGTTGCCCGGCGCGCCCGGACCGGCCAGCGGCCGCATATCGTTCGAATACGGAATGCCCAGATAACTCTCGAAACCGTGCTTCACCGGCAGGTACTGCGGCAGGTGCCCCAGATGCCACTTGCCCACCATCGCCGTCCGGTAGCCGACTCCCTTCAGAACCTCGGCCACCGTCACCTCCGTGGAGGGAATGCCGCCCTCGGAATTGGGAAACAACACCCGCGTCAACCCGCTGCGCACCGGATAGTGCCCGGTGAGCAACGCCGCCCGGCTCGGTGTGCACACCGGCGCGGCCGAATATCATTCCGTGAACCGGGTCCCCTCCACCGCCATGCGGTCCAGGTTCGGCGTGCGGATCGTCGGATGCCCGTAACAGCCTAAGTCCCCGTAGCCCAGATCGTCGGCATAGATCATCACCAAATTCGGCCCGCGCCGCCGCGGCGTGAAAAAGCCGGCGCTCATCGCGCCAGCCGGAATCATGGAAAGAAAGTCTCTTCGGGTTGGCATCAGTGGATCAGATGAAACTCAAACAGTAAGTGGTGGCGAGGAACTGAGCAATGTCGGCCAGCGCCGCGTCGGCGGCTCGGTCGTGGAAGTTTATTGGAGTTCGGTGCCCAAACCGGCCTTCCCGGCCCGCCTGGGCCTGCCAGAGACGAGTCAACAGCCGAAGGCCCGGCAAACAATCCCATTGGCGCCTCGTCATTGCATCAGTTCTGTGGGTCAGAGGGCCTGGGCGCGCAACCCTCGTTGCAGGATCCATCGCCGGCCTTCGCCTCGTACAAGACAGCCACGGAGAACGCGGGCAGATCAAGCGCGGCGTCCACTGTCGAAACAACCTCGCCGGGATCTGCCGTGGAAGCGCCGAGTGGCGCGTGAGCGATATGCGCGCGATACGGTTGATTCCCAAAGAAACCGTTGAGGTCCAGCGACAGTGATTCGGCGCCTTGATTCACCAACAGGTAGCGAGGGCATGTGGCGTCCGCACGGGTGAACTTCCATCCCCACAAGCGAGGCACCCTTGACTGCGGTGATGGTGGGAGATCTTCCCACCGGATCTCCTGCGCTCTGGATTGGCCGCCGGAGGCGAGAGCGAAGAGGCTGAGGGCGCGGGCGGCGGCGGTGATCTCTGGTCCCGGGGTTCTAAGAATAGATGCCGCCGAGAACTGATGGTAGGCGGTGATGGCCACATTGCCCTGCTGGAGCCAGGCGTTCAGCGCGAACAGCGACTGTAGTCCATGGCCCCATGTTCCCTGCGCGCTATTCGAGTTCCATTCCGTTATCCAGAACTCACGGTCGCGCACTTCGTCCGCGGAGTTCAGCAGTTCATCACGCGATTCCAGCCAACTGGCAAGGGCTTCGGCCAGCCCCTCGGGGCTTGAAGTCAGAGATCCGCGCGAGATTCCGCCATAGTGGTGAAAGGAGACCGCCGGGACTAAGCTCCTGTCCACGTGCCGGGCCACATGGAAGTTCCAGTCTGAGCGCCGAGTTCCGCCACGACCGTTACTAGCGACGGCAGACAGGCGAACGCCGGGGTATCTGTCAAGGAGTTTGCGCGCCCAGTCGTTCACCGCGCAGGCGTAAGACCGGCCTAAATCCGGGAAGGCCCCAATCATGTTGGGATCTGGAGGCGTAACTCCGGCGACATAGGGTTCGAGAGTCGCACCTTCCGGGTTGGCCGATCCCGGTCCGAAATAGTACTCGTTTCCGAACTCGACGTACCGCACAGGGATGCCGAGCTTTGCGGCGCGATCGAGCAGGTTCAGGTTCCTCGCGAGGCGGTCATCCATCATCGCCCACCAATCCTTCGAGCCTGGGGTCTGGTCGACGGTTCGTTCCCAAAGCGCGGTATAGTAATCGGCGCCAGGGGTAACCATGTTCAGAACAAACAGGACAGCCGGCGGACCATTGGGATCTTTCTCGCGGGCCTCATCCAGCATGCGTTTCAGATTCTCGAGCGAATTCAGTTGCCCGCCGTTCATGGAGGCAACCCAGGAAATGACGTACTTGCGCTGTAGCACAGGCCCACCGTTTGGGTCGACCTGCTCGCCCAGCGGAAACATCCGGTCCCGTTGCATGTCCCAATAAGTCGAGACCGTGCCCCCGGCGTAGCGGATCAGGCGGGCTCTGGTGCGAAGGAAGCCTTCGCGGCGCGCGTCCACATTCCAAGGCTCAAAAATGCTTGCGGACTGATTGTTCAAGCCGACGAAGTGCGGGCTGATGGGTATTGCAGGTCCAACGCCCACGGCGCGCTGTCCCCATCCTGGGATCCCGCCAAGACACAGCAGCGCCGCGAACAAAGAAGCGTATTGATGAGTTGTCCGCATCGGGCAAATCTCCGTCAGAATCCGAGGCGTAAGGAAAGCTGGAGGGTGCGTGGCCCGCCCTGCGCACCTCTGATTGTGCCTGCGGCAGGGTTCCCGATCTGCGCATTCGGATTGGCGGGGTTGAAGTGATTCAGCACGTTGAAAAACTCCGAGCGAATACTCATTTTGACACGTTCGGAGAAGTTGAACTGTTTGGCCAGGAGGAAATCGACGTTCCACAGGGCTGGTCCGCGGACGCAACTCTCCGATCGCGACGCATTTCCGAACGTATTCGGCGCCGGCGCGACGAAAGCGGCGACATTGAACCAACGGCTCAAAGATCGCTCCTCCTTTGGCAACGCGGCGCAGCCCAGCCGACTCGGCCTCAGTGTACCACCCAGCGTATTGGTGATTGCATTCGCGTTTGCAACGCCGGTAGTGATCGGAAGGCCGGTGTAACCGCTGAAAATGGCGCCCGTGTTCCATCCGCCCAACAGCGCATCCAGGAATCCGCCCTGATTCATCCAGGTCCGTCCCTTGCCGAAAGGCAACTGCCACTGGAGGTCGGAAGTCACCACATGAGTCCGGTCAAAAGTGGACACGGAGCGCTCCAACTGGAGGTTGTAGTGGTTCTGAACACCCGTGACGCCCACCTGCCGAAATGCGAGCACATCGCTCGCATCGTCAATCGATTTGGAGAACGTGTAGGCAAGGTTGAAAGATACGCCGCCGGACAGCCGCTTCTGAACCCGGGTCTGAAGGGAATGATAAATGGAGTTGCCGATGGGCTCATTTCGCACGGTCGTGATGTTACCGACGGTGGGATAGGGCCTCTTGGATTGCAGGGAGCCGGGTGCCGTCAGCCGGTCAATGGGTACAGTGTTCAGATTGCGATTGAATTCGAGATGTACGCCGCGGGTCCCCACATATCCGACTTCCACCAGAGTGCTCCATGGCAACTGCCGCTGGATGTTGAAGTTCCACTGAAGCTGATAAGCGTTGGGGAACACGCGCGGCATCCAATTCACGTTCGTATTCGGCCCCACCGTAATCGGGGAATCCAGTGGAGGCACCGTCGCTGTTTGCGCAAAATTCGCGAAGGTGACCGGGAAGAGATTCTGAGCGCCGTTTGCAAGGTACTGCTGGGTGCGCTGCGCTGGACCGGGGTCCGTGAAGGTATTGCCAGCCACCTCGGTCGGTAGCATGAACATTCCGAAACCGCCACGGAAGACGGTTTTCTGGGTCGCGCTAAATGCGAAGCCGAATCGCGGCTGGAAATTGTTCCAGTCGGTATCGCGTAAGGTGCGAGGGAAGCCATTCCGGCCGGCGATATCGACCTGGAGGGTATTTAGGTTGAAGACCGTTTGCAGATTGTTGTCTTCCTTGCGAGGCGTCGTCGTTTCCCACCGCAGGCCCAAGTTCAGAGTCAGCCGCCTGCTGATCTTCCAATCGTCCTGGAGGAAGCCGGCATAGTACTGGTTCCGGAAGCGGAAGCCCTCGGGGGCGCGGCGATCCAAGATGGTTGAGGAAGGATAGCCGAGCAGGAAACTGGCAAAGGAGTTGCCGGTGGAAGCGCGCGTCTGTGCGGTCAAGGGATTGTAGGTTCCTTGAGTATCAAACGCGAACGTCAGGCCCGTCCCACGCCAGTCATAAAAGACCAGAGTTCGGAACTGGCCGCCGAGTTTGAGGGAGTGCTTGCCCTTGATCCACGTCACCACATCCTGGACATCCCAATTCCGGGCGGGATAGACATTGCTGAGATTGCCTCCGCCGAAGCTTTGGTAAGTGGCGATACTGGCGCCAGGAAAGCGGTCGCCGCTGACGTTGGGAAAGCCAAGCCGTTGTGGCCAATTTTCGAAGCTGCCGGGACCGAGTTGCTGGGTATGGATGAAGAAGTAGCCGACGGTGATGTCATTCAGCAAAGTGGGGCGGATGACTTGCGTATGGCCACTGTTGAAGTGGTGGAACGTGTTGAGTGTCCGTTCGTTATCGGCGTTCGCGGGACTTGCGGCACCGGCTGGTCCAGGAAACGCCACGGAGTTTTTCGTCTCGGCGTCTCGCCAGCCATAACGGAAGGTGAGCCGGCTGTTCTGCGTGAAATTGTAGTCCACTCTTGTGTTCACCGCATTGTGATCGTTCGGCAACGGCGCGACAAAGACGTAGTTGTTAATGGAGCCTGGCAGATTTGGCTCAGGATAGTACGGCAAAATCGCGGTTGACTGGGAAGCAATGCGGTTCTTGGGGATACGATTGTCGGGGAAAGGCGTAGCGCTGAATGCCCCACCGCCAGCAGGGGTGAAGGACGCGGGGTCGAAGATGGTGTTCAATCCGCTGAAGTCACCGTTGCGCATCGCAACGCTGGGGAAAGTGGAGATCTGCGTTGCCGCTCCTTTTTGCCGAGTTCCTTCGTAAGCGAAGGTGAAAAACGTCCTGTTGCGGCCGGAGTACAACTTGGGCAACAGAACGGGTCCGCTCATCGCGCCTCCGAAGAGATTGAACCTTTGGACCGGGCGCGCTTGGCCCGTGGCGTTATTGAAGAACGCGTTCGCATTGAGTTTGTCGTTTTGAAAGAAATGAAAGAGCGACCCATGGAAGTCGTTCGAACCCGGGCGGGTCGTGACGTTGATGGCCGCTCCGCCTCGCCCATATTGGGCGCCGTAGTTGGCCGTCTGGATGATCACTTCGTCGACCGCCTCCAGAATTGGCTGGAATTGAACCTGAGTCAGGTTTGTGTTGACTGCTGAGGCGCCATCGACCATGAAATTGCTCGTGGTAGCGCGGCCCCCGTTAATGTTGCCGTCGGCAATCGAGTTCGCGAATCCACTGGGGTTCGGCACCACTCCCGGCACCACGCGCAAGATGTTGGTTGCACTCCGGCTGACCGGAAGTTCTTCAAGCCGTGCTCCCGCAAAACGGTCGCTAATCGTAGCTTCTTCCTGCTTGAGAGGAGGGGCCTCTCCAGACACGGTCACCGATTCCGCCATCGCGCCGACCTCCAGTCTCACGTCGAGACGCAGGGTTTGTTCGGCGCCTAACTGAAGTCCCTTACGCTCGAACGACTTGAACCCCGTACTCTCGACTTTGACCTCGTAGGCTCCGGTTGGAAGACTGGCAAGAACGAATACGCCCTCGGGGCTCGACGCTGTTTCAAAACTGCGGCCTGTCGCAACGTTTAAAGCTGCGACTTTGGCGTTGGCGACAACCGCGCCAGTGCTGTCGGTGACGATCCCTGTGATCGTTCCGGTAATCCCCTGGGCGGCCAAGCTGGCGGCACCAGCAATGAGTAAACTAATTGTGGCGATTGCAGTTCGAATTGGCCTCATGGTTTGTCCCTCTCTCTGGTCTGAATTCCTTCTTCCCGGCCGGCGGGAAGCCGGTAGGGTAGTGCTACATCGCGTGGATGCAGGTAAAAACAGATGGCTTCGAGTTCCGACAGTCCGGTTGGCTCCAGTGCCGATTCCGGGTGAGTCCCGCGGAATCGATGCAGCAGGCGGTGCCGCAGTTCCTGAACTACGTCCGGCCGAGCGGCGATATCATGTGACTCGGAAGGATCATCACGCAAGTCGAAGAGTAATTCATATGTGCCGGGTGTGGGAGATGACGTTTCATATCCGTCCGTTCGCCTTCGATTCCCGGAGCAGAGGACGTACTTGTAATCGCGTGTGCGAAGGTAGGCCTCTTCGTTTTCGAGGTACTCGCTGAAGATGTAAGGCCGCGGCTTGCGGGGTTGAGCATCTTCAAGGTAGGTTCGCAATGAGTTGCCGTGCTGCACAGGCAGTGGCTCCAGACCGAGCAACTCAAGGACGGTAGGCGCGACGTCCACGTGCTCGGTGAACTCGCTGACAACGCGCGGACGAATGCGGCCTTTCCATCGGAAAAAGAGGGGCACGCGGAGCGCCTGATCGTAACCGCAATGTTTTTCGAAGCGACCGTGTTCACCCAGCATGTAGCCGTGGTCGGAGGTGTAAACGACCAGGGTGTTCTCATCCAGCCCTAAAGCCTCGAGGGCGTGCAGAATTCGCCCGATGGATTGGTCAAGAAACGCGACTGAGGTGTAGTAAGCCGCTCGAATCCCGGACCGCTGCTCGGGGGTCAAATCCTGAAAGACGAGAGGGATTCGGGGCCGGTCTGCTTTTTCAATAGGGGGGGCAGGAAACTGCGCCGGATCAAAGAGGGAACAAAACTCGATGGGGAAATCGAACGGCGAGTGAGGCTCGTGAAAGCTAGCCCAGAGGGCGAATGGTTCGCTGCGGTGGGCTTTCATGAAAGCGATGGCCTGGTCGGCGAGAAATGTTGCTTTCATTTCTGCCGCAGTCCGGCCCACTGGCAACTTGCTGGAGTTGAGCCAAACAGAAGCGGGATCACGGAACGGGCGCCATTCTGGCTGGATAGGCAGACCCTCAGGGATCGGCGAGGGCCTGACGGCGCTCTTCCAGGCAGCGGCCAGTTCGCCCTCTGTCATCATCGTCTCAAAACCGTGCAACCCCGGCGCAGCAGGCCGGTTGAAGTGCATCTTGCCAAACACCGCCGTGTGGTAGCCGTCCGCCCGGAACTGTTTGGCGAGCGTGGGCTTATTTGGGTCTAGCGGCGTTGGCAGGCGCGTCACTCCCGCCATGTGCGGCAACTGACCGGTCAGCAGGGACTGGCGCGAAGGGGTGCACACCGGCGCATTGCAGTAGTGCCGCGCGAAGCGGGTTCCCTGCGAAGCCAACCGGTCCAGGTTGGGCGTCACGGCCAACCTGTTGCCGTCCGCGCCAAGGACATGGGCTGTGTGGTCATCGGCCAGAAGGAAGAGGAAGTTTGGCTTGCGGACTTTGGGTGAGCGGGTCGCAGTCACCATCGAGCCCGCAAGGCAGAACTCACGGCGATTATAATTCCGGCTCATCCCTGCTTGTCTCCATGAATGCGGAACAGATACTCCCATGCGGAGGGCCGGTGGCCGGTCTGCTCGGCGATGGGCCGCAATGTGACTGAGGATGGAAACATTGGATACCCGCCTGGCAGGTAGCGAACCCTGAATCTCGCCTGCTGCACGGCGAAGTGGTTGTCGTCGGGAGTGGGATCGGGATCCAGGTCGGCGTCACCGGACGCCAGCAGGCGGATGTCTAACAGATTGGCGTGGTGAGGTTCATCAAAGAAATGCGGGCTTGCAAGCTCCTCGGCTCCCAACAGCCATGGCCCATGCCATAACGCCCACCGGCCGGTAGCCGCGTCGCGTTCGCCACGGGTGCGGAGGATGTACCTGACTGAAATGACATCCCCAGCCTTCCAAGGCTGGCTTAGACGGTGGTAACCGTTGCGGTTCAGCGTGGCGAGACGCAGGCCATTGACCGCAATTTCCAGTCCGTACACCCACCCGGGCTCACGGATCAGAATAGGGGCACCGGCTTTGGCGCTTTCCACTATGAGCCGTACCGTTGCGGACTGTTCGAGTGAACTCTCCGCAAGAAGCCGCATCTTTCCGGACTCACCGCGGCCTTCCACTGGTAGGTCGTAAGCGAGCGCGTCTCCTTCCACATGAAACACGTGGGCCACCACATCCGGGAAAGCGCGAAGGCCATGCAGTGTGCAGCACCACCACGCGCGCGCCGTACCGCCACCCTCCTCATTGCCACCGATTGGGAAGCCCGTCCGGGAGATGACACGATGCCCGAAGTCGCCGGAATCGAACTGGTTCATAGCGAATTCGTTGAAAAGGGTTCGTTCTGCGTGCGCCAGGTAGCCGGGTTCGCGAGTGCGGCCCCACAGGCCCAGGCTGAGTCTGAGCCAGTCCGCCTCGGAACAGCCTTCAGTGCGGTGCGCTTTCGGTTTCCAAGCCTCCGGAACACTTCCGGGGACCAGGACATTGCCGCTTCCGATGACGCCCTGCCATTCCTGCCGGGCGCGATCGAGGAACCGGCGGTCGCCCGTCACGTCGTAAAGGGCAAGAATTCCCCGCACAGAGGTCAGAAAGCCGTGGCTGTGCTCGTTCGGGCGGCGCTCTGTCCGTTCCGCCATCGATTCGGCGACCTGGCGGTATGCCGCCGATCCCGTCACCCGATGCAATTCGGCCAACCCCTCGATGATCTGGGTCCAGCAGATATAGCCCATCGCGAAGGCGCCATCCTCAAATTGGCGCCTGACACGATCGGAGTTCATGTCCGGGGCAATCCGGATGAGGAAATCGCCGAGCTTTGTGGCCGCGTCCAGAATCGGCTTCTGCCGGCTCGTCGCGTAGTATTCCAACAAACCGATCAGTAGCCGGCCATTGCCCCAGAGCAGGGCCATATCTTCCTTTTGGATTCCGGCTTTCGCAAACGAACCGCCGAAGTAGCCTTGCGGCTTCTGATGGCTGACAACCTCAGAGGCGACCCGGGCAAGTTCCGGGTAGCTTTCCGAACGGGTGCGCGCAGCGCAAGCCAGGGCGCCGAGATAGCGGCCAGAGACATCGCCGCTGAATTCGGTAAAGCGGCGTTCATGTCGGGGGATCACATCGGCGACAACCATTTCGGGCGTGTAAGCCGGCGTTCCCGTCTTGCGGACGCGATCCAGGGTAAGTTGATAGCGCTTGCTGAATTGATTCTTCATCTCACGCATTTCAGGCACGGGAAAGGCCCTCCTCCATGAGCCGGCTCAGTTCACGGACGATGGCTGCGCGGGCCGGTTGTTCTGCTAAGTTGGCGCTCTCCTCCGGATCATCCTCGTAGTCATACAACTCACGCCCGACTACGGTACGGTCCGGCGTACGCCATTCCGTGTAGCGATACCTCGAAGTGCGCAAGCTGTAACCCATAACATCTCCCTTGACGGGAATCCGGCGCGGGAACTGGCTCCAAGCCGGTGCGGTCCGCTGCCGGCGTGGGTCTTCGATGAGAGGCCGAAGACTCGTTCCCGCCAATCCGGACGGCACTTGGAGTCCCGCGAGTTCTGCGAGGGTCGGGTAGAGATCGACGAGCTCGACTGGTGTTGCGACACGCTTGCCGGCATGGCGGTTCTTGGGTAGGCGGAGGATCAATGGAACGCGAGTGGCCTCCTCGAAGTTCGTATGTTTGCACCACAGACCGTGATCACCGAGGTGGAACCCGTTGTCACCCCAGAGGGCGACGACCGTATTCTCGGCCAGTCCGGCCTGTTCGAGCCCGTCCAGTAGCCGGCCAATTTGAGCATCCACGAAGCTGGTGGCGGCGTAGTAGCCGCGAATGAGTTCGCGCGCCTTCTGATCCGGTAGTTCTCCATTCCACGCGATGTCGTTGTACTGCCGCAGTTCACCCCAATTGTGAAGCGCGGCTTCAGGTACGCCTTGCGGAGGTTTGCGCCGCGAGGGCATCCGTTCGCTGCCGGGCGGGTAGAGGTCGAAAAATCGTTTTGGCGCATTGAATGGAAGGTGCGGGTTGAGGTATCCCACGCCCAGAAAGAATGGGCGCCCCCGGAGTTGGGGAAGGGCGGCCAAAGCGGCGTCGGTGGTCTGAGCGTCGGTGAACCGGGAATCGGGAATGTCCAGCGGTTCGACCGATGGGGCCTCCCAGGCCGCACCCCCTTGGCCAGGCCTGAAACCTGCTAGCGCAATGTCGCAGGTCCATTGGTTCGAAAGTAACTCCTGCCGCTGAAGGGCAGCCTGACGCCGACACGCCCGGGTACCCCATGGCGGACCACCAGGGTGCCAACTCGGTTCGCTCCAACTGTCAGGATCATCGAGTCCGCCCGGGGTATGGTTACCCAAATGGTAGATCTTGCTAAAGCCGGTTGTTACGTAACCGTTCTTCTTCAAGTACTGGGGAAGGGTTGTGGCATTAGGCAGATACTTGCGGAAATGGGTGCGAAGGTCGAAGATCCGCGTCTGATCCGGTCGAAGTCCGGTCAGAACCGAGGTCCGGGACGGACTACATAACGCGATCTGGCAGTACGCATTTTCGAACGTCACTCCCGAGCGGGACAACCGATCGATATTCGGGGACTTGACCCAAGAGCGGCCATAGCAGCCGAGTTCGCAACGGAGATCATCAACCACGATGAACAAAACATTGGGTCGTGCCGCGGAGGAGTACTGCATGGAGAGCGCCGCACGGGCAGCGAAGGGAGCGGCCAGCAGCGATCTACGTGTAAGACTGGTTTGCCGGCCGGTGATGGATAGGTTCATCCTGGACGCCTCACAATTCTGATAGGCGCTTTCACGCTCCGGTCACGATCATACGGCGACTTCATCAAAACTGGGTGTGGCATTTTCGTGACCACTACATCCCTCTGGAAGTAGCGGGAAAATAACCACTTGCTCTCTCGCATCCCATGACCAAAAAGGAAGTTGTAAGTGTATAATCAGGGGCTGGGGCGATGGAGAAACGAGCCGACAGAATTCGGTATTGCTTCGGGCGCTTCGAATTTGAACCGGCAAGTGGGGAGTTAAGGAAGGGCGGCGTTCGAATCAAGATTGGAGGGCAGCCAGCTCAGATCCTGGAGGCGTTGGTCCGCCAACCTGGCGAAGTCGTAACCCGCGAATCCCTTCGAAAGTTGCTTTGGCCTCAGGGCATCCATGTTGACTTCGAGCACAACCTGACCAAGGCGGTCAACCGGCTCCGGGACGCTCTGAGCGATCCGGCGGAAGTGTCCCGCTACGTGGAAACCATCCCGAAGCGCGGCTACCGTTTCGTCGCTCCCGTATCGAGGATTGTCGCACCCGATAGAGAAGAGCGACCTGAGTCTGCTTTTCCGGTCTCAGAAAGGATGTCTCCTCCAAGTGCGGGCTCCCCACTTGCCGCGGCGACAAAGCCAGCGAGGCGGATTTGGCTCTGGCTGGTATTGACGTTGGTGGGATTCACGTTGGCTGCGGCGGTGCGGTGGTGGCCAACGCGCTCGACCTCAGTCCGTTCGTTAGTGGCGATGCCCGTCACTTCTTTACCCGGGCGGGAGTCCTCCGCCGCATTTTCGCCAGACGGCAAACAGATCGCCTTTGTGTGGGACGGGGATCGACTTGACAATCTCGACATCTACAAGATTACGATCGGTGAACCGGCGCCACAGCGTTTGACGTATGATGTAGCGCGGGAGTACAGCCCGGCTTGGTCTCCAGATGGCCGTCTCATCGCCTTCCTGAAGGACATCGACTTGAATACCGCAGCGGTTCTCGTCATCGATCTGGCGAGTGGCGAGACGCGCCAGATCGGTTCCGTGACCACCCCTCCAAGCGGCTTCTCCAGTCATTCGATTCCACGCCGTTGTTTAGCCTGGAGTGCCGACGGACGGTGGATCTACTGTCCGGATGCGGACGATCCAGATCGCCCCCTTCGAATTGTGGCCCTGAGCGTGGAAGACCATTCGCGGCGAATTCTTGTTGAGTCTCCACCTCAAGGTCGTGGTTACTTCTCTCCGGCAACATCCCCGGACGGCCAATGGCTCGCCGTATTGGGGGGGCGGCGTGGCTCATACCGGGAACGTTCTATTTCGAGGGAAGCTTGCACGGAACTTTAGAGTGGAGGCAGGATTGCAGCGCTTGCCAGTCGCTTTTCCATGGATCGACAGCTTTTGTTGGGGACCCAGAGACGGCGCCATGCTGGTCTCCGTAGCTTCCACGTTGGATGGCCCACGAAACCTACAAGTTATCGCGGCAGATTCGTCCGCCCGAGTGGAACCGTTGGCTGGGCTCGGCGGCGATGTGATCGATCCTGCGTATTCAGGCGCTACGGGGAGGCTGGCATTCACCAGGCTAGATTCAAGGTCGTCCAGTGTTTGGAGGCTCTCGCCGGGCGGTCGATCGGGTTCCCTGGAGCGCTTGACAGGATCGACCTCAAGCAACATGGATGCCGATGTTTCACCTGACGGCCATTGGATAGCGTTTCGGTCACTGCGATCCGGCCGCCCGGCGATTTGGGTGCAAAGGGTTGACGGCACACAGTTGCGGCAACTCACCGACCTTGGCGCGGAAGGCTACGGCAACCCCAGATGGTCTCCCGATGGCCAGTGGGTCGCTTTTCACGCCAGAGTAAAGAACACCAGCCAGATATTCGCCGTTCGCGCTGACGGCAGCGACAAAGTGCGCGTGAGTGACGGAATCTCGAACAACGTTTTTCCCTCCTGGGCCAGGGACGGGCTCACCATATACTTCCGCTCGGACCGGGATGGAGTTTCACGCATCTGGAAAGCTCCGCTCAAGGGAGGGCGGCCAGAGCCTGTCACTGCCGGCGACGCAGCATTCGCCCTGGAAGACGAATCAGCGAAAGGACTCTACCTGTCAATCGGCACCCGCCGGCCCCAATTGGTTTACCAGCAGTTCTCATCAGGCCACCGCACGCTGGTGGCTCCAGCCATAGCAAGCCCAACGAGTTTCGCAGTTTCGCAGCGAGGTCTTTATTTCGTTTCGCCTCCGGATGCGGCAGGCCGCTCAGCCATCTATTTCCGTCCCAGGAGTGAAAAGGGAGAAATACTTCTCTACAGGAGTTTGAAGCCCATGGAAAGTGGGCTCGGCGTTTCGCATGATGGCCAGACTCTCGTGTTTTCGCAGATTGATCAAGAGGAGAGCACTTTGATGCTGGTGGAAGGGCTTCGATAATGCGGTCAGCCCAATGCTGACTTGGGCTGCTTCAGGATGGGTTGGCGTGATTGGACGGGCGATGAAGCTGTGCAGGAGTCCTGCTCGCCTCACCGGTCCTCCCGGCCAGGGCAGGAGGAAACAGCGAATGCGAGCTAGTCGGTCGAATACAGCAGGATGTAGCCGAGGGTACCGCCGGCGGGGGTTTTGACCTTGATGACGCCCGACCAGTCGGAGGGGTTGGTGGCGGCCATCAGCTCTGCCAGGCGGTAGCCGGTGCCGGCGCCGCCCGCGAGGATGAGTTCGCCGGTGGCGGTGAGCTCGAGCAGGGTGCTGTCGGCGAGGTTCGAGCCGGGGCCGTGGATTTTGAGGGGTGAGGTGGTGTTGTCCGGGGCGGCGCTGGTAGGCGGCCACGAATTCGCGGCTTATTGCGCCGCTGTGGGCTCCGCGACGCTCGTAACCGTCACCCACTGCTGCACGCCGCCGGCGTCAACCGGGACCACCACCGTCTCGACCTGCGCCTGCGTGTAGCGGGTGAGTGAGTCAACCACCTCGGTCGGGATCGCCCAGTCATACTGTTGCGTTCCGAATTTAAACGTGACTTGAACCAGTTCAGACATTCTCTCTCCCTAATAAGCGAGTTTCAGGCGGTAGCCGTCCGCCGGGTCCGCCCACACCTT
>Ga0123519_10006429_pt1 | contig 18470 bp, 16 predicted proteins | sample YelNatPaOPRAMG02_FD_87396 | JGI IMG/M metagenome (GOLD analysis project Ga0123519, IMG submission 87396) | Hot spring microbial communities from Yellowstone National Park - Yellowstone National Park OP-RAMG-02 (version 2) | ecosystem: Environmental > Aquatic > Thermal springs > Hot (42-90C) ... | reverse complement strand
TTTCGAGTGGCTTAATGATAATTTTATCATCGACTGCGGCTCTTAAATCCATACCCGATGAACCTTCAGTTGAATAAGAAGGCAAAGGAATGTCATTAAATTTATTTGATAGTCTTTTGAATTTTATTGTGATTTTTGATTGCATTGAATACCGATAGTTTTTTACAAAAATTGTCTATAAAATTTTAGTTGGTTTCCTCAATTACAAAAATTTTTCTTTTTATTAATCAATTGGCAAAATTCCAAGAGCTTGGTTATATGGTCCCCTTATATTAATGAAAGTAAAATTTAGATTAGGTGAAATCACTGATTTTAAGATATTATACATTTTCATACTATTTTCATCGGACGAACAATAATAATTTATTTGATTTTCAACATGAGCTTGAGCAAAAAGTTTTGCATCGTTAATAACCAAAGGTCTTTCTATGATAATTTTATTTTCTTGTTTTCTCTTTTCATAAATTATCCTTGCAAATTCTCCAGCTACTTTTGCATGACTAATATTGAAAGGTAAAACAGCTAAGTTTCTCAATGGAAGTTCCTCAATTTGACCTCTTACGCAATACTCTGCTATTGAGATAGTTGAAATTTACATTTTAATATCGTTTTTGAGAAAATATTTGAAAAATTTATTCACATTCTCAAAGAGTGGATCGTTCTCCTTGAGTAATCTTACAAAAAAACTTGTATCCAGAAGAACACCACTATTCATCATAACCTCTTATTTCACGCAGATATTCATCAGTATCAATATCCTTCAACCATTTCATTGCTTTTTTTCTCAAACTCTCTAAATACTTTTCATTGTATTCAGTGGAATAGTCAATCAATTCTAATAATGTTAGATTTTGTTTTTCAATTTCTCCTGTTTTTAAGTTTTGTTTTCCAGCAGCTCGAATGATAAAATTTTTGTAAAGTATATTTTCTTTCATCTCGGCCAAAAAATCTTTTGAAACCTGAATAATTAAAGTCCCATATTCCTCGGTGAGCAAGTGAACTGTTGCCTTATCTTTTCCACCTGCACCCGTAATTTTACCATATAAATAGAACTCAGCATCAACAAAATTATCTGCTGTTCGGAAATAAAAAGTGGTTTTATCAATTTTTAGTTCAACTGAATCTTCAACAGAAGTTCGAATTAAGAAATCATAATTCTTTTTTATAGCGACATCTTGAAATGTTTCAATCGCTGAAGCTGTGTTTGGCTCAAGAAAATCAATATTACCTGATTTTTTTATTTGAGATAGATTAGCATTAAAACCAATGATTACCTGATCACTGGTATAAAATCGATTTACAACTGAACCTGATTCGAGTTGATAACTTATTACTGGCCTTTCTCTTCTCTCATCAGGAAAAAGAAGTTTCTCTACTTGTTCAAAAAGCAATTGAATTTCTTTGATGTCAAAATTGTCTGTGCTTAAATCTAAATTGCCTTTACGACCAGAAACTACTATTTCAAGATAGCCTTTGTTTTCCATTACTCTTAACTTACTCTGTTGCTTTAATCTTAAATTGAAATTACTAAACTAATTTTGACAAATTGCCAAAGTTAAAAATCAAATCTCTCTCTCAAACATTCCATCACCACTTCAGGTGAAAAGCCTCTACTAATTAAATGATTATAAAGCTTTTGCAAATCGTTCCTGTTTGTAATTTTTTTTGGAAACTTATTCTTACTTAGAAGTTTTTGAATCACATCTTTTTGCATTTCATCATTGTTGAAATAATCACTGAGAACTTCGTCAATTATTTCTTTTGCAATTCCTCTCTTTATCATCTCATTTTTGATTTTCAAAGGTCCAAAGAACTTACCAACAAGCTCGTTAAAATATTGTTCAGCAAATTTTCTATCGTTCAGATATCCAAGACTTAAAAGATAACTCAAAACTTTTTCAATTATTTCACTGGAAAATTTTTTCTTCAAAAGTTTTCTATAAAGTTCCTGTGATGAATGAGACCTGACCGATAAAAATCTTAAAGCCGATTTTTTTACTTCAAAATATTCGCTTTCTTGTTTGATTAGATCGAGAAATTTTTCATCTAAATTTTCGCCGACTCTTACTGGAAATTTTTTGTAAACATCAGAACTCAACTTAATGCTGGTTGAATCGGAAAAGGTAACTTGAACTTTGTTACCTTTTCTTTCAACCTTTATAACTGAAATCATTTAGCTTTTTCTGATTTTGATTTTTTTGATGGCTCTTCTTGTTGACCATCTTCAGGCTTAATCATTCCGAGTTTAATTTTAACCTGTTTCTCAAGTTTTGCCATCAGTTCTGGATCTTCTTTGAGTTTCGTTTTCAATTGTTCTCGACCCTGAAATCTATCACCTTCAAATGTTAGCCAAGCACCACTTTTTTGAATTACACCGTGTTCAATTCCAAGATCAATCAACTCGCCTGCCTTTGAAATTCCTTCATTGAACAAAATATCAAACTCAACTTCTTTGAATGGTGGAGCAACTTTACTTTTGACAACTTTGACTTTTACTCTGCTTCCAACTACATCATTTCCTTCTTTAACAGCACCAATCCGCCTGATATCTAATCTAACAGATGCATAAAACTTAAGTGCGTTTCCACCAGTTGTTGTTTCTGGATTTCCAAACACAACTCCAATCTTACTTCTCAGCTGGTTTGTGAAGATTACACAAGTGTTTGATTTAGAAGTAACGCCTGTAATTTTTCTCAAAGCTTGAGACATCAATCTTGCCTGAACCGCCATATGAGCATCGCCCATCTCACCTTCGATTTCTGATCGTGGAACCAGAGCAGCAACTGAATCAACCACGATTACATCAACAGCATTGCTGCGAATTAAAGCATCAAGAATTTCGAGTGCCTGTTCACCAAAATCTGGCTGAGCCAAAATTAAATTATCAGTATCAACTCCAAGTTTTTTTGCATAGTTGATGTCAAAAGCATGCTCGGCATCAATCAAAGCTGCTATTCCACCATTCTTTTGAGCTTCGGCAATAATATGTAAACAAGTTGTGGTTTTACCTGAAGACTCTGGTCCAAAAATTTCAATGATTCTTCCACGCGGAACTCCACCAATTCCAAGTGCATAATCAAGTGAAATTGAACCGGTTGAAATAACATCATAAGTTTGAGCTGGCTGGTCGCCTAATCTCATTATAGAGCCTTTACCGTGAGTCTTCTCAATGAGATTAAGAGTTTCCTTCAAAAGTTTAAGTTTTTCTTCTCTTTCGTCTGCCATAATAACTCCTGTTCTTTTTGAATTTTTCTTTAAATCAATTTTCTAAAATGATTTGAAATTTTAAAACCGACTAAATATCTATATTGACTTTATTTCACCTTCAAAAGATAACTACTTTTTACAAAATATTTTGATCCTGAAGGTTCAAGCTTACTTTCCATCAATTCAAATGAATTTACCTTTGCAGTAAAAGGATCAAATGAAAAAGATTTTAGGAATTCCACAAATTCGCTTGAGAGCTTTCCTTTTACTCTTCCAAGAGTAATATGTGGAGAAAATTCTTTTTCATCTGTTTGAATGTTCAAACTATGGGCAAGTGATTTCAATTGTTCTGAAAGTAGTTTTAACTCAGGATTTTCTTTTGTTCCAATCCAGATTACTCTCGGTAGAGAATAATTTTTGAAAACTCCAAGCTTTTCAAAATAAAGTTCAGTTGTAAAAATTTTTTTTGAAATCTCCTCAGACCCTTGTTTCAAATTCTGAATCAAAACTTCATCAACATTGCCGAGAAAAAGCAAAGTAAGATGAAGTTTCTCAATCGATTCATATTTAACAGGCTCATTGAATTTTTTCAAGCGAGAAGAAATTTCATAGAACTTCTCTTTAGTCTCATCAGAAAAATTCACAGCGAAGAAAAGTCTGAGTTTCATAAAAATTGTTTTTGCTTCCGTTTTTACAAAAATACAATCTGTAAAGATTAATTACTGAAAGAAAAATTGAAAAGATTTTAATTCAAAAAATTGAAGGGTATGGAGTGAAGCTATGACTTAAAGATTAGTTCAAACACTTAAAACCATATACTTTGCATTAAATCAAAAAGACGACAGAATAAAAGCTATAAATTTTGCTTTAGAAACTTCAACAAAATCTTTTTCACTGTAAAACTTTCAGCTCAATTGTGCTGACAACATTCTCAACTTTTTCACTTACAACTTTATCAACAACTTTTTCAGGTGCAAGGAGATCTTTTAATGTCAATCTACCAAGAACTTCATCAATAACTCTTTGAACATTTCTCCAGACAGATCTAACAGAACAATCAGTTGAATTAGTGCATATAGTCGAAATTCCAGTGTAAGTATTGCAATAATCGCTCTCGAAAAGTTTGCCACCTAAAACATACAAAATCTCTCTTAATGTAATTTCTTCAGGTGGTCTGGTTAATCGATAACCACCTGTTTGCCCTCGTTCTGCTTCAACAAGTCCACCTAATCTGAGTATGCGTAAAATCTTTGCAACATTGGCTTCGGATAATCCTTCAAGATCGCTAAGTTCTGGAATTGTTAATCCATGATCTTTATCATTTTTCGCAATCTGAATAAGACATCTTAAACCGTATTCTTCTACCGCACTGAATTTCATTTTTATAACTCACTCTTGTTTATTTAATGGAATTGCATGACCACAAGCTTTTGCGTGAACAAGTTGCTCATATTTTTCTTTTGGAATTGACGGACCTTTTCTTTTGCAAACTTTATTGAATACTTCAATCAAATCAGCTGCAATCTGCTCTGGAGTTCTTCCCTCAATTTGATAACGATGCATTATATAAATCACCTGACCATTCTTAAATAAAGCCATCATTGGTGAAGATGGTGGATAATCTTTTAAGAATTCCGATCGCAGATAATCAACAGCATCTCTATCCTGTCCAGCAAAAGAAGTTAGAAGTTTATCGGGAATTAAATCATTTTGTAAAGCAAGTGAAACTCCAGGTCTTGCACTTCCAGCTGCACAACCACAAACTGAGTTTAATACTACAAGTTTAATTTCATCATCATTTTTTCTTAGATGATATTCAACTGCTTCGGGGGTAAGCATCTCTTCAAATCCAACATAAATTAATTCATCTCGCATCCATTGAACTGATTCGGGATCATAAAGTGGCTGTTTACGAATTGTTTGTTCAAACATAATTTTTCTCCTCTTTTGTTAAAAGGGTTAATTAGAATTTAACTTATGTCTTAGCTTTTTGTAAATAACTTATTATTCAAAATTTCAAAAGTCATAATGTCGAAAACAATTTCAATTATTTGAATTTTCTTCTGTCAGGCTTCGACAGGCTCAGCCTGACATTGACTTAACTTTTTATCACACTGAACTGGTCAAAATGTGACAAAAAACAGTATCCATTAATGAATTCTTTAAAAGAAACCTAATTTGATTTTTGCAACATCAGACATCATATCTTTATTCCACATCGGTTCCCAGACAACATTAACAATCACATCTTTTACACCAGGCAAGTCACGAATTTTTCGCTCAACTTCTAATGGCAATGATCCAGCAACTGGACACGCTGGAGATGTAAGCGTCATATCAATTTCAACTACACCATCTTCATCAATATCAATTCGATAAATTAATCCAAGCTCATAAATATCAACCGGTATTTCTGGATCATAACAGGTTTTGAGAGTTTGAATTACATCATATTGAAGTTGTTTTAAATCAAGCGGTTTCTTTTCACCTTCCTGTTTTTCAGAATTCTGATTTTCAAGTGTTTGATTTTGATTTAAGTTTTCTTGTTCCATTTCTTACTCCGTTGATGCAACTTCATTTTTATTTTTCAGTGCATTTATTAATGTATGCCAAGCTAAAGTTGCGCATTTAACTCTTACTGGAAATTCAGAAACTCCAGAAAATACGGCGAGCTTTCCAAGTGAATTTGGATCAAAGTCTTTGTCAGCTTTATCTGTTACAAAAAGATGAAATTCATTGAAAATCTTTTCAGCTTCTTCGATTGTCTTGCCTTTTACCATTGAAGTCATAATTGAAGCCGATGCTTTTGAAATTGCACAACCTGCACCTTCAAAACTTATATCTTTAATTACACCATCTTCAACTTTCAAATAAATATAAAAGTGATCTCCACAAAGTGGGTTGAAACCTTCTGCAATATGAGTTGCATCTGGCATCTTATGATAATTCTTTGGATGCTTTGAGTGATCAAGAATTACTTCTTGATAAAGTTCTCTTAAATCTGACATTAACTGAATACCTTTATGACTTTTTGTATTGCGTTAAAAAATTGATCAATTTCTTCTTTTGTATTATAAAATGAAAACGAGGCTCGTGTTGTAGCTGGAATCTTAAAATGTTGCATCACAGGTTGAGTGCAATGATGTCCAGTTCGAACCGCAATTCCTTCAAAGTCCAGAATCGTTCCTACATCATGGGGATGAATATTTTCGAGAACAAAAGATATGATTGATGCTTTTTCTTTTGCAGTTCCAATAATTTTTAGTTGTGGAATTTGAGATAATTTTTCAGTTGCATACTGAAGTAATTCATTCTCATAAATTGAAATTTGATCAAGTCCAATCTTATTCAAATAATCAATTGCTGCTTTAAGTCCAATTGCACCTTCAATGTTTGGAGTTCCAGCTTCAAATTTGTATGGTAGATCATTGTAAATAGTTTTTTCAAATGTGACGGACTTAATCATATCACCGCCACCTTGATAGGGCATCATTTGATCAAGCCATTCTTTTTTGCCGTAAAGAACGCCTATTCCTGTTGGTCCATAAATTTTATGTCCTGAAAAAACAAAGAAATCACAACCAAGATCTTGAACATCAATCTTACTATGCATTATTGATTGAGCACCATCAATCAGAACTGGAATCGCGTAACTGTGAGCAATTTCAATAATCTTTTTTACTGGATTGATTGTTCCAAGTGAATTCGAAATGTGAACAATTGAAATAAGTTTTGTTCTTTCTGTAATTAAATTCTCAAGTTCATCTAAAATTAATTCACCGTTATCATCAAAAGGAATGATTTTCAATTTTGCTTTTCGTTCTTCACATAAAATCTGCCAAGGAACAATATTAGAATGATGTTCCATTTCAGAGATGATAATTTCATCTCCTTCGTTTATAAAAGTTCTTCCAAAAGAATTTGCGACTAAATTTATCGCTTCAGTTGTTCCTCGAGTGAAAACTATTTCTTCAATCGACTCTGCATTAATGAATTCTCTAATCGTTTCGCGAGCACTTTCATATTCTTTAGTTGCAAGCTCACTTAAGAAATGAACACCACGATGAACATTTGAATTTTCTTCAAGATAATATTTCTGAATTCTCTCAATTACTGAAATCGGCTTTTGAGTCGTTGCGGCATTATCAAAATAAATAAGTTGTTTTCCACGAACCTGGGTTTTCAGTATCGGGAAATCTTCTCGAATTTTTTGCACATCAAAGTTAATTGAAACTTTTTCAGAAATATTATTTGACTTCATTTTTAATTCTTTTGAAGAATTTCATTCATTTGTTTTGTGACAAAGTCACTGATTTTGTCTCTTAAAGGTTCAAATGTCATATTACTCAAAACATCATTTGCAAAAGCATTCACCAACAAAGATTTTGCTGTCTTTTCATCTATTCCTCTTGCTCTTAAATAGAAAAGAGAATCATCATCAACCTGACCAACGGTTGCACCGTGAGTACATCTAACATCATCAGCAAAAATTTCGAGCTGTGGTTTTGTATCAATCTTAGCATTTCCAGATAAAAGAAGATTTTTATTCGATTGATAAGCATTAGTCTTCTGTGCACCTTTTCGAACGATTATTTTACCATTAAATACACCTCGAGAACTTTCAGCTAATATTCCTTTATAAAATTCATTGCTTAAACAATGTGGCTTTGCGTGGTCAACAAGTGTGTGATTATCAATATGTTGTTTGTCTTTTACAAAGTAAAGTCCATACATATGCGATTCTGCACCTTCTCCATCAAGAACTATATTGATATCATTTCTACCTATTGCTGAACCAAATGAAAGGTTATGAGAAGTGAAGTTTGAATTTCTTTCAAGATGAGCTTGAATCTTTCCGATGTGAAAACCACTCAAAGATTCATTCTGAAATTTGTAATGCTCAAGGAAAGAATTTTCAGAAACAAAAATTTCTGATATTGTATTTGTGAAGCTCTTTGCATCATTCAATGAAATATAAGTTTCGATTATTCTTACCTTCGAATTCTTTCCGATCACAATGAGATTTCTTGGATTAATCAACTGTTCTTGATTATCAGATTGAATATAAATCACAACGATTGGCTCATCTTCAACCAGATTATCTTTTATTAAAATAAACACGCCATCGTTGAAAAAGATATTGTTCAAAGCATTAAATCCATTCTCAATCTGATTGTATTTATTTAAGTATTGAGCAATCAAATCAGCATTTTCTTTAAACGCTTTTTTAAGATTTACGATTTTAATTTCATCTATATTTTGAACTCTCGTTAATTCCTCAACAAAATGTCCATCGATAAAAACAATCTGATTTGATGATAGATCCGCAACAATCGGATCATTATTAATTAAGTCCTTTGATCTTTCAATGACCGATTTATCTTTATAGGTTTCGGTAAGATTTGAGAGCTTATAATTTTTTTCAACAATTGGAAGAATATTTGTGTATTTCCAATCTTCAACTTTCTGTGTTGGAAATCCAAGATCAATCAATTTTTGAAATGAATCTTTTCGAATGACTTTAATAAAATCTGGAATTGAGCCATTATTGTGTTCTTCAAGAATCTCAAAATTTTTCAAATACCAGTCAGATACTTCGATTTTATTTTTCTTTACTACTAATTCTGCCATTTTCATTCTCCTGATTAAACAGTTACTTTATCCTGTGATTTAATCCAATCATAACCCTTTGCTTCAAGTTCTAAGGCAAGCTCTTTGGTGCCGGATTTAACAATTCGTCCATCATAAAGAACATGAACAAAATCTGGGACAATGTAATTCAAAAGTCTTTGATAGTGAGTTACAACGATAATTGCACGATCGGTCATATCTTTTCTTAAAAGATTTACACCATTTGCAACAATTTTCAATGCATCGATATCAAGTCCTGAGTCTGTCTCATCAAGAACAGCGAGCCTTGGTTCAAGCATTAACATTTGAAAAATTTCATTGCGCTTCTTTTCACCACCTGAAAATCCAGTATTTACAGAACGGCTTAACATTTCATCTGTCATTTCAAGAAGTTTCATTTTATCACGCATCATAGTTAAAAATTCCATTGCATCTAATTCTTCTTCACCACGAGCTTTTCTGATTTCATTGATTGCTGTCTTAAGTAATGTTGCATTACTGATTCCCGGAATCTCAACTGGATATTGAAACGCCATAAAAATTCCGAGCCGAGCTCTCTCTTCTGGTGGAAGTTCTAAAAGATTAATATCCTTAAACCAGATTTCACCTGAAACAACTTCATAACCCTCTTTTCCAGCAATTACATTTGCAAGAGTACTTTTACCTGAACCATTTGGTCCCATTATTGCGTGAACTTCACCAGCGTTTACTTCAAGATTTACACCTTTAAGAATTTCTTTGTCTTCAACTCTAACAACTAAATCTTTAATTTTTAACATTGTTCTTTTTCCCTTTCTTTAATTATTGATTAACCTACACTGCCTTCGAGACTGATACTTAATAGCTTAGATGCCTCAACGGCAAATTCCATTGGTAATTCAAGAATAACTTCTTTGCAATAACCATTTACAATTAGACTAATTGCATCTTCTTTTGAAATTCCTCTTTGATTGAGATAGAAGATTTGATCTTCTCCAATCTTCGATGTTGTAGCTTCGTGTTCAACTCGAGCAGTTGGATTGTTTACCTCAAGATATGGAAATGTATGAGCACCGCATTTATCGCCAATCAAAAGTGAATCGCATTGAGAGAAATTTCTTGCGTGATCTGCATTCGGTAAGATCTTCACAAGTCCTCGATAAGAGTTATTTGATTCACCTGCAGAAATACCTTTTGATACAATTGTACTTCTCGTATGTTTTCCAATATGAATCATCTTTGTTCCAGTATCGGCTTGCTGACGATGATTTGTCATTGCAACAGAATAAAATTCACCTACTGAATAATCACCTTGAAGAATTACACTTGGATATTTCCAAGTAATCGCTGAACCTGTTTCAACTTGCGTCCAGGAAATTTTTGAATGCTTTCCTTTTGCGATTCCTCGTTTGGTTACGAAATTATAAATTCCGCCTTTGCCCTCTTTATCACCTGGATACCAGTTTTGCACAGTTGAATATTTAATTTCTGCATTATCAAGGGCAATTAATTCAACTACAGCTGCGTGCAATTGATTTTCATCTCTCATTGGTGCAGTACATCCTTCGAGATAACTTACATAACTTCCTTCATCGGCAATGATTAAAGTTCTTTCAAACTGTCCTGTTTCATTTGCATTAATTCGGAAATATGTCGAAAGCTCCATTGGACAACGCACACCCTTTGGAATATAAACGAATGAACCATCAGAAAAGACAGCTGAATTTAACGCAGCAAAAAAGTTATCTGTAGGTGGAACAACTGAACCTAAATATTTCTTAACAAGCTCTGGATGTTCACGAATGGCTTCAGACATCGAACAAAAGATAATACCAAGTTCGGCTAATTTCTCTTTGTAAGTTGTTGCAACTGAGACACTATCGAACACAGCATCAACTGCAACACCAGCGAGTCTCTTCTGCTCTTCAAGTGGAATACCGAGTTTTTCGAATGTTCTTAATAATTCTGGATCAGCTTCATCAAGACTTTTCAGTGGACGTTTCTTTGGAGCTGCATAATATCGAATTTCTTGATAGTTGATTGGTGGATAATAAACATTTGCCCAGTGTGGTTCTTCCATTTTTAACCAGGCACGATAGGCTTTCAATCTCCACTCGGTCATCCATTCAGGTTCACCTTTCTTCTCCGAAAGCATTCTTATGATGTCTTCATTCAATCCTTTCGGAAAAGTCTCCATTTCAATGTCAGTATAAAAGCCATACTTATAATCTTGCAGCGCTAGTTGATTGAGATCAACTGTTTCGTTTTGCATTTTATCCTCCGGTTGTAATTTATTTTTCATTTTTTAGAGTTCAAGTTTACTCAATCTTTACATTTAAGTCAAGATTAAAACCACTACTTTTCAAAAAAAGTTTCTTTGTGAACGGATAAAGACAAAATTTTTCTTGAATTTACGTTGATAGAAAAATCAAAATGGGTAATAATTTTTAATTTCAAATTTTAGTTCAACGGGCAAGCTTAACAAAATTGATAAATCTCATTATCATAATTGAGAATTATAAATATCAAAGCTCATTTTTTATCAAAAAATTAAAGTTTTCGAACTGGCACAAAGCTTGACTTAAATTATTTACATTTGAGTTCTCCTGAAAAGCTGAAGTTACTACCCTTATCTGTGTTACCCTTATTGCCCTCCACTAAAACGTAACTCTACACTGCCAAGGTTCGCCCTCCACCTTGGCAGATCTTTTTTTAAACCATTCTTATGCGATAAAAATTTCTGTAATTAAATCAATTTTTACTTTTTCAAACAATTGTTCGTCTTTTTTTCTAATTGAAACTTGAAAATTATCTTTCATTTGTTCTTGCCTAATAACTTTTTCTTTTAGGCTAACAACATAAACTGGCTTCGAATATTTTCTTGCAAGTCTGGCAATTTTTCCTGTTCCAATTTTATTGATTATGTAATGATCTGGAAAAATTTGGTCAGCTCCGAAAATCACAATATCTATTTTGGAAATTATCTCTTCTAATCTTTCATCTGGGATTAAATGAGAACATATACCAATTTCTTTAAGTTTTCGATAAAATATTTTTCCTTCGCCGCCCGGATTTGATTGCAAAATGTAAATTTCTGGATCAAAACGATGTTTGTAAATACTTTCAAAAAGCTTGAGGCAAGTATAACTATTTGAAAAAGCAAGGATTTTAATTCCTCTAAAAATTTTCTTCTGAAACTTCTTAAAAAGCTTTTCAAATCTTAATTTCTGTGTATTAAGAATTTTTTTGATAAGACTTTTTAATCTTTGTAAATCAGATTCCTGAAGTTCTCTTTCCAGTCGATTTAGAGTATTCTGAATTACTGCGAACTTCTGGAAAGTTTGACCAAAAATTAAAATTAAATTCTTAATGGTCTTAATGCTTCGTGATCGTAAAAGTAATAACAAGATTTCTTCATTCAGTTCTTGACTGCCAGATGAGTAATCCGAAATTATTTTTGATGCCTGTGTGGAAATTTTAGTCGGGAGTGATTTCAATAACGATTTAACATTATCTGACATAAAATTTTTCAGTCAAGATAATGGGAAAGTTTTTTTCGCAGTATCGAAATTGCTTTGTTGATTTGATTTTTGACTGTCTGAATAGAAATCTCTAATGTTTCTGAAATTTCTTGATAAGATAAATTATGATATCGACTTAAAATGAAAACAGCTCTGCAACGATTGGGGAGAGTTTGAATTGCTTTTTGAATATCATCTTCAACAAAACTCGCGTTGTATTCACTTTCTGGACTTTCAAAAAATGAATTAATTGTGTCTTCATCATCGGGATCAAAATTTGAAACTATTTCTTTTCTTGTCAAATAATTCAGTGTGAGATTTTTTGCAATTCTAAATAAGTAATAATTCGGAGGGATTGTTGGATTTAATTTATCGAGTGATTTGTAGAAATTGAAAAATGTATCTTGAGTTAAATCCTTAGAAGTTTCTTTGTTTTGCGTCATTCGATAAATAAAACGAAAAACATCATTATAGTGATCAAAGAAAAATTCTTTGAACGCTTCTTCATCACCACTTTTAATTCTATCGATAAAAAGTAAACTGTAAGTTTTGTCTTTGTTCATAAATACAATTCTATTTTGAAATTAAAATGAGAAAATAAAAGTAATTAATCAAGTTAGCACTGGAAAACATTTTAAAATAAAAAAGCTGTGAATGTTTTTACCAAACAGAACACTCACAGCCTTGAATATTTTATTTCAGATAGATTAGTTTTTTAATCGAGACAAAATCTTTTGCTGTCATTTTGTAGAAATAAACTCCACTTACCAATCCAAGTTTATTTGCATCGATTTCAATTTCATACTCTCCTGGTGATTTTTCTTCATCTACAAGTTTTGCTATTTCTTTTCCCAGCAAGTCGTAAAGTGAAATTTTCACTGATGATTTCTCTTTTATTGAATAAGAAATCTTAGTTACAGGATTAAACGGATTGGGATAATTCTGTGATAGTCTGTAATCAAATTGCGTTTCTTCATTTTCTAAATCTGTAAGCTTACCAAATTTCACAGCAAACTTGGTAATGTTACCATTGTGATTGAACTGGTAGCTGGTTGCATTCTTCATATTAACGGTTTGATTATTTGTTGAATCAATTAGAAGGAAATAATATTGATTGAGAAATTCAGATGGAAATACTTCACTTAAATTTTTCCAGCTAATGTATGATTGCTCTGCTCGTTTTGAATAAAATTCAAAGTCCCATAGAAAAATCTGATTTGAAGAAAATCTTCGAATATCTGAAAGATATTTTGTGAATAATGAATTCCAGTTATTTCTTCTGAAGTAAATTTCAACTGCACTGTCATTTGGATTAATTGGCGGTTTTGCATTATCGAATGAGTTATCAAATCCAACCGTCGCATTTTCATTCAAACCAAAATAAAATAATTCATCTCTTGAGATTGAGTTTCCAGCGATTAAATTTAACTTCCAGTTTCGTTCATCGATGAAATCTTGTTTGATTTTTGGAAGTGAACCTATGGTTTGTGATTTATTAAATTTCAACTCCAAACCATTAACCAATGCGGCAAGCCAGTATCCATAAAATTGATCCATTGTATCAATTGAGATATAAGAATTTGAAGTTTTTGAAAATGCAAATAAGTTACTCTGAATCAATCCCTGAGTAACGGCATCATCAAATGAATAAATATTGGAATTATTTTTTATTTGAAGATTAGATTTTCTCAAATCTTTCAAATACAAAAGTGAAATTAAATTCCATCCAGAATTCAAAGGAATTAAAGTATCTGACATTACTGGCATTCCAGTAATTGAGAAATTCATTGTGTCCTGTAAACCAAGCCAGTAACCTCTGCCAATAAAAACTGAATCAGCAGGAACATAGCCAGCATTTGAATATTTGAACAAGACATAATTCGAAGAGAAAGGACCAAATACTGAATCCTTAAGTGGACTTGCAGGATAAAGTGGAATGCCTACAAGATTCCAACCCGGAGCAAACTTTTTTACTACTGTAGGTTTTATTCCTTCACCGGTCAGCTGAATTATGTATGTTGGAGAATCAGGATCGTTACTTGTAATTGTGAGTGTCCCAGAATTTGTACCTAAGGTTAAAGGATAAAATTTTACTGTGAGATTTGTACTTCCACCGGGAGAAATATTTATTGGTGTAGTTGCACCAATGATTTGATAATTTCCAGTGATTTGAAGATTTGAAATTGTTAAGACTTCAAGACCAGTGTTTTGAACTGAAAATGTTCGAATGGAATCATACTCAAGTTTTACATTTCCAAAATTTAATGTAGAAATAGTTTGAAGATTTGGGACAAATTTTCCAACAACAAGTTTGAAATTCCTTGAACCACCACTACCAGAGTTATAAGAGTAATTACCATTTGTTCTAACATTGTGCAGCACATTTGCAGTTAAATCGTTAATGTAAATGTCATAATTAGAAGGAACATCGGCAAATTCAGTGACTGAAATTGTAACAGTAGAGTTAGTCCTATCTGTTGAAACAACAAAATCCCAGCTCACAGTTGAAGTATCAAGCTGACGATTTGCTTTAATATCTCTGTAATAATTTGGACCTAATTGATTATTCCAATCAGGATGCGGGAAAGCTAAATAAACATAATTCGATGGTGGTGCTGGCGGTTTTGCTAAATCAACATTTGGATCGTAACCATCAGTTGCATTCAAGGCTATTCCAGCGTAATTGTTATTATCATTCAAATTTAGAGAAGAAATTGAAGCACCCAGTCTAACATCCCACTTTAAAAATTCTTTGTTGTCATAATTTTTTGGTGAATTTGGAGAAACATTATTTGTCAATTCGAATCCGTACCAGTGATCAAAATAACCTGGATTTTTATACCCATCTCCTCCTCGTAAAGAATTATCTGGAAAGCTTGCGTATGTCCATTCAGCACCATTTGCTTCGTTAATGAAATAACCAAGCATGTAAATTTTTTCTGGATTATTCAGACTTGCTTTTGGAATTTTTATTTCAATAAAATTTGCTGAATTATTATCAAAGATTTGCATATTATGTGGAGTTACATCAACCCAGCTTGTCCCATTAAATCTTTTCAATGCTTCAAATCCACCTGTAGTGCGAATCTGTATCATATAATCTGCTCTGAAAGGCAAAACCCAGTTTTGATTATTGAACCCAATCGCATTCAAAGTTCCATTTCCATAAGTCGGATCAAGATGCGCATCCGTATCGAAGTAAAAAACAATCCACTTGGAATTTGATTGTCCGGTTCCGACATCATTACCCGAATATCCTAAATAAATATTATTTGCATCCCAAGTAACATAAGCAGTATAGCCAGAAGATGAAGTTGAGAATGTTTCATCTGCATCAAAATCATTATTTCCATCGATGGTGATTGTATGATAAGTTGTTGCAAAAACAACCGCAAAGAAAATTACAAGAAAAAGTATTGAAGTTCTTTTCATAAAGCACCTCCAGTTATTTTATGAATATTATTTTTTTCATTTGAGATTTTGTATCTGATTTAATTCTCATAAAATAAACTCCACTTGAAAGCTGAGAACCATCAATTACAAATGAATATTTACCTGACTTGAACTTTCCACTCGTGACAGTCGAAATTTCTTTTCCGAGCAAATCATAAATTTTTATTTCAAGATTTGTCTCTTTGTTTACAATTACATCCACTCTGGATTGTGAATTAAATGGATTTGGATAATTATCTGAAATGTAAATTTCATCAAAATGCAAAGAGGAATTTTCATCAAACTTAACTGATGAAATTACAATTGTTGGATCTGGAATTCCATCACCGTTTTTATCAATCTCAGCAATATAAAGATTGATTAAGCTATCAGGACCTTGATAAAGTGTATCATTTCCAGGAGGACATAATTCAACATCACAGTTGGAAGGTGCTGCATCTCCTGCACCCCAATTATCTCCACCTGAAATTACAGCAACAATTTTCATCTTAGAATAAGGTGGAACAAGTCCCGGACCTAAACCAAAAATTGTATTCCACGCTATTGCAACTTCAGCTTGAGTTGTTCCTGCTCTTGAGCAACTTGAGGTAATTTCAAGAGAATTTGAATCAACAATTTTAAAAATTCTTGGTCTTTCTCTATTCCATGCAGCTATCATCAAGTCAATGTTATCTTCTCGTCTAAAGCGGAAATTTCTCGGGAAAGCACCCATGTAACCACTATAGCTATTAAAATTCGTTTCTCCACCATCCTGACCTGTATCAATAAAAATTTGTAAGGTATTGTTCACAAGAGTGTATTTTGCACCAATGTAAATACTATCTGCATCGTAAGTAAAGAAGAGATCATCAAATTCGTTAACCAATGTCCAGCGTGAATCACCAATAGGATCGTCAACAATAAGCCATTCAGGTCGCCAATCATTTTCACCAATTGAAATAATTCCATCAATCTTTGGTTTTCCATAAGTATAAATCAAAGTATCTTTTTTCTCTTTAACGAAAATCATAAACGAAGAAGTGTCTGCACCACCTTTGCTGTCATAAGCACGATAAATTACTTGATAAGCGCCTGTATCTTCTGGGGAAGGAATTCCTGCTATAATTCCTGAAAGCGAATCTATACCGAGCCAAATTGGTCTCTGAATGAAAGCAAAAAAGATTGTGTCGTTATCAGGATCAGTGGCTAATAACTGTCTTTGCAATCTTTCGGTGATGTAAATTGTCGTATCGTTTAATTCTTGAATTACAGGGAAACGATTTAAATAAACTTGAATTGAAAAAGTATCTCTATCGACACCGCCTTTTCCATCACTCACGGTAACAATAATGTTCTGATAAATTCCTGTGTCTGAAATTTGTGGAATTCCAGAAATTAAACCAGTTGAAGTTGAATTAATCCATAATGGAAGATTTAAAAATGAAAATTGTAAAGAATCTCGATTTGCATCACTTGCATTGAATTGGTATTTGAATTCTGAAAAAGTGAATGCATTTAATTTTTCAACTTTGCTTAGAACTGGCGAGTGATTTATTTGTTGAGTTGTATCAGCAATATAAATTGTAAAATTTCTTGGTGGTGCCCAGAGTTTAATTCTATTTTTTGTTCCACCTGGTTTTGGTCCAACAACAACTTTGTTTACATCCTTTCCAGTATAATCTTTGAAAACAGTTCCCACTGGTAAATCAGTATCAACCCATACATCAATCCATTGTGATGGATTATCATTAATAACGATGTAACCACCAATTTGATTTCCCCAACCATTTCTTCTTGCAACATAAATATCCTGTGCCAGAAGATTTTGATCTTGATTTCCATCCTGTCGAATGTAATATGGATCTAACCCATTTCTTAATGTCGTATTGCCGCCTAAAAATTTATGACGAATAAAAATTAAAGTATCGATCAAAGATCCAAGCCCATAATCAAAGTAATCTTTGAAATAAACAGAAGGTCTTCCTTCTGAAAATAGTATAAAAGCATAACCTAAATGTTTATCACGAAAAACTGGAGCGTGACCACCGACAGCAGTATCAATTGTTCCATCCCATCCAGTTCGATCGAAATCATGATTTTCAACAAAAGTAGAGACATTGAATGGAGACATTCCCTTACCGAAAATCAAGCCTGCATAATCAAGTGACCGCATATCAAAAGTACCAGAAGAATTATTGCACATATCAGCCAGTGCATATCTCAATGGAAAGTCAAAGAATGATACTCTACCAGCACCAATTGCAGCAAGTTGATTATAATAATTTCGAATTTCATCACCACTTCCAATATATTCACAGACAACATATCCCGATGGAAAAGCCTGATTAACAAATTGAGCAATGAAGTTTGGATTAATGTGCTTTACTGCATCAAGTCTTGCTCCATTAAATCCAAAATGATTTTTTAAGAAACTTCCCCAGGCAATTAAGCTATCTCTTACATCAGGACAATCGGTGCAATTGTCATTTGCGAAAGAAAAGAAATTATCATTATATGGTGGAGATTGATTGCAATTATTGTTCTCACTTGGATTAAATGAATTGGCATTCTTTGGAAATCTTTTACTTCCAAATGGATAATTAAAAATTAAATAAGCTGAATCAGTGCGACAACTATTTTTTGATTTCAATTCACCACCAGCTGTATGATTTAGAACTACATCAACATAAACATCAAGTC
>Ga0123519_10006423_pt1 | contig 18477 bp, 22 predicted proteins | sample YelNatPaOPRAMG02_FD_87396 | JGI IMG/M metagenome (GOLD analysis project Ga0123519, IMG submission 87396) | Hot spring microbial communities from Yellowstone National Park - Yellowstone National Park OP-RAMG-02 (version 2) | ecosystem: Environmental > Aquatic > Thermal springs > Hot (42-90C) ... | reverse complement strand
AATTAGAAAATGCCTGTGCGCCTGCAGCTTCACCTTGAAGAGTATAGAAAAAATTAACGATTTGTCCAAGAGCCGTTCTAAAGTGTTTTGCTGGAGAACTTTCAATCTTGCCAGGAGCACCTCCGAACCCATTGAGCAACAAATCGTATAAATCCCAGCCAACACAATAGGCAGACAAGCATCCCAAATCGTGAATGTGGAAATCTCCGTCTACATAAGCTTTTCTTATTTCTGGAGGGTAGATAGCATTTAACCAGTATGTTTTGATTGTTTCGTTAGCAAGGTAATTATTCAATCCTTGAAGAGAAAAGTTCATATTACTATTCTCCTTAACTCTCCAATCTGTCTGGTTGAGGTATTGTCCAACCATTTCGAGTGCAGAGTGAGCTTTTATCTCTCTTATTTTTGCGTGTTGTTCTCTGTAAATTATATATGCTTTTGCTGTCTTTTTATAAGGAGAATTGAGCAAGACCTCTTCAACTATATCCTGTATTTCTTCAACAGTAGGAATTCCATCCTTTATTAATTCAGTTGCAAGGTCAAGAACTTTTATTGTTAATTTCTTCGCAACATCCATTCCAAATTCACCTGTTGCCTGACCTGCCTTGAAAATTGCATTTGTAATTTTGGATGAGTCAAAATCAACAATCCTTCCATCTCTTTTGACTATCTTTTGGAACATTTTTGCCTCCTACAATCCGTATTCTTCTCTCAAAAACTTTTTAAACTCCTGCTTGTTCTTCTTTTTGTTATGCTTTTTGGATTTATGAATTCTCGTAGCCATATTCCTATGTTCAAAGCACTCCATACGGCATTTGTAATTCGGCTGTATGCTGATTACAAACGAGTTCTTGCTCATACTACCTTCCAAAATCAAAACAATCCCTTCTCTCTGGTGTTTGGATAAACCAACTCATCCAACTTGGCTCTTGTGTTACTAATTTTGTTCTCCTCCAAAATCATAGTAGCAACTTTAAAGCGCACCTCATCTCTCTCTGTTCCAACATATTTCCTTCCAAACAACTTACATACCAGAGCAAATCCTCCAAACCCAGCAAATGGGTCAAATATCCAACTGTTCTCATCAGTAAATATGCTCAAGAGTTGTGCCCAGGATATCGTAGGTTTGAAATCTCTCAATCCCATTCTACCAGACACAATTGGTAGCTCCTCAGCGTATATTTTATCCTGTCTTCTGTATTTGGCTTTTGGTTCTCCTTTGGTGTAAACAAAGATTGGAGCGTAAGTTCTCTCTCCACAAAAACATTTGGACACAGTAGAGGGAAATTCCGAAATAATTTGCCACTTGTAGGTTAATTTTCTGAATCGTGAAATGTCAGGTATCCTCTTAACTGACCACCAGAACACAAACCAGCTGTCCTTTTTCAAAACTCTATACCATTCTTTTTCCAAAGCAAAAAATATTTCTTCATTTTGTTCTTTGTATTTGTATTGGTCAGAAAAGTTTATTTCGTACGGAGGGTCTGTGATTATAGCATCAAAAGTCTCGTCAGGAACAAGCTTTAAAAAATTCTCCACTGAACAATTAAACAACCAAATCCCAGAATTGGAATAATGAGTGAACTTTTCTGTGCATAATTGCAAGCAATCAGGAACAAGACTCATCTTATAGCTCCTCTGGACTCAACTCCTTTTTATAGCCACATTCGCATTTCAAAATTATAACCTTTTCTCCTTTTTCAGTTATGGAAACTTCCGGAACTAAATTCTTTTTGCATTTCGGACAAACTAAGACCTCCAACTTATCCAAACTGAAATTAGGTAATGATTTTTTCCTGCTTTCCAAGAGCAATTTAATTCTTTCCAAACATTTATCAAACCACACATCCGCCTCTTCAGGAGAAAGAACAGCTATGTACAGCCAAGTATCCACTAATAATCCCTCCAGCGCAGTCAGAATGATAGCGTATATTTCCTGTGTGTTCAATGAGACGAATTCTGATGTACTGTTGTAAAAATCAATCATCACCTCTGCAATTTTGCATCTCAGTTTTAGTTTTTGGTTGAACATTAATGTTTCTTTTTCATCATTTTTTATCATTTTCCACCTCTGCTGTTGAATCTTTTCCAAAATAAAATGTGTAATCATCCAAAGCCCAACGAATGAGGTCTTCCATCATAACTCTTTTCTGCAGTCTTCTGATGAAATCATTTTGCCTTTGTTTTTCTATTAGTTGTTTTATTTCATTCCCACTCATCTCACGCATAACCACTTTTTTCATCCAAACCTCCTTGGTATCAATTCTCTGTATCAAGTGTCTTGAACATAGTCCAATCCATATTTCTGTAACATTTCTTTAAAGTCCTCAACATCGTGTCTTTCTAATCCTTTTTTCTCGCTGTCATAAGGAATATGCCTCAACTCGTGCTCAATCACCCGCTTTTTACCTACTTCGTTCAAAGCACTGAAATGCTCTCCATTGATTATCAGCATATACCTAAACTTGCAATTGAAATAAGCACAAAGTGCTGTCCAAGCTCCTGATATAACTCTAATCTTGGCAAAATAATTCAAATGCTCACCTCCATCCATCCAAACTGGAAGAATCTCGCCTATTCTGTCTTTCAGATAACTCAAATCTTCCACATCCTCTACAACTTTTCTGATAAGTTCCAACATTTCTGGACAGGCACTATAACTAATCATACTTCCTCCTTTTTGCTAATTTTCAACAGTTCTATGATGTCCCTGACCATCGCTTCTAAGATATTAATCCTTCTGGTTTCCAAATGCAACAATCTTCTTAGCTCTCCTTCTGTTTCTGGAGATGGAAAACGGTCAATCTGTATGTCTATATCATCAAGGACCTCTAAAAATTCTTCTATGTCCTTCCAAATTATTGAAATCTTGTCTACATTTGAATTTTCCATTTTCATCCTCCTCCTATGCTACCTAACTCAAGATTTCTAATTTATCTAAAAATCCTCTGGATGCAAGAACATCAATCAATTTATCCACCTGTTTGTCCCAAGTGAGATTATCCAAAACATACCTATTGAAATTTTGTCTTTTTTGCTCAGCCAGTTGTTTGTTGTTTACTGCTGCTCTCAGCACCTCTACAGCCTCGTCAAAGTCAGGATTCCACCAATTTGCATTTTCGAACAAGCGTCCAAGGTTGTTGTCTTGCTGGGCTGGAACTTTGGGATTTTTGGTTATTAGGAACGCTCTACTCTCATCCAGATAATCCAAATATGCAGAATGGTAGGGAGCTATTACCACCTTGCCCAGAGCACCCATCTGCACACAGTTCAAATCCCAACCTTCTGCGTGAGTGAGTGTGTAATAATGAGTAGCCAGTTGGAAAAATTGAGGAACTAGTGTTTCAGGAATGTCCAAAGAATACAAAAAGACATACACCTTTTCCAATCCTTTTATTTCAGAAACATACTTGTGAATATCAGTGCTCATTTTGCCCAACTTCAATATCAGACATACATCCTCGCGACCTTGGAAAGCTTGGAGGTATGCCTGAACAGCATTAGTGATGTTCTTCCTGGCAGAGCATTCAGCAACTAACATTATTCTGTTTTCAAATACCTTACTAATTTCTTTGCCTCTCCAATACAGTTCTAAAGTTGGAACATTTGGGTTGAAAAATTCTGGATTAACACCTTCTCCAACTACTGCCAGCTTTGCTTCTGGTGCACCACTATTCATCCAAGCCTCTTTCAAATAAGAGGCTGTTACAATTGTCAAATCAATCGCTTTGGCTTTTTCTACCCACAGAGAACATATTCTGTCTGCTTCAAAAGTAGTCCAGTTTATGCACTTTCTGCCAGGAGTGCATCTAACTGCAGACGGAACACACAACCAGAATGCTGGTGCTTGAGGACTTACTTCTGTTGAAGTGGAAATTTGGATAATGTTTTTTATTTCCTCATCCAGCAAAACAGGTCTGGTATGGAACTTTATCATTTCTTTTATTCCAACTTTTATCCCTTTTTTATATAGTTGCCTCAATACCTCTCTTGCGTGATGTTCATACCCTCCTCTACCAAGCAAAGATGCAAAATACATCAATTCTCTCACACCAACCTCCTTATGGACAAGTCAGTTGCTCCAAAGCTCTTGCCACTCAAAACAATATCCAGAACATTCAAAATTCTATTCGTACATTTTTCCCAGGTGAATTCCAGCGCTTTGGAATAATTCAAACTTTTGATTTCGTTCCACTTTTCAGGATGATTTTTCCAAGTTCTGTATGTTGCTTCCAAAACTCTCGCAAATTCTGTATAATCCACCACAGCTCTGTTAGCGTTCCAAGCTATCTTCAAAAGTGTAATCGGAACAGAAAAGTAAAACGCTGGTATTTCAATCATAGCAGAATAACCACTCAAAATTGGAACACAACTAGCTGCCATACCTTCCAGAACAGGCAATCCAAAACCTTCTCCCATAGACAGCAATATGTTAACATCAGAAATTTTGAATATATCTGCAACCGCATTCTCCTCCAGAGCCACATCATCACAAACTCTTATTTTGTCCAAAGCCTTTCTCCAGACAAACATATCATTAAAATCGTATTCTGTTTTAACTAATTGTCCTCCGAATTGCATAATCTTACTATGAGTTACAACTAAAAGTATTACATCATCCTTATTCCTGCTAAACCACTCAAACCCATCCAACATATTCCCTACGAGCTTTTTGCTCTGGTTAGCTCCAACAAAGAGGAATACCATTTTGCCTTTTAACTCTGTGGGCTTAATCAATTCCTTGTTCCCAGAATAAAAGAACTGTTTGTCCACGCCCAAAGGTACCACAAAAATAAGAGGATGAGAATATCTTTTTTCTATGGCTCTTTTGGCGAATCTGGAATGAACTATCACAGCATCACAAGCACCCAAAATATCCAACCAAGCTTTGGCAACACAATCACAATCAATAGGAAAATACCCAACAACAGAAATATTAGGGAATTGCTTTTTCACTGATACTATTTCTGGAAATCTGAAAATATCGTGGGAAAGGAAAATCAAATCTGGCTTGACTTTTTCCACCTGCAACCACCAATGCTCGCTATTAGGAACAATCTCGTATTTCTGCTCGCTGGAATATTCACAGCCCCATCCAACCACCACCACCTGGTAATGCTCTGCTATTTTTGGAACAAGATGAGCCGAAAGATTCCCAGTGCCAGACCAAAACATCTGTGGTGATACAGAAACGAACATTATCCTCTTTTTTCTGTCCATCGCCTTTTCAAAAGTTTTTCGTCTTAACTTTCAAATGCAACTCTGCCAGGTATTGCATAATTAGGGAAATGTCCTTGATTGAGTTGGGCTTGTCAGGGATAAGCAAAGACATCTCCTCTATCAATTGCTTAATTATTTCAGCACAAGTTGAACAAAGAACATCAGAACCAAAAATCACTGCTTTATCATTGGCAACCGCCATTCTACATAACAAGCATTTCCTCATAATTTGCTTTTATATTATCCTTGAGCACTTTGTTTACAAAATCATCCAGAGTGAATATGCTCAACTTTCTGTTTTTGACTTTTATTATCATTTCATCAAAATCTACATTCATTTTACATCTGTCTTCGTGTAAAAGAGCAACAAATATTTTCCACCTGTTTCTGGAAAAAATCATCATAGGTCGCCTGCCACAGCCAAAAGCTATCTCCTCAATCTCATTCCACCATTTATGGAAAATGTTCTTCTCACTCAAAATTGTGTGGAATTCAAAACTTTCCACCTTTTTACAGGAGATTACAAATGGAAAATCCTTCGGCGTAACAAGGTCTCCTCTTGTTCTGGTTCTCAAATCTTCGTCAGAAACAACATTCCATCCACCAGATTGAGGAACTCTACAAAAACTGTTTTTCTCACCCCACCAGTTGGAAAGTATTTTGGACACCTCGCGCTCAAAAGATTTTCCCTTTCTGGATGCTTTTTTGCCTGCTTTCACTCTTTTGGGAGATTTGGCTTTTTTCACTGTATCACCTCACTTATGCCACCTTTTTTCCTTATTCTAATTATATTCGGAAAATACTTTTTCAAATCCTCGTTATGAGAAACCACAAAAACCAAGCCAGCCATCTCTCTGAGCAATTCGCACAATCTGCTCGCTCCATTCTCATCCAGACTGTCAAACACCTCATCAGCAACAAACAAATCCATTCTATTAGCTCCTGATTGCCACTGTATAAGGTCTCTCAAAGCCATAATCATAGCCACATCCAATCTCTTTTTCTCTCCACCAGAAGCTGTGTTGTAATCTTCTGCACCTACTGGGTTAATTACTTGAACACTCAATTTTTCTCTTACTTGGCCTGACTTTAATTCTGTTTTGGTGCTAATCTCCACCTGTATATTACTTGACAATTTGGAAAGATAGTAGTTAGTTCTCATTTCCAACAGCTCAACAGCTGGCTCAATCAACATATTGACAATTCCTTTTCTACCAAAACCTTCCTCCCAGAATGAGTATATTCGCTCTTCTTTTACCAGTTCATCCTTTTCTCTGTTAAGATTTTCCAGTTCTGTCTTCAGGTCTTGAATTTCTTTGAGCAAAGTTCCAATTTGTGCTTCTTCATCGGATATGATTTTTTCCAGCATTCGTATATCCGATTCTAATCGTGCTCTTCTGACATTTTCTGTTCTGACTTTTTCATTATGCTGTTTAGCCTTTTCCAACTCATTCTGAATCGCTGCTCTATCTTTCTCCGCATTCTTCAATTCCTCTTCCAACTCTTTTATCTTTTCTACATCAGCTGAATTCTCCTGTTTTATCTTCTCAATCTCTTTGTTCAAATGTGAAACAGCATTTTTAACAGCATTTTGGGTAATCTCTCGCAGACAAACAGGACACTTTTGGTTGAGCTTGTTTTGGATATCCGATTGGCTCTGTTCCAATTCTTTTACTCTATCAGTGCGGAGCTGTATTCTTGACCTTAACTGAGCGATTTGGGAATTGAATGTGTAATATGCTTCGTCCAAAGCACTCTTCTTGTCCTCTAATGCAGTGATGTCTATTTCCTTCAAAGAGCTCGTGTTCTTATTGAGCTCCATTTCCAATCTCTCAAGTTCTTTGGTGTATTCCTCTATCTTGCCTTTTGCATTTTTCAATCTTAACTCTTTCTCAAAAACAAGTGCCGAAGTCATAGCTGCTTCTGTCTCAATTTTGCTAATTTTCTCCTTTATTTCCTTGGCTTTTTCTCTGCACAGTTCAGCAGCCCTCAAGTATTTGGAAAGTGCCAATATGTCAGACAAAATTTCCTTTCTCTCGTAGTCAGTAGAGTTAGCAAATGTTTTTGTTATCCCCTGACCAAATATAACCGAGCCAACAAACTCGTCATAACCAATTCCTAGCCAGTTAATCAAGTTCTCATCGCTCACTGGCCTTTGATTGACGAGCAGTTCCTTTTTACCACCACGCCTTCTGCATATTTCAAACTCCTTTCCATCTGCCTCTGCTACCAAAGCCACTTCACAATTTTGACAACCCTTCCTCACAGCATCAACAGAACTAGAAGACCTAATCAGCCTATCGTAAAACAGATAGACCAGAGCTTCAAAAAGTGCAGATTTACCTGAGCCGTTGCTACCACCTTCGTCTTCGTTAGTGCCTTCGACAAAATATATGCCACTGTCTGGAAAGTTGAACACCGCATCCTCAAAAGACAGAAAGTTCTTAAGATGCAATCGTTTGGGCTTGATTATCACAGCTTTCCTCCTTCGTTTTCTACTTCCTGCATAATTTGTCTGGCAACTGCTAAATATTCTGGGTCATTCACCTTTTTAATCTTCAAATATTCAACAACAGGGTCTATGACTTTTTTCTCAACCAGTTCTGGAACAATTGGGTTAAGAGAAATAGATGTTTCTGGCTGTTTAATCTCTATTTCTACAGACCTGCACATTCCAGAAAGTTCTTTTGCTATGTCTACAGCCATTCTGTAATCCTCTTTGTTCACGACCAGTCTGACGTAATTACCTAACACTTCTTCACGATTTATGGATATATGTTTCTGCCCAAATTCTTCAACTGCCATTTTGCTAACATCCAAAATCACATACCTTGGAGAAACACAGTTTACACTTCTCATATGCAGCTTGTCTCCATCCAAAACACAATCCCAAAAGACGGTTGGATTACCAGCCTCCCCAAAATTGTGTTGGATTGCTGCTCCTATATACATTACATTGTCTGTAACAAACTGCATCCTGTGATAATGTCCACTCAAAACCGCACCATTTTTGAATAATCTTGGGTCGTAATCAGATTTCATAACCTTATATCCATTATTTTCAGCACCTAAAAACTCTGTGTGCATAAGAAACAAAACATCAGGGCATTCAGCAGTACTATTCAAAGAAAAGTCTCCAAATGGAACAGCCGCAATCCTTTTGCTCTTAAAATAGGTAATGGAATCAATCGCTTTAAAATTACCTCTTCTGAAAGCTGACAAGGAATGCATCTCTGGGTCTCGCAAGTAAGAATCGTGATTACCCAAAATTACGTTCAACACCACACCAGGGCAATTCTCATACACAGCATCAAGAAAGTTGGAAAAATCGTGAATCAAAGGAATGGAAATCTTGGTTCTGGAATGGAAAAGGTCTCCTAAACACCATATATCAACTATTTCGTTCTCAACAGCATAAGCAAATATTTTAACCAGTATTTCCATCCTGTCTCGATATTTTCCTGGCTGGTTTATGTCTTGTCCGTAATCATCAAGATGCAAGTCAGAAAAACACAAAAATCTATATCCTGTTTTTGGCAGATTAGTTGTCAAAACAATCTCAATCACTCTTTTCTCCTTGTTTTTGGAATATTAAATGCTCTATCTTTCCAACTTCCTCAGCTCTGAAACTTATACCCTTATATTCATACCATCCACCACCTTTTTGCGTTATTACACCCTCATTAGCAAGGAATTTAGCTAAGCCAGAATGTTTTGGAATACCTCTATCAAAATACATTTCAAATTCTACCTCTTTGAATGGAGGATATACTTTGTTTTTGGTTACTTTTATTTTTCCACGCTTGCCTATTACTTTATCACCTTCTTTTATATCCTCTCCAACTTTGATGAATAACCTTACAGAAGCGTGGAATTTAACAGCTTTGCCTCCTGGCGTGAAAAACTTCTCTCCAAAAGCATCCATACTTTCTCTTATTTGATTGACAAAAAACAAGAACACATCCTGCTTAGCAACACGAGAAACTATTTTTCTTAATCCTTGGCTTATCAATCTTGCTCGCAGTCCCATTTCTGGTGTTCCAACAGGATTTTCTATTTCGTGAACACAAGGAGTTGCAGCTACACTGTCCCAAACTATTAGCACAGGAACACCAAGAGCATTCTGACTCTGAATGTCAAGGATTTTCTCAACAGAGTCAAAAACCTCTTCTATGCTTTCTGGAGAAAGATATATTACTTTGTCCAACTCAACACCAATATTTTTAGCCATATCCACTGAAAAAGAAGCTTCTGTATCTACTACCACCGAGACATATCCAGCTTTCTGTGCTTCTCTGACCAATTGCATAGCTAACAAGGTCTTACCAGAAGCAAAATCTCCATAAATCTCCGTCATTCTGCCAGAAGGAATACCCTGACCAATTGCTCTGTCTACAGCCAGAACACCTGTGCTCAGCCACCTTTTTACACTGGCTGCTATGTCAGGAGAAGACAAGGTAAAAGCCAAAGGTTCTTCTTTCTTTTTGTTTAGCTCATTCAAAAAACTCTCAAATATATCCTTTTTGTCCTTTTCCATATTCGCTCCTTACTACTTTTTTCTCCTCTCCAAAGCTCTTCTGATTCTTTCTTCCGGAGAAAGTCCATTGCCAGTCTCAACAGATGGTGCTGTTTCACTCGGCGCAGAAGCTGGATTGTTCTTCTTGAACTCGGCAATACACAATTCTTTATACTCGCACTGCTTGCACTGCAAATCGTGTTCCTCATATTCTATTCCAAAACATTTTGGTGTCCTCTTGGTCGGAGGAACAGCTGATGGCTGAACAGGTTCTGGTTGAGAAACAGCTTTGGGTGTTGGATGTTGAGCATCTTCCAGCTGGTAAGGTGTGGGAATTAGTCTTTCCTCTTCTGTAGGAGTTGGCTCTTTATTCTCTTGTGTTTGTGTTGTAGAGTAACTCAAAATCTTGTCTATGTTTAAAATCTTGGCTTTTGTTAAATCAACAGCTTCTTTCAACATTATTCTTTTCAAATCCTCATAACTGTAAACAGGAAATATAGCTAATGGGTCTATGAGGTGTTTGAGTACAGATGGGTCAACGGAACTCTGCTGGCCAAGTATAACAGAATAGCTGACCTCATAAGCCATTTTGCCAGTGCTGATTCTCTCAATAATGATATCTCTACCATTTTGCAAGTCTGTAAAATCACAAGCCACAGAAGACAATTTCAATCCAGATAAAACTTGCAAGTCTAACGCACCTGGCTTGTAATGCCTCAAAATTAAACTGAACAATTTTCTGCTGGCAGTGAAAAGCTTAACGCTGTTCGTCTTTCTGTCTATAATGTTCATTACATATTTGGTTTTTACATAAAGTTGTCTTGCCACTTCCTCGTCAGCTTCGTCTTCAGAGGCGTGGAGTTCAGCTGACATTTCGCATATGGGGCAAGGTTGTCCTAATGTTATGTAAGGACATACATAAGCTTGAGAACCAACAACTCCTACTCCGTAGTGCCAACCCATAGTAATCCAGAATTTTATCGTGCCTGGACGTGGGAGTATCCTGATAATATTTTCTCCCTCTTCTGGAGCCCAAAGTTCCTCTCTTCTGGTTTGAGAAGCCAGTATCCTTCCAGCTTCTCTCAAGTATTCGTTTATTTCTTGCGGATTTATATTTACATTAGCCATTTTACCCTCCTTTTTATTCCAACTAACTCAATTCTAATCATCTTTCTTTATTCCCTAATATAAATCTTAGTTCCGCGTCCTTTTCCACCCTCATATTCAGAGCAATCGTTACCAGCGAGTCCTTCCTTTGAACAAAAGCATCTCTGATTGCTCTGACTATATTCCTATCTTTCTCCTTCTCTATAATCAATTGTTCCAATTGTAAGATTTCAGGGTCAGAAGTCAGTTCGTTCTCCAACTGTGCCTCAGTTACCTTTTTGTTCTCATCCATCAATTTCTGTCTAATCTGCTTGTACCTTTCAGCCTTTTTGCTTTGGACAATCAGTTTCAATCTGGCGTATTCATCTTCCAAAGCTGTGGACAAAGCAGACCAGAATGCGTACTTTCCAGGCTGTTCACTCAATTCTTTATTCAGGTCGTTGATATCTATAGCCAGCTCTTTAGCAATATCAAAAGTATATTCTCTGCCTCCAATTTTAACAGTAACTTTTGACATCAAATCCACCAGTTCCATATTTCTCACCTCCTTTCAATTGTATATAGCAACCTCTGTATCTTCCAACTTCAATTATCGTGAATCCCTTGATATTCTTCAAATAATTCTCAATACACTTCCTCTTGTCCGAGTTTTCCTTATAAGTTTTTACCTTTTGTAGAATTTTTTCCCTCGCTTCCTTTATGTTTCGTGCTTTGACTCTAACACCCCAAACTCCGAACAGACCTTCATAAGTTTTCATACCTCACTCCTTTCAAACATTCTCGTATATAAACTTTCCGTCCTTGAACACCATAACATACCCTATTCCCTTGAAGCTATAGATTTTTTCCAAATCCTTTTTCTTAATTTTTTTCAAAACATATTCAAAAGCTGTAGGAGCAAAACGATTAATGCCGAAAAACTTTAGGAATTCCTTACATTCTTTCGTAGACAAATCAAAATCTTCCAAAGCTTCGGTCATAACCACAGCTATAAGTCCTTTGGGATAACGTCTCTTGATGTAATAGCTGACCAGCTCAAAACTATCCAAATACAGCACCTCTCCAGAACGCAGCATTTTCTCTCTCCTCCTACATTACCTAACTCGTTTTCACGAATCTTTCAAAATCACACACATCTAAACTTTTAATCTGACAACTCTCTAACACAGAACCCAATTTGGAAAAGTCAACACCGTGCACCTTGCCTTTATATTCTTCAACAGTTTTCTCAACAGAATACACAAAATCAGCATCATCCAACACTCTGCTCAAGGATATGAGTTCACAATTGTCCGCTATTCTATTCAAATTCTCTCTGACCATTTTGGACAAATTGTCATCTCTGCTCAAAACATTTTCCAAACCATCTGCTAAAACTTTTTTAGCTCTCACCTCACCTATGCCTTTTACACCTGGAATACGGTCAGAAGCATCTCCAACCATAGCTCTGAACAAAACATAATCTTCCAACTTCACTCCTACCACTGCCTCAAAATTGTCCAGGGTAATATAAGCATCAGTGATAGGATTCCAAACATCTACATTTTTGGACACCAACTGCAGAAGGTCTCTGTCTGAAGAAACTACGATTTTATGGCCAGAAACAATATCAGTCTGAGCAAGAACAGCAATAACATCATCAGCTTCTGAACCTTCTATGCTTATGGAACACAATCCTAATATCCGAACAATCTCCTCGCACACAGACATCTGCTGTTTGATTATTTGTCTTTTTGCTCTTTCTTCCTCTGTGAATTCTTTTTTCTTATAATTCTGGAAAACTTTTCTCCTTCTCGGAGAAATACCTCTGTCCCAACACACATAATACTCGTCAAAATTAAACCTTTTGTCCACAGACAACAACATTCTACAAAATCCATAAATCACGCCAGTCTGGAGCTCTCCAGCTTTCAATTCCAAAGCAGACGCTCTGTATGCAAAATTACTTCCATCCAAAATACAAACTAGTTCATCACCTGTAAATAAAGCATCACTCTTCACATCACTCTTCATACTCGTACTCCTGCTCTTCAGCTTCAACACTTGTTTCACTAGCTTCCACCTTAATTAACTCTTCCTTACACAGCAATCTTGCAAAGTTCTCTATGCCTAAAAGGAACATCTTCTCGTTTTCTCTGTGGTAAAGAACAGAAGCGGGATGCAAACAATACGCTACAAAGCATCCAACATTTTCATTCCACTCCACTGCTCCTGCGCAACTGGTGATATTTTTCTTGCCGAGCAGCCTAGCAAAAGTCCCTCCAAGACACAATATCACAGTGGGTTGGATAATTTCAATTTCTCTTTTCAAAAAATTGGAAAAACATTTATTCACATCGCTCTGACTGGTAATCTTCCCGTTTGCAGAAGGCAAACACTTCATAACATTAGAAATGCAAAACATCTCCCTCACCAGTCCATAGCTACTCAAGACATCAAAAAGCAATTTTCCAGCACGACCTACAAATGGTCTGCCAGTTTTGTTTTCTTCTGTGCCAGGAGCTTCTCCAACTACCATAATTTTATACTTTCCAACTTCTATCGGAACATAATTACCAACAGCAGAGCACCTGTTAATGCATTTCAACTCCTTCAGAGCATTCACAGCACCAGCATCCACCTTTTGGAAGAAATTTATAGGTAGTCCTGAAATATTCCCTTTAGACACCTCTTCCATCTTCCATATTTTTGTAGAAACAACATTAGACCTACGACGCTTTTGGAATGATTCTACAATGACCACCCTACCACCCAAACTGGCTACATATTCCTGATTACCCAGCACCTCTTCTTCTGGAATAACAACCATTATGTGTCCATCGTCATCTGTGAGATACACATACGCTGCTCCTAAATTGTCTGCAGTTCCAGCAACCTCTCTGACATTTTCACGATACCCGTATTTAATCATTCCCAACTGTCCAAACAAATACAATTTTTCTTGGAATGGTTTTGAAGCATCAATTTCGACAGATTTTGCAATCCTGCCACCTTCTGCACTCCAAAGATTTTTTAGGTATTCAACAAGTCTCCTGTATCCTCCAAAAACATCCAACATCTGTAAAAATGGCATAACTTCTACAATCTTGCTTAATTCTTCCTTTTCGCTAACTTTTGGAGTGTCTGGATTTACCTCTCCAAACAGGGAGGCGTTCATATCTTCCGGAAGCAGTCCATCCAAAGCTCCTGCTTTGGACAGAAGCTCCAAAACAGTTTTTCCAACACCAGTTCGTCTGGCAAAATCCTCAATCGAGGTGTATTCACCTCGCCTTTTTCTCTCTTCTACTATTTTGGAGGATATCTTCTCTCCTAATCCCTTTATGGCGGACAGCCCACACACAATTTCTTTGTTCTTCATACTCCAAGACACATCGCTAACATTCACGTGAGGGAGTTTGACACTTATACCTAACTTTTTCAACTCTCTTAACACCAATTCTTCTTCACCTCTGTGCATAAGATAAGCACAAAAGTATTCCTTGGGATAATATTTTTTCAGCCAGGCTGTGTAATAAGTTAACATAGAATAAGCAACACAGTGGGACTTATTAAAACCGTATGACCCAAAGTGAGCAATAATGTCAAAAACCTTATTAGCTTCCTCCTTATTGAGTAATCCTCTTTCTAAACATCCTTCCACATACATCTCTCGGAACTTCAACATTTGTTCCACACCCTGTGATTTGGAAATTATTTTACGCACATAATCCACAGTTTTCCAAGGGATGCCAGCCATATGTAATATATACATCACCTGCTCCTGATAAACTGGCAATCCATAAGTATCTTTCAAAATGGGCTCTAATAATAGGTGAGGGTAAACAACTTTCTCCCAACCCCTTTTTCTTCTTTCATACTGTGTAATCATTCCACTTTTTATTCCGCTGGGTCGATGTAATGCAGACAAATCATAAAGCTCCTTAAAGTTGGATATTCCAATTTGTTTTGAGAATTTCTGCAAACTTATGCTCTGGAATTGGAACACTCCAAATGTTTCACCAGAAGACAGCAATTCATACACCTTTGGGTCGTCGAATTCCATATTCCATAAATCAACATCTTTGTCGTAATTTTCCTTTATCAGTTTTGTAGCAGAACGCAGTACAGAAAGAGTTTTCAATCCAAGAATATCATATTTTGTGAATCCAAAATGTTCCAAATCCCTCTTGTCCCAGTTGACCACTACACCTTCCTCGGCAATTTCCAATACACACTTGCCACACAATCTCAAATCTTCAGCGTGTACCACAACTCCGGCAGCGTGCACTCCCTTCTGCCTGTTTAGTCCTTCTAAATTAACTATGCATTCAGCTATTTGTGGGTACTTATTTTTGAACTTTTTACCAACTTCAAAATGAATAAACGCATCTTCTGCTGTCAAGTCTGCTCTTGAGTCTCCTGACTGCCTCGGAATAACAACACTAACCAAACTCTCGATGTCAGAAACGGGCAATTCGCATATTCTTCCAACATCCCTAATTACCATCCTGCCACGCAAAGTCGAAAATGTAGAAACCAACGCAACATTATGCTCTCCATATTTTTCCTTCAAGTGCCGTATGACTTTGTCTCTCTTGGTGTCCTCAAAATCCATATCTATATCTGGCAGGTCAATTCTACCTTCGGAAATAAACCTCTCAAATAACAAATCATATTTCAAAGGGTCAACATTCGTTATTCCAAGAGCGTACGCAACCAAAGAGCCACCCACCGAACCTCGCCCAGGACCAACATATATGTCGTTGCTTTTCGCCCAATTTACCATCTCGTGGACAATCAAGAAATAAGTAGTAAATTTCGGTATAATTCTTTCCAACTCCATATTCAGCCTTTCTGCATAAGCAGAGTCTTTGTCCTTACCTAATTTTCTCAAGCCTTTCCAGCATAATTCTCTCAAAGCGTCGTGTTCGTTGATTCCAACATATTCTTCTGGAACAGGAAGAACTGGCTCATATTTTTCCAACTCAAACTCTATCTTTTCTACAATTTTCAAGGTATTATCCAACGCTTTTTCAATTTCCCATTCGTCAAATATTCCTTGTTGCAGAGCTAGTTGCTTAATTTCTTCGCGAGATTTCAAAGACATACCTTGAACGGCTGTAGGTGTGTAGGTAGGGTCGCTAAGTTTTTTGTTGAATTGGATACGCTTGACAATTTCACGAAAATAGTGATGACTATCCTCCAAGTAGTGCACGTCATTGGTCATCACCAGCTCACGATGATACTTTTTGCTAAATTCTTTCACTCTTCTGAGGTGCTCAAAGAAATACCAATCATCAGGTCTCTCTCCAACAAAATCGTTAGGGAATGGCATTATCTCAAAATAAAAATCCTCCCCAAAAACATCTACAAACTTTTTCACGTATTCTGGATAGACATTAAACGGAGAAGTGCTACACCCAGACAAAACAATCAATCCCCCTCCATACTCCAATATCTTGTCCAGAGAAATCCTTGGTTTTTTGTTCAATCCTTCCAACCAGGAAATAGTTAACAACCTACACAAATTCGCAAATCCTTTTTTGTTCTTAACCAAAACAGTAATGTGGTATCTCTTTTCATTTTCTATCCTGACTGTGTGGTCTTTAACTGTATAAAGCTCACAGCCAAGAATAGGTTTTATTCCTGCTGATTTGGCCAAGTTCCACAGCCTGACACATCCGTCTATATTGTGATGATTAGTTTGAACAACAGCAGGCATTTTCATCTTAACAGCTTTTTCCACCAACTTTTCTGTCTTGATTGTGCTGTCCAGATAAGAATACTCATCGTGGAGATGAAGATGGACAAAATTGCTCACAGCTCTCCTTTCTTTTTCAAATAATCACTAAACTTTTTCAACCAGTTGGGAATGTATACCACCTCTTCGGTCTCTAAAATTATTATAGGTCTCTGGGATATTGTAGCCCACCTATCACTGCCTCTTCTGGCATATTCTAAATAATCTAATATGCACTTTTTATTGTCTCCGTCGCTAACATATCTATTCACCATCATATCCAGCCATCTGGTTTTGTATCCAAAATAAGCTGGTGTGCCAAAATCTTCTATCCCACATTCCCTCGTGAAAGCTGCTCTGAACCCACAAATAGAGCTGTTTTCTTTGAAAAATACATTAACATCTATATCCCTCATACCAAAAGAAATCTGTGGGAACACATAACTAAAAGCACAACCTGCATATAAGGTATAGCAAGCAATATTGCCCAATTCGTATGATTTTTTTGGATGTCTTGAAAAGTATTCTTCCATCATTCTTTTTGCACTGTTCAATATCAATTCCAAAGCACCAGGAACTTTCAACCATTCGTAGTTGCGATAATCCCAAATTACTTCTGGTGGTTTGGAGTCGTTTTCTAAAAATATATTACCTTTCTTGATTATGTACTTTTCCAGCTTTTTGCCAGCTTCTGTCTTGCCCCACCTGACTATTGACGGCCACCCTTCCTTCTTTACGGTTATTTCTGGAAATTTCACTGCAAAATCACAATCCATATCCTGCAGAGCTATAATTTTCATTTTTTCAACCATATCAATTCCTCTTTGACTATCAGGGTAGGTATAATACCAGAGGAACACATATTTTCTGGCCAGAGATACCAGCATATCAAAAATTGGAACTCTCGTCCCTGAAATTCTGGCATAAATGTGGTCTTCACCTGGAATATCTGTAATAACATACACATCCAACTCCGGAAAACACTCTTGCAGACACTCCGCAAGCGACAAGCTTTTCTCAACTGAACAATCCAACACTTCAATCATTTTTTCTCTCCTTTGGACAAAACTGCTCTTTTCTTTACTATTCCTCTTTTGACTAACTCATCTTCTAAACATTTGTGCATAGTCAGCAAAAAGTCGTCTTTTTGCTCTGGGATGAACTTGGAAAAGTGTACCCTATTGATTTCAGGACGAACCTTTTCACACACCTGCAAATGCCTAACCACAGCCACAACAAAATATCCAACCAAATCCAACAGTTCCTCTTCCATATCCTTACCTGCTATATCCGACAGAAAGTGTGTATCCTCGTACTTCTTGTCTCCATCCTTTAGCCTATTCTTCACTCTTTCGAACACCCAATCAATTCTCTTTTGGTCAAACATTTTACCTCCTTTTCTCGTTAGCAAAACATTTTCCAAAAGGCACAGACGCATCTGCTTTGTAATTCAGTATCCTTTCCAAATCTTTTTTTGATACCACACCCTTCACGGCAGGGTCGGAATACACAGAACTCAAAGGCACAATTCTCAAATCTGAATAAACTACATACGGTTCTTCAATAACTACAATCCTGTTCTGCCTTATCAGCACGCTCAAGCCTAAAGCAACCGCACCTAACACCACAAGCACAACAGATGACAAAACGATAATAAGAAATTTACCTTTCATTTTATCCTTCTTGTTAGCTTTTCTTTTTCAACTTCAATATCTGTTTTAAATTCTTCAATAATTTCTTCTAATTGTGAAATCAGCTTTTCTAACTTTGTTAAAAATAACTGACTTTTATATTCATTTCTGGTTTTACGAGCAAATTTATTGTCAGAGAAGAAAACCACGAGAGGAATCCCATAATATTCTGCTACTCTTTTTAATCTTTTTAGGGGAATTTTTACTTCTTTAAATTTTTCTTT
>Ga0123519_10006422_pt1 | contig 18479 bp, 16 predicted proteins | sample YelNatPaOPRAMG02_FD_87396 | JGI IMG/M metagenome (GOLD analysis project Ga0123519, IMG submission 87396) | Hot spring microbial communities from Yellowstone National Park - Yellowstone National Park OP-RAMG-02 (version 2) | ecosystem: Environmental > Aquatic > Thermal springs > Hot (42-90C) ... | reverse complement strand
TTATCTTTAAATCTACAAAAAATGAATGCTCATTAACGTATTTTAATTGTAAGCGTAATTTTTCAGGTCTAATCTTTTCCATATATGTTTTCTCAGGTTCAGAACTTCCGGCTAATATCTCTCCCTCATCAGAATCCCATAAAGATGCCCAATCAGTTATACCGGGCTTAACGGTTAAAATCTTTTTTTCTTCCTCAGTAAACATATTTACATAAAAAGGAACTTCGGGTCTTGGTCCAACAAAACTCATCTCTCCTTTTAAAACATTAATTAACTGAGGTAGTTCATCAAGTTTATATTTTCTTAAGAACTTTCCAATCTTTGTAATTCTTGGGTCATCATCTGCAGTTGAAGGACCACCAATTTTATCTGCATTAACTACCATTGTCCTAAATTTAAAAATTCTAAATGGTTTTCCAAATTGTCCAATCCTTTCTCCCCGATAAAATATCGGCCCTTTATCATCTTTTTTAATTAATAAAGCGATAATCAAAAATAATGGCAAAAAAATAATTAAACCTAAAATTGAAAATATAATATCAAATATGCGTTTTAACATAAAGTATTATTTAGAATTTTTAATAGGTTCAGAAAGCACAAAGACCACTTGCCAAGCTTGCCATTTTAGAATAGGTAGTTTTAATAAAATCTCATCTATGCTCTCTAAAATCGTTAAAATAACATTAAATATTCTAAAATTTCTAAATGGCACCGCCAAAAGAGAAAATAAATAAAAAAAACCAAGAATTTCAACTTTTTTAAAGTATTTTTTAGCCAAATATATCTCTTTTTTGCGTAGAATATGTTTTGTTTCGTATTCTGTCCTTAAATGAGGAGTTTTTTCTCGATAATATTGAATAATTGGATTATGTCCTAATGCCTCTACACATAAAAACTTACCATTTGGCTTTAAAACTCTTGCAATTTCAGAGTATGCTTTTTCTAAATTTAAATGATGTAATGCACCATGTTCATAAGCAATATCAAAATAATTATCTTCGAATTCCATATTTTCGGCATCCATCACCATAAATTTAGTTTTTTTATCAACTTTTTCTTCTAAAGAGAGTTTTTTGGCATTTTCAATCGAAACACCAGATATATCAATACCTACAATCTCATCTACCCCGGTTTTAGCTATTTTAACCGCTACAGCACCGTCACCGCAACAATAATCAAGAACTCTCTTCCCTTGGCATTCATAACTTAGCCATTTTTCCCATAAAAGCTTAGTTTTTCTTGCAATAGAATGATATTTAAGATTTGAAGTATAATATTGAAATTCCTTTAAATTGTTCTTTAGTTTTTGATCTCTAATAAAGTCGTGATACTCTTTTTCTTCAATTTTTCTTTTTTCCATATATATTATATATATCCCAAAACTTGTAAATGCTTTTTAATCTTCTGATAATCTCCAGGAATGGCAGTATCTTTTTTTAAGGCTTCTTTTACTTGTTTTCTGGGAAACTTATCTATTACTAACCAAGGTACTTCTATAAGACCTTTAATTCTTGGTCCAGAATGTCCATAGATTTTAATAGGAAAAAATTTTATTTTTTCACCAAAAGCTTCACCATGATCTGAAGTTATTACCGTTTTACCCAATAGTTCTTTTATCAATCTCTCTACCACAAGTAATACTCTTTTTAAATTATCTTTGTAAGCCTGCATTAAGAGATCTTTTTCTATTTTACCCCTAGCAAAGAGATAAAACGGATTTATTTCATTTTTTTCTATCTTTGTTTCTCCAATAAAAGGATAGTGCGGTTGAAGAAAATGAATTATTAAGCGTTTATCAGGGTAAGATTTGTTTACATTCAAAGCAGATTCTGCAACTGTCTCCGGCAATACTGTCCCGTATGTTTCTAATTCATTCTTTGGGGCAACATAAACTATTCTATAAAACGAATCTTTAACCTCCCAAATAAAAGGATTAGATGAGACATAAACAGTATCAAAAAAATATCGGTTAAGAAAATTTTCTTTTAAGAACATCCAGGTATGCGAACCTCGAGAGTTTATCTTTTCTAAAATTCCATTTATCCAATTAGTCTCTGCAAAAATATCATATCGACAAGCATCTAAAATAATTAAATTATCCCAATCTTCCTCCATTACATATACTCCATCATTTTTTTCTTTTATTATATAATGGAATGTAAATCTTGCAAATAAACTCGGCAAACGGAACTGCCACCAATTTCTATGGCGCCATTCTTTTGCAATTTCCCTTATTATTTTTCTAAGAATATGTAACATATATCTATTATCTGCGGGAATAAAAATTTTTAATAATCCATAAATAGAACCAAGACCATAACTAATATGCAAACAAATGAATACTATAGGTAAAAGCAAAAATAATCTTAAATTTTTCTCGCGAATAGCTATCTTAAGGGAAAAATATAAATTTACTAATAAATAAAAAGAAATAATTGAAATTAAATAATAAATTAATTTAGGTAAAAAAGCAGTTAAAAAACTTAAAATTATAATAGTCAAAACGAAGAACAAAGGAACTAAATGTCTTATAGCCACAGGCATATCTCGACTAAATTTAAAGGGTAAAATAGCCCAAATTCCATTAATAAAATTATGTTTACAAAAAGATTTAATATCTGAACGGCAATAATAATAACTTTTAATTTCAGGAATAAGAAGTATTTTGCCTCCCCTATTTTTAAGTCTTAAGTTAAATTCCATATCTTGACCCCTAATAAGACGCTCATTAAAAAGTCCTACTTTTTCAAAAATCTCTTTTTTATAGCAACCTCCAAAAACTGTATCCACGTATTTCGGTAATTTTGAAGATATTCTAAAATAAGAATTGCCCACTCCAAATGGATGCGATAAGACTTTAACTATAGATTTTGCTACTAATGAATTCTTATCTGTAGTTGGAATTATAATTCCACCTACATTATCAACATTAAATTTTTTAATATTTTCTATACATTTTAAGATATAGTCTTTTTCATAAAAATTATGAGCACTCATCCAAATAATAAAACTACCATGTGCATTTTTTATTCCAATATTTAATGCGCAAGAAGTAATTATCTTTGGATTATCTAATAATTTAATAAAAAAATATTTTTGAGCATATTCACTTAATATTTCTCTTGATCCATCATCGCTTATTCCGTCAACAATTAAAACTTCTAATTTATCTTTGGGATAATTTTGATTGATTACAGAATCAAGGCACTTTTCAATATATTTTTTTTCATTTCGACAGGGAATAATGATAGAAATAAAAGGTAAATTATTTTCCATAATTATTTAAAATAAATTTTCTTGCCCACAATTCTAATATATAAAATCGAAAAAATATTTGCGCTTTAAAAATTGTTTTATAGGAAATAAACTTATTAAAATAGTCAATTAATTTATTAACATCAGCGTAATCAGGAATAAAAATTGCCCCCTTAAACGTTAATTTTATATTTTCTTTTAAGTTATTTCTAAACCAGATATCTTCTGGTGTATCAAAACCTATTTTACTTTTTCTCAGTCTTATTTTATTAGGTAATATGCCCTTCATTGACTCTCTTAAAACAAATTTGGTTAAGCCATTTTTCATCTTTTGACTAAGAGGGAATTTTCCTAACAACTCTACCAAACGATAATCTAAAAGAGGTAAACGTGCCTCAATTGAGTGTGCCATAGAATTTTTATCTTCATAACGCAAAAGAACCGGAAGGCTCCATTTAGTAATATCTTCTTTTATACGTTTACCTAAATTTTTATCGTATCCAAAACTTAAATCATTTTTAAAATTCTTTATCAAAAAATTAGGATTTAAAAGATTATCTATATTTAATAATTTATTGGTAAATTTAAAATATTTTAAGCCATTTTTAATATCTATAGTTTTTAATATCGATAGAGATGAAAAAAATTTAAGAAATTCTTTTGTAAATAAAAAAAATTGTTTATTATCCCATAATTTTTTTAAATAAAAAAAATAAAATTTTCTATAACCGCACATTATTTCATCGCCACCTTGACCATCTAATATTACAGTTATTCCTCTTTTTTTTGCCTCTTTTAATACAAGCCATTGTGCATAAACACTTGTTCCTGCAAATGGTTCTTCTTGATGCCAAAGTAAATTATCTAATTCTTTTAGAAATCCTTCTGCTGTTGGAAAAACATAATTCTTTTCTGCCTTAATCTTTAAAATAACTTCTTCAATATAATTTCTCTCATCAAAACGCTTAATATCAAAACATGAAGAAAATGTTTTTTGGTGCTCTCCTATATTAAGAATTTTCTCTTGTCTTAATAAATCATTTATTACACAAACTATTGAAGATGAATCTAGACCTCCCGAAAGACATGAACCAACTGGCACATCACTTCTTAATCTTAATCTAACAGAATCATAAAATAAATTTAGAAAGTGTTCGGTTTGTTTTTGGATATTTTTATTGCTGTTGCCTATCTCATCAATCACTTCGAAATCCCAATATTTTTGAATCTTAAATTTTCCATTAAGGTTTATTTTTAACCAATTACTTGCCGGTAATTTATTTATGTTTTCGAAAAATGTAGAATTATTATGATCTAATATACCGAATTTAATAAAATCATAAATTAAATTATTATTTGGTTTTCTTAAAACACCAAATTCTAATAACGATTTAATCTCTGAGGCAAAAGCGAATGTTTTTCCATCGAAAAAATAATAAAATGGCTTTATACCGAATCTATCACGGGCACAGAACAATTCTTTTCTCTGGGCATCCCAAATAGCAAATGCCCACATTCCATTGAATTTCTTAAGACACTCTTCTTGCCATTGTTTATAAGAATATAAAATTACTTCTGTATCTGTATTTGATTTAAATCTATATCCTAATTCCTCTAATTCATTGCGCAATTCAATAAAATTATAGATTTCACCATTATGTATAATCCATAAATTTTGATCTTCATCAGACATCGGTTGGTGTCCGGCTGTACTTAAATCAATAATAGATAATCTACAATGCCCCAAGCCAATATTGTTATCTATAAAATATCCTTCATCATCTGGACCACGGTATTTCATAATTTTAATCATTCTTTCAATAGTCTTTTTATCAACTGGCTTTTGGTCTAAATTAAAAATACCCGCTATACCACACATAATATTTTTTTTATTTTTTAGTAATAAATAAAATTTCTGTGGCTAATAAATGCTTAAAAAAATTAAATCTGGTTAATCTTTTAAAAATATACGATTCAAAAATACAGCCTATATGTTTACTAAATAGGATTTCTAAATTAAAATTTTTAAAATATTCTTTTATTTCTTTCTCAGTGACTATAAAATGTCTATTTTTCTTAATTAAGTCTAAAATAAGTTTTGTATATAAAAAATTAAGAGAAAAATTTAAAATAGGAATCTGGCATATTAAATATCCATCCTTTTTTAAAACGCGAATTTGTTCTTTAAGTATATAGTATCTTTCCTTTTTAGTAAAATGTTCAATTAATCCTACAGAAAATACAAGATCAAAATACTCATTTTTATAAGGAAGATTTTTTGCATCTGCTAATTGAAAATTAATTATATCGTGTTCCTTAAAACCCAACGGATTATTATCAATACCATAAAGTTCACAATGATATTCTTTATATAACCAATGTAAAAATCTACCATTTGAACAACCTACTTCTAAAGCGCTTTTAATTTTATCTTTAGGGATAATATTTAAAACTGCTTGAATAAATTCTTCTTCCCAAACTGCAGTACCAGAAGGAAAAATATTTAAGTTTTTAATATAGCTAGTCCAGTTAATATTATTTTTATAGGCTAACATGTTATATTATTATTTAAAAACTTATAATTTTTATATATCAAGAGTTTTATTAAAAAAATATAGATTACCACTTTTGATATCACGAAGATGTTTTATACATAGTGAATAAACTTTAAGTAAGTATATAATTTCTATAGATTTTACCTTTAACATTATGACTAAAATTATTTTAAAAATAAATTCTCCAAATCTAGACCATAAATAAATAATATTATTTTTAAAATTTTGCTTTATTACTTTAAAAAAAATATAAAGTGAATAAATTTCTTTCATATAGACTCTTTCTTTATTATTTCCTCTGGCTATAGGTGATATTTTGTGAACATATTTTGCTTTCGGAGCAATAAATAATGAATTAGGATATTTTTTAAAAATCCGATAAGAAAAATCTATATCCTCTCCATCTGAATATTTCTTGAGGTTCTCGTCATAGATAAATTCATCAAATACTATCCTTTTAAAAACAGATGCTCCAGAAAGCCATTGACAATTAATAACTTTATCTTCTAATGGATAAGTAAGCCCCAAAGAAGGAAGAACTCTTGCCTTATTCTTTTCCAAAAAACCTAAATAAAATAATCTTCCAAATATTTGATTAAATAAGAACTTATATTTTCTTTCTGTGATAGAAAATATAACTTTCCCCTCTACTCCTAAGGCTTGATGATTTTTTTTAAATACCTTTATTATTTCCTGATAATAATCCTTGTGTAAAATAATATCATCATCCAAAAACGAAATTATATCTTCCGATGCATATTTAACACCTAAATTTTTAGCTACAGTAAGACTATTTTCTTTATCATTATAAATATATTTAAGAATGATATTTTTACTTGCAAAGATGGGAATTAAATTATCGACTAATTTCTTTATATTATCATTATTACTATTGTCAATTATAATTACATCTTTTGGCAAAAGAGTCTGCTGTATAATTGAATCTAAACATTCGGATAGATCTTTTATACGGTTATATGTAGGAATAACTACCGATATTTGCATTTACCAAATTTATAATATAACTTTAAGTTGTAACAGCCATTTTTTCCCTTCTTGAATAGCCAAATGATTAATATCTATACCTACAAATTTAGTCGAAGGAAATTTTTTAGATAACAAATAGAGATTAGGAGCATATCCGCAACCTATTTCTAAAACATGAGAAAAAGGATAAAATTTACTAATTTCTTCGATTAAAAAATATCTATGGCTATGGTTCAAATTACTGAAGTCATTTTTTATTTCATTAATACCACGCTGAGACCATTTTTTTTCTTCTACATCTGTTCCTAATATATAGATTTTTAAAAAATTAATTTTCCAATACAAACTATGGATAAGATTATAAAGAAGATAATGTTGTTTTAACCATGAAATTAATTTATCTCTCATAGTTTATTAACTTATTATAAATATCTTCCATTTTTGCCATTTCTTTATAGTAATTATTTCGCTCTTCAATTATTTCCCGAGACAAACTTGCAAATTTTAATCTTATTTCTTCATTTCGAAGTAAATAAATAATTTTCTCAGCTAATATATAATGATTTTTAGGCGGAATAAGAAATCCATTTATGTTATCATCAATCCATTTTTCGTTTTCACCGGAACGTGTAATTATTACTGGTACTCCACAGGCCATTGCCTCAGCAGTACTAGCAGCGATACCAGCATCTGAAAGTGCAGTAGAAACATATATATCTGATATACTTAAGTACTTTGGAATATCATCATTATTAACTCTACCAATAAATCGAACTGCCCAAGAAATTTTTAAAGATTCAACTAATTTTTTAAGCATTTTTTCCTCAGGACCACTACCGATAATTATAAATTTCGTTTTGGGAACTTCTTTTAAAACTAAAGGTATAGCCCTAATAAGGATATCAATATTATAAATGGGATAAAAATTTCTTAAGCTTATTACTATCTTATACCCAAAAACTTGTAATTCTTTCATTAGTTTTTCATCTTTTATTTGAGGAGAAAATTTCTTGGTGTCAATGCCAAAATAAATAATTTTAATTTTTGATAATGGAATTCCCAATTTTATGAGGGCATTACGCATATGCTCTGCATCACAAGTAATTAAATCCGCTTTCTTTAAACTCATTCTTACAAAATAACCTTTTATTATATGATGCGGTAAAAATAAAACATCATCGCCCCATACGGTTAATACAAAAGGATGGAAATTACTTAAAACTGCACAAAATCCATTTTTTCCTGCATAATGCGCATGAAGAATATCGGGTGAAATACTTTTAATTAATTTTTTAATACGCATTGAATCATTTAAAAAATTTCCTTTAAATTCATAAAATTTAATGTTTCTGGCGATCTCTTCTGTAGGAGAAACTAAAGATATCCAATGTGTTTCAAAACCTTTATTAGCAAAATATTCAATCCATTTCTTTGAATGTATAGAATTTGCTGCCGCTAAAAAGCATATTTTCATTTTTAGATTTTTATATAAGATATATCTTTGAAGTTATCTTTGTTTAATAAGGAAAATGGCGGATTTTCTTTATTGAAATCTTGAATCGCATTACGCATTTTAAGAGCAACTTTTGATTCTAATTTAATAATATTATTTTGCTCTTTTGGATCGGATAAAAGATTATAAAGTTCTTCAGTATTTTTTCCATAATCTATAATATACTTCCATTCTTCAGATTGACAGCCAATCTTACATTGTTCTAAACGACTGAAGCCAAAAACATAGTATTTACCTCCTTTGGTATCTGAAGAGGTCTGATGAAAAATTAAAGACCTTGAATCTTTAAATAAATTCCCTCCTTTAAAAGTTGGAGGTTTTTGTAATCCTGCTAAATCACATAAAGTAGGAGATAAATCAATAAGTGAAACTTTTTTATCTATTATTCTATTTGTCTTTTGGAAAGGATCTTTAATTAAAAGTGGTACATGTAATAATTCATTATATAATTTTTGAAAATGTGAACCACCTTTATGTTCAAAAAACTCATCTCCATGGTCAGCAGTAAAACAAATTATTGAATTATCATAAATACCTTCCTCCTTTAAAAATTTTATTAATTCTCCAAATTGCTGATCAAAATATGCTAACTCTTCGTCATATAATTCAACAGTTTTATTAATACATCTTTTACCAAATTTTAATAAAGATTTTGGCAAAGTTTGATTTTTAAAATAAAAAGGAGAAGAAATATAACCAAAATTACTACAGGCAATCTCTAAAAAAGAAAGCGGTCTATTATATATGCGGGTTTTTTTAGAAATGTAAGGAATATGTAAATCCATATAATGAATCCAAATAAAGAAAGGTTTATTTTGGTCTTTTACAGAATTGATAAATTCTTTAATAACTAAATTCTTTTCTTTGGCTCTTATCTTAAAATTTAATTGGGTATTTTGTAATCTATAATTTAAATAAATTATTAAAAACAACGACTCTGCAGATACATAGGGAAGTATTTTTTTAAGCGGTTCTTTAAATAATTTTTTAAAGAAGAGTTCTACTTTTCCATATTTCTGGGCCCCTTCTGGTTTCTCATAAGGCACAGTGATGTCTTCAAAATAATCCCAACCTTTATTATAACCAAAGAAACTGGAGACATAAGAATTAGAATGAAAGGCAGCGGTAATAAAACCATTTTCTTTAAAAATCTCACTTATTAATACCCGTGGTCTTTCTATTTTCACAACTCCATGGTAATCAAAAGGATAAGTTGATGTTAAAATGGACGGAAAAGAATGAGGAGTTACTGGGCCGGTTGAATAAGCATGAGTAAAAATGGTACTTTCTTTTGCTAAAGCATCGATATTGGGAGTAATTTTCTTATTATAACCCATATATCCTAAATGGTCTGCTCTTAAAGAATCAACAGTGATTAAGATTACATTTGGTTTGTTTTTCATTTCTATTTAATTACATATAACCTAAATTTTTTAATTTTCCAATAATAGTCTGTTCTTCGTCTCTGTTTATATCATCTTTTTTAATATTTTCCTTAAGCATTAATTCTGTAATTATTTCATCGATATTTTGGTATCTTTTGCCATTTTTAACAAGAGATAAATGGTCTATAGGAATATTTTTGTATTTAATATACATCCATGTATCTATTTCTTTCCAGTTAAAAAGTGGATAGATAAGATTAATATTTCTAAGCCCTGAAATATAGTTCCAAATTTTCGATATCTTTTGTTTTGGTATAATTTCCTGCTCCTTTTTAAAAATAAAAAAATATTTTTTGGAAGTTTTAATCATAAGTTCATCGCCTCTTAAAGAAATAATAAAAGCATCAAATGCATACTTATCTATTAATTTTCTAAACTGATTAATTACATTATCATATTCATCCATTTTTATAATAAAAAAATTCACTTGCCAAGATTCTATAATTTTCTTACGAAATTGATATATACCTTCAAAATTACCCTTACTTTCAATATGAATTAATGGAAAAGGAATCTTACCAAAGAATGCTTTTTGGCATAAATATAAATTAACTGTAGAATCTTTACCTCCACTCCAAAGAATAGCAATATTTTTAAATTTACTTTTTGCCTCTCTAAAAATATGAATGCTTTTTTGTTCTAAATCTTGTAAATACAATTCCATTTTAACAAATAGATTAAGTTTTTATCAAATAATATAAAAAGGAATCTCTGTTTAATAAATCTATTAGACAATATATGAAGATACCTATCATTAAGGTAGAGATTAGTTTCCAAATTTGATTTATATCAAAAATAGACTTAAAAATTAAAAAGACTAATGACATAATAAGCACAGAAAAAATATCCATTATAAATACCTTCCAAGGAAATTTATAAGGTATAAATTTTATGCTAAATATTGTGGTAAAATACAATAAAATAACATTAGAAATAAGAATTGCTATTGAAACTCCTAAAAGCCCAAAATAAGGTATCATTACAATGTTAAGAAATATATTTATAATTGATACCATAAAAGAGAGAAAAAAAATTAAAAAACTTTTTTCTTTAAGTAGCAAGGGAAATACATTAAGTTGATATAATCCGAAGATTGCATTAGCCAGGGAAAGTAAAAAGATAATTTGCCAATTTAAAAAATAATCTGAAGTGGATATAAAGTTTATAATTTGTTTACCAAAGATTGTAAGAATAGAAATGATGGGTAATACAAAGAAAAAATAATAACCGGTTATTTTAGTGAATGTATTTTTTACTCTATTAATATCTGCATCCCAAAGTTTAGTTATATATGGATAAAAGGTAAAACTTAGACTGCTATAAAAAAGTACCATTACTGAGGCTAACGACCAGTTGAGGGCATATATACTTAATTGTTTTATCCCTAATAAATGTAGAACAAAATAACGATTTAGAAAATTATTTACCCATATAGATAGAGTATAAGGAATAAGCGGTAAAGAGAAATAAAAAATTCTTTTTTTAGGAATAACTTTAAAATCTATATTAAGACCAAATTTTGTAACTATTTCTCTATAATATATATAAATAACTAACAAAGCTTGAAAAGTAATGATAAATATTAATGTATTAAAAAAATCAAAATGAAAAAAATAAATTAATGTAAATAACATTAATGGCCTAAGGGCATTTTTTAATAAATAATATATAGAAAGAATAAAAATCTTTTTTTGCGCACGCAGAAAGGAAATTAAATACTCAAACAATGAATCGACCAATAAAGATAGAGCAAGTAAATAAATAAAATGATAAAATCGCTCTTCTCCAAATATTAACTTACTAATTGGTAGATTAAATAAAAACATAATGGTAATAACCGCAAGAGAAACTGCCAAAATAATTAACATCATCCAATGAAAAATACTAATTATTTTCTGTTTATCTGTCTCACCTGCTGTAAATCTGACAATCGCTGAACAAAAACCTAAAAGTATAATGGGAGAAATTACCGCTACAGTAATAAGAATTTGGGTCCAGATACCATAAAATTCGGGAGGTAAATTTTTGGTAATTACAGGAATAATAAGAAAACTAAAAAGTCTTTCTAATGTAAGACTAAATCCATAAAAAAGCGTATCGTTTCGCAAAGACGGAGATTGAAAATAATTTATTATTTTTTTAAAAACTGTCATTTTGTTTGTTTTTTGCCAATTGCATAATTAATCCATCCGGCATAATTAAAAAATAAAAAAGAATAAAATCTAAAATGTTAGTTACAAATTGCCATAAAAATATTATTCCTAAAGATAAAAGTAAAATATACCTATATGTTTTAAATTTCCATTTAGTATGATTAAATATTCCATAAGCACAGAGAAAAAAACAAAATAATAAAAATAGAATTCCTATCCATCCGGTATCTACCAAAAGTGCAGGAAAACCCATTGTCCATACTATTTTTGGCATCTTTGCCCAAGAGATATATTTACTATATAACTGCTTTAAATAAGGAACCATTATATAATGAGAAGAATGTATTCCGTAGCCGAACAAAAAGGTTTCGGGTTTTTCTTGTACTGCCATAAAAGCAGCCTGTATATTTAAAGTGCGGTCTAAATCAAACTTATTGGGTTCAATAAACCAGATATTAAATATATTTGATTTATTATCTTGGATTTTTTTTAAAAATAATGCATTTCCTAATTTATCTAAATTAACTTTATTCCCTCCAAAATTTATAACATTAACTAAGTGTTCTGTTAATCTTAATTTTACATATGAGTATTTATTTATTTTACTTAGATAATAATATTGACCATAGTAAAAAACGAAAATAACTAAATAAAAAAGTAATAATAAAATTGTCTTACGAAACCGATTAGCAGAAATTGAAAAAATAATAAAAGCAAAAACTGTCCAAAATCCCATCCGTGAATCATAATATAATATAATAAAGATAGCGATTATCCATAGAATCCAGCCAAGATTTTTATAATAATTTTGAGAATTTATTAAAAAAATTACAGCTAAAAAGGCAATCACTATAGGAAATACAGCATAACTAGAACCTGACCAAAAATTACCTTGCACATCTAAAGAAAAACGGCTTGTTTTTCCTAATATTTCAAAAAGAAAACCGTGTCCTAAATATAGAATAAAATAAATAAAACTACTTAAAAAAATATATAACAATATTTTTTTAACCGAAGGAACAAAAAAATCCCTTGTAGATAAAATAAACGATAATAATGCCAGTATAAGATAATAAATAACCCAACGGATTATCCTTAAGTCATGCCATACTATAATACCGCGAATTGCTTGAATTATCATATAAATACACATTAAAATAAATATTCTTATATAAATACGCATTAATAAATTTGTTTTCTCTTTTAGAAGAGGAACTTTTCTTGATAAGATTGCAAAGATAGCTCCTATGAGTAAGCAAATCAAAATATATTCGTCTGCAAAACAATAACTTAATGTGTATCCCTTAAAATTAACCGCAGTAGGAATCATAAGGCCACCAGTAGTGATGGTAGTAAAAATCAATAAAGGATAGAAATATTTTGGCTTTTGATAAACCACCCATAACAAAATAATTCCTGAAATAAAGGTTAAAATTATTCCAAGCATTTAAAGTAATCTTTTATATTTAATGCATTGGTGACATTAAACTCTTCTGTAAAATAATCTTCTTTTAAAACCTTATTTATTAAATAAAATGCATTATTATAGGTATGCTTTCCGGTAAATATTCCATTCTCCATAGATTTATTTGCTTTTAAATTAAACCCTGGATTAGCTAAAAGAATTAAATCCGCTGCTTTATTCATAAAAGGTCCTTTATAAATTTCTTCTTTACGGTAAATTCTTTTTATTACTTTTTTTCCATCAATTATTAAAGAAGAAAAAAATGATTCTAAATCTTTTAAAATTTTCTCTTTATCTTGAATATTTACACTGCCAGAAGGATATTTATCTTTAAAATTTATATAAATTCTTGCTGGATCAAGAGCGAATGCTTTAGTAAAAGGGCTGATATTTTCTAATATTTTTTTATTATTTTCAAATCTCAAAAATCCATTTTCTTCGAGAAGAGAATTTATATATATGTTTTTCTCTAATCTTTCAAAACCATGATCAGAAAGGATAATTAAAATATCTTCTTTTTTATCTATATGTTGATTAATTTCTCCAATTATTTCATCAATCTTACTAAAGTGTGTTAAAAAATATCGATGATATTTATTGTTTTCATTTTCATAAGCATCCAATAAAAAGTGCATCAATCTATCTGTCCCAGTAAAAACAAGCATAAAAATTTGCCAATCGTAGTTGTCCCATAAAAAACGATAACTTTTAATCTGCGCCTCTAAAGTCTTATCCAAGTCTTCTAAAAATAAGTCTAAAGATTTGTGGGCTTTCTCTGAATCTACATCTAAACGATAATCAAATTCTTTTAATTTATGAATTAATTCCTCAGGATACACACTCTTCTCAATATCTATAGAAACAAAACCTGAAATATGCACACCGTTCATTTTTTTTACCGGATAGGTTGCCGGAACATTTATAATAATTGATTTGGCAGGAATTAAATCCCAGAAAGGTGGTGCTTTTAAATCGGTAAAATTAGGAAATTTTATTTTATAACTATTTGGATATAAATCAACAAAACCAAAAATTCCATGCTCTCCGGGATTTTTCCCGGTAATAATTGAAGACCAAGCCACAGAAGAAATTTCAGGGATAGAAGAAAACATCTGCTTAAAAGTTCCTTTTGAAATTATCTCATTAGTATAAGGCATAATTCCTTTTTTAGATAAATCTCTGAGCATCTGAAAAGGAACCCCGTCTAACCCAATAATAATAACTCTCTTATTATGCTTCATCTAATCTATATTTTAGAAATAATTCCTCCGGCACAGATATTTTCATTCTGCACAAGAACAAATCTACCTAATTCCTCAACATCATTAAAATTTTTAATCGCGATAGGCTTTTTAGTCTTAATTATAACCTCTCCTACTTCTAAACTCTGTAATTTATCTGCATTTTTTTCTATAATTTCTAAAGAAGATGAATTTATTCTTTTTTTAATGGATTCTATTTTACAAGTTGTTTCTTGGGTGGCGCATCTTATGTTGAGACGTTCCTCCTTTCTAAATTCATTTTTTGCTAACCAAAATATGTTGGCGTAAAATTTATCAGTTAAAATCGGTTGTTTATCAGGATCTGTTTCGCAAATTATATCTCCTCGGTTTATAAATAAATCATCTTCTAAGGTTATACCTATGCTTTCTGCTGCGCTTAATTTCTCATATTGTTGGGGATATTTTTCAATTGATTGCACTTTTGTGATTTCTCCACTAGGTAGAACTTCTATTGATTGGCCTCTAATTATTGAACCTGCTTCAATTCTACCCACAATAATTCTTTTATCATTTATAAGATATACATCCTGAACTGGAAAAATTAAAGGTTTATCTTTAGCGGATTCTTTATTTTTTAATATATCTAAACTTTCTAAAAATGTATAACCTTTATACCAAGAAAAATTTTTACTTTTTTTAGTAATATTTTCACCTTTAAGCGCAGAAATGGGAATACAAGCTAAGGGTTTTATACCAATTGAATCTAAAAATTCTTTAATATTTTTCCTTAGCTGATTAAACTTCTTCTGATTATAACCGACCATATCCATTTTATTTAAAGCTACAATTACTTGTTTTAATCCCAGTAAAGATAATATATAGGCATGGCGCTTGGTCTGCTCTTTTATTCCTTCATTTACATCAATAATTAAGACCGCCGCCTCTGCCTGGGAGGCGCCGGTAATCATATTTTTTAAAAATTCTACATGCCCCGGAGCATCAATGATAATATATTCTCTTTTATCAGTTTTGAAAAAAACCTGGGTAGTCTCAATAGTAATGCCTTGTTGACGCTCTTCCTCCAGATGGTCTAATAAATAGGAAAATTCAGTTTCTCGTCCTAAATCTTTGGAAGTTTTTTTTATTTCTTCAATTTTATCTGGAGCAAGAGAATTAGTATCATAAAGAAGTCTGCCAATAAGGGTAGATTTACCATGGTCAACATGACCGACAATGACAAACTTAACTACTGATTCATTCATCTTATCTTAACCCTTTAATGCTTTTATAATGGTAAATATACCCAGAATTATAGTAACTACCGCCACAGCTATTTTTATTTTCTTTTCAGTTACCTTCTTTATACTTATTGCGGAAAAAGGCACAGAAAGCACTGCGCCAATAATTACATAAGGAGCCAATTTCCAATCAATAGGATTCTTTGATGTTAAGATATAAGTAATTACTCCTACAGCGCAGGTTAAACCCTCTGCCAAAGAGGTAATCCCAATTGCGCTTTTTCCTTCTACTCCTGATAAAATCTGCCCGCTAGTTACTAATGGACCGTACCCACCTCCACTCATTCCTTTATTAAAAGAAGCCAGCAATCCTAAACCTACAATTTTTTTCCAAGAAAAATTAAAATTCTTATTAAAAAAAATAAGGATGATGATTCCCATTGAAAGGACTAAAAATCCTATATATAGATTCAGCCATAACTTAGGAATATTTATCGCTACAAAAACCGCTGCCACAGTACCGACAATACTACATATTGCTAAAAGTAAAGCCACTTTTAAATGTTTAGGTATTCCTCTGTTAAAACTCTCAATATATCCTAAGGATTTAAGTTTTCGGATAATAATAGCTAAGTTGGTTGTCTTGGGCTTGAGATTTACATTGCCTTCGCGATGATGAAAAAAAGCAGCTAATAACCCCGTAATCAGTTCGGATAATAAAACTACTGGCACGATTTGTAATGGCTTAAAACCAAAAAGTATAAGTATAGGAGTTAAAGCAGTACCATATCCCATACCTAAGGTGGAATCCGTGTATTCACATATAAAAGCAATCAAAACTATAAGAATAATTAATCCGAGATTAATCTCCAGCATCGCTCCTCCTTTTTTTAAAAACTAATTCCCATCTCTAACTGCAAAATATTTGCACTATACCAGTAGGTAGATTTTCTATATCTTAGAATATAGGATAAGCCCCAACTTAAATTATCATTTATTTTCTTAGAAAAACCAACGAAGGTTCGATTTTCATCCAATGTATCAGAGACAAAATTATAAAATATCTCATCGCCTACAAAAAAAGAGAGGCCTTTAATTTTTTTACATTCCTTTGAAACTTTAAAATTATTTCTTTGAACCCATCCATTTTTGGTAAAATTATATTCTGTGCGCGAGCGATAATTGAAATTGGAGCTTAAGAGAAAAGGCAGTTTCAATTCTACGTCAAAAATCCCCATATCTTCGTGTTTCCAGATATCTTTTGTTTCTTTCTTCTTTTTCTTTTGCTCGCTTTCTTTATAATCATAAAGAAATGAAATTTTTAGCCATTTAGTAATTTTAAAAACTGGACCCACATATGTCTGTTCAAAGTAAAAGTGACCGAATTCGCTCTTAAAACGTAGTTCTGGCTCAACCTTAAAATCTACCTTTTCTGTCAAATTTTTAGTAATTGTATACTTATTCCACAGTTCCCAATCCGAAGCAAATATATCTTGCCTCAACAAACCCAAAAAAACTAACCCAAGGAGTAAAATTCTAGATAATTTCATTTATTAACTTTTCTTTCCCATTACATATAACCCAGCGACCTTAATTTTTGCATCATATAAGCTGATTCTTTGTCCTGTGCCCGACCGCTACGTTCAGAAATTTTGGATGTCCTTAATTCTTCAATTATTTTATCTATAGTATCAGCATTTGAATCTATAGGGTTACAACAACACTGGCAACCTATGCTTCTATAGCGCTTGCCATCTTTAGCAAAATAAAGTGATACTATCGGGATATTTTCTCTTCTTATGTACTCCCAGACATCAATCTCTCGCCAACCCAATAAAGGATGCACTCTCAAATGCTCTTCTTCTTTTGCTTTTGTTTTATATTGATCCCAGAGCTCAGGCGGCTGATTTTTATAATCCCATTCAAAATCTTCATCGCGCGGGCTAAAAAATCTTTCTTTGGCTCTAATCCCATGTTCATCTCGCCTTATCGCTAGATACAGCGCTTTAAATTTATATTTATCAATTGCCTGTTTTAAAGCATTGGTCTTAAGTTCTGTGCAGCATTGAAATTTACCCTTGGTCGGGCCTATACCCTTAACGATGGCATCTTGGTTTTTAGCTACGATTAAATTAAGGTTCCACTCCTTGGCATATTTATCCCTGAATTCATAAATCTCTTTAAACTTGAAAGTTGTATCAATGTGTATAATTGGAAACGGAACTTTTCCGAAAAAGGCCTTTCTAATCAACCAAAGCAAGGTTGTACTATCCTTACCTATACTCCAAAGCATAGCTACTTTTCTAAACTGAGCGTATGCTTCACGAATAATAAAGATACTTTGATTTTCTAATCTATCTAGATTATTCATCTTTGTTTCAGATTCACGCCTATTTTTATAAGTCTTTTATTAACAAAACTGGTTAAGAACTTTTCTTAAGTTAGCTATAAAGGGTAAAATAATAAAAATAGCGCTCAAGGTCAGTAAGTTTAGTATGTAAGTATATTTTACAAAAAGTTTACTTTCTTTGCAGTAAACATTGGGTAAGCCAAGCTTTCTATTTTCTGCTTGGGCTTTTCTCACTGCTTTGGTGAATATAACGATAATTTCCCCTATTCTTTGATAAACCGAAGATGGAAACTTT
>Ga0123519_10006420_pt1 | contig 18481 bp, 17 predicted proteins | sample YelNatPaOPRAMG02_FD_87396 | JGI IMG/M metagenome (GOLD analysis project Ga0123519, IMG submission 87396) | Hot spring microbial communities from Yellowstone National Park - Yellowstone National Park OP-RAMG-02 (version 2) | ecosystem: Environmental > Aquatic > Thermal springs > Hot (42-90C) ... | reverse complement strand
TACTAAAAGTAACCATGGGTATCAGAGTGAGTTTACAAGAAGAAATTGAAGGATTAGATATAGGTGAACATGGTAATATTGCATATCCTGAATTTATTGGTCGTAAACCATTTTATTTATTTTCAGAGATGAAAAAGTAATATTGGAGGAATGAAAAAGATGAAAAAGATAGAGGCGGTAATCAGACCAGAAAAATATGATATCGTTAGCAATGCTTTAGAAAAAGCGGGTTGTTCAGGACTTATGATTACAGAAGTTGAAGGACATGGTAAACAAAAAGGTGTTATTCAGCAGTGGAGAGGTGAAAAATATAAAATAGGACTTTTACCAAAAATAAAATTGGAAATTGTCGTAAAAGATACAGAAGTAGAAAGAATTACAAAAATAATAATTGACAATGCGAAGACAGGAGAAGTTGGTGACGGCAAAATATTTATTTATGAAATAGAAGATGTAATAAGAATAAGGACAGAAGAGAAAGGAGAACAAGCAATTTAAATTTTAATTGAAAGGAGAAAAAAAGAAATGAGCAGAAAGACAAGTAAAGAAGAAAAACGAGTCGCAATACGTTGGAATGGGCAAGTTAATGAAAAGGATATACAGAGAGTGAACCAACTGATAAAAGAAAACAAAATTGAAATTGTAGATTTAAAATTCAATGACCTTCCCGGGTTATGGCAACATTTTTCTATTCCTGCATCAGAACTTATAGAGATTGACGATCCCATAAAGAGTATATGGGTTGAGGGAATTGGATTTGATGGTTCATCAATAAGAGGATTTCAAAAAATTCAGGAATCAGATATGATTCTGATGCTTGACCCATCAACTGCTATTTATGACCCTGTCTGTGAAATTCCAACTTTAAGTATTATCTGTGATATTTACGACCCGATAACTAAAAAATCATATACCCGCGACCCGAGGTATATTGCTAAAAAAGCAGAAGAATATCTAAAAACTACAGGCATTGCAGATAAAAGTTACTGGGGACCAGAAATGGAATTTTTCATTTTCAATGATATCAGATTTGACCAGACAGAAAATGCCGGATACTATTTTATTGATTCAATAGAAGGTGAATGGAATTCAGGTAAAGATGAAAAACCAAATTTAGGATACAAGCCGCGGTACAAAGAAGGATATTTTCCTGTTCCACCTCATGATTCTCAACAGGACCTAAGAAGTAAAATAGTTCTTACATTGATTAAAGCAGGGATACCTGTAGAAGTTCATCATCACGAAGTTGCTACTGCCGGTCAGGCGGAAATAGATATGAAATTTGATACTTTGGTTCGTATAGCAGATAAATGTATGATGTATAAATATATTGTAAAAAATATTGCTAAAAAAAATAATATGGTAGCAACATTTATGCCGAAACCTTTATTTGGTGATAATGGGTCGGGAATGCATACACATCAATCATTGTGGAAAGATGGTAAGAATATTTTCTTTGATCTAAAAGGTTATGCTTTAATTTCACAAACTGCTAAATATTATATTGGTGGTTTACTGAAACATGCGCCAGCGCTTATGGCTTTCTGTGCACCTACAACTAATTCTTATAAAAGATTAGTCCCCGGTTATGAAGCACCTGTTAATCTCGCATATTCACAGAGAAATCGTTCGGCAGCAATACGAATTCCTGTTTATACTGAAAATCCAAAAACAAAACGGATTGAATTCAGGCCACCTGACAATTCCTGTAACCCTTATTTAGCTTTTGCAGCAATGCTTATGGCAGGAATAGATGGAATACAAAACAAAATAGATCCTGGTGAACCATTAGACAAAGATACATATCATCTGACTCCAGAAGAAGCAGCAAAAGTTCCCACTGTTCCCGGTTCTTTAGAAGAAGCAATTAATGCACTAGAGAAAGATTACGAATTTTTACTTAAAGGTGATGTTTTCACACAGGATGTAATTGATGTATGGATAGAATACAAAAGAACAAGAGAAATAGATTCTATAAGAATAAGACCGCATCCTTATGAATTCTATTTATACTTTGATATCTAAAAAAATATGTCAGGTTTAAAAAATAAAATAGTTGAATGGTTAAGGACACAGGTAAAAAAATCTGAATGCTCTGGTGTGGTTTTTGGTATGTCGGGTGGAGTAGATTCATCTGTTGTTGCCGTGCTATCAAAAATGGCATTTGGTGATAATTGTCTCGGTTTAATAATTCCATGTCACAGTGATGTAAAAGATATGGAATATGCAATGCTTGTTGCAAAAGAGTTTAACATCAGAACAGAATTAGTTCATCTTAATTCTGTATTTAATACAGTTTTAAGTGTTCTTGAAACAAAATTAGAAGTAACTGATAGGAAATCAACTGTGATTGCAAATATTAAACCACGACTACGTATGATAACACTTTATGCATTTGCATCAAAATATAATTACTTAGTTTGTGGAACAGGTAATAAAAGCGAACTTTTGACTGGCTATTTTACTAAATATGGAGACGGTGGAGTTGATATATTACCACTTGGCGGACTTTTGAAAACCCAAGTTATTGAGTTAGCAAAAGAACTGAAAATTCCTGATGTTATTATCTCAAGACCACCAACAGCAGGTTTGTGGCAGGGACAGACAGATGAATCTGAACTCGGGTTAACATATGCTGAACTTGATAGAATTATTACTGCTATTGAGAAAAATGAGTTTTCAGGTTTTGATATGAGATTAGTTGACAGAGTAAGGAATATGATAATGAAATCGGAACACAAAAGAAAGACAATACCGATTTTTGTCATTGATAGTTAAGTAAGAATACATTTAAACTTAAAAAAGGTAAGTGAATATGAACAGAATAGAGCCCCATATTCCAGGTGGTTGTTCTGTCGCCGGAATACTTAATGAAAAGAAAGGATTTATTAAAGGTGAACAAATTATTAAAATGATAACTGTGATGCATGAACGATCTAATGGGCTTGGTGGCGGGTTTGCTGGTTGGGGTATTTATCCTGATAACAAGGATGATTGGTGTTTTCATCTATTTTTTGATAATGAAAAATCAAGAGAGTTTACAGAAGAATATCTAAAACACGATTATGAAATAATGAAAAAAGAAGAGATACCAACTCGTAAAGTAAAAGTGATTGACAAAAGACCTTTGATCTGGAGATATTTTTTAAGGATAAATAGAGAGAAAAAAAACGAATTTTATGAGTTAACAGAGGAAGATATAGTAATGAATTCTGTAATGAAAATAAATGAGGAGTTTGAAGGTGCATTTGTTGTTTCATCAGGTAAAAATATGGGCGTTTTTAAAGGTGTTGGCTATCCTGAGGATATTGCGGAATTTTACCGTATTGATGACTATCAAGCATATCTATGGATTGCTCACGGAAGATTTCCTACAAATACACCAGGTTGGTGGGGTGGCGCTCATCCATTCGGTTTATTAAATTGGGCTTTAGTACATAATGGTGAGATATCTTCTTATGGAACTAATAAACGATATCTTGAAGGATTTGGATACAGATTGATGTTACAAACTGATTCTGAGGCAATACTCTATCTTTTTGATTTACTGCTTCGTAAGCATAACTTACCGTTTGAAATTGCCTGTATGGCTTTAGCTCCTCTACTCTGGGATGAGATTGAAAGAATGAATGAAGAAGAAAAACAACTTTTAAAAGCGATTCGTATGGTCTATGGCAGTGCATTAATTAATGGACCATCTTCATTAATTCTTGGTTATAAGAATGGAATGCTCGGCTTGAATGATAGAATAAAATTAAGACCATTAATAGCAGGTCGTAAAGATGATTTATTCTATTTATCAAGTGAAGAATGTGGTATCAGAGAAATTTGTCCAGAACCGGATAAAATCTGGGCACCAAAAGCAGGTGAACCTGCTATTGGAGAATTAAAATTATGAAACTATCATTTTTATATCCTGAGTTTCAAGTTATCAGAGATGAATCAAAATGTATCCAGTGTGAAGTCTGTGTGAGACAATGTGCATTTGGAGTCCATACTTATGATAAAGATGAAAAAAAAGTTACAAGTGATAATTTAAAATGTGTTGGCTGTCATCGGTGTGCTACTCTATGTCCGACTCAAGCATTAATAATTTCTCGTTATCCTCAGGATTTTAGAGAAAATTATAACTGGCGAAAAGATGTTATTCGTGACATATTCAAACAATCCGAATCCGGCGGAGTATTATTAACCAGTATGGGTTGTGATAAGGAATATCCAATTTATTGGGATAAACTTTTATTGGATGCCAGTCAAGTTACTAATCCTTCAATCGACCCTTTACGTGAACCAATGGAATTGAGAACCTATTTAGGTAATAAGCCGGAGAAATTAGAGTTCAGTGTGAAAAATAATAGTCAGGCAACTGTAAACTATAAACTATTAACCAAATTGTCACCTCAATTAGAATTAGAAACACCGATTATGTTTTCAGCGATGTCATACGGTTCAATAAGTTATAATGTTTGTTTAGCATTAGCACAAGCAGCAAAAATTCTCGGTATTTATTATAATACAGGAGAAGGTGGTTTGCATAAAGATCTTTATAAATTTGGTAAAAATACAATTGTTCAGGTTGCTTCTGGAAGATTTGGGGTCCATAGTGATTACCTTAATGTAGCAGCAGCAATTGAAATTAAGATTGGGCAGGGAGCAAAACCAGGAATCGGTGGTCATCTTCCGGGAGAGAAAGTTAGTAAGGAAATTTCAGAAACTCGTATGATTCCAGAAGGAACTGACGCCATTTCTCCGGCACCACATCATGATATCTATTCAATTGAAGATTTGAGTCAACTAATATTTGCTCTAAAAGAAGCAACTTGTTATACAAAACCGATAATAGTAAAAATTGCTGCTGTGCATAATTCAGCTTCTATTGCTTCAGGTATGGTTCGTGCTGGTGCGGATATTATTGCATTAGATGGCGTTCGTGGTGGGACGGGTGCTGCACCAACAAGAATAAGGGACAATGTCGGTATTCCTATTGAATTAGCGTTAGCATCTGTAGATGAACGACTACGGAAAGAAGGAATAAGGCATCGTGCTTCAATTGTTATTGCTGGTGGTATCAGAAATTCTGCTGATGTAGTTAAAGCGATTGCTTTGGGTGCAGATGCAGTATATATTGCTACATCCGCACTTATTGCCTGTGGATGTCACTTATGTCAGAAATGTTATACTGGGAAATGCAATTGGGGTATTGCTACTCAGGACCCTTATCTTATGAAAAGAATAAATCCTGATATTGCTACGGAAAGATTGGTTAATTTAATACACGCATGGAGTTTAGAAATTAAAGAGATGCTTGGTGGTATGGGTATAAATGCTATTGAGTCATTAAGAGGTAATAGACTAAGATTACGTGGGATCGGTCTTACTGATACAGAACTTAAATTACTGGGAGTGAAACCAGCAGGAGAATCGTTATGAAAAGAATCTATATAAAAGAAGAATATTGTATGGGATGTCGTTTGTGTGAGATTCATTGTTTAGTAGCACACTCAAAATCAAAAAAAATTATTAAGGCATACAAGGAAGAATTTCCTCGTGCTTTACCTCGTTTAATTGTAGAGCAGAAGGGACCATTTTCTTTTGCATTACAGTGTCGTCATTGTGAAGATGCGCCCTGTATTAAGGCATGCTTAACAGGAGCAATGCATCGTGAAAAGAAGACAGGAATAGTAAGTTGTAACCAGGACAAATGTATCGGATGCTGGATGTGTATAATGGTTTGTCCATTTGGGGTTATCTTAAGAGATATTAAAGAAAAGAAAGTAGCTACCAAATGTGACCTTTGTCCAGATGAAGATATCCCTGTATGTGTAGCGAAATGTCCAAATGAGGCATTAGTTTATGAAGAGAAATAATAAAGGAAAACTTGTTCCAAATTTTACCGAGAAATATGTGATTATAGGTAATTCAGTAGCAGCAATTTCTGCTATTGAATCGATTAGAGAAAGAGATAAAATATCTTTGCTCACTGTGGTTAGTAAAGAGCCTTATTTTGCTTATTCTCGGCCACTTATTTCATATTATTTAGAAGGTAAAGTAAAACCAGAAAAAATGTATTACAGAGATAAACAATTCTATCAAGAAAATAATGTTGAACTGATTTTAGGTCAGGAAGTAGTAAAAATTTTGCCCGAAGAAAAAAATATAATCTTATCAAATAAGAAAAAAATTAATTATACAAAACTTTTAATCGCTTGTGGTGGAAAACCAATAGTTCCTCAAATTAAAGGTGTAGATAAAGAAAATGTTTTCACTTTTACTACTTGGGATGAAATTAAACATTTAGAAAATGTTATAAAGAAAAAGAAAGAAGTAGTTGTTATTGGTGCTGGAATGATTGGTTTAAAGGCTGCGGAAAGTTTGACAAATGCAGGATTAAAGGTAACAATTATTGAATTAGCCGATAGAGTATTATCAACTGTTCTGGATAAAAAATCTGCTTCTATTCTACATCAACATCTGAAAGAAAATAAAGTTGAGTTAATTACTGAAAATACAGTAGAGGAAATAACAGGAAAAGGCATGATGGTTGATGGTGTAATTCTCAAAAATGGTAAGAGAGTAAAAACAGACATAGTTGTTATAGCAATTGGCATTATTCCAAATTTAGATTTAGTAAAATCAGCAGGGATCAAGACCAATAAAGGAATTTTAGTTAATGAATTTATGCAAACTAATATTGAAAATATTTATGCTGCTGGTGATGTTACCGAAACATGGGATTTTCTATATAAACAGAATAGACCTATCCCTATCTGGCCTTTAGCATATGAGCAAGGGAAGATAGCCGGAACAAATATGGCTGGAGAAAAAATATCATATCATGGTGGATTGTCCCTAAATTCTATTGAGGTATTCAATTTACCATTGATCACAGCTGGGATTACTACTGTTGAGAAAGATACATATGAAATTTTAGTAAAGTTTCAGCCAGAAAGAAAAATGTATAAAAAGATTATTATTGAAAATGGGAAAATAATTGGTTCTATCTTGATAAATAACATAGAAAGAGCAGGAATTATTACAGGTTTAATTAAAGACCAACTTGATGTAAGCAATTTCAAAAATGAAATATTAGAGGATACTTTTGGTTATATTTATGTCCCCAAAGAATATCGTTCTAAAGAAATTATGCCATTAGAAGTATAATATGAACTGAAAATGAAAAATACAAAAATTGAAATTGATGCTAAAGGATTAAATTATAAAGAATTAAATGAAAAGATTCGTCAATCAATAGATAATAATAGCAAAGAAATTATTCTGATTAATGTTAATGGTCAGAGATACATTTCTTCAGGACTTAAGTCAGATGTAAAAATTATTATCAGAGGAACACCAGGTAACGATTTGGGGTCCTTCATGAATGGTCCTGAAATTATAGTTTATGGTAATGGACAGGATGCTATTGCTAATACAATGAATAAAGGTAAAATTGTTATCCACGGAGATGCTGGTGATATTTTAGGTTATGCAATGCGTGGAGGAAAATTATATATTAAAGGAAATGTAGGATATCGAGCAGGAATTCATATGAAAGCGTATAAGGATTTGTTACCTGTTATTATTATTGGAGGGACTGCTCGTGACTTTTTAGGTGAATATATGGCAGGTGGCATCCTGATAGTTCTTGGACTTAAAGATGAAAAAGAACCTATTGTCGGTAATTATGTTGGGACAGGTATGCACGGTGGAATTATTTATGTCCGTGCGGAAGTTAAAAATTATCAACTCGGTAAAGAATTAGGTATAGAAAAATGGAATAAAGAAGATGACATAACTATAAAAAAATATTTGACAGAATATTGTCAGGAATTTGGTTTGAATTATGATTATTTAATACAAAAAAAATTCACTAAACTCATTCCAACTACACATCGTCCGTATGGCAAACTATATACTTACTAAAGGTTAATTTGTATTCACTTCTTTTATTATGGATCAATTCACAGAAAATATGTCAGAAGGGCTTCAAAAGAAACTTGCCAAGTTTGTTTCTTAACTGTTTGCGATCATTATACACAAATACACTTTTTTTATTGATTTAAGGATATTAATTATGTAAAATTAGAATGTTAACTTTCAATTGAGATATATGGATACTGTGGATAGAAATAAATGAAACAGTAACAAAATATTGTCAATAAAGGAGGAAAAAAACAATATGTTCGGATTGGGATTTCAGGAAATATTGTTGTTGTTATTGATAGCACTGTTGCTATTCGGTGCATCAAGGTTACCTGAAATAGGTAGAGCATTAGGTAAAACTATTAAAGAATTCAAAAAAGCAGTTAAAGAAGAAGATAATGATGATAATACTGAAAAGAAAGATAAAAATAAATTAGTTTAATTCCGTGAATAATACTAATCCTGATAAATTAACTGTAATTGGACACCTTGAAGAACTGAGGAAACGAATTATTATATCGCTGGTTTATCTTTCCTGTGGAACATTAATAAGTTTTATTTTTGCAAAAGATATAATACTGTTCTTGAAACTTCCAGCAGAAAATATTATAAAGAATTTAGTTTTCACCAGACCGACTGAACCATTTATAATTTATTTCAAAGTAGCATTATATACAGGAGCAATTATTTCCAGTCCAGCAATTTTTTATCAGATCTGGCAATTTATTAAACCAGCAATAAGTCAGCAAACAAAAATATCTTTATTTAACTGGGTTATAAGTGTTGTTGTTATGTTCATAATCGGAACGGTCTTCTCGTATAAGATTGTTATATCATCAGGACTGAATTTTCTTATCAAGTTTGCTGATAGTATTGCTACACCAATGATAACTGTTGATAGTTATATTTCATTTGTTTTGATGATACTTGTGCTGGGCGGAATTGTCTTTGAGATGCCTGTTATTTCAGGTCTGTTAACAAAACTCGGTATAATTACTCCGTATATGATGAGAAAGAGACGCAAAGAAGCAATATTCGGATTATGTGTTTTTGTAGCAATTATTACACCAACAGTTGATGCATTCAATATGGTCATTTTTGTGTTACCGATGATTGTATTATATGAAGCAAGTATTTTTGTCTCAAATTTAATATATAATCACTCTAAAAAGTATGTCCATAAATCAGTTTATGAAAATCAATCTTAGATATCAAAGGAGGTAACAGGTAAAATGTCAGCAAAATTGATAGATAGAATTTTTTATACAAAGTTTACAAGAAAAGGGTTCCTGAAATTTTTAGGGATATTATTTGGTATGATACTGTTTTCAAAAAATAAGACCACAACTATTTACTCTGCAACAAAGATACTTGAGCCACGACCAAGAAAAGTTATTAAAACAGAATATGATATGGTTGTTGCTAAAGGTAAAGACCCATCCGCTATAACACGGAAAGCAATAGAAACATTAGGTGGAATTAACAGGTTTGTTAAAAAAGGAGATATTGTTGTAATTAAACCTAATATCGCCTGGGATAGGAGCCCCGAACTGGCTGCTACTACTAATCCTGAAATAGTGGCAACATTAGTGAAAATGTGTATTTCTACTGGTGCAAAAAAAGTTAATGTATTTGATAGAACATGTCATAATGAACGTCATTGTTATAAAAATAGTGGTATATACGATGCTGTAAAAAATGCTGGTGGCTCAATCTATTTCGTTAGTGACTGGAAATTTATTCGTGCTAAATTTCCTGAGAACAGTTTGATGTTTGATTGGCCAATTTATCTTGATGCTGTTAAATGTGATTGTTTTATTAATGTGCCGATTGCAAAACATCATGAATTAACCGGTTTTTCTTTATCAATGAAAAACTTGATGGGTGTCTGTGGCGCTAATCGCGGTAAAATGCATTCCGGAATTGATATAAATCTTGTTGATTTGACAGAATTTATTAAACCTGACTTAACTATAATTGATGCATACAGGATACTTGTTAGAAATGGGCCTACAGGCGGTAATCTGAGCGATGTTGAACTAAAAGAAACTGTTATTGCAAGTACTGACCCTGTCCTGTCAGATGCGTATGCAGTAACACTGTTTGGACATAAACCACAGGAATACCGATGGATTGAATTAGGAGCAGAATCTAAATTAGGTAGAATGGACATCAAGAAAGCAAATATTAAGTTACTGGAAATCTGAAATATTGGTTACAATGAATAAAAGTAAATATTATCTGGTTGTTTTACGACGGTTAGTTCAAACATTATTTGTTCTATTACTTATCTGTATTGTCTGGGCTACAAAATATCCGCTTAAAGATTATATTAATCCCGAATACTATTTTTATATTGACCCGTTAGTGATGATTGTGTCATCTGTAGCAGGAAAAGTATTAATCTATGGATTAGTATTTTCTATATTCGTCCTGATTCTGAGTTTTCTACTGGGAAGAGTGTTCTGTGGCTGGGTCTGTCCGTTGGGCGCAATCAGTGATTTATGGGTTTTTCTCATCCGAACGGTTCTCAAATTAAGAACCAGAAATTCGGAACCAAGTAAAATAAGAAATTTTAAATATGGTCTGTTAATTGTAATATTTATGTTCGCTATTTTAGGACTACAAATTGCGTGGATATTTGACCCGATTACAATCTTTGTGCGCACATTCGTATTTAATATTCATCCTGCTATTAATAACACTGTTGATAAAATGTTTATTTTTATGTTGCAGAAAACTAATTATTTTGAGCCAGTTGAAACTATATATTCTGCACTTAAAAATAATGTATTATGTGTTTCTCAACCTGTATTCAGGAACACTACATTTGTGGCTATTATATTTGTTCTTATACTCAGTTCAGGACTGATAAAAAAACGGTTCTGGTGCAGATATATATGTCCATTAGGTGCACTTTTATCTATACCAGCAAAATTTACAATATTCAGAAGAGTCGTTTACTCGTGTAAAGATGGGTGCTCATTATGTAAAAATATTTGTCGGATGAATGCTATCAGAAGTGATAACAGTTATTTAACTGATGAATGTATCCTGTGTCTTGATTGTATCAGTTTTTGTCCGCAGCAGAATACAATATTCAAGTTTACAGGGTTAATTAAACATAATGATTCAAAACAGGTCAATGAACCAGACACAGCTGTAAAAAATACTGATACTGAAAATACTGGGATTACAAGAGCACAGTTTTTATTATATGTTGTAGGAAGCATAAGTTTATTTGTCGGATTCAAAAACAAAAAAAATATTTATAAAAGAGTTGTAATAAGGCCTCCAGGTAGTTTACCTGAACAGGAATTTGTCCAGCGATGTATCAGATGCGGAAACTGTATGAAAGTATGTCCGACTAATGTGTTACAACCAGCTCTGTTTGAGACAGGGTTACAGGGGCTCTGGACACCAAGATTTGATACTGAAATAGGGTATTGTGAATATAAATGTAATCTATGTGGTGAAGTATGTCCAACAGCAGCAATTGAAAAATTGACAGTTGAAGAAAAAATGCAGACAAGAACAGGAGTAGCAGAAATAAATACTGAGATATGTATTCCGTGGACAACAGGTGAACAGTGTATCGTATGCGAAGAGCATTGTCCTGTTAGCGGTAAAGCAATAAAAACAATAGAGAAAATAAATAAAAAAGGTAAATTGGTGAAATTACCGTATGTAGATGATACATTATGTGTAGGTTGTGCATTATGTGAACATAAATGTCCGACACGACCATATCGTGCTATAAAAGTCAAACCATGATTTTTATCCCAGGGTCAGATTAAGATATATCTTTTTTTTTAAATATGAAAAAAACAGTAATATATCTGATGTTAGTTTTATCTTTTCTATTATCTATATCAGTTATTTATGCAGAAAATAGTATCTCAACACCAACATTGGTTCTCGATTATAATTTTGATGATGGTAACTGGACAGATATTTTTAAGAAGAAAGAAGGAAAATGGGAAATTATAGATGGACAGTTATGTCTGACAAAACTATCAGGGTCAATATATCAGGTGGATAACCTTAAAAAAGAAGATTTGAAAAATCTTAATTATGTGTATATACCGAATGTAGGCAAAGATTTAATGGTAAGAGCAAAAGTTACACCATTGGAAATAGGTGATAATAGATGGAGTGGAATGGGAATATTTGTTCATGGTAGCCCTGAAGGTGTTGAACAGTATCATAAATGGGCACTCTGTTTCAGATTTAAAAAAGAGAAAGGTAAATATAAAGTCAGTCTTCTTGAAGAATGGACAGGTGTTGGCTGGCCAGGTGATACCGGTCAGTTTAATGCTGAATATGCGTTTAATATTAGTACCGGTGTCTCGTATTTTATGAAAATGGAAGTAATCGGAAAAGTTGCCTGGGGTAAGGTCTGGAAAGCAGATGAACCTGAACCGGAAAAATGGCTTGTTGTTGCTGTATTCTCTGATAATAATGTTGATGATACTGCTGTCGGATTATTCAGTCATGATTTTAAAGTAAAATTTGATGATATCAGAATAGAAGCGTTACCCAAAGGATATACACATAAAGGGAAAAAACTTGATAGAAATATTTCTGATTATGCATCTTCAATAGGATTTTCAGCAAATAATCTGACAGTAGGTAATTTCTCTACTTATATCTCGGAATACACACTGAACGAAAATTTAGTTGGTGTCGCTTATGACCAGAAATCTGTTTCCAGGAAAAATGTTTCTTTTAAAATCATTAGTGCTGCTACACCGTCAATATTTAATAGTGTTTATAATAGTAAATTTAAACCTAAATATGTTACTGCATCAAGAATAACTAAATCACTAAAAGGTGGCTCTGTAATCGGTTTATCAGGTGTTTATATATCGTTTCCAGATAGTACTGATACAGTAAAAAATAATTTTGTTATTGAAAGTGACTACAATTTCAGAATTACTCAGAATTTAAATTTTTTTGGTGAAATGGCGTTCAACAGAACAAATTGTCAGAATAATAATAATCTTATTGAACCTGATATATCGGCATATAAATCAGGTATTAAATACAGGTTCCGACAGGCAGTATTTGAAATCAATCAATCAAGAATAAATCCTGGTTATACTCTGTTACTGGGAACTATTATACCTGATATAGAACAATGGAATTATTCATGGACACAGAATTATAAGAATATAACACAAAATATTAGTTGTAATTTAACACGGAATAATCTTGAAAACCAAATTACTACAACAACAAGAACAAAAAGAATATTATTTGAATGGTACTGGAATATTATTGATAAATTCGGACTGAATTTTGCTTTAGAACAGAGTGGATTACGGAAAGATGACTGTTCAATTGATAGTTTGACAAATTCGTATTTTATACGTCCATACTGGAATTTTAGAACAATAAATTTTGCGTTCAGTTATAAATATGATATTCAAAACACAAATATTGTCCAGAACCATTATTTTCATGGTTTAGGAACAGACCTCCAGTATAATTTCCAATTATTTGGGTTTCCATCTTACTGTATGGTTGATTATAAACATACTGATGATTATACAATAACGGGTGAAAAGGTTAGCAGTTATCAATCACTGAAATTCGGGCTGAAAATGTCATTTTATAAAAGTTTATCAATTGATTATACATACAGATTAAATATTTTTGATTCGTTTATACCCGGAATAGTCAGTTCAGAAAAAGGAGAATTCTGTTTAAAAGTAAATTACTTCGTTCCATTAAGAAAAGGTCTTGACCTCGCTGGTAATTTTGAAATAAATTGAATGTTTGACAATCAACTTCTCTTTTTAGTATTATATTTTACAGAAATTCAAAATAGGAAGTTTTGGTTTAAATAACTATATTGGAAAGGAACTACTGTGAATAAAATGACATTATTAAAATTAATAGGAAGTATTATTGTATGTCAGGTAGCAGGGATTATTGGCGCTTTGTTTACAAGTCCTGCAATTAAAGGTTGGTATAGTAATCTGAATAAACCTTCTTTTAATCCACCTAACTGGATTTTTGGTCCAGTGTGGACAGCTTTGTATTTGTTAATGGGAATATCTTTGTTCCTTGTATGGAAAAAGTATAACGGAGATAGTAATATTAAAATAGCATTGACTATCTTCTTTTTTCAACTTGTTCTCAATACATTATGGTCTATAATGTTTTTCGGTTTGAGGAATCCTATGGCAGGTTTTATTGTAATTGTGGTTCTGTGGATAGCAATATTACTTACAATAATAAGTTTCTATAAATATTCAATAACAGCAAGTATGCTTTTAATCCCCTATATTCTATGGGTAAGTTTTGCTACCGTCCTTAATTATTATTTATGGAAACTTAATTGAAAAAAACATTGGAACAGTTAAATTTTGGATTTTAACTGATTTCTCAAAGTTTAAATAAAGAATAGTTAATTAAGTTAGTCGGGTCCAAGAAACCGTTTTTTAAATAGATAATAAAAGATACATATAAAATGAAACAAAAATCATTTAAATTTCCTCCAATAAAATTACATCCTGAAAATCCTCACTATTTATTATTCAGAGGTAAACCGACAGTACTTATAACTTCAGGTGAACATTATGGTGCAGTTTTGAACCTTGATTTTGATTATATACAATATCTTAATGAATTGAAATCAAAAGGACTTAATCTCACACGCACATTCAGTGGATTCTATCACGAAGTAGTTGGTGCATTCAATATTAAAAATAACACTCTTGCACCAGTGAGTGCTGATAAATATATATGTCTTTGGAATAGGACAGATTCTCCAGGTGCAGAAGATGGGATGAATAAATTTGATCTTACAGATTGGAACCAACAATATTTTACAAGATTAAAGGATTTTGTCAGCCAGGCATCAAAGAGAGGAATCGTTGTTGAATTTGTACTGTTCTGTGTATTTTATGATGATTCCATGTGGAATATTTGTCCGATGAAATACACAAATAACATTAATAATGTTGAGAAAATAGAAAGAAAAGATTTCTTCTCATTGAAAAATAAAAGATTATTAAGATATATAGATAATTTTGTCAGAAAAGTAGTAACAGAATTAAATGAATTTGATAACCTGTACTATGAAATTATCAATGAACCCTATACTTCAGAACGCCCTACACAGGAATGGCAGAACCATATTATTTCACAAATAATTAAAACTGAATCAAAACTGAAATATAAACACCTTATAGCCCAGAATATCGCCAACTACTCTGCTCGGATAATTAAACCAAATCGTAATGTTTCTATTTTTAATTTCCACTATGCACGACCACCGACAGTAGTTGGGCTGAATTATCACCTTAATAGGGTAATAGCATACGATGAGACAGGATTCGACGGTTATAAGGATTCCGTATACCGCAAACAGGCATGGGATTTTATTATTGCAGGTGGAGGTGTATTCAGCAACCTTGATTATTCATTCACTTCTGATAGAGAAAACGGTACAGCAAAAGTTGATGCACCTGGTGGTGGCAGTCCGGAATTGCGAAAACAAATGAAAATTTTAAAAAAATTTATCCACAGTTTTAATTTTATCAAAATGAAGCCCGACGAACCAGTAATAAATTTTTATTTACCTTTAGGGACAACTGCTCGTGCTTTGGTTGATGAAGGTAAACAATATGCTGTTTATATAAACGGAGAAAATGTCAAATATCTGCTGTTTGTTTTACCAAAAGGGAACTATATCGCAGAATGGGTCAACACGAAAACAGGTAATATAGTAAGAAAAGAAAAATTTAAACATACAGGTGGCGAAAAGAAATTGGAGCTTCCGAAATACACTGAAGATATTGCTCTGCGTATTTTAGGAAAATAGTGGAATTGAGGAACGCTTCTAACTGATTAACAGACCTTTCTAATTTGTTTAGCAATAATTTGAGAAACAGTATCATTGCAAATTAATTTGAAGAATTTTTATTTATTTGTTAATATATTTAGAAAGTGCTTCAAGAAACTTAACTTAAAAAAATAAAATAGTATACTCAATTAAGATATCTGACAAAATAACTGTTTTATTGTATTCCTACTGAGATTTGATAAATATTTGTTAGCAGGATTAGAATAGATTGGTAGAAATAGATAGACAAGAAAACAATTAAATTCACGACGGTATCTGGAGAGGTGGCCGAGCTGGCTTAAGGCAGACGCCTGCTAAGCGTTTGTAGTGCCAAAAGCGCTACCCTGGGTTCGAATCCCAGCCTCTCCGTTTTTTTATTATGTTCTGATAATGAGTGTGTAAAAATTATTTACTCTGATTATGGATTTAAATTTTTCAGATAATAAGAATAGAACTCAGGACCAAAAAAATAAATTGAGTGATATGAAAGGAGTTATATGTGGTTAGGACTAAAATAGTATGCACTCTCGGTCCAGTATCATCAAGTGAAACTGTATTACGGAAGATGATGTTTGCTGGTATGGATGTTGCTCGTTTAAATTTTTCACATGGTAACCACCAGGAACTGTTTCATAGAATAGAACTTATCCGACTTCTGAATAAGAAATACCGAAGACACATAAAGATTCTTGGGGATCTTCAAGGGCATCGTATCAGAATAGGTGCACTCAGGAACCCGATTTTACTTAAAAAAAATCAGGTAGTATGGGTTACTCAGGAAAATATAATAGGAACGAATGAAATAATACCTTTTGATTATAAAGGACCACTAAGTAGTATTAAAAATGGTCACCAGATATTTATAGATGACGGAAATATCGCATTAAATGTAGTCGGCAGAACAAAAAACAAACTCAAGACAAAAGTAATTATCGGTGGGATACTAAAAGAACATAAGGGTGTAAATATTCCTGAGTCAAGGTTGGAATTCGGCAGAATAAGTCAGAAAGATATAGATGATATATCTTTTTGTGAACAGCACGGTATAGAATATATTGCACAGTCATTTGTACGCACAGGCAATGATATTCTGGATGTGAGAAAATTACTTAAACCGTATTCAAGATGTAAGGTTATAGCTAAAATAGAAAACAGGGAAGGTATAAAAAATATTGATGAAATAATTAAAGTTTCAGATGGGATTATGATTGCCCGTGGAGATATGGGTATCTCTTTACCTATCTATGAAATTCCTATTATTCAGAAGATGATTATTAAGAAATGTAATCGTGCAGGTAAATTTGTTGTTACTGCTACACAGATGCTTGAAAGTATGATTGAAAACCCACGACCTACACGTGCAGAAGTAACTGATGTAGCAAACGCGATCATAGACGGGACTAATTTTGTTATGCTGTCTGCGGAGACAGCAGTAGGTAAATATCCGGTTGAGACAGTAGTTATGATGAACAATATTATAAAATTCACAGAAAGAAATTTATATTCTTTATTGAAGTATCAATAATCTTTGGTGTTGTTCTCGTTAATGGTATCGTCGGACTTCTATAAGTGAGTTATAACAAACAGGAGTTATGAAGAATATTCCTACCCAAATGTTGCAGCAATCAAATCACCAATATAATGTGTTAAAATTATAACCAATAACGCAATAATCAAATGTTCAGACACTATTTTCCAGGATTTTGTCTTCTGTTCTTTAGCAATACGTAAACTAAAAATAAATAAAAGAGATAAACCCAATATCACGCTCAGTATAATTGCTGCTGATAGTTTAAAGAACAGAAAAGGGATAATGAATATCAATGTAAAAATAAATTTGGATAAAAAAGTGGAGATTGTTGATTCCCAGATTTCTTTCATAGTATGTTTATTTTCTGATTCTTCTGATATATGTATACCTAAAGCATCTGAAAATGCATCTGCTATTGCTATTACCAGTATACCTCCAATAACAGCAGCCCTTGAGTGTGTCCCAGAATGTAAACCTACTATTAATCCAAGTGTTGTTATTATCCCCGATGTCGAACCGAAACTAAATCCTACTTTTAATGAGTGTTTCATCATAATAATTTGTTTCTTTAGATTTTTTATTTTAGAAAAGATTTTAAATATCTTTTAAAGGATATTAGAATCTTTCTACTTAAACCCGTGCCTCCTTTTCTTTAAGATTTCCTAATTTTAATATCAGGGATTTTATATAATCTAAATCCTTTATGATGTCCCTATAACCGTATGCCCTCTTTTGTATACTACTAATTTTATTATTTATTATTCAATCCTTCTGAAAGTGCACTCGTCACTTTCTGAACGAAATATGCTAATATACCATTTTGCCATCTCTCTAATCTCTTTGTAAATTTTATTAATAGCTCTATCCTACTTTCTTTTACCTTCTCTACTCCATCCACTTAATCGGTTTACTTTTTTTGTTCCAATTTATCCTGTTCTTATTTGCGGACTATTTCTACCTGCTCATGGGAACAATTAAAAAAATACAGTAGGGATTCCCTTCTTAATTTTCTCTGCTGTAGAAATAGAACCTTCATACATTGTTTTATCTAAATATGTTTTGCATTCAATAGAAACTATTGGGACATAAATTTTATTTTCTTGCCAATTTTCATTATTTGAAACCTTTGATTTCAAAATAACTTCTTTTGAAATTTAGAAATCCTGATTCTTAAC
>Ga0123519_10006417_pt1 | contig 18486 bp, 17 predicted proteins | sample YelNatPaOPRAMG02_FD_87396 | JGI IMG/M metagenome (GOLD analysis project Ga0123519, IMG submission 87396) | Hot spring microbial communities from Yellowstone National Park - Yellowstone National Park OP-RAMG-02 (version 2) | ecosystem: Environmental > Aquatic > Thermal springs > Hot (42-90C) ... | reverse complement strand
CCAACCCATGCTCCCCTCCCAAAAAATCCGGTGGATTTTGCAGGCGGATACAGGACTGCGATGGATGAAGCAAAAGCAGTGGAAATGCTGATGAAGCTTGATTATATCGATTCTGTAATAACCAATGTCCCGGTTAATCCTACAGTTTGGGGCATACGCTTCGACCGCGTTTCAGATAGCAGCCTCATGGAACAGGCCATGAAAATAGCAGACGATGGCACAAAATATCTGTGCAGGTTGCCTTCGATTTATAATAAACCTGTCGTTTGTGTGCGATGGCATAGGGGAAGTAAAAAAGACCCATTTGAAGAAGTACTTATAAAATCGGGCATACCCGTCTATGATACACCCGAACAATGTGCACGGGCACTTCAGGCACTTGCAAGATATGCAGAGGTGAGAAATAGATAATATACAATTAACCGTTGAAATTTATTCGATCTTAAAGGGCACAGATAATTTTTCAATGCTGTTTACCGAAATTACTACTTTATAGTCGCCTTTATACCAGCCCTGAACCGGTTTATCCAGATAAAATGCAAGGAAGTATTCACTGGCATCGCTTTCAGCTATGGTAAAAGTCTCATTCAGCAACTCGTTTTCTCTTCCTCCCGCTTCGCCTTTAACATAATACCAACTTGCTTTAATCATATCCTCAGGTACAACCCCCACCACTTTAAAAGAGCAGTATAATACCGGAGTATCCGAAGGAAACGATGTGGCAATTTTACCAGTTGGTCTGGAATCGTTATCAACTGCCGTCGTCATTACACCGTCGCTGATAACAGCGTTAGTACTTCTTTTACCACTTCCACCACCGCTACCGCATGCAACACTTAAAAGCAACAACGCCAATACACCGCAGGTAATAAATTTGTAACATTTCACATTCATCAACAAAAATGATCCATCCGTTATTTAACTTTAATTAGTGCTATTTTAAAACCACCACAATCATTTTTCAATTTTCGACATCAATGTAGGGGGCAATAAAAACCTGTAACCTTCTGACCGTTATGTTCCCCAACCGGTGTAGAATCCTATATAAACAAATGCCAGCCGTATTTCCGGGATCCGGTACGATCCATAATTACGATTACACTTTCCAGAACATCTGCAGATAAATGATATCTCATATGTATTAACATCCACTTCGAATATGAGCAAGCTTAATATAATACTTGTCATTAAATATAATCAGCCGTTATAATCAGCTTTATGAAATCAGGCCGCCTGCATAATTGGAATTTAACACCCGAACATGCAAGACAACTTCAAAATCGGCTTTCACCACTTATAGTAACTTCCTGCCAATCATTAAAGTGCCAAACGGTTGCAGGCATTGACGTTTCTATACAGTTCACAAAAGACGACGGATTTGCCGCCATCGTCGTTATGAGCTATCCTTCACTGGAATTAATTGATATGAACGTTTATCAGGGTAAAATTCGTTTCCCCTATATCCCTGGTTTACTGTCCTTTCGGGAAGCTCCACTAATTTTAAAAGCCTGGCAAAAGATTAAACGTAAACCGGATATCATAATAGTGGACGGGCAGGGCATAGCCCATCCACGCCGCTTTGGTATTGCGTCGCATCTGGGTTTAATCCTTGATATACCGAGCATAGGGTGTGCTAAATCGAGACTGATAGGCGTTCATGACGAGTTGCCTGACGAAACCGGAAGTTATACTTTGCTACGGGATAATAACGATACAATTGGAGCCGCTGTGAGAACCAGAAAGGGCACCAAGCCCGTTTACATTTCAGTAGGGCACAAGATCGACCTGAATACCGCTATAAACACGATATTAAAATGCTGTCAAGGGTATAGATTACCAGAACCCATAAGAATAGCTCATATGGCAGCAGGAGGAAAATTAAAGGCTATCCCAGTTACAAAGAGGAACAGTTAAAATAAAATGCAGGAAGAAAAAAATCGTCTCGATGAACTTCGACGCAGACTTAATGCGATAATGGAGCATCTTTGACATCGCGGGTAAAGAAAAACAACTCTCCTTGCTTGAAGAAAAAACTCTCGCACCCGATTTCTGGTCTGATCCTGTAAAAGCACAGGCTACTATGCGGCAGATTGTGAGTTTAAGGGAAACAGTGGCAAAATGGCGCGACTTAACCAGGAAAGCTGCAGATCTTGAAGACTTAATAAATGCTGCACTGGCTGAAAATGACACTTCGTTGAAATCCGACATCGAAAATGAATTACATAAGCTCTCTGTACACTTCGACGAGATGGAGAAACAGCTAATGCTTAATGGACCCTACGATAGCAGAAATGCTATTCTGGCCATACACGCTGGTGCCGGGGGCACCGAGTCTCAGGATTGGGCACAGATGCTAATGCGCATGTTCCTGCGATGGGCTGAAAGGCATAGGTTTGAGGCAGACATACTCGATACTTCACCCGGAGATGAGGCAGGAATAAAAAGCGCCACAATTGAAATCAGGGGAAATTTCGCCTACGGTAATCTTAAATCGGAACACGGAGTTCACAGGCTTGTCAGGCTTTCTCCATTCGATGCCGACCATGCCCGTCACACCTCATTTGCTTTAGTTGAAGTTATGCCGGAGGCCGAAGAAAAAATCGATCTCCAGATAGCATCTGAAGACATTCGCATTGATACCTTTCGCTCCAGTGGTCCGGGAGGACAGCATATGCAGAAAACCAGCAGTGCTGTTAGAATCACACACATCCCCACAGGCATTGTGGTAACCTGCCAGAGCGAGCGTTCCCAGCATCAAAACAAAGAAAGCGCTTTAAAAGTATTATATGCGAGGTTACTCGAAATTGAAATCGAGAAACAGCGTACTGAAAGGGCAAAAATTAAAGGAAAACGTATTGATGCAGGCTGGGGCAATCAGATTAGAAGCTACGTTCTCCATCCTTATAAGATGGTTAAAGATCACAGGACTGAGTACGAGACCAGCGATACTACGGCGGTACTGGATGGATACATCGATGAATTTATCACGGCATATCTGCGTTCCAGAGTAGGTGAAGAAAATGATTAAAAATAAAAATTTATTTATCAGTTTATTTATTCTGCTTGTTTTAATTCCCGCTTTCCTGTTTCCTACCAGCACGCTGGCAGCAAACGACATTAAGCTGATATCAACAAGTACAAAATCCGATTTCCCCAATGCATTAACATTTTTCGTAAAGGCAGAAAGCCCGACGAATATTACCAGGATAAGACTGCGATATGAAGTTGATAAGACAACTTATGCGCCTTCATTTGCCGAATTCTGGCCTGCTTTTACACCATCCAATTCTGTAAGTACCAGCTGGGTCTGGGATATGAGAAAAGGAAGTCTTCCACCCGGCGCCAGCATAACATACTGGTGGGTTATAGAAGACAGCTCGGGAAATAAACTGACTTCGCAACGAGAAACAGTTCAGTTCAACGATACCCGCTACAAATGGCAGAAAATCAACCAAGGCAAAATATCGCTTTTCTGGTACAAAGGCGATACTAACTTTGCCAGTACATTGCTAAATGCAGCGGTAGAGGCGGCTGACAGGCTGGGCAAAGACACGGGTGCACCTCTTGATAAACCAGCCAGCATTTACATATATGCAAGCTACGCAGATTTGCGTGGTTCTCTGGTTGCAACCGAGGAATGGACTGGTGGGGTAGCCTATGCCGGTTTTAATACCATATCAATCGGTATTTCTCCCAACAATCTCGATTGGGGTAAAAAAGCGGTGGCACATGAACTGGGACATCTGGTTACACATCAAATTACAACGAGTCCTTACGGGTCGGATTTACCACCATGGCTCGATGAGGGGTTAGCCATGCACGCCGAAGGTGAGCAGAACTCTGCTACTGTAAAAGCACTGCTTAAAGCAATTAAAGAGGGCCAAATTGCCACACTCCAATCATTATCAAGTCCTTTTCCTGCCGACCCCGAGGCAGCCTACTATGCCTATGCACAGAGCCAGAGCGTTGTCGAATTTCTAATCAGTAAATATGGCAACAGCAAAATGAATCAGCTGCTGGTTACATTTAATGAAGGATATACTATGAATGAGGCATTATACAGGGTATATGGTTTTGATTTACAGGGACTAGATAAAGCATGGATCGAATATATGCTATCCACAAAAGAAAAATTAGAACAGTCGAAAGTGGGTGAACCTTTCCGAACATTCGAATTTAGCTGTTGTTCGCCTGTTATGCACGCGGTGCTTTCAGCCGGGGGAGGTTAATTTTATCTATGTCGATAGAAAAAACTTTTACAATTCACGATCTGCCCTGTTCGGAGCGTCCTCGCGAGCGGATGCAAAAATACGGTGCCGAAGCGCTTTCGACCACCGAATTAATGGCGATTCTAATAGGAAGCGGCACACATGGCGAATCCGTGTTGCTTACGGCACAAAAACTTCTCTCACATTTTGGTAACCTAAATAATTTATCACAGGCATCGATCCAGGAGCTTGCCACAATTAAGGGTATCGGTATAGCCAGAGCCACTACGATAAAAGCTGCCTTCGAACTCAGCAGAAGAATCGAAGATCCCGACTATTGCAAAAATGATACCGCCATACAATCACCAGAACAGGCCTTTAAATCGGTTCAGGAAAAATTAAAGGGCAAGAAAAAGGAATATTTTTACATTCTCTGTCTGGATACCAGAAACCATGTCAGAAGTAAAAAACAGGTCTCAATGGGCAACCTGGATAGCAGCATCGTTCATCCCCGGGAAGTTTTCAAGGAAGCTATATCCTCTCTGGCCTCATCCGTTATCTTCGTGCATAATCATCCATCAGGTGATCTCGAGCCTTCCCCGGAAGATATCCACCTTACCAGACGTCTGGTTGAGGCCGGACAGTTGCTGGGCATTCCTGTGCTTGACCATATAATCGTCAACGATAAATCTTATATAAGCCTTAAAGCCAGAGATTTAATTTGAGGTTAACCGATGATTAAAAAACATTCATATCAATTCCTCATATTACTTGTAATCCTGACCTTAATTCTTCCTGTTACCAGTAGCTGTGTAAATTTAAAAAATACAATAGAAAGCACTTATACAGATAAAAATACCTTATCTCTGTGGGATAGTGGTCCACTGACACTGGACCCTGCAATATCCAGCGAGATGTCATCGCATCTATATGTAATGCAGATATACAGTGGACTGGTTAAATTTGATTCCCAGCTAAAACCTGTCCCTGATATCGCTGAAAGATGGGAAATCAGCGATGAGGGTAAAACATATACTTTTTATCTGCGTAAAGATGTTAAATTTCAGGATGGTAGAAAGGTAAAGGCACAGGATATAAAATATTCCCTTGAACGGGCGTGCCAGCCCTCAACAGGCTCACAGACAGCTTCCACTTACCTTGGTGATATAGTCGGTGCTGAAGAAGTTATTGCCGGCAAAGCGAGTAATATAAAGGGTATAAAAATCGTAGATGATTATACAATTCAAATTGATATCGATGCTCCAAAAGCCTATTTCCTTTCTAAAATGGCCTATCCAACCGCTTTTGTTGTCGATAAAGACAACGTTGAAAGCGGACGCGATTGGTGGAAAAAACCCAACGGAACAGGGCCCTACCGCCTGGCCAAATGGGAAGAAGGGTCTCTTATCCTGCTCGAGCCTAATAAATACTTTTACGGCACTATGGGCAAGGTACGTGTCGCCTTTCATTTATTATCGGGAATCCCCATGTCACTCTATGAGACCGGCAAAATAGATGTCCTCGAGGTATCCAAATCCTATATCGATCGAGTATCTGACAAAGCAGGCCCCTTTCACGATCAACTGCATATATTTCCGGAATTCAGCCTGCATTACATAGGTTTTAATATCAGTAAACCACCCTTTGATGATATTTATGTTCGCCAGGCCTTCTGTCATGCTGTTAATAAAGAACGCATCATCAAGATTACGCAGAAGGGCATGTGTGCTGAAGCCAACGGCATTATCCCCCAAGGGATGCCCGGATTCAACCCCAATGTTGCCGGACTGCAATACGATCCACAAAAAGCCAGAGACCTGTTGGCTAAATCTAAATATAAATCTGCGGCCAACCTGCCGGAAATAACAATCACGGTCCCCGGCTGGGGAGGTGTTGACGTGGAAGATTACCTGGGAGCAGCCATTCTCGATTGGAAAAATAACCTCGGTGTTAGCGTGAGGGTCAGACTCCTTGATCCGAATGCTTTCCACTATAACCTTATGGAAGAAGCAGACGAAATGTATGTGCTGGGATGGATAGCTGACTATCCTGATCCCCAGAATTTCCTCGATACCCTTTTCAGCTCAGGATCGGATTACAATATAAGCCACTTCGCCAGTAAGGATTTTGACACTCTTTTGAGGCAGGCTGCATCAGAACAAAACTACGAGCGGCGAATGGCTATATATCAGCAGGCAGAGCAACTGGTAATTGACCAGGCGCCTGTATTGCCTTTATGGTTTGGAAGAAACTACGTGCTTGTCAGCCCAGAAGTAAAAGGATACACAATTGATCCGCTCGGTGTACCCAGATTCTACCTTGTGAGTATGGATCGATAATCAGATCAAATATAAAATCGGGAGGCAAATTATTTGATTACTGAAAATATACTCATAGCTCCCTGCGGCCTGTACTGCGGATTTTGTCTTTTATATAAAGCACTCGATGACGAGAAACTTAAAAAATTATTGATTGAGAGACTGAATCTGCCATCTGAAAAAGCCACGTGCACAGGTTGCCGCTCTGTAGACGGCTATTGTCCGGTAATAGGTGAGCAGTGCGCAACCTGGATATGTTCACGCCAGAAAGAAGTTGAATTCTGCCACGAGTGCAGTGATTTTCCCTGTATCAAACTGATGCCCTGTGCTGATCGAGCGGATAAAATCCCACATAATCTAAAAACATATAGTCTGACATTTATGAAGATAAAGGGAATGCGGGAGTGGAATAGGGCTATTAAAGAAATATACGATCTCTATTACCGAGGGCAGATTGTTATAGGACGCGGCCCCAGGCCACGAGTATAAAATTAATAAGAGAAACCTACCACAGGTCTTTCAGGCGGTCACCGGCGCCTGCATCATCAGTCCCGGGCAATGGACCCAGATCTCTATAAGATCCGGCCGAACCATATTCGCGTACTCTTATAACTACAGGCATGGGGAGGGCATGCCCCAGTATTAGTGCCTGCTGTTTGGATTCTAACTTGGAAAGCACCGATTTTAAATCGCTTTTACCCGGCACTCCTGCAAGTACCGCATCGACATCTTTCTCGTTATCCAGCAGGCATATAATCTTGGTGCCGAGTTGAGACATTATCTCCTCATCAATTCCGCTCGGGCGCTGGTCTATAACCAGCATTGTTACATTGTATTTTCTCATCTCTCTGGCAATCCTGCCAAAGATCGTCTGGGCAGAAATTTCAGAATTCAAAAAACGATGAGCCTCCTCCACGGTAATCACCAGCTGGTATGGCTTTTGCTTATCTGAAGCAATGGCATCATCAACTTTTTCCCTATATAAATTGTAAATCCTCCTTGTCAGTAGATTGGCCACCAGCACATATGCCATAATATCATCATAACTGCCAAACTGCAGCACAACGCTTTTACCGCTAATGATATAATCCAAAATGGTTTTGACGGCATCGCTCGAAGCATGGGGAACAAGGAATGGCAATCTCTGTAAAGTCCTCAAGCCACGGCGCAAATTACGCCACGTGCCTTCGTGTATCTGAAGGTTTTTTTTGATCTCATCGCTATCTGAATCAAACAGTTTATAGGTTTCATCCAGCCAGTTTTTCTCTCCAAATCTTCTGGATAAATCATATACTGCCTGCACCGAGGCATCCGTGAGATTTAGCAGGTTCTTCAACAATTCGATATCTTCAGGCTCGATCTCATCGCGTCCTATTTTAACCACACAATCGGATTTAACTCTCCGATGACGGTCATAGTTTTCATCAAGAGAAAAAACTGCTACTTTTCCGGGAAAAATCTGTTTGAGTCCTTTAACCTTAAATTCTTTCTCACTGGTTCCTTCCCATCCGTATTCGTTGTGCATATCAAAAATCAGATTTGATGTGTGGCTCTTTTGCATGATGCCTATCAACAACAGCCTGGTAAGAAATGTTTTACCCGTCCCGCTTTTGCCAAAGACACCGTTAGATCTTTTAACCAGTTCTTCAATATCAATGCAGACTTTCGTTTCCATATCCAATGGATTCCCAATGTAAAACCTGCTTTTATCCTCTCTGCCGAAAACCATCTCAACATCATACTGGGAAGCGAGTTCTACCTCTGAAAAATGCGACGGTATCGTTTTAGCCGGCTGGGGGACTTCATCGTCACCCCGGACTTTGCTGCTGAGCGTTAATGCCGGCAGTACATGTACCTTCACATATGTTGTAGTTCCCGATACCACACTGGCAATAAAAGGATCGGATATATCCGGCGGCATAGTTAATGCACGCGGATTGATAGCCTCAAGACTGACATCGGTAATCATTCCGAAAAACCGTTTTTTCTCACCACGAATGGCCACATAACGACCGACAGATATATCTTCTACTGAAATAGAAGGATCCATTTTCACCTGCACACCCCCGGTCAACGAACCTGAAATGACCGAGCCCAGACGTATTGAGCTATCATTCTTTTCCTTCATCAGTTGATCCTCTTTAAAATACTATCTAATCTGCGTATATCATCACTCAACAACCACGCCAGTTCTTTCCCCGCTTTAATAAGAAAATCACGGGGTGATTCGTATGCCTGGCTGGCACATCGCAGAAAAGCGGCAATGACATCATCTGTCATCACCGGCAAACGACCTTCAAGCAACAGATTAAGGAAATTTAAACTCTGTGTTAAACGTTTAACTTCTTCGTGATTTGCATTATATACAAAGGCATAAATCGAAGCAGGAAAAGGCGGAAGATGCTGCCTTACAGCACTTTCGTGAGCATATCCAATAACAAGGGCTCTAAAGTCTGTGCAGAGCAATCTTTCAAGCTGGGGGTTAGCCTTATAAACCTCCTCTTCTGTTTCCGCCGAACGTCCCCTGGCTATAATACGTCGTCCCGGCTCTATGCTGTGAGTAGCAGAATAATAAACAACCCCATATATCGTATATTCTTTTGCACGCGTCTTAACCATACTTCCCAGAGATGGTGCATCATCAAGTTTATAGCACTGGGTCAGAAACTCTGAATTGCTGGTTTCAATAACTTCGCCGATTTTCTGTTCTAAATCCATCTTAACTTCTTACTCCTTTGTTTAAGTGAACTCTGCAATCCCGGTTGATCTGTCTGCATAACCTGATCCAGCAAATTCCAGAACTGTTCACGATCAGTGCCGGTAATAACTGCCAGTTCATGGGCTTCACTCAAGCATACCGGATAGCCAAATCCCTTCTGACACTGATCGAGGATAGCAGAATGTACAAAATCAAGAAGTTCAGATCGATCAGCAACCCATTGTGGTATCTCTATCCTCGCAACCTCCTCATCCAGCTTTAAATAGAAAAAACACACACGGTGTTTGCCGTATCTATCGTTTATCGAAGATCTACTGATAAAAACAGCAGATCTCTCATCTTTATTGAGGATCTTATTAAATAAAATCCTATCGGTAAGACCATCCACATCATCGCAGGGTCTATTTTCAAATTTTCCCTTACAGTGTCTATCGCAGTCAATCGGAGTAAAAGGACATATTGCCATACGGAGAAGATTTATTACATCGGTGCTTCGTGGAAAACTGATATAGCTGGCTAAAGCTACTCTTTTATCTTTTCCCCAATCGTAAAACCGATCGAATTGTGGAAGCATTCCATTTTGCAGAAGCTCATTCACCACAAAATCATCGTAACGCTGGCTGACCAGGCCCCACATTATCAAAGATCCATCTAATAAACCCAGAATCGGCAGATCAGCCGTAGAAACACATACCATATCTGCAAGGCAACGGCATTCTTCTACACTCCGCTTCATACCCAGCAGAGGTCCTTCGATAGCAATCTGGCGTCCATCTGATGCGCGGATATTTAGATTCTCATCACCAAAATATAGAGTTGGATTGGATACAAATTCTGCCCGGGGATAGCTTCCATACTGTAAATATATTACGGCCATATTCAATACAAATAAACGTTCTGAATGGTGCCTGTCTACATCGATATGAGAACCATCACTCCCTATCACGCAAAAATCTGCAGGCAGGCACCCTGCTTTTTTAGACTGGTTTATACATCCTTTGATGCCGGCTAACAGCCATGTAGTTCTTGCCTGCTCCAATTTACGGACAATATCGGCTGTATTTTTATCCAAGGAATTCATAAGATTAGTAGCAAGGTCGAGTTTTTTTACGAAATCACCCCGTCGTAACTTTACCTCTGCCACCAGAGCATCTATTTGACTGATAATACGATTTACATCAAGAGGCATGTTTTTTCAAGATTTAAGTATATCACATAAAAGTTACTATTTAGGATGTACAACATCAATGGCCCTGCTGTATTCAATCATACAGGATACAGGTAAATAATATTTCTTTTGCTCATATTGATATACAGTGTTATCATTTTACCCGGGCAATTATCCGATAGAAGCTTGAAAGGATATCCAGAATAATGTCAGTTGGCTATGTGTATGACGATATCTACCAGCTCCACGATACTGGCGCTCATGTTGAAGGTAAGGATAGGCTAACACACATCGATGCCGTGCTTGAGAAAACCGGTATTAAAGGACAGCTGAAACTTATAACTCCCCGTGCGGCAAGCATCGATGAAATTGCCACAATACACAGCAGAGATTACATAGACGATTTAAAACGGGAAATCGATGCCGGTGGCGGCTGGCTCGATCCCGATACCTACGTATCAACAGGTTCATGGGATGCAGCGCTATATGCAGCAGGGGGGCTGATTAACGCTGTTAATGCGGTTATGCGTAAAGAATACAGTAGCGCCTTTGCGCTGATTAGGCCTCCGGGGCATCATGCAGTTCCCACACATCAGATGGGATTTTGCCTTTTCAATAACGTAGCTATTGCCGCACGGTTTGCTTTAAAAAATTTCGATATTAAGAAAATACTGATCATCGATTTTGACGTACATCACGGTAATGGCACACAGGAGGCCTTCTACACCGATCCGCATGTACTGTATTTTTCAATCCATCAATACCCCTGGTATCCATTTACCGGCAGGGCGGATGAAACCGGTGAAGGATCCGGCACTGGTTTCAACGTAAACGTGCCAATGGAAGCCGAAACCGGCGATAAAGAATATCTGCGCATTTTCAATGAAGTTCTTACGCCGCTTGCCCGACGTTATCGGCCAGAATTGATACTGGTTTCGGCCGGCTATGATGCACACTGGAAAGACGATATCTCCTGTATCAATCTTTCCACTACCGGATATGCACGCTTAACAAAAATTATCAAACATATCGCCGATGAATCATGTGATGGCAAAATGGTTTATGCTCTTGAAGGGGGCTATCATAGAGGAGCCCTTGCCTTTTCAGTCGCTGCTACCTTTGAAGTACTTCTCGGTCACGAATCCGTCCTTGATCATTATGGAGAACCACCTTCCAGCTTCACCCCACCCGATTTCGACGGCTTCATTAACATGCTGCAGAACATCCACAAGCTGAATAACTAAACGAATAACAAAAAGCTGGCATACCCCAAACCCGCTTTCTGCCCTGAGTTTTTAGTCAGCCCTCCTTACTGCCTATCTCCATAAGCAGTATGCCGGCCACACCAACAATCATGCCTATAATCCCGAGAAATGTCGCCATCGGGATCATCAGTAACGCCCAGATTCCGATAAATAAATTTCGATCCATCCTTACTCCTTGAAACTTCTGTCTTACATAGTCCGACCGATAGCCGCCTATGCTGCATATTTAGAAGTTTTTAATCCTCGCTCCCACAGAACGAGCAGAGGACCAGCTACGAATATTGAATCATAGATACCCACGATAACCCCTACAAGCAGTGCCAGAATAAACTGCTGTATGGTTACACCGCCGAAAAGATAGATGGCAAGACACACGAGAATAACCGTAAGGCTGGTATTAATACAGCGTGCCATTGTCTCCAAAATGCTAACATTGACTGTGAGGGCAAAATCTTTGCTTACGCCCTTACGCACATTTTCTCTGATACGGTCGTAAATAACACAGGTATTATTAATACTATAGCCCACTATGGTCAGCATAGCTGTAATAAACATAGAATCTACTTGAAAACCTGCCATCCAACCAAGTATAGAAAAAATGCCCAAAACAATCAGCGCGTCATGCAGTAAAGCTATTACGGCGCTGAAACCCCATTTAAATGGATTGGGCATATGACGAAAGGCAAATGCAATATAAAGGATCATAAAAACCGAGGCAAAAGCTACTGCGATGACTGCGTTACGTGCCACCTCTCCTGCGACCATCGGGGAAACACTGCTGAAATCCAGAATTGTAACTTCGGCATTCAAGCCACTTTTTAAACCGTCGATTATTTTTTGCTTCTGCTCAGCATCGATCTCTCTGGTTCGAACCAGAAAATCACCCTGGCTGGTCTTTTGAATACTCGCATCCCCATAGCCGAGCTGTGACATTTGCTGTCTGAGATCGCTTTGCTCAACAGCCCGGTTGAAGTGCAGGGTCATTAATGTACCACTGCTGAAATCAATGCCGAGTTTAAATCCGAAAATTATCATTGAGAGAATTCCCGGCACGATTAAAAGCAGTGAGATTAGAAAAAACCAATTGCGTTTATTTACTATATCAATCATGCTTTAACTCCATATAGCCAGCGATTCTTAATAATCAGCACAGATATCGTTAGCAGAAGTCGACTTACTGTAATGGCGGTAAACATGCTCAAAGAGACACCGATAAAGAGGGTAAGCGCAAATCCTTTAACAACAAAAGCGCCGAAGGTGTCACCGAACCAGAATAGTACAATGCATGCTATGAAAGTAGTGACATTGCTATCACGAATAGCAAGCCATGCACGTTTGAAACCTGCCTCTACTGCGGCACCTAAAGTACGTCCTGCTCTTAATTCTTCTTTCATGCGTTCAAAAATCAAGATATTCGCATCAACCGCCATGCCAACCGAGACTACACCTGCGGCAATGCCGGCCAGTGTTAAGGTCACAGGTACCATCTTGAAAATCGCAGTTAAAATCACACCGTAGATTAGAAGTGCCAGAGTAGCAATCACGCCTGACATTCTGTAGTACAGAACCATAAAAAGTATCACCAGGATAAGGCCTATAGCACCTGCCACGATACTTCTTTTTATCGAGTCAGCCCCGAGGGTAGCATCAACCGTCTGCTCAAGGATAATCTTCAAGGGTACATCCAGAGACCCTGAATTTAGTTGAATAGCCAGAGCCTGTGCCTCCTTCATATCCACTCCGGTTATTACACCGGAGTTCTTAATCACCGCACGAACGGTGGGAGCGGATACAAGCTCATTATCAAGGAAAATACCCAGCGGTTTATCTAGATTCCGCTTGGTTATCTGCTCAAAAAGGACTGCTCCTTCATCATTCCATTCGAAAGCTACTTCAGGTTCATTAGTGCCCGACTTGAGCACAACCTTGGCATTGGGCTTCAGATATTGACCGGTCAATTCTTTTGTTTTGCCATCAGTGCCCACCGCTGTTGCATTCTGCCAGATGATCTCACCCTTTTCATCCCTGGTAGGTTGTCCAGAAGCATCAGGAATTGTTTCTTTAAACACCAGCAAAGCCACCTTACCGATCAACTTTTTGGCTTCGTCGATATTTTTTTCACCGGGAAGTTGCACAAGTATGCGGTTCTCACCCTGTCGTTGAATGATAGGTTCTTTGACGCCGAAGGCGTTGACACGTCGTTCTATTTTGCTTAACACGCTCTGCATCACCTGGTCAACCGTTTGAGAAGGATCCCTTTTGGAAACGTCAGCCTCATAGACGAGATAGGCACCGCCTTTAAGATCCAGTCCGAGTGTAAGCCCCTGACGACCGAACCTATCACCTTCCAGTGGAACTACCAACCAGAGACAGAGACAGAACAGAATTAAAATAAATATTAACAGCCAGATGTTACTCGTCTTCAATTAAGTATCTTCCTCCTAGTGATATCAATAACCCAATCAGTAAACAAAAGAATATCTGCATAACTTTCAGGCGGCGCAACAGGCTCCTTTATCAAGTTCATTTCTTACAAGCTGGATTGCTTCTTCTCTGGTTCGGATTTCTCCGGTTGCCTGTGCCTCACTCACCAGCATAAGCAATCTGCCGATTTTTCTTCCTGGAGATAACTTAAATTCCCTTATAATATCATCCCCGGTGATTAGTCTTACTGGCGTAATTTTACTCTCCATCTCTTTATGTATATCCATTATATGCTTGACATGCTCTATATGCATATTCCATTCGTCAGTATCGATTCTTGGACCAGCTACAGCCAGATAGTCTGCCAGTGCCAGATAAATTATATCCTTTCCGGCTCCTTCTGTATCCCTGAAAGAACGGAAAATGGCTTTTTTCGTTGGCATACCCTGTGCAGACATCTGAGCTGGATGCAGATGGTGATATATAAGCTTTTCTACATACTTAATTTCACGCGTGCTGAATCTGAGCCTTTCCATGATACTGACTGCAATAGAGGCACCCTGCTTTGTATGGCCGAGAAATCTGACCCTATCGGCTTCAACAGTTTGAGTTACAGGTTTGGCAATATCGTGAAGCAGCAATCCGAATTTCAGTAACACCCTGCGGCTGCTGCCGCCACCGATTATGGTATTGAAATGGCGTTCGAGTTCATCAGACCAGGGGACATCGTCTCTTAAATCCTCTCTCCCGTAAATCCAGTCGCTTTCCCTCAATATGAACTCAAGTGCGGCGATAGCTTCCAGAGAATGATCGAAGACATCCCAGTAGTGTTTGCCGGGTTGTTTAACACCTTTAAGCTCCGCCAGTTCCGGTATAATCCGGCAGAGAAGACCGATATCATCCAAATACCTCATCGAATTGGCAGTAAATGGAAGCGCCATGATCTTCAATAACTCTTCCCTGATCTTCTCACCTGGAACCGTATGAATTAAATCAGCAGAAGAGCGGATGGTATTTTCGGTGACAGGCTCTATTTCCAGATTAAGCTCTCGAGCGAGCCTGACAGCTCTCATTAACCGGGACGGATCAGCTTCAAATACATTATTGTTTACCTGTCTGAGCAAACCTTTTTTTAAGTCTTCCTCTCCACCCGTCGGATCCAGCAGTGTAATATTACCGTTAACAAAATCTATCAGATCCAGAGCCATGGCATTTATAGTGAAATCTCTACGGAACAGGTCGCGCTCAATACCGTTTCCATAGGAAGTAATATCAATATGCCATGGTGTTTCATTGCCGGGCACAACAACACGGCCTACCCGGTTTTCCTCATCAAGCACAACGTATCTACCATCGACAAGTTCGGCCGCTTCCTGTGCAACTATAAGTGCATCGCCTCCCACCGCAATATCAAGATCACAGGTATCCTTTCCCATCAGCCAATCGCGCACAAAACCGCCGACCAGATAAGCTTTACAGCCGGTTGATGCACACACTGGGGAAAGTTTGGTGAGTATTCTCATCAAATCCTGATCGATGACAAACACAGGCTAACATTATAGCCATGCCCGACACGCTTGTAAAGTAAATGTACTCGCCCAGTATCTCAGTGACACATGGCCTCCTCAACTTCAACAGCATATCAGGCAGTTTATACTGAATATTTATTTAAGGGATTTACCGAAACGTTCAGCACTTATTTACTTTAGATAAAAACAGAATGAGGGGGCGGTTCAAAAACCGCCCCCTTATTATTACCGGTATTTGATAATATCTATCAGGTGACTTTTTCCAGTTCTCTAATGGTCGTATCCATTCCATGTCCGAAGAGCCTGATCTTGATAGGCTGTCCGTTACCGTATTTCTTGTAAACCGGGCAGTTCTCGCAGATGGTGGTGTCCCGGCCGGTAGCTCCCCTGTCATTCAATTTGCAGTAAGTTCCCTCTATCTCCCAGCATGGCAGGAACTGGTATTTAGCTGCCGGGCATTCGCCTTTGATCATCTCGGGACAATGGCTCTTCTCCCAGCACGGTACTTTACCTGTCCAGAAATTTTCGGTTCCCTCCTCAGCCGCCGGAAATACCTTGGTTGTCTCTAATACTTTCGCCATTGTCTTTACCTCCTATTTTTTATTTTTTCTTTTCGCTTTCTGTTTACATTAATAATTTAACATGCCAACTTATAGCTTCCATCCGTCCGGTTACTTAAATTAAATATGTGCAGAAGCGCATTAACGAATAAATGGTTATAAGCGAAAATGCGTAGCGGCTGAGTATTTTTAGCTAATATTTGTTTGGAATGACGGTATTAATTCCCTAAAGTGCTGAGATACATGCAGATTGCACCGCAGACTGCCACATTAAGAGATTGTGCTCTGGTTTGATCGATGGGTATTTTTATCCTGTACCGGGCATTTTTAAATACTGCCGGAGAAAGACCCGCAGCTTCATTACCAAGAGCCAGAATCACCCTGTCCAGATCTTTGAGAATAAATGGACTGTCCGTCCCCTGGAGAACTGTTGCAGCGACTGGATATCCTTTAATTTCCAGCTCTTTGACAAGCAGAAGATAATCTGCTGTCCTCCTTATCCACAGGGATAATAGGGTACCGGCAGTAGATTGAACACACTTTGGTGAGAAAGGATCGGCACATTTGTCCGTCATGATTATCCCCGAAAAGCGGAAGGCTGCTGCAGACCGTATAATGCTACCCACATTGCCAGGATCTTGGACGTCCTCCAATAAAAGGATCTTCGACCCTGTTTCATCCGGCAATTTGTTTGAATACACATCAACAGGAAGTTTGACCAGAGCTATAATCGGCTGAGGCGTTTGTGTTGACGATATTGATTTCAGCTGATTATCCGTTAGCTGCCGCCAGCGGTATCCTTGGCAGAACAAAGGCGGATGTCGCGGGGAAAGAATCTCCAGTACAGTTGCAGGAGAACTGTCGATTATCTGGTGAATAGCCCTTTCGCCTTCAACTAAAAAGGCCTGTGCCGATACTCTCCCCTCTCTGTCAGCCAGGGTCCGGTACCATCTGATGGGTTTTAGCCGATTTTGCGTAGCCTCATGCATATTCAAAATAAAATTCTCCGTCTTCCCGTTAACCTGTACATTTATTATTGCGTGAATATCCTGTATGATATATGCTATTATAACAGAATAAATCAGGATGGCGGAACAGGTTCTAAAACTTCAATATAGAGAGTAGCGATATGGTAGAAGAATTAAACACCGGAGCCAACTTAGAAGAGCTTCATTCCGAGAATGTCAGACTTAAAGAGACCATATTGCAGTTGAACCGCAAGATAGAAGAACTTGAAGCCAGATCAACAGGGGCAAGTTACAATTCCCCGGAATATTTCAATAGGAGACTGTCTGAAGAAGTTGCACGGGCAAACAGGTATAAATATGAATTCTCAATCATGATGGTTGAGATGGATAATATCGATAAGTATGAGAAAAAATGCGGCAGGGCGGCGGTTGCAGAAGTACTCGGTATGTTCAATATATTGATGCAGGATGTTCTACGCAATACCGACCTTAAATGCCGGATAAATGACAGGAAATTTGGAGTTCTGTTACCCAATACCGACAGTAACGGTGCATTCAGGGCGGCAGAGAAGGCCAGGCAGGCTATCGAAAGAATATTCACATTAAAGAGCATGGCTTCGAACATCAAACTTTCCGTTAGTATCGGAATTGCAACATATCCGCATGATGCAGCCAATGCCGAGAAATTGCTCTCATCGATCTCTGAGGCGCTGATGCATGCTCAAAAGCGTGGCAATGCTGTTAACTCGGCATCCCTGTCCGCCGAATCCGTCGAAGTCAAACTCCAGCGTGAAATCAAGTCATTGCAAAATGACTCATTTTTAAATGCACTGGAAGATGAAATAACCCGTTGTTCGAGATACAGCCTCAAATTTTCACTGCTGGCTCTGGCTATAGTCGATCTTGAGAGCCAGAAAATAAAAATAGATGGTGTAACACGCGCAAAGATAATGCAGGGGGTTTCCCATAAATTAAAAGCCAGCATAAGGACTATTGATAAATGTTATCTCTATACCGATACAAGATTTGCTGTTATCCTCCCGGGCACAGATGCCGATGGTGGAGTTATAGTTGCCCAGAAGTTAATCGGAATATTTGCCTCAACACCGGTCGTTAAAGACGACGGTAAAGAGATCTTTATTTCTATTAATGCGGGTATAGCAGATTTTCCACTGGATGATATAAGCAGAGAAGGCATGCTGGTAAAAGTTGAAGCTGCATTGAAGCATGCTGCTGCTCAGGGCGTGAATAAAATAGTAATGGCTTCAAGTCTGCCAAATTTCAAGGCTAGGGGGCAACGTGATATCGGCGAATGGTTAGCCATGCT
>Ga0123519_10006414_pt1 | contig 18494 bp, 14 predicted proteins | sample YelNatPaOPRAMG02_FD_87396 | JGI IMG/M metagenome (GOLD analysis project Ga0123519, IMG submission 87396) | Hot spring microbial communities from Yellowstone National Park - Yellowstone National Park OP-RAMG-02 (version 2) | ecosystem: Environmental > Aquatic > Thermal springs > Hot (42-90C) ... | reverse complement strand
GTGAAGACGTGGTCGGTGCTGCTGAACGATCCGTTCTCGAACCTCAGCAACTGGACGGCCTCCAAGGTGGCCGACGGCACGACCCGCGGCGTTTCGCTGGATTCCAACAACGGCAGCAACCTGTCGGGCGGCTCCGGCGCTCCGGCGGGAAGGGCTGACGTCGGATCCGGCGGCAGCAACGGTTCGTACGCCTTCAACGGCGTGTCCGGAACCACGTTTGCAGTTGGCTACATCGAGTGCTCGATGTATGACAGCGCCACAAACAACAACAGCCGCAACGGCATCGCGTTCAGGAAGTCCACCAACGACGACATTTCGTCGCCGAGAGTGATCTACTTCCTCGGCTGCGACGGCGCATACAGCACGACGGCTTACACGTGCAGCGTGTATGGCGTGAGCGGTGGCTGGACGAAGCATGCCAACGGCGGGACGCGTTCGGCGGGCTGGCATCGGTTCCGAGTGGGAATCGATGGGACGAATGTGAAGTTCTTCGTGGATGGCACGCTCAAGGACACGATAGCCGAACCTGCCGAGAAGACCGACGGAGTAAACCGCTGGTATATCGGCAACAACTACAACGTCAACTACGTCGCGTATTACGACGACTTCTTCGTCTGCATGCCGACGCCTCCGACGCCGAGTCCGGTGTCTGCCTCGAACATAACTTCCACCTCGATAACCTGGAACTTCACCGAGGGTCCCAGTGATTTCGAGCAGGGGTTCTACCTGAGGGACACCGGCGGTGCGCTGAAGGGGACAGGGGCTCGGAACGCCACGTCTATCACCGAGACCGGACTGAGCCCGAACACTACCTACTACAGGACGATCAGCGCGTATAACGGCACGCTGGAATCGGCCGTGTCGATCGTTGTTTCGGCCACGACTGCTCCGTAATCGGCGGACGCGCTCACAGCGCAACGAACGGAAAGATGCTTCGGACTGCCTTTGGCGCCGAAGCATCTTTCCCCAACCCGCTTCCCATATCCATTTCCACTGAGCCGTTCCGGTTGACAGCCGCCGCTCCGAGTGCTAGAATCAGCCGTCGAAATGGAGTTCAGAGAGGCATCACAACAGGACAGGCAGCGGTTCAACGACTTCGTCGCCCGTTTCGAGACGGGCGATTTGCTTCAGTCGTTCGAATGGGGAGACCTCAAGGCGCGCAGTGGATGGTCTCCAGTGCGCGTGCTGGCTGAGCAGGACGGGCAGATCGTTGCTTCGGCATCGCTGCTCAAGCGCGCCATCCCGAGAACCGGCCGATGCATCATGTACGCCCCGCGCGGCCCCGTGCTCGACACGCGAAATGCGACGCTAGTCAGCGACTTCACTGCATACCTGCGCCACATCGCAATCAAGCACCGCGCCATCCTGCTCAAGATCGACCCTCCCGTGCCCGTGGAAGACATCGACAGCGAGGCGAACCTGCTCTCAGTCGGCTTCAAACCGGTCAACGCGGACGGTTTCGGCGGCACCCAGCCCAAGTGCGTGATGCAACTCGATCTGGACAAGCCCATCGACGAAGTCATGGCCTCATTCAAAGAGAAGTGGCGCTATAACATCCGCCTGGCCGAGCGCAAGGGCGTAACGGTGAATCTCGACTGCACCCGCGAGGACCTGCCCGCGTTCTACACTCTGCTCAAGGAGACTTGCGCGCGCGATGGCTTCCTCGTTCGGGGCCTGAAGTATTTCCAGGACATGTGGGATCTGCTCGTGCCGGCCGGCTATATGCGGCTCGCGCTGACATATTATGAGGGCAAGCCCATCGCCGGCGCGATCGCGTATCTTTTCGGCGACAAGGCGATGTACACCTACGGTGCGTCGTCCAACGAACACCGCAACGTCATGCCCAACCATCTCATGCAGTGGAAGCTGATCCAGTGGGCCGCGGAGGCCGGGTGCAAATGGTACGACTTCCGAGGTGTCAGCCCACGCAAACAGCCCGACGGCGACGACCATCTCTCCGGCCTCAACCGCTTCAAAGAGGGGTTCTCGCCGCGCTTCGTGGAGTATATCGGCGAGTACGATATGGTCCTGTCGCCCACTTACTATTGGCTATGGAACGTCGCGCGGCCGTGGGTGTCAAAGCTTCTCAAGGCTCGCGGGCGATCGCAGACGGTCTCCGACGCGTAGTGGCCGACCTCAGTCTCGGCCAGAGGGAATCATGCGATACGATGTCTGGGTGGAAGTCGATCTCGGCGCGCTGAAGCACAATCTTGCGCAAGTCCACGGGGCCGTGGGCGCAGGCGTGCGCGTGATGGCGGTAGTCAAGGGCAACGGCTACGGCCACGGCTATGTCGAGCCCTCGCGCGCGTTCGTCGAAGCCGGCGCGGATGCGCTCGCGGTCACGCGCCTCGACGAAGCCATTCCGCTCCGCCAGGCAGGCATCGATGCGCCCATCCTGCTCTTCGCCCCCATCCAGCCCGAAAACGCCGAGATCGCGATCGAGGCCGGCCTCGACGTCACGGTATGTTCGCTCACCCTCGCGCAATCGCTGTCTGAATCCGCCTCGAGAATGGGAAAGGCCGCTCGCGTCTGGGTGAAGGTGGACACTGGCATGGGACGCCTCGGCGTGCTGCCCAACGAAGCCCTCACGCTCCTCGAATCGATCTCCAAGCTGCCCGCCGTGCAGATCGTCGGCACATACACGCACTTCTCCCGCGCCTGCGAGCCGGACCTCTCGCATACCCGCGAACAGCTTCGCCGGTTCCAGGACGTCCTGGCGTCTGTCGAAGCTGCAGGTATCGACTACGGCCTGGCATCCTCGGCGAACAGCTCGGCGATACTGCGCCTGCCCGATTCTCATCTCGACATCGTCCGCCCCGGCACGCTGCTCTACGGCCAGTATTCTTCCGAGCACGTCCCGCACTCGCTCGATCTCAGGCCCACGTGGAAGCTCAAGGCGCGGATCTGCGAGGTCCGCGATTTGCCGAAAGGCAGCGCGATCGGTTACGGCGCGGAATACGTCACCACTCGTCCGACGCGCACGGCCATCGTACCGGTGGGCTTCGCGGAAGGCTACTTAATGGTTCCCGAGGGACCCGTCTATCGCCAAAGCGTGCTGAAATTCGCGGCGGGGAAGGCAAGAAGGCAGCCATCGATGGAGGTGAACGGCGTGAAGGCGCCAGTCCTGGGACGTGTCGCAATGCAGATGACGGTGCTGGATGTGACGGGCATACAGGGCGTCGAAGTGGGCAGCGAAGTCACCATCCCCGCGATGAGAATCCCGACCAGCCCGCTCATTCCGCGAGTGTACGTCGCCTGAGTGTCATGCTGAACTGGTCTCAGCGTCTTGGCTGGTCTTCAGCGCCTGGATCCCGCCTGCGCTTTTTGGGCGGCTTCTCCGTCGGCTCGACAACATTCCCGTCCGGCCCAACTTTGTCTAGGATCTTCGGGAATACCTGCCCGAGCGCGACCTGCAGTGCGGCAGCCACAGGCACAGCTATGATCATCCCCACCACGCCCAACATCTGCGCGCCCAGCGCCAGCGAGAACAGCATGAGCAATGGATGCACGCCGACGGTCCTGCCTACGACCTTCGGCGTAACCAAATAATCGAACAGCAGGTTCTGGACCACCAGATACGCCACCAGTCCCAGCACATAGGCCGCCCCGTGGCCGGACTGCACGAGCGCCGCCAGCGCCGTCACGATACACAGCACCGCAAGCCCAACGTAGGGCACAATATAGAACAGCCCCGCGACCGAGCCTATGATCAGCCCGTAGTTCAGCCCGGCAAGCGTAAGAACGAGCATTGCCATCAGGCTGAACAAAATCGAGACCGCCATCATCCCTCTGACGTAGTTGCCGAACACTCCGCCGACCGCCGCCGACAGGCTCACAAATCGGTCACGATGCTTCTCGGGAGCCAGGTGCACGATCTTGGCCTTGATGTAGTCGAAGTCCTTCAGGAGCCACAGCGTAAAGAGGGGCACGATCACAAGCCACAGCAATTTCGAGAGTATTCCCTGAAGCAGCCCGGCCAACATGGACACGGCCCGCCCCGCTATGCCCCTGAACTGCTCGGAGAACTGCGTGCCCCACGCTTGCACGGTGGTCGGCAGATGCAGCCGCTCCAGAACCGCCACATTATGCTTGAGGATGAGTTCGACCTGGTCCTGCGCCTCTCTGGCGTACAGATCATAGTTTTGGACAAGCTGGTTGGCCTGATCCGCAATCATAGGCACCAGGAACATGACTGCGGCCGCAAACACGATCAGAAACGAGAAGCCCACGATGGCCACCGCAAGTCCGCGCGATGCGCCGAACTTCTGCATCTTGTAGATGAGCGGATCCAGCAGAAACGCCAGCACTATCGCAATGACGAACGGAGGCAGGGTTACGAGAATGGGTTCGATGATCGGATCGTAGATCAATGCCGCGCCGTACAGACCGGCAGCTATCGCGACAACAAACGCCGCGACGATCACCACGCGTGGCCACGGTTGGTTAGTCATCCGTCAAGATTGCCCCTTACGTGCTCAGAAGCTCCTTCAGTCGCTTGACCGCCTTCTGCTGGAGCCGTGACACGTGCATCTGCGAAATGTTGAGCCGTTTCGCGACTTCGGTTTGGGACATGTCCCTGAAGAAACGGTAGTAGATGATTGCTTTCTCGCGCGGCTCGAGACACTCGATAGCCTGCTTCAGGTCGCCGTATGTCTCGATGCTCTGCAACGAGCCGTCCACGTCCCCAACGAACTCCGCCAGCGTCAGCGGCGCCGACTCGCCCTCATACGCCAGTTTGCTGTCCAGCGACACCGTGTCGTACGCGTTTCCGAGTTCGATCGCCTCCAGGGTCTCTTCCTCCGACGCGCCGATATCCTTGGCGATCTCCTGGATCGTAGGTGGATGCCCAAGCCGTTGACTGAGGTCGTCTGAGGCCTTGTTTGCGGCGAGGTTGAGCTCCTGCAGACGCCTTGGCACCTTCAGACTCCACGCCTTGTCGCGAAAATGCCGGCGAATTTCGCCGACTATCGTGGGCGTCGCGTAGGTCGAGAACTTCGTTCCCCTTGAGGGGTCGAATCTGTCTATGGCGTTGATGAGACCTATGACCCCAACCTGCACCAGGTCCTCCAGCGGCTCGCCTCGATTCGCGAACTTCCCGGCAAGAAACCGCACCAAATTCTGGTGCATCATGACCAGATGGTCACGTATCCTGCGGTCACGGGTCTCTATGTATTGCCTGAACAGCTCCTCCGTCTCGTCTTCCGCCCATTCAGCCACGCCGTTCCTCTTCCGCACCTGCCCGCTATCGCTGTCGCGCATACTTAACCATCCGGACGTGCGTGCCTCCGTCGCGAGGCACCACGCTCACCTCGTCAACAAGCAGAGTTATGAGCAAAGCGCCGAGATTCTCGGACTCCTGCTCCGGCTCACCGGAGCGACTGTCCTCCGACCTTGCCCCAGCCTCGTCAAAGATGTCCACGATCAGCTTCTCGTCGCCTATCTCGCTGCGCAGCACTATATCCGATTCGGACTTGCCATTGCGCTCGGCCCATTCGACGGACGTAGTACACGCCTCGCCTACGGCCAGCCTGACATCCTCGACCTCATCATAAGAAAACCGCATCCGGCTCGCGACACCCAGAATGGCCAGGCGGGCGACGCCGACATACTCCGGCCTGCAGGGAAACTTCAGTTCCACGCAGGCGCCGCTATCGCTTTGCGCCACGTCTAACCAGTCTCCTTTCCCATCATCTCCATCGCCTCGGGCTGGGTGTTGAATATGTCGAATATCTTGTCCAAGCCCGTAATCTCAAACACCCGTCTTATGCGCGGACTCGGGCACACCAACACCATGTTGCCATCCCTCTCGCGCAATCGCTTGAGTCCGCCTATCAAAACGCCGAGCGCGGTGCTGTCGAGATACTCGACCTTGGTCAAGTCCACTACCAGCTCCGTCGCTCCGCCCTCCAGCAACCCTATCATCTGCTGCTTGAGCTGCGGCGCGGTGTAGACGTCCACCTCTCCCTCCAGTTCAATGATGGGAGGCATGCTCTCTACTGCCCGTGTTTCCATTTTGAAATTCACGTTATCCTCACCTCATTCTCTCCGGACGCACGCTGCTACTCCCGGTAGATGCCGAGTAATCCGGTTTGCCCCAGTGTCGAAGCTCGCGCGCCCTGCTTCGCCGCTCGCTAACAGTCATCCCATCCTTCGTCCGTAGGAGGCGTCTCCAGACGGCGATTCAGCTTCCCTACCGATATTCTCACCCGTCGAGCTGTTCGGTTTCCTCGCCCACGCCTTCTCTTCTGCGCCCGACGGTCTGCTTGCCCGTATCGATGGCCTGCTGGACTTTGGACCTCGTGGACTCCAGAATCTCCTTGCTCTTGCGCACAAGTTCGTCGCTGGACGTGGAGAGGTCGTGCATCATCTTGTCGGCCTTGGTCTTGAACTCCTCAGCCGCGCACTTGATATCATCGCGGGTCTCACTCCCTGACTTCGGCGCAAGCAGCAGAGCGGCCACCGCCCCGACGAGGGCTCCTACGCCCATCCCGGCCAGGAAGTTCAAAGCTACATTTCTGTCCTCGCCATTTTCGCTCATTTTCCCCGATCCTCCTTGGAAATACGGAGCATTTTCGGTCTCTTCGTGGCGAACTCGACAGCCCTCGGGCGACAGCGCTCTGGCAACATGCCAGAATCACGAAATCCGCCGCGGAGCGGCCGCGAGAGAGTTCTTACCACGATTCCCTATAGTTCAGCAATCAGAGGCTGGTGTTTTCAGATGCCAGGCTGGTAAGCGTTAGTTCGACGCCACCACCGCAGCATCCTCCAGAACATTACCCGTTCCCGCGAAAAGCAAGCCACATGGACGATCCATCGCGGCCCGCTTTTCGTCCCGACGCCTACACCACTACTCAGCCTCATCCGGCTCTGCCCCACGCCTCAGCCTTTCGAGCCTGCGCTTGAACTTAGCCTCGTGGCCGTGCTCAGTCGGCTCGTAGTATACGCCGCTCTTGGCGTCTTTCGGAACATACTCCTGCTCGACGTAGTGCCCTGGGAAGCTGTGAGGATAAAGGTAGCCCTCGCCGTGCCCAAGCTCTTTGGCGCCGGCGTACCCGGTGCCCCGCAGGTGCTTGGGGACCGGCGGTGCCTTTCTCTCCTTCACATCCTCGTTTGCCCGATTGATGGCGACATAGCTCGCGTTGCTCTTGGGAGCACAGGCCAGATAGATTGCGGCTTGCGCCAAGGGAATTTGCGCCTCCGGGAGCCCGACAAACTGAACCGCGTCCGCGGCGGCCGTTGCGACCACTAACGCCATTGGATCGGCGTTGCCCACGTCTTCCGCCGCCTGTATCACGATCCTGCGAGCGATGAACTTCGGGTCCTCGCCCGCCGCCAGCATCCTTGCCAACCAGTAGACCGCCGCATCGGGGTCCGATCCCCTCATCGACTTGATAAAGGCCGAGATTGTATCGTAGTGGTTATCCCCATTCTTATCGTACTTTAACACTCGTTTCTGAATTGCTTGCTCAGCTATTTTCAGATCGATGGTTCTGACGCCGTCCTTGCCGGCCGGTGCGACCTTCGCAGCCAGCTCCAACGCGTTGAGGGCGTTGCGCGCATCGCCACCCGCGACATCAACTATATGATCCAGCGCGTCCTCATCGATCCTGATGCTCTGGCCGCCCAACCCGCGCTCATCATCAGCCAGCGCGCGCTCGAGAAGGGCCTTCACATGGTCGTTGGTCAGCGGCTCGAATCGAAACAGCCGCGAGCGCGACAGCAGCGGTGAGTTGACCTCAAAGTAGGGGTTCTCTGTGGTGGCGCCGATCAAAACGACGGTCCCGTCCTCGACGTGCGGCAGCAGCGCATCCTGCTGGGCCTTGTTGAAGCGGTGGATCTCGTCTACGAAGAGAATCGTCCTGCGCCCCGTGGCCGAGCGCAGTTCCTTGGACCTCTGGATCACCTTCCGCATCTCGGGAATGCCGGAGGTAACCGCGCTGAAGTTCTCGAAGTTGCAGGCCGTATGCTCGGCGATCACGGCCGCGAGTGTGCTCTTCCCGCACCCGGCCGGCCCCCAGAAGATCATCGAGGTGAGGTCGTCGTTTTCGATGGCGGTCCGCAGCGCCGTTCCCGGCCCTACTATCTGCTCCTGACCAACGACCTCATCCAGCTTCCGCGGCCGCATCCGCGCAGCCAGCGGCTGACGCGACTGCCTGTCCGAATCCATCTCCTCGAATAGTTGCGGCACGTGGACCCTCTCCCGGCGACGAAGTAGCTAGATTGTATGAAAGCCCCGCCCGACTGTCAAGCTGAACTCCACAATGGCCCAGGCTGTCGAGTGAGTTCTCTGGGAATACGCGCCGGATTCGTAACTCGCAACTAGCAGCCTGCGGATAAAGTCGCTTTCGGTTGTAGGAGCCGTCTCCAGACGGCGATTTCCGAGCGCGAGGCAGACGGATTCGGGGTCTGGAGACCCCTCCTACACCACTTTGTCCGGCGGCTGCTAGTCCTCAACGATCTTGATATGCAGCTCCTTGAGCTGCGCATCGTCCACCGGCGACGGCGCCTCGGTCATCGGATCGATGCCGCTGGCGGTCTTGGGGAACGCCATCACCTGGCGGATGTTGTCATCGTCCGTGAGCAGCATGATGAGCCGATCGATGCCGGGGGCTATGCCACCGTGCGGGGGCGCGCCGTATTCGAACGCGCTGAGCATGTGCCCGAACCGCGCCTCGATCTCGTCGTCGGGTATGTTGAGCAACTGGAATATCTTGTTCTGGATGTCGCGCCGATGGATTCGGATACTCCCGCTTGCAAGCTCGTGGCCGTTGCACACGAAGTCATACGCCTGCGACAGCACCTTCCCCGGGTCGCTATCGAGAAGATCGATATCCTCCTCACGCGGCATGGTGAACGGATGGTGCTCAGCGTCCCATCTCTGGGCATCCTCATCCCACTTGAACAGCGGGAAGTCCGTCACCCAGCCAAACGCCAGCACGCTGTCGTCCCGCAGACCAAGCCGAGACCCCATCTCATTGCGCAGGTTTGCTAAGGATTGCGCCACCAACTTGGGCACATCCGCAACAATCATCAGCAGGTCGCCGGTCTTCGCGCCCGCACGCTCCGCTATTGCAGCGACCTCTTCATCCTTAAGGAACTTGGCAATCGGCGACTTCACGCCTTCTTCAGTCAGGGCGATCGTAACGAGCCCCTTCGCGCCGTATTTCTTAGCAAGCTCAGTGATCTCGTCGATCTGTCCGCGGCTGTATCCCGCGCAGCCCTGCGCGCATATCCCCTTGACCTGCTTGGCGGTCTGGAACACCTTGAACTCCGTAGCATTCGCGATGTCGGTGATATCGTACAGTTCCATCCCGAACCGCAGGTCCGGCTTGTCTATCCCGTAACGCCGCAGAGCCTCTTCGTGAGTCATACGCGGGAAAGGCTTGGCGAGCAGCTTTTTGGACGAAAGTTGCTCAACTATTGACACAAACAGCGGGTCGATCAGGTCGAAGATGTCGTCCTGCTTGGCAAACGACATCTCCAGGTCGAGCTGCGTGAACTCCGGCTGGCGGTCGGCGCGCGGGTCCTCATCCCTAAAGCACTTCGCAATCTGATAATACCTATCGAACCCCGACACCATCAACAACTGCTTGAGCTGCTGCGGGCTCTGCGGCAGCGCGTAAAAGCTGCCGGGATAGAGCCTTGCAGGCACGAGGTAGTCACGCGCGCCCTCGGGAGTGCTCTTGATGAGAATCGGCGTCTCCACTTCGATGAACCCCTGCGCGTCCATGTAGTCGCGGATCGTCTTGATGACCTTCGCGCGCAGGAACAGCCGACGCTGCATCTCCGGCCGCCTCAGGTCGAGGTACCGATACTTCAGCCGCACCATCTCGTCGGTTGTAATGCCATCCTCGATCGGGAATGGAGGCGTCTCGGCGGTGTTGAGAATCTCGATCCGGTCGATCTGAACCTCCACCTCACCGGTCGCAAGGTTCGGGTTCTCGGTGCCTTCGGGCCTGCGCGACACCGCGCCCTCGACCTCGAGCACGAACTCGCTCCGCACGGTCTCCGCCACCTCGAACACGCCCGGCGCGGCGTTGGGGTCGCACACGCACTGCACCACGCCGCCCCGGTCCCGCAGATCGATAAATATCAACCCGCCGTGATCTCGCACGCGCTGAACCCAACCCTGCAGCACCAGACGCTGCCCGATATCCGACGCGGCGACCTCGCCGCAGTACTTCGACCTATGCTCCATTATTACCTCACACCAACGTAACCGGCCAGATCAGACAGCGGCACGCTCTGCTGCTCGGACGTGCTCATATCACGCACCGTAGCAACGCCGTTCGCTATCTCGTCCTCGCCGAGTATGACAACGTATTTCGCGCCGAGCTTGTCGGCGATCTTCATCTGCGCTTTCAGGCTGCGGCCGGTATAGTCCAGTTCCGCGCACACACCGTGCTCACGCAGATCGAATGCAACCTTCGCCGCCGCATTGTGGCCTGCCTCACCCAACCCCGCAACAAACACTCTACCGGCGCCGTCACCGGGAAGTTCGACACCCAGCGCTTCCAAGGCGAGCACAAGCCTGTCCAGCCCCAGCCCGAACCCTATCGCCGGGGTCGGCTGACCACCGATCTCCTGCACCAGGTTATCGTAACGCCCGCCGCCGCCGATCGCGTTCTGCGCGCCCAGCTCGCTGGATACGAACTCGAACGCGGTCTTCGTGTAGTAGTCGAACCCGCGCACCAGCCTCCGGTCCAGCGCAAACGGTATCGCCATATCCGTCAGGTAGGCCTGCACGCGGCTGAAGTGCTCTGCACAATCGTCACAGAGGTAGTCCACCATCACCGGCGCGCCGGCCAGCGCGGTCTTGCACTTCTCTTCCTTGCAATCAAGCATCCGCAAGGGATTGCGCTCGTATCTATCCACGCACGAAGCGCACAGCTCGCCCAGCTTGTCACCGACGAACTCCATCAGCGCCTTCCGATGGGCCGGGCGACAGTCAGGACACCCAATCGAGTTCAACTTCAGCTCGAAATCCTTGACTCCAACCTCGCTGAAGAACCGCGCCGCGAACGCTATCACTTCCGCGTCCAGTGCCGGATCGATCGATCCGAACGCCTCCACGCCGAGCTGAGTATGCTCCCGATACCTTCCTGCCTGAGGACGTTCGTAGCGGAATATCCGCGCGATGTAGTAGACCTTATTGACCGGCAGGCTCGCGCCGAGGTTGTGCTGAACGTAAGCCCGCACCGTGGGCGCGGTTCCCTCAGGACGCAGGGTCAGGCTTTTGCCGCCCTTGGTCTCGAACGTATACATTTCCTTCGAAACCACGTCCGTCGTCTCGCCGAGGTTGCGGGTGAATAGCTCAGTATGCTCGAAAGTGGGGGTTCGGATCTCGCCGAAGCCGTACAAGCGGCAGATGTCTCGGAATCGCGATTCGAGATACTGCCATCTCGGCGTCTCCGACGGAAGCACATCCCTGGTTCCGCGAGGCGCGGCGTATTCGGTCATGATCACTCTCCGGCGAAAGGTGCAAACTGACTCATTTTAGGCTAAGCAAGAATCCCTTGTCAAACGACTGGACAACCAGGCATTCGCATGGCATAAAGTAGTAAGGGATCAAAATCGACCTCGAGCGCGTCAGATATAAGAGGCGATGAGATCGACAGCCGTGCCGCGTCGATCCGGACGGCTGCAACAATGGGAGTGGGTATGGTACTGGCCGGCGGTCATCCGCGCTATCATATTGGCGTAACAGCATTGCTCCTGATAGTATTGTGCGCTCTGTCAGCGTATGCCGACGTTGACAACAGGCCCATTGTCGTGTTCCGCAGCGACGACTGCTCTACGGACTGGAACGTCCCGTTCAACGGACTCGGAGGGATGTCGGGGCTTCAGTACGGCACTCTCAAGCACATCCCCATCACGTGGGCGGTCATCAGCAGCCGGCCAGGCCAGGGATCGTCGTTCACGTGGGCTCAGCTTAGAGCCTATCTCGACGCTAACGGCGGCGAACCTGCCAGCCACTCGATTCTGCACGACCCCATGCCCACCGAACAAGGCTACGTCGACGAGGTCGTCAACAGCAAGCCCGCCATCGAGGCCAACCTCCCCGGCTACACCTGCAACACCTTCCTGCAGCCCGGAAGTTGGACGGGGGAGGGCAACATGTGCTCGTACGAGCAGTTGGACCGCCCTACCGGGCAGGCAATCCGAGCCACCTACGCCCAAAGCATGGCCTACCTCGGCGTGGGAATGACGATCGGCGGAATCTACTACCGCTACGGCACGTCAAACAACTTCAGCATAGACTACCAGAGCTATCCCACCATTTCCGGCGTGAACTATCTGCTCGACGCCGTTGCGGCCACTCCGGGCCTCATCTACGTGATAAGCGGGCATGCCGTACAAGAGACCGGCAAGACCGAGACCTATCATATCAACGCCGAGATACTCAAAGCCACTATGGACAAGCTTGCCGATCTGCGCGACCAGGGCAAGATCAGGCTGATGAGCCTGCACGAGGCTTTCCATACCACGTTCTCAACCAATCTGAACTGCGTATCCGATCCCAACTTCGACCTGGAGAACCCCTCCGTCATGCAGTTCCCGTGGACCGTCGGCGGGTCGGCGCAGATGGCAAGCACGGGTGGCGTGGAAGACTCCAGGTTCTGCTCGCTGCAGGACAGCACATCCACCCTGCGCCACGTCCAGCTCACGCTTGCGCCTGGCCGCTATCAGTTGGACTGGTATCAGAAAGTCGTCAACAACAAGCAGAACAGCGGCTTGGTTCTCGCGTTGACGGAATATGGTGCGAACTACACGCCTGCGAATATGGGCGCCAACTGGGCTTTCTTCGTCAACAACTCACCGAACACGTGGGAGAAGAAAACCGCCCTCATCTACGTCCCCGACAAAACGGCCATGAACTCGATGCAGTTCCAGCCGGCCGCAAACGGCGGATACGGCATTGACAGCGTCTCGCTGGTGCGGGCGCCTGTCGACGCAGCCGTCTCGCCGTCCGCTTGCGCGATAGCCCCCTCGCCCGGCCAATGCACGCTGTCCTGGCACACTCCCGCCGATGCCTCCGTGCTCAATGTAGTCAGCCGCTACAGCTCGACGACACATCCGTTGACGCCCACGACGGGCACATCGTTCTCGTCGGTCGCCGCCCAACCGGGAACCGACCAACAGGTAACGGTACCGATCAACTGGACCACCCAGAGCGCCAGCTACCTCTATTTCAGCGTGTTCGGGTCGAAATCCGGCGGCGCATATACCCCGCCGGACATCATGTGGATCAAGATCGACAAGACCGCGCCCAGTACGCCGGTCGTCACCGCGTCTCGATCGACGAACGGCACCATCAACGCCCGATGGAGCAGCTACGAGCCCGACTCCCAGATCGTGCAGTACAAATACGCCGTCGGCAGTTCCTACGGGGCCAGCGACATCAGACCCTGGGCCACGACCTCCGACGCCAGCGCGATCATCACCGGAGTCAGCAAGACTCTGGCCGTCTACGTCTCCGTAATGGCGGAGAACCAGTTCGGATTCTGGTCGTCGTCGGGCTCCACGCTGGTTAGCGCCCCCAGCGGCATCGCGGGGCTGGTCGCGCTTCCCAACGGGTCCACCGTCTGCGTAACCGGCACGGTCACCGCGGTCTTCGACGGATGTTACTACATAGTGGAATCCGGCGGAGTGAGAGGAATCAGGGTCGTGGGGCCCACGGCCGGCGTCCACGAGGGAGACTCAGTCGTAGTCCAGGGAAGGCTCAACTCCCAGAACGGCGAACGCCACATCGAGCAGGACGGCGAATGAACCTCCCCAACCCCGCTTGAAACCACCGCCCGCCCTGCGCTATAGTAGGGCAATGACCCGCCGTCTACGCATTGCCCTGATCACGATCGCCATGTCCGCCGCTTCATTCGCTCTCAAAGCGCCCACGGCCACGCAGACAACGCGCCTGACGCCGGACAGCGCATCCTACTTCAACGTCGCCCGCAACCTCGCCTCGGGCCGCGGCTACGTATCCACCCTCAAGCAGCGCTACCCCGACGGCTCCGGCGTCCGCCACTGCGCACTGACGGACTGGCCGCCCGCCTATCCGGCGTTCTCGGCGCTGCTGGTGAGACATGGGGCAGACATGATAGCCTTGCAGACCGCAAACGCGATGCTGGTATCGATATCAGCCGCCCTGGTCTTTCTCCTCGGCGTCCGACTGTTCGGGCTGCGAGAGGGCCTGATGGCAGGCTGCGCGGCCGCGCTCGCGCCCAACCTGTTCCGAGCAGGAATAGTCGCCCTGTCCGATGCGCTGGCGCTCACGCTCGCCCTGGCGGCCATCCTCATCGCTCTCAGCAGCCGCGGCGCATGGGCGTGGCTCGCCGCAGGCGTGATCGCCGGAGCGGCAGCTCTGACGCGCTACCCCTGCGCGGTCGTCGCGTTGGGACTGATCGGCTGGGCTCTGATCGATCGCAAGGACCGCATACTCAGCCTGGCCTGCGCCGCGGGGTTCGCCGTCACGGTCACGCCATTCGCTCTGTGCTCGCTGTCCAACGGATCGCCCGTCCAGGCGCTCCACTACTGCGTCGGGTCCTTCCACGAAGCGATGTGGCACTCCCAGACGACCATCGACCCACTCTACGCGTTGCACCACCCAGCCCAGGTCGCCGCTCTGACCGCGCGCAATGTCCTCGTCTACGCATCCGACCTGCTCATCGGCCCCCGCGGGCTCTTCATTCTTGGCTTGGGATTGCTGGCCTGGCTGCTGACCGCGCGAAAGCACCCGATGGCGCGCGAGCACAAGCTGGTCCTCGCCATTGCCGCACTCTCATTCACGGTCCACGCGCTCACCTGGTCGGTGCCGGCAGTCAAGGGCTCACGTTTCATGCTGCTGACATACTGCGCGCTTCTGCCGTTCTGCACCTCCGGCCTGCTGCGATACTCCATGGGCCGACTCGGACCAGTCGCCGCCGCAGTGCTGGTAATCACGGGGCTTGTCTACGTCTGGGGCTGCGCCACCGCGGCGTCTTTCAGAGGAACCGACTTCCCGCTGCCTCCCGAAACCGCCCGCTCGATAGCTGACTCCCTGCCGTCGGGCACGAACCTCGCCTCCGACAACCCCTGGGTGGTCAACTACTCGACCGGCCTCCCGACCGTCATCCTCCCGCGCGACCTCGATGACGAGTCTCTGGCGCGCTACATACGCGACATGAAGATCGGGAAGATCGTCCTGCTGGGGAATCGACGCTGCGCTCAATCCGCAATCTCGAACCGCTACGGCCAGAATGCATACGAGGGCAAGTGGAAGATTATGCCCCATATCGTCCAGAAGCTGCCCACCACGCACTCGCCCAGGATCACGCCCAGGAAGAACGGCAGCGCGCGTCTATAGAGCTTCAGCCCGCCGTAACGAAGCATCACAAGCTTTGTCACCCAAGCCACGAACATCGCCAGCCACAGGTAGTTCATGGACCAACTGCTCGACACCGCGTACCCGACCGGATGGAACGGGAACCACCCTATCTTCATACGCAGCGAGTTCAGCACGATCGTAGTCACGAATCCCACCACGATGGCGATGCCCATGTTCACGTCCGGAGGCGCGGGCGACTTCACCCACGTCTCCATCCGGTTCCAGGGCTCCATGCCGAATATGAGCGGAACGTTGGGCGGCCCGAGCGTCGAGGAAGCCGCACCGTACTTGTAGAGCAGCGCGAGGATCATGTAGAAAGCGACGAAAGTCCCAAAGACTGTGGCAACCGCAATCGCCCCGAACAGCCCCCGATAGCTCGTGCGCGTCCTCTCCGCCATCTTGAAGCCTTCGAGCTGGAAGGGCATCGGATGCGAACGATACGCGCGATTGAACCAGAAGAACATCGAGAACACGCTCTGCGAGGGCGTACCAATCTCCCTGGGGCCCAACAGTGACGTAATGATCCTATCCGGACCGCCGTTGTGAAGGTCGTGCGCGGGCGGCCCGAGCTCGGCCCTCATTCGCGTGATGGCTATGCTCATCGCAAAGAAGATCAGGAAGAACGGTGGGATCAGCCACGGAGACAGCCCTGCAGCTCGCGAGAACACGGCCATGAACGCCGCGCCCAGCAGCAGCAGCCACATCGCCGTCCGGTAGCGAATCGGCTCGTCCTTGTCGTCCATATCCTCTTTGAGCCCGATGAAGTGCTTGGCAAGGTCGATGAAGTGCTTGCGGCTGACCATTATCGCAAAGACGCAGATTCCCATATACGCGCCGAACGATTGCTCGTTGACAAACGGCATATTCGGCACGGAGTCGAACCCCAACATCGCCGTAATGACTCGCTCGGCCTTCCAGAACCAGTAGAAGAACCAGCAGCTAAACAGCAGGTCCACCGGCAGCAGCATGCCCAGCCCGATCCCGAACGGGTAGAATCTGAACGGCACGACCCCGATATTGTTCCAGGGTCGCCCTGCCGCCACAAACGACATCTCCACCGTCCTGATGGGCACCGCCGGTATCGAGGGGTAAATCATGTTCAGGCCGTTGATTATGTCTATGGCCGCCACGATCCCGAACCCGTACCACAACAACTTCTCTCTGAACAGCGGCGCTCCCTCGACCGTCATATCCAACGGCAGCTGAACCAGGGGGTAACTGAGCTTCTCGCGCTCGGTCCACTGCTTGCGCAGCAGCACGTTCATGCACAGGAACATGCCGCCCATCACGATGATGAATGCCGACCAACACAGCACCGGCACGATCCACGCGTGGAAGTTCTCGGGGCTGACGAACTTCTGCCCGCCGAGGTAGAAATGCCTTATCGCGACCGGATCTTTCACCGTCAACCAGTCCGGCAACTTGTCGGCAAACAACTGGCCCCATTTATTGTCCGGGCTCTTGAACCTGGCGGCATACGGCATCAGCGACACGAGGATCTGTATCGAATCGTGCCCGACCAGCGCGGCGCCGATGTTGAGCATCACGTAGATCGTGATCAGCTCGCCCTGACTGAACACCCACCTCGGCGCGAACCGTCGCAGCAAGCCGTTCAGCAAAATGAGCACAACGAGGTTGAAAATCGAGCTGTAGAAAAGCGATATCGTCGTGGGATGTCCCTGATACCGTATGATCTCCGTCATGAAGATCCAGTAGCTGTTGATAGGTATCAGGATCAGGGCTACGATTACAGCCCGTAGCGAAACGCCCGATCTTCTCTTCTTAGGGGCGGACATTTCCAAATGCGTTGGTCCCGGGGAGGCAATATCAGGCTCTACTATACACGATGAAGTGGAGCCCGGTCAAGCAACCTGGGTATGATGGGTCTATCCGGTTTCGCGGGAGCTAGATACCGCTAGCAGCCGCCGAACAAAGTGGTGTAGGAGGGGTCTCCAGACCCCGAATCCACTGACGTCACGCTCGCAGATCGCCGTCTGGAGACGCCTCCTACGCTCTGCGCCGAGTTCATCCGCAGGCTGCTAGCGGGGTGTAGAATTCGCGCGGAAGTGAACGCCGTCGGTACTACGGCTGCGGGGGGTGGAGCGCCAATGATCGTCCTCAGAGTCCTTATGGCAATCGCGGCTTCGACCGTGCTTACGGTAGCGCTCGTGCTGTTGGCGCGGGTTACCCGCAAACGCCACCGCATGCGGGGCACACCCGACATCGAGCCCACCTACATCACGACCGTCGGCACCCTATACGGCATTTTCATCGCATTCATGATCTTCACGGTCTGGAACCAGTACAACGACGCCCGGCAGGCGATCGAGAAGGAGGCCAACGCCGTTGTTGACGTGCGACGGCTCGCGCGAGGCCTCTCCGAACCCAACCGCGAACGCGTCCGGCAGGCATCCATGGACTACGCCAGGTCGGTCGTCAACGACGAGTGGCCTGCGATGGCTCACGGCAGACCCTCTCTGCGAACAGAGCGAATCTCGGTTCGGATGTGGACACTGCTCGTGACCAATGCCAACTACAGCCCAACCGACTCGCTGCTTCGCGATCACATCCTCTATGCTTGGAAAGATGTCATGGACCTTCGCCGCCTCCGGCTGCTCTCGGCATCGAGCGGCATCACGGGCTACGCCTACGCACTGCTCATCATCGGCGCCCTGATCACAGTCGGGCTGGCGTGCCTGTTCACGGTGGACGACCTCCCCACCCACGTGCTCAAGGCTGGCTCGCTTGCAGCGATCATCGCTCTGATGCTCGTGACAATCTGGGGACTGGACCATCCGTTCAGCAGCAACGTCCGCATCCAACCCATCGCCTTCACGCGAGCCATGCACGCTTTCGGCGAGCAGTAACGCTGCATAGGCACGAAAAGGCGGCGGCCCGAACTGGGCCGCCGCCATACTCGCTCTTCGTCCTACGATTGCTCCCTACGGAGCAGTCGTGGCCGAAACAACGATCGACACGGCCGATTCCAGCGTGCCGTTATACGCGCTGATCGTCCTGTAGTACGTCGTGTTCGGGCTCAGTCCGGTCTCGGTGATAGACGTGGCGTTCCGAGCCCCTGTCCCCTTCAGCGCACCGCCGGTGTCCCTCAGGTAGAACCCCTGCTCGAAAT
>Ga0123519_10006413_pt1 | contig 18494 bp, 19 predicted proteins | sample YelNatPaOPRAMG02_FD_87396 | JGI IMG/M metagenome (GOLD analysis project Ga0123519, IMG submission 87396) | Hot spring microbial communities from Yellowstone National Park - Yellowstone National Park OP-RAMG-02 (version 2) | ecosystem: Environmental > Aquatic > Thermal springs > Hot (42-90C) ... | reverse complement strand
GTCTGGTAGAGTGCCGGATTCGTCAATAAAAATTGTTAGCATATTATTTTTACTTTATTAAATCTCCGGCGGAATTGCCGGCTTTTGTTCACCCCGTAGTTAACCGAAGGTTATACTTCGGGGCCAGATTTGCGGCCAACCGCTAAAAATCCAGGCGAAAATAATAATAAAAAGCAAAAGAAATTCTGAAATTGTCGCAAATTTTTTATTCATTGATAGAAATTATTTCCGTCAATAATTATAAAAACTCGTTCTTTGCCCATAAAATAATTATACTCCAAAAATAAAAACCCCGCACGGTCCGAAGACGGCGCGGGGGGGGTTAACTATTTTCAATATAGCAAAGACAAATTAGCTGTCAAGAGCAAACTTGTGGATAACCACATTGGTGCTTTTCTGATTTTCGGCGGAATCGCCGGATTTTGTTCACCCCATTAAAGAGTTAAAAATAAACACTAGCAGGGGTTTACCTCGTAGTAACCGAGGTTATACTTTTGCCAAAGACTTCGGAAATCCAGAAAAAATCTTCATCCACCAAAATTTTGTTTTGCAAAGTTTAGGCGGGCAAGCACGAAAATAATTAGGAATATAATTGAAATTTTTTCCGCCCATTGGCGGATTAAATAAATTTTTGATAAAATAGCGATAAGAGTTTTTAATAAAATGACGAAAGAACAAAAATCTCAACTCATTGCTTTAGCGAAAAGCCTTATTGGCAGACCTTATAAATATGGAGCGCAACCCGAGGAGGCGCCGAACTTTTTTGATTGCTCTTCTTTTATCCAATATATCTTTAAACAAATTGGCATTAATCTCCCCCGCAGCACTATTTTACAAGCGGAGAAAGGAAAAAAAATAAAACTCAAAGACCTTCAGCCAGGCGATTTGCTTTTTTTTCACAGCCGACAAGGTCATTACAGCCCAAAATTTCCCCAAGGCATTGGCCATGTCGCTTTATATATCGGCGATGGCAAAACTATTCATGCCGCCTCTCGCCGTGTTAGAAAAAATCCTATTAAAGAAATAGGCAAAGTGAAAGAACAATCTTTAAAAATTCTAATGAAGAAACTGAAACCTTTGGTGATAATTAAAAGACTTTAATAATTTATTTAAATAAAAGACGATAGAGGACAATGGCAAAAGCAACGCTGACATTTAAAGATTCTTTTTTGCCAAGCATTGGAATTTCTAAAATCTTATCCATTTTTTTTAAAAGAGAAAAAGGCAATCCTTTAACTTCATTTCCTAAAACCAAAACAACTTTTTTAAAATGACAAAGACGATGAATCTGATAATAAGGAATGGCTTTTTTGCTCTGCTCAACAGCAAAAATTTTATAACCTTGATTTTTTAAATGAGAAAACAATTTCCCCACTGAATTTTGAGAAATTTTTTCCCAAGCCACATTTTTTTCCGCTCCCAAAGAAACTTTAATAAGACGCCGCCGCGGCTTTTTAAAAATATCAAAAGGAGCAGGTGTATAACCAGCTAAATAAATTTTTGAAACACCACCGGCATCAGCGGTTCTAAAAATAGAGCCCACATTATAAAGACTTCTTAAATTGTATAAAACAACCAAAATCTCCATTGTTAAAAATTTTATTTTCTGCTATTTTAAAAATAAGCAGCCGTAGCTCAATTGGTCAGAGCACCGCCCTGTCACGGCGGGGGTTGCCGGTTCAAGTCCGGTCGGCTGCGCCTTTTTTATCTTTCTTCTAATTTTTCATAATACTGACCAATGCCCAAAATATCTTCTTCATGAAAGTATTTACCGATTAATTGAAAACCAACAGGCAGCTCTTTGCCTTTTAAAGAATATTTTTTAACAGGAATGGAAATAGCCGGCAAGCCAGCCAAATTAACGGGAATGGTAAAGATATCAGAAAGATACATTTGCAAAGGGTTATCCATTTTTTCCTTAATTTTAAAAGCCGATGTCGGCGCTACGGGTGTTAAAATCACATCCACGCCGCCATCATTTTTGTCAAAAGCCCGATCAAAATCTTTTTTAATAAGCTGTCTCACTTTCTGCGCTTTTTTATAATAAGCTTCAGCATAACCAGCAGAAAGGACAAAAGTGCCTAAAATAATTCTTCGCTTCACTTCTTCGCCAAAACCTTCGCCGCGAGATTTTAAATAAATTTCTTGAAGTTTTAAATTACAAACATCTTTTTTTAAAGCGCTAAAGCGGATGCCGTCATAGCGCGCTAAATTAGCACTCACTTCCGCTGGCATAATAATGTAATAACAAGAAAGAGCAAAATGGGTGTGGGGTAAATTAATTTTTTTAAATTTTAAGCCCAGACTTTTTAATTTTTTTATCGCTTCTTCAAGGGCAGAAGAAACATTTTTATCCAAACCTTTTTCAAAATATTCTTCAGGCAGACCAATAATTAATTTTTTTATTTTTTCCCAAGAAGGATTTAATAAAGAAGGCGGATATTCAAATTTCACGCTGGTCGCGTCTAAAGGATCAAAGCCTTTTATTTGATTAAAAAGCAAGGCAGCGTCTTCAACAGTTTTCGTTATTGGTCCAATCTGGTCTAAAGAAGAAGCCATCGCAATTAGTCCAAAACGAGAAACAGCACCATAGGTTGGTTTTAAACCAACCACGCCGCAAAAATGAGCCGGCTGACGAATAGAACCACCGGTGTCAGAACCTAAAGCCGCCATCGCCATAAAAGAAGCCACCGCCGCGGCGCTTCCGCCAGAAGAACCGCCGGGAACGCGCGTTAAATCATAAGGATTGTGGACAATTTTGAAAGCGGAATTTTCATTGGAAGAACCCATTGCAAATTCATCCAAATTTGTTTTACCCAAAAAAATGACTTCCGCTTCTTTTAATTTTTTAATCACCGTCGCGTCATAACTCGCCACATAATTTTTTAAAATTTTTGAAGCGGCGGTTGTTTTTAAATCTTCAATTAAAATATTGTCTTTGACCGCCAAAGGAACGCCAGAAAGATTTTTTATTTTTTTTCCTTGATCAACTTTTTTTGCCTGAGATAAAGCTTCCTCTTCATTGAGGGTTAAAAAAGCATTAATTTTTTTATCATTTTCTTTGATATTTTTCAAAAAAGCCTCAACCACTTCTCTGGCTTTAAATTCTTTCTTTCTTAAGCCATTCAAAAAATCTTTAATTGTTAATTCAGTTAAAGACATTTATTCAAAAACGCCGGGGATTTTTAAAAAGTTGTTTTCTTTTTCCAAAAATTGTTGGGTCGCTTTTTTAACATCAAAATAGTTTTTGTCTTCTCCTTCATAAAAAATATTTTCCAAAAATGTGCCGCCGGTCATTGGTGAGACATTTTCTGTGTCTAATTTTTTCAATTCCTCAAAATAACTAATAATTTCTTGAAGGTCTTTAATTAATTTCTCTTCTTCTGAGGGAGAAATTTCAATTCTTGCCAATTGCGCTAAATGTTTTAATTCTTTTTTAGTAATTTCTGTCATTTTTTCATCTTAAGTCTTTTCGCCAATCATTTCAAGAAACTCTTTTTCGCCAATAATTTTAACTCCCAGTTTTTGAGCTTTTAAAAATTTTGAACCCGGTTCGCTGCCGCAAACAACATAACTCGTTTTTGAACTAACACTTGAAGAAACCTCGCCTCCTAATTGCCGAATTTTTTCTTTGGCTTCATTACGTGTCATTGAATTGAGAGTGCCGGTTAAAACAAAAATTTGCCCTTTCAATTTTTCTTGAAGTTCTAATTTTTGGTTTTTAACCATCACTCCCCCTTTTTCTAATTTTTCCAAAAATTGGCTATTTTTTTTATTTTTAAACCATTCAAAAATGCTCTGGCTTACCTTTGGACCAATATCAGGAATTTTTTGAAAATCTTCAAGCGAATAACGCCTAAAGAATTTAGCCACCTCTGATGGAGAAACAATTTTTTTGGAGATATGTTTTAAAAACTGACGCGCTAACAACCGAGCGGTTTCTTCACCCACATGCAAAATGCCTAAACTATAAATAAATCTTTCTAAACTGATAGTTTTTTTCGCCTGGATTTCTTTAATAAGATTTTGAGCGGATTTTTCGCCAAATCTTTCCAAAACCGCGATATCTCCTTCTTTTAAAGAAAAAATATCAGCGGCGTCAGAAATTAATCCTTCATCTAAAAAGCGGTCAATAATTTTATCGCCCAATCCTTGAATATCAAAACCCGATTTAGAAACAAAATGTTTTAAAAATTCTTTATGCCGCGCCCCGCAATGAGGATTGGAACAACGCACCACTGCTCCTTCTTTTATCAAAGGAGCGCCATCCACCGGGCATTTCTGAGGCATTTTAAATTCTTTCTCTCGCCCGGTTCTTAAATTTTTCAAAACCCGACTCACCTGAGGAATAACATCGCCCGCTCGGCTGACAATCACTGTATCACCAATTTTAATTCCTAATCTTTTCACTTGGTCAAAATTATGCAAAGTGGCATGAGTAATTTTAACGCCACCCACCTCTACTGGTTTTAAAACAGCGACAGGCGTTAAGGCGCCGGTCCGACCCACTTGAACTTTAATCTCTAAAACCTCGCTAGTCGCTTCTTTAGGAGAAAATTTATAAGCAATGGCGCCGCGAGGCGCTTTTCCAATAACGCCGAGTCGTTTAAAAACTTCATTATTATTAATAATAACCACAACGCCATCAATTTCATAACTTAATTCTTCTCTTTTCTTCTCCCATTGATTGCGAAAATCATTAATCTCTTCTAAAGAATTCAAGGGGCGGTTATGGGGATTAGTTTTAAAACCCAAGGCTTTAAGCACTAAATGTTTTTCCTCATGAGTTTTTAAAGGAAGTTCAGTAACAATTTCATATTGAAAAGAATCTAAATGCCGCTTTTGAGTAATTTTGGGATCAAGTTGTCTAATAGAGCCAGCCGCAATATTTCGAGGATTGGCATAAGGTTTTAGACCGGCTTTAATTTGTTCTTGATTAATTTTTTTAAATTCTTGTTTGGTAATAAAAACTTCGCCGCGGACCACTAAACGTTTGGGCCATTTTTTTTCAAAAAAATCAGCAATGGCATTGAGATTTAAGTCTCTTAAATTTTTAATCGCTTCTTCTTTTTTTAAAAGTCTTAAAGGAATCGCTTCAATGGTTTTTAAATTTTGGGTCACATCTTCGCCAACAAAACCATCGCCGCGCGTAGCGCCTTTGACAAAAATATCATTTTCATAAATAAGTTCAATAGCTAAGCCGTCAATTTTTAACTCCGCGTAAAATAAAGGTTGGGATTGGGGCGCTTCTTTTTCTAAAGGTTTTCCTAAATAATTTTCCGCTCTTTCAAGCCAGGCTTTCATATCTTCAAAAGAAAAGGCGTCGTTAAAAGAAAGCATTGGCTCTTCATGAACCACTTTTTTAAATTCTTTCAGAGGTTTGCCGCCAACTCTTTGAGTCGGAGAATCGGGCGTGATAAATTCTGGAAACTGATTTTCCAAATCAAAAAGTTCTTTTTTTAAAGAATCCAAAGCCTCGTCAGAAATAAGAGATTTATTCAAAACATGATAAGCGTAACGATATTTATTAATTTCTTCTTTTAATTTTTCTATTCTTTGTTTGGCTTCTTCTTTTCTCATTGATAGATAAATTAATACATAAAAACAGATTTGAGAAAACGAAGACTTCGGCATTGACTCAAATTATTTTTGCAAGCCAAGCCGCTCGCATAACCTTTAGAATATATAGTTATACTATTGGAGCTACTCGCTACCTCAATGGTAAAAGTGGCATTCTCTAAAATAGGTGTTGGACATTCAGCGCTGGATTTAAACAATAAACAACTCTGCCATTCAATGCCAGTATCAGCGGCAAAAATCGCCTCAGTTGAACTCACCGCATCATTGCTTTGTTTTAACTGATAAAGCATCAAAAGAGCCAAAATTGAGGTAGTGGTCAAAATCGCGCCGCTGGTCATTAAAATCGCCAAAAGCATTACTTGTCCCTTATTTTTTTTATTTTTTTTATTTTTAAACATTTGATTAAGGTGCCTCTGATGGCAAAATGCGAGCGCTAATGGTTGTTTCAAGAAAAATAGGAGAAGAAAATGAAGCGCCGCCAACTAAACTATGGGCTTTTATCGCAATAGTAATTCGATAAGGCGCATTAGGATTAGCTTGCCAAACTCGAAAAGTCAAATTATCTATAGAAATATCAGGAGAAGTTAAAGGAAAATGATTTATTAGTGTGTTGTTTTGGTCTAATAGTCCTCGTTCAATCATACCAGTGTTATTACTATTATTTATGCTCAAGTAATAAATAACCTTTTGGTTATCAAAATTAATAAATTGGATTTGAGAAGGAGGTAAATTTTTTTGAAAATTATAACCTGTTCTTATTTCTCTGGCCATTTGCTCTAAAGTCAAACCAATATTGCTTGTTAAATTAACCAAGCTGTTTAAGCCCCGTTGATTTATAATCGCTCTTAAAAAAGCGGCGCTGGCTAAAGAAAAAAAGATAATAAAAAGAGAAATAGCCACCAAAAGTTCGGCAACTGTATAACCATTTTTTTGGAAAAAATTAAATTTAAAAATTTTCATATTTAATTTCGCCAATTAAAGAAATGATCCTCAACACTAATGGAGTTTGACCTATTTTTAGCTGTCCACGTAACCGTGGATTTAACTTTTACTTCATTAATGTTAAGATTAAAAATTTCAATTTTTCTTTTAAAAATAGTGTTATTGCCTGAAGAATAATTATAAAAGCCATTAGTATCAAGCTTAAGATAAGAATTATCATCAGAACCCAAAGAATTAGAATCATAAACCACTGAAGATGTTCCATTGGTAATACCAGCATTCCAAGTAATGGTTGGATCAGTAGCTCTTGCCGCTACATTTGTATCAATAATATTTTTCACGACTTCAATGCCTTCTTCGGCTAAATTGGCGGCGATTAAGCGGTTTAAAACATCGTAATTGCTGGCTAATGAATGAGTTAAAAGCGTAACCATAGCTAAAAAACCAACAGTTAAAATTGAAAGCGCTACCAAACACTCAACCATTAATTGCCCTTTTTGATTTTTGATAATTTTTTTAACCATTTATTTGGTCGATATTTGACCTCCTTGATTAACTTCAACATAAACTGTCGCTGTCCCGCTTTTATTTTGAATAGGAATAGAAGCTAAGGTTGAAGAAGGATAAAAATAAGTTTTTGGATCTGGTGGAACAAAAACAATATCTTTAACATTTAAAGAGCCAAATTCTAAATTTGATGGCAACAAATGGTCATTTTCAAATTTTTCATCATTGGTGTCGTAATAGTAATTAGAGTTTAAACAATTATTGCTTAAGTCTTTAAAAAGAAAATAACTATTGTTATTAGCTAAATGCACGCCATAAGCGCAGGTTCTTTCTCCGCCTTTATAAAAAATTTGAAGGGATAAAGATTTGGCTCGATTTAAAACACCAACAAGTTCAGCTTGGGCGCGAAAAAGATTGAGTTGTTCTTCGCTCGTCCGACCATAAAGAATAGTAATAGAAGTTAAAAGCGTGATAATGCCTATAACCACAAGTATTTCAATAAGAGTATAGCCTTTCATCTTTTTTATTATAATTTATTCTCCTTTTCAAAGCCAGAGATTTTTAAAAAATTTCTATAGAAATTCAAGGCTTAAAAAATGAAAATAAATCTCAATTATTTGATAGCCGAAAAAAAATGTTAAAACCATTCCTAAAACCAAAAATGGTCCAAAAGGCAATTTATCTTTTAAAGATTTCTTTTTAAAAAGAATTAAAATTAAACTCCAAATCCCGCCAAAAATAAAAGCCAAAGCCATTACCAAGCCAAAATCTGGCCAGCCAAAAAGCCAGCCACTTGCCAAAGCGAGTTTTACGTCTCCAAAACCCATTGCCCGGCCGCGCGTTAAAAAATAAATCAAGCCAAAAAATAAACCGCCAATAAGAGCGCCGCTTAAATGAATAAGAAAAATATTTGAACTGAAACTAAAAAGCAAAGCGTAATGCCGCAGAAAAGAAAAAAAATAAGGGGAAAAATTTTGATGGAAAAATTGAATTAAAACAATAATTAAACCAAGAATAAAAAGTCCCCAATTTAATTCCGAAGGAATTAAATAATAACGTTTGTCAATAAAAGCGGTTAAAATCCAAATTAAAAAAATCAAAAGCCAAACAAAAATAAGACCATAAAACCAATGCTTCCCACTCAAAAAAAATTGCCAAAAAGAAATTTTATAAAGGGAGCTTAAATAAATAGGAACAACTAAAAAAACTAAACCGCTTAAAAATTCTACCAACGGATATTGCCAGCTGATTTTTTTGCCGCAGTGTCGGCATTTTCCTTTTTGCCAAAAAAAACTAAAAAGCGGAATGAGCTCCGGCCAAGAAAGAAGTTGCCCGCAATGAGGACAATGAGAACGGCCGCCTAATTTTTTTAAATCAAAAAGAGAAGCGCCGGGCTGATAACGAAAAATAGAAACATTTAAAAAACTGCCGGCGCTTAATCCCAAAAGAAAAAGAAAAAAATAAATCCAATAACTCACTTTGAATTAATGTCAAAAATTATTGAGGATTAGTAACACAATACATGTTTGGATGCGTACCACTACTACAGTTTTTATTCAAATAAGAACAAGTAGAAGAACTGATTCCTGGTATATTTTTTTGTTCTAAGCAAGCAGCCAAATTATAGCCCTGATTATCAGTACTTCGAGCATACAAATAATCCGAACTATCAAGGGGGTCAACAAGAGGTGGTGTTGAAGAAGAAAAAATATCACTAAGTTTTTCTGGATAGTTCCGATTTTCGCTATAATAAATTTCCAAAGCATTTTGAATTTGACGAATATCAGAAATCCGGCGGCTATCTCTGGCTTTAGCTCTGGCTGAACCAAGACCTACAATCACCATTGAAGACAAAATCCCAATAATCGCCACCACAATAAGCATTTCTACCAAAGTAAAACCTTTATTTTTCATTTTTAATTTATTTTTAAAATTTTATTCAACGACCTTTTTAAAATTATAACATTTTTAGATAGCGTTAACCAGATTGTATAAAGGAATTAAAATTGAGGCAAAAAGAACACCAATGGTTAAACCAATCACCACCATTAAAATCGGCTGAATTAATTCTACCAAATTATTAACCACCGAATCAACCTCGCGACTATAAAAACTGCTAATCCGGGCTAAAAGATTCGCCAAACGACCAGTGGATTCGCCAATATAAACAAGTTGAGAAACCAAAGGAGGAAAATAAGGCATTTCCGCTAAAAGCTGGGAAAGGGTTTGTCCTTTTCTTAAACCCTCAGCCGCTTCTTTTAAAAGTTCGCTGTACAAAGGACTGCCAATTGTTCGAGAAGAAATTTCTACGGCTTGGGGCAAAGTCAATCCGCCCAAAATTAAAACCCGCACCGCTTCGGCAAAACGCATAATATAAACTTTTTGAAAAAGCGGTCCAAAAAGCGGCAGCCGCAATTTTAATTCATCCAAAACCGCTTTCCCTTCCTCCGTTTGAAAATAATCAAAAATAATAATGGTTAAAACAATTAAAACAAGAAAGAATAAAAACCACCAATGAGCCAAAAAACTGCCGACACTTAAAAACAATTGAGTGAAAAAAGGAAGAGAAATATGGGATTCTTCAAAAACCGGCAAAAGTTGAGGAAAAACCATCACGCTCATAATTACCAAAACCACCAAAAATAACACAACGATAAAAGCCGGATAAATTAAGGCATTGCGAATTTTGCTGATTAAAATGCTCTGTTTTTCCAAATAATCAGCCAAAAAATCTAAGGTTTCCGCCAGTCGACCGGTTACCTCTGCTGATTTTACCATATTGATATAAAATTCTGAAAAAACCTTTGGATGACGTTCTAAGGCTTGAGAAAGCGAAAGTCCGGCTTCCACATCTTGAGAAAGATCAGAGATTACTTCTTTAAGATACGGATTGGCTGTTTGGGCAAAAAGATTTTTTAAAGAATCGGCTAAAGAAATTTGGGCGTCAAGCAAAGTAGAAAACTGTCGCGTAAAAACCATTAAATCCGTTGCTTTAATTCTTTTGAAAACATTTAAAATCCGATTGTAAAAATGTTCTTTTTCCGCTGATTCCAAACTCAAAACAAAAAGTTCATGGCTTAATAAAATAGCCAAAGCCGCATCTTTATTGGCCGCTTCCACATCACCAACCTGGATTTCTCCTTCTTTGGTTCTGGCTTTGTAAAGATATTTCATTGATATAATGATATAAAAAATTAGCTTTTCTGCAAAAGGATTCGCAGCTCTGAGGGATTTAAAGAAAAGCCCTCTGCTTGTTCTAAAGAAACTTCTTTTTGTTTTATCAAATTAACAAGCGAACGGTTTAAAGAAATCATTCCCTCTTGCAAACTGGTTTCAATCACCAAATCAATCTGATAAATTTTGCGTTCGCGGATTAAATTGCGCACCGCCGCATTGGCAAGCATAATTTCTGTTGCCGGCACGCGGCCGCCGCCGAGCCGCGGAATCAATCTTTCAGAAATAATCGCCACTAAGGTTGAAGCTAATTGAGAGACAATTTGACCTTGTTGATTTGGCGGAAAACTATCAATAATTCTATCAATGGTTTGAGCCGCGGAATTGGTATGCAAAGTAGAAAAAACCAAATGGCCGGTTTCTGCCGCTGTCATTGCTGTTGCCATTGTTTCGGGATCGCGAATTTCTCCAATCATAATCACATCTGGGTCTTGACGCAAAACAGAACGTAAAGCGCTATGAAAAGAAAGCGTATCCCGGCCAACTTCTCTTTGAGAGATAACGCAACGGTCTTGAGAAAAAATGTATTCAATCGGATCTTCAATAGTAATAATATGCTCGGTGCGTTTGTGATTAATTTCGTCTAAAATCGCGGCTAAGGTTGTTGATTTTCCATGGCCCGCTGGACCAACAACTAAAATAAATCCCTGCTGCAATTTGGTAAAGTCATGAAGAATCGGCGGCAGTTTCAACTCATCAATGGTTTTAATTTGAGCCGGAATTAATCTTAAAGCCGCTGCCATAAAACCGCGCTGAAAATAAACATTGCATCGAAAGCGCGCTTTATCTTCAAAATTAAAAGAAAAATCTAATTGTTTAAATTTTAAAAATCTCTGTTTCTGCTCTTCAGTTAAAAGAGCCAAAACTAAACCCTCGGTCTCTTCTTTGGTTAAAACCGGCTCTTTGACTAAAGGCACTAAAACGCCATCAAGCCGAATTACGGGATGGCGACCAACCGCCAAATGCAAATCTGAAGCATTTTGTTTTGCGGCTGAAAGCATTAAATCATTAAGTTTTTGTTTATAATCCATCATTAATTTAATTTTACTGATTTTTTAAAATTTGACTACTAAAAATTGCCACTGGCTGTTTCTCTTAAAACCTCCTCAATAAGAACTTCACCAGCCAAAGCTTTTAATATCCCATCTTGACGCAAACTCACCATTTCCTGACGCCGGGCTTCATCCCAGAGCTGTCCTTCGCTAAATCCCTTGCTAATCAAATCTCCTAATTCTCTGGTCATTTTAAAAATTTCAAAAAGCGCCAAGCGACCAATTGTTCCTTTCCCTTGACAGAGCTGACAAGAAGGATTGGGTTTAGGATGATAAATTTTATAAGGTGGTTTAAAATTCAAGGAATTTTTTAAAGATTCAGGCAAAGTTTTTATTGACTCCTCAATAATTTTTTGAATAGCGGGCGGCGCTTCTTCTTCTTTTCGGCATTTTGGACAAAGCCTTAAAACCAAACGTTGAGCCACCATTAAATTTAAAGCCGAAGGCAAAAGAAAAGCGGGTACACCCAAATCAATCAAACGAGGAATGACCCCTAAAGCATTATTGGTATGAAGAGTGGAAAGCATAATATGGCCGGTTAAAGCAGCGTTAATCGCCAAGGAAGCGGTTTCTGAATCTCTAATTTCTCCCACCATTATGATATCCGGATCCTGACGCAAAATCTGACGCAAGCCAGAGGCAAAATCATAACCAATTTCTGGTTTCACTTGCGATTGATTAACACCTTCAATAAAATATTCCACTGGATCTTCCAAAGAAACAACATTGACCTCAACCGAATTTAATTTTTGCATCACCGCATAAAGAGTGGTTGTTTTTCCTGAACCGGTTGGGCCGGTAATTAAAATCATTCCATAGGGTTCGTTTAAACCCTCTTCTAATTTATGATAATGATAATCAGCCAAACCCAGAGAAGCCAAACCTTTTAAACCAATTGTTGGGTCCAAGACCCGAATGGCGACTTTTTCGCCGCTGGGCGTTGGAAAAGTAGAAACGCGATAATCAATATCCCGACCAAACAGCACGGTTCGAAAACGACCATCTTGAGGAATACGACTTTCATCTAATTTTAACCGCGCCAATACTTTTACCCGAGAAACCAGCGGTTGAGCCAAAGCCAAAGGCAAGCGGCTCATTTCTTGAAGCTTGCCATCAATTCTAAATCTAATCCTCACTTTTGTTCGTTGAGGTTCAATATGAACATCAGAAGCTTTCATTTCCACCGCTTTTTTTAAGGTTAAAGCAATAATTTTAATAATCGGCGCCTCTTCTCCTTTGCCTCCTTCTTCTAATTTCACCATGCCTGAGGTTTCTTCTCGAGCGCCGATTTCTTTAAGCGCGGCTTCAATTTCTGTTTGATAAGGAGCATAGCGACGCCAAACCGCGGCTAAATCCGAAGGGGTAATTAAATAAACTCCCAAACTAATTTTGTTCTGTCGGGCAATAAAACGCATCGCATCTTGGGCGCGGATATCGTCTGGTCTTAACATTCCAACCACTAACATATCTTTGGTTTTTTCCAAAGGAATAACTTTGTAATTTTCCGAAGTCTCGCGAGGAATAATTTTTAAAAGTTCTTCAGGAATGGCTTCGGGATCTATTTTTTTATAAGGAATACCCAAAAGTTCGCTTTTTAACTGCGCCATTTTTTCTTCATCAATTAAATGGCTCGTGTAAATAATTTCTTCAGCTGGTTGATGAGAAAATCCAACCTCTTCTAAAATGCGACTGCCGACAGTTGAAGAGAGTAACCCTTTTTTGACTGCTGCTTGAATTAATTCTTGATCAGTCATATTAAAGTCTGATAGTAGAAGTTGAAGTTGAGGTTGAGGTTGAAGTTGAAGTTGATGGCGTAAAAGTAGAAATACTTCTTCCTAATGAAAATGGTGGCAGAAAAGGATTTGACCGGCCTTCAGTGGTGGCGGGCGGCAATTCATTGTATTGAACAAGCATTCGAAAAGCCGGAGAATTAAGAACCGCTGAGGGGTCATAATTAATTTTTGAAATCGTGGTTAATTTTTGAACATTACTGGGAATGGCTAATTCTAAAAGCTCGGGCTTTTTAAAAAACAAATAATAAACGCCGGCAAAAATTAAAAGCACGGCTAAAACTGTTAAAGCGATGGGTAGCCAAATCATTTTGCTTTTTTCCTCGCTAACAAAAATCGCCATTTTAGTCTGTTTGATAATAAGAATCGACCGCTAAATTAAGCTCATATAAATCATCATTAGAGCCGACATTAACTGGTCTTAAAGAAAATGACTCCACATTGGAAACCCGAATATTGGTTTCTAATGTCTGAAGAAAGGTTTTAATGGATTGATAGCTTCCTCTTAAAGTTAAACTAAATTGCAATGTTCCTAATCTTTTTGCCAAAGGAGCAATGGCGGGTTTTAATCCTTTCTCGCCAATTTTTACTGAAACTATTTCCAAATTTGATGACTGGGCAATGGTTTGATATTGATGGAGAGCGCCAAAAGTTTCTTTGCCATTGGGAATAGCCAAGGAAAGAGTTCGCTGTAATTCTCCTAAATTATTAATCTGGTCAATAAAACTTTGTAATTGAGTGACCACTTGTTTCTCATTGTTAAACATTGTTTGTTTGGTAAAAAGCTGGGCTCTTAATTTTTCCACCTCCGCGGCCGCTGGTCTCACTAAAGCGGAATAAACAATAAAAGCCGCCGCTAAAACCACCGCTGCCAAACCAATACTTAAAATTCTTTTGGTTGAAGCTCTCATTGATTTAAACCATTAAAATAATTTGACCGAAAAATTACTGTTGCCTCAAAATCAATTCTGTTTTTGCTTAAATTAGTATCATTAAGCACGACGCTTTCTATTTCCGGGGCTTGCTTTAAAATAGTCAATTGAGCCATCAGATTTTCAAAATTACTCGTTGTCCCTTTTAATCTCAAAATATTATTATTGCCGGAAAACTCCGCGGCCGTAAAATAAATGCTCGGGTCAGTGTTTCTTTCCAAAAAAGGAAAAACTTTTGAGCTAAAAACCCGATTATCCAACACATCTTTCAAATTCACTACCTGCGAATAAAAAGTTAAAAGTTTTTCCTGATCTTCTACTTTGACTTTATCAGCTAAATTGCTAATTTGTTTATCCACATTTGAAATACTTGTTTTTAAATAAGGCTCATAGCCAAAAAGAAGTCCCACATAAATTAAAATAGCTAAACCCAAAATAACAAAAGAAATTAAAAGCAACCGCCACGGCCAGCCAACGGGAATTTTTTCCGCCAAAAATTCTTCTCCCAGTTCTTCTTCTGGCGGAAGTGGTACTGATGATGTTTGTAATTCTTCTTCAGCCATAATATTTAAATTTTTCTTTTAGCCAAACCAATGGCCACCGCTAAAATATTGTTCAATTCTTTTACCATTGGTTCTATTTCTTGAGGATACTCTAAACCGGAAAAAGTAAAAGGCTTGACCGCAACGAGTTCCAATTGAGAAGAAAAATATTTTTCTATTCCCGGCATATTAGCGCCTCCGCCTAAAAGCATTAGTCGTTCCACTTTTCGACCAGAAGTTTTTTCATAGGTGTCTTTTACTCTTCTCGCTTCTCCTATTATAACATCTAAAAAAGGACAAATCAATGAAGAAAGCTCTGATTCGCCAGCGGTGGCTAAAAGACCGGTGCGCCGTTTTAATTCCTCAGCGCGCCAGGGATCAATTTCTAAACTCCGCGCGACTGCTTGGGTTAAAAAAGCGCCGCCATAATCGCTTTGGCCGCTGTATCTTAAAACACTTTTCTGGCTAATAATAAAATTTGTGGAAACGGCGCCTAAATCAACAATAAAAGTCAAAGAATTGTGGCTCATCACTGCCCGCAACAAAGCCAAACTCTCTATTTCCAAAGCGGCTAATTTTAAACCCGCTTCTTTAAAAATCTGCTGATAGGTTCTAACAATTTCTTTAGGAATGCCGATTAAAATAACGCGTTGAAAATGGATACCTTTCTCATTTTCAAATTCATCAACTTTAAGCCAGTCCAAACTTACTTCCGAAGGCGGCAAAGGAATAAACTGCCGGGCATGAAAAGAAATAGCAGCCACAGTTTCTCTTAAAGAAAGAAGGGGCAGATCAAAAAAAGTGATAAAAACAGAAAATAAAGGCAAAGAAGCCACCGCGGTTTTAGTTTTTGGTTTGACTTTTTCAAGAAGGGTTTTGAGCAAAGCCACAGTTTCTCTAACCGAAATTTTTAAACCGCTGGCTTGAATAATCTCATTGGGTCGCTTTAAATAATTTTTTGTTTCTAAAAGACCATAATTTTCCAGCCGCATCTTCTCGCTTTTTTTATAAATCTCCACTAATTTGATAGAGGAAGTGCCAATATCAATACCCAAGACTCTTTGGGGTTTAAGAAAGCCAGAAATATCCGAGAAAAAAATAGCGGCCGTTTTTTTCACTTTTTTAAAATTGGAAAATAAAGACATCTTTGTTAAGCTTTTAAATATTTTAGCATATAATTTTAAAAATGGATACAAACCCCCTTGAAAAGTTAAAAGGTTTTTTTAAAGAAATTTTTTTTCCTCCTTTTTGTCTTTTTTGCCAAAAAAAATTAAAAGATGATGACAACAAAAATCTTATTTGCTCCTTATGCCAGAAAAAAATTGAAATCAACAGCGGTTTTTTCTGTCCGGAATGCGGCCGCCGGCTTTATGCTCCTCAAAAAAATTGCCATTTAGAAACGCCTTTTATTTTAGCCGCTGTCGGCTCTTATCAAAATGAAGTTTTGCGTTTTTTCATTCACGCTTTAAAATATCAACAACTTAAATCAAGCGCTGATGTTTTAGCTTCTTTAATTATTTTATATCTTCAAAAATCAAAATTGGGAAATTTTTTAAAAAACAAAGAATTTCTTGTTATCCCTATTCCGCTTCATCCAAGAAAAAAACGCCAGCGCGGTTTTAATCAAAGCGAACTCATTGCCAAAAAATTGATTAAAAAAGTAAATTTTTCTCTTTTTTTGGAAACTCGCGCTTTAATAAAAATAAAAAATAATGCCGCTCAAATGGAAATTTCTAATTGGAAAGCCCGAAAAGAAAATGTGAAAAATTGTTTTGCCGTAAAAAAACCAGAATTAATAAAAGGAAAAAATATTTTACTTTTAGACGATGTTTTTACTTCCGGCGCGACAATGAAAGAAGCTGTCCGCGTTCTTAAATTAAGCGGCGCCAAAAAAATTATTGCTTTAGTTATTGCCAAAACCTAATTTAGTGGATTTCTCTTTCTCCTCTTTTATAGCAATCACTATTTTTTGAGCAAGCTGGAGTGGTCGTACAATAAGATGGTGTTGAGGTACAATAAATTCGGTCGCATTTAGTGGTGGCAAGATATTGGCCCGGAGGACAATTAACTGTTAAATCAGCGCTTCCGGTTTGACCTTGAAAAGTCGCGCTAATTGTCACTACTCCCGGACTTAAACCAGTAATAACAACCGCGCTGTAATGCACACTTATTATCTCATTCCATTGTTTACCATGAGTTCTTGAAGACATAGTCCAACCTCCCTGATTAGTTACCTGATTAGTCACATTTGTGCTTGAACCATTAAGATAATGAGCATACGCTTCAGCCGTCGCTGTTCCGCCAACAGAAATAGTTGAAGGACTTAAAGAAACAGAAACACCGGTTAAAGGATTACACTGCGCAGTCGTTGAACAGGTATCATTCCCCGCTCCACTAACACTTACACAAGCATAATTCCGGCATTCCAAATGATGACAAGCCGCCTCACAACTTGACGTACTACTGTAGGTGCCGCCGCTCGCATTATAAACACAACCGCTTGTTTCGCAATTATAACCACCCGAAGGTTTGCAAGCATTCTGACAGCTTGGTTCATTAGAATAAGCACCGGTTGAGCTCACATAACAAGTATAAGTGCCTGTATCACAGCTATACCTATTAGTAGAAGATGAAACAGTTACTGGAATACTACAACTCAAATTGCTATAAGAAGCCGTGATGTTAGTACTACATTGAAGCAAAGAAGCACTGGAAGTCGCTGTTACTAAACCAGAGCCATTAACCGAAGCGCAACTTCCATCACTAGAACTCCATGAAGCATTGTTAGTTACATCCTGCGACTGAGTGCCTTGATGATAAGTTGCACTCGCTTGTTTTGATTCTCCTGGCAAAAGACTCATACTCGACGGTGAACAAGAAAGATAAGGTATATCATTTTGAACATTTATTATCCTTGAACAAGTTGCCACTGGATTGTAATCCTGATCTTCCAACTTGCCTTGAATAGTGTGGTCGCCATTTGAAACTTTGGTAGTATTAAATTGAGTTGAAAAAGTTTGAGAAGTAGAAGTAACAGATTTTTGACTTATTAAAGGATTAAGAAGTGAAGTGTTGCCATCTACATAAAGAGTCAAGGCTAATGATGATGTATTGTTTTTATGGGCAACAACTGAAACAGGAATAGTGCCGCTCACTACTGTATTATCATTTGCTGGCTGAGTAATTTCACAATAATTGTTTTGAATATTAACGGAAATAGTGGTTGAAGCTTTTACTTCTCCAGAGGCTGTATTAACTAACTTAGCAATAATTTTAGCTGGTCCGTCATTTTCGCTAAGAGTATTCCATTTTTTGGCTGAATGCGTTTTCCAAGAACCATCTGATGCTATTCCTATTCCAGAATCACTAAAAGTAGAGCCTGCTGAAACATTAACAGCATCGTCGTCAGCATAATGTCCAGCGCCGCCAGAAATAGAAGAAATAATACCACGCACCGTTTGTCCATCACTTGGAGAAGAAATAGTAATAAAAGGATAAATAGGTGGTTCAACATTTACCTCGCAAATTCCACTGGTATTCTTATAGGTCGCTTTTACATTAGCGGAACATCGAACAAAATTAGAGTCATTTATGGCCATTCCCGGTATAACGCTACCTTTATAATCACCAATGTTCCAAACAAAGACGCAGTCAGGATCCGAAGATTCCCACGTTGTAGAAGCATTCTTTGTAACATCTATAGAATTTGCCCCCTGAACATAAGTAGCTTTTAACTGCCGCAAATCTCCTTTATAAGTAAGAGTAGTTGAACTTGGCGAACAAGTTAAAGTACCTTGATTATTCACTGTCACAGTAATTGTTGATGAGGCTTTTACGTTACTGTGTCTATCAACAAGTTTGGCTGTTATCTGATGCTGACTATTAGTATAAGTAGCTGTATTCCAGGAAGAACTC
>Ga0123519_10006411_pt1 | contig 18496 bp, 13 predicted proteins | sample YelNatPaOPRAMG02_FD_87396 | JGI IMG/M metagenome (GOLD analysis project Ga0123519, IMG submission 87396) | Hot spring microbial communities from Yellowstone National Park - Yellowstone National Park OP-RAMG-02 (version 2) | ecosystem: Environmental > Aquatic > Thermal springs > Hot (42-90C) ... | reverse complement strand
TAACCTGTCTTTTATCAAATAATGCTTTCTCTATAAGTTGTTTTAAATAACGCGAAAGTATAGACCAGTTATTTTCTCTATGTTCTTTGCACATATCAACTATGGTTACCTTAGGTAAGGCGGCTTCACCAAAACGGGTAGTTAATCTTAATAATTCATATTTTTTTGTTATTGCATTATAATAGCTCTCAAGACTTGGAGTTGCGCTTCCAAGAACAATTACAGCATTTTGCATTTTTGCTCGCATAACAGCAACATCACGGGCATTATATCTTGGTTCTGGATCGCTTTGTTTATAGCTCATGTCGTGTTCTTCGTCTACGATAATCAAACCTAAATTATGAACAGGTACCAGTATTGCACTGCGAACACCTATAACTATTCTTTTCTTTCCTGTTATTAATGAATTGATACTATCATGCCTTTCTCCTTCACTCATCCGGCTATGAATAACAGCAATTAAATCTCCACCAAGTGCATGAGCAAATCTGTTAATTGTTTGTGGAGTTAAAGATATTTCCGGAACTAGTATAATTGCACCCTTGTCAAGGCTTAGTACTTTTTTTACAAGCTCTATGTAAATATGAGTCTTGCCACTGCCGGTTATTCCATGTAGCAAAAACGGGCGACAGTTTTCATTTTTAGAAAAACTTTTAGAAATTATATCTAATATATTTTGCTGTTCCTGTGTAAGTTTTATATTGTAATCCTGTTTAAAGTTAACCTCTTTAAGTTCCTCTGCTTCTCTTGTATAACTTTTTTTATATTTTTCTAATAAACCTTTCCTAATTAAAGCAGAAACAAGGCTTAAAGAAATGCCTTGTGTTTTAATTGTATCTGTTGTAATCTCACAATTTAATTTTTTTAGTAATAAAAAAGTCTCTCTTTGTTTTTTTGTAAGATTTTCTATTGCTGAATTTTCTATAACACGATAATAAGTTATTTCCTTTGGTTTAATTTTAATAATACCCTTTCTTACAAAAGGCCTAAATACGCGACCAAGATTGCAGTTGTAATAAGAAGAAATCCAGTTGTAAAGTTTTATTAAAGAAGCATCTGTAGTACTAAAACTCTCTTTTTTTATGTCTAAAACATATTTTAATTGTTGGCAGGGTGATTTATCTTTAAACTCTATTGCAATACCCCATATTTTCCTATTCTTAACATCTACAAGAACAGGTGTTCCACATTCTATTTTATTTATTAAATTATCGGGAATTTTATAATCATAAAGTCCCGATATTGCTACCGGAAAAGCCACCGAAACAATTGTATATTGATTTTCTTTCATAATTATTTTATTCTAATTATTATATAATGTAAATGTTTTATAAATAATTGTTATTTTGCATTTTTTTTATATAAGAACAAGATACTATATTATTTATATATTCTCAACTTATAATTTTTTAATCACTATGCTTATAGACATAGAAAACGCAAAACCCGGCATGACCCTTTTGGAGGATGTTCTTCTTCCTAATGGCGCCATATTATTACATGCCAATCAGTCTTTAACAGAATCGCTAATTGAAATATTAAAAAAAAGAGGGATAAGAAAAATTCAAATAGTTTCGGAGACTAAACCAAATATAACAGATAAAGCAACATTACACCCAGATATATCAGATTCCTCAGAATCAGAAAACCATCAAAAAGAAAAAAAAGAAACTCCTCCATCTTTACCTAAGTTAAGACTTATCATAAAAGACGATTTAATGTCTGCCAAACTTTGTATAGAACCAACAGAAGCTCCAAATCAAATTTTAACTGTTGATGAAATTGTAAATTTCTTACATTCAAATGGAATTGAGCATGGTATAAATAAAAAGGCTATTTCTGACACTATAGAAAAATGGAAAAAGCATAAAAGATATTACGAAATAGATAATGTAGCTGTGGGCACTTTACCAATCCCTGCTAAAGAAGGAAATTTAGAATTTAAAGTAAAATATTTATCCAATGTTTCCGAAATAGAAAAAGTAAAACAAACAAAATATTATAGTGATCTTCCCAAAGACCTACCTTTACAAAGAGTTGATGAAGGGGATATAATTGCAGTACGAGACGAAGACACTCCTATGGTGCCGGGTAGAAATATTAAAAATGAGCTTATAGAAACCAAAGAGTTAATTAAACTAGAAATATCTTTGGATCCAAATGTTACTTTTTCAAGCGACCGTAAGCAGCTCATTTCTAAAATTACAGGATTTGCATATTTTCTTGACAATCGTATTGTTGGAGTGATTCCTTTTAATTTTGATGCCGGAATAGAAATAACAATATCCAGCGATCGCATGAAAGCAGATATGATTTTACATGCGCCGGGTTTTGGTGGTAAAGACATAACTCTTTCTGCCATAAATAATATTTTAAGCGAACAAAAAATTATTTATGGTATTAAAGATGAAGTTCTAAATAAAATTTTAGAAAATATTTCTAATGGCAATTATCCATCAGAACCAATAACTATTGCCGAAGGATTAATGCCAAAAAATGGAGAAAATGGCACTATTAAATTTTTATTTAATACAGAAACTTCTTTAAAGCCCAAGCTTAACAAAGATGGAACCGTTGATTATAAAAATTTAAGCATAGTTGAAACAGTAACAAAAGGACAAGAACTTGCTATATTAATTCCGCCCACAAAAGGAACTTCTGGAAAAGATATTTTTGGTAAAGAAATTCCTGCAACAGATGGTAAGCCAACTAAACTTCCCGCTGGTCCCAACACAATGATTCATCCTCAAAAACCCGATGTTTTAATTGCTGCAACAGATGGAAACGTAAGATATAACGGAACTAATGTTGAAGTTAGTGAAGGATATGTAATAAAAGGCGATGTTGATTTTTCTACCGGTAATATCAAGTATCCTAAGTCTATAATAGTATCGGGTGATATTAAATCGGGTTTTAAAATAGAATGCGGTGGAGATTTGCAGGTTTCGGGAACAATAGAAGACTCAGAAATAATTGTTGAAGGGAATGTCCTTTGTAAATTAGGATTTATTGGACAAGGTAAAGGAATTATAAATGCCAAAGGCGATGTAAACATACTATTTATTAAAAATCAGACTGTAAAAAGCAAACAAAATATTACCATAGCAAAAGAAGCCCTTAATTCTAATTTGTTCGCAAAAAAATCTATTACCATTCATGGTAATCCTCTTTCTATAGCAGGTGGTAGTTTAATTGCACGAGACAGCATAACTGCTTTTACAATTGGCAATATGAGTGGCATAAAAACATTAATAGAGGTTGGCAAAGATTATACTTTAATAGAAGAAATGGAAAAAACCGATTCCCAAATAGCAGAGCTTCTAGAAAACAGAAAAAAACTTTTATTAACCTATCAAAAATACGAAAAAGCACAAAAAATGAATATTAAAATAAGTGCAAAAGAAGAATTTCTTTTATCTAAGCTTAAAACAACATTGGCAAAATATGAACAGCAAATAAGAATTCTGGAAGAAAGAAAAATAACAATTTCAGAAAAAATGTATAATCTCAATTCTTGTTTTATAAGGATAGAACATTCTGCAAAACCCGGCACTATTTTTAAAATTGGCCAAAGACATTTCCTTGTTAAAAATGAAATAATTGGTCCTAAAAATGTTAGATATATAAATGAAGAAATAAGAATAATCTAATTTGATTTCTTAACCAATTAATAAAATATTTAGATTATACAATAAAAATTTAGATATGAAATTTATAAAAATAAGCACATTGTTTTTTTTATTATTCATAATTTTTGTTTATTGTAATTACAATAAACAAGAGAATAAAAATGTAAAATTAATAAAAGTAGGAATATACGATGATCCACCCAAAATAGAAATGCCAGAAAATAAAAAACCCGCAGGAATATTTATAGACATTTTACAATATATTGCGCAAAAAGAAAATTGGGAATTAACATTTATTAAAGGCACATGGGACCAATGTTTAAATAGGCTTAAAAACGACAGTATAGATTTAATGCCTGATGTTGCATATACAGAAAAAAGAGCAGAATCTTTTGATTTTAATAAAATTTCTGTTTTGTCTTCATGGATACAGGTTTATTGCAGAAAAAACGATGCTATTAATACAATAAAAGATCTTAATAATAAAAAAATTGCAGTTTTATCTGGTTCTATTCAAATGACAACTTTAGAATATTTAATAAAAGAATTAAATATATTTAATTGTGAGTTAATATATGTTTCTAATTATTTTGAATTAGAAAAATATTTAACATCTAATAAGGCTGATGTTGCTGTTTTGAGCAGATTTTATGCCTATAGTAGGAAAAAACCAATAAATATTGTTCCAACGCCAATAATATTAAATACCACATCACTACATTTTGCCACAAAAAAAGGCAAAAATAATGATTTGCTTGATATAATAGACAAACATCTATCGCAATTACAAATAGATATTCATTCGGTTTATTATTCGTCTTTGGAATATTGGCTCAACGAAAAACCAAAAGTTGTTGTACCCAAAATCATCTTATTCTGTATTTTAATATTATTTATATCAATTTTATTCTTTATCTTAATAAGTTTAATTCTTAAATGGCAGGTTAATAAAAAAACACAAGAATTAAAACAAAATAATGAAAAGCTAAAAAAAACCTTAGAAGAATTAAAAACAGCTCAAGAACAGGCAACAAGCCGAGAAAAATTATATGCTTTTGGTCAGCTTGCAAATGGTCTTGCACATGATTTTAACAATTTTTTAACACCAATAATTAACCTGTCAAATTATATGATTGAAAAAATTGAGAATGATAAAAATGATAATAAGGAATTTAAAAAAAATTTAGAATTAATAACAAAAGCAGCCAAACAAGGTGCCGATATTGTTAAAAGGCTTCAGGATTTTTATAGAAACTTAACTCTTACTTCACAAAAAAATGATATTATTAATATTAATGAATGTCTTTTAGATGTAATTGAAATAATAAAATTAAGATGGAAAAGCAATAAACAAAGAGTAGAGCTAATATTAAATCTGGGGAATAATATTCCTCAAATTAAAGCGAGACGGGCAGGAATAAACGAAGTTTTTATGAACCTTTTATTAAATGCCTCAGATGCATTAGGAAACGAAGGTAAAATAGAGATAACTACAATTAAAAATAATAATCATATTTTAATAGAAATAAAAGATAATGGATGTGGCATGCCTAAAGATGTTTTAAACAAATGTCTTCAACCATTTTTTACAACAAAACAAGACAAAGGAACAGGAATGGGACTCACAATTTCTAGTTCAATTATAAATGAACATAACGGTAAGATGCAAATTATTAGCGAACAAAATGTTGGGACAAAAATAATTATTTCTCTACCAATTAATATATAATTTTATTAGGTATTAAAATTGAATATGATATTGACTAATGATAATTTTATTAAAAATTATAAATATCCTAAATTATTCATTTTAAATAAATTTTTATAATATTGGATGCGATATAGCAAAGCATTTTATTAAAAAAAAACACTATAGAAATTGTTAAATATTAAAATTCATAAATACAATAATAAATTTTTTTTTGTTTGGGTCAAATAATAAATTCTAAATGCCTTGCATTAAAAATATAATTTTTTTAATACCAAGAATGATATATGTAGGTATTGATTATGCGAGTGGAATAGACCAATTTCTTGTTTCTAAAGATATTTTGGGTTAAGCAATTCATTTATATTTTTTATTTACTTTATTTTAAAACTTAAAAAACAATTATTTTTTATTATTCTTTTCATGAAAGATATTTTAATTTACTCAAAAGGATTATATTGTGTTTAAAAAATTAAATTTTAAAGGAGGCATAAGCTTAGATTTCTTTAACAAAAATTCTTACGAATATTCATTAGAAGAAATGCCTGCTCCAAACAAGGTTGTAATACCTGTTTTGCAACATAATGGTTCTGAATCTGATATTACAGTAAAACGTGGTGATAAAGTTTTTTTAGGCCAAATTATTGCAGAAGCCTGGAAAGAAAATTCTGTTCCTGTTCATTCTTCTGTTTCTGGTATTGTTACTTCTATTTCAAAAATGCCTCACCCTTATGGTCCCTATGTTTATTGCGTAGAAATAGAAAACGATGGTAAAGACGAATCTATAGATTTTAAGTCTTTCGAAAAATCATGGAAAGAAGCTGCACCACAGGAGCTCATCAAAAAAATCGCAGAATGTGGTATTGTTGATAATAATGGTATCTCTGTTAGCAAAAAGCTATCTATTCCTTCAGACAAAAAAGTTGACAAATTAATTATCAACTGCATGGAAGTAGAACCTTTTATTACTTGTGATGTTAGTATTGCCATAAATAAATCAGAAGATTTTTTTGAGGGAATATTGATTACAAAAAAAATTGTTGGAGCATCAAAGGTCTTAATAATATTAAATAACAATAATTCGCAATTAAAAAAAGTTATTAACGATTTTATCAGTCAACCCAAATATAAAGACATTTCTTTTATTTCTATTAATAAAATTAAATATCCACAAAATAACGATAGAATTCTTACAAAAATTATTAGCGGTAAAGAAATTTCTTCTCGCAGTTCAACACTTGATGCCGGCTGCCTAATAGTTAATGCCGAAACAATTTATTTAATATGTCAGTCTATTCTTAAAGGTATACCTTTTTATAAAAAAATTATTACTGTTTATTTACCACCAGACAAAACCCTAAAAAATTTAATCGTAAGAATTGGTACCTCAATTAGCAATATATTGGAATACTGTAAAATTAATCTTGATAATATAAACAAAATTATTGCCGGTGGTCTTTTAAAAGGAATTGCTGTTTGTGAAATAGATTCTTCTATTATAAAGTCTATTAACGCTATAACAACAGTTAAAGATATTTTTCCATCAGAACAAAAATACGAATGTATAAAATGTCAAAGATGTCTTAGAGTTTGTCCTGTTAATATTATTCCATCTTTATTAGTAAAACTCATTAAAGGAAAAAAGTATCAAGAAGCAATACAATATGGGTTAGACGAATGTATAGAATGCGGATGTTGTTCTTATGTTTGCCCGTCAAAAATTAATATTGTTCATTATTTAATTCTTGGCAAGCATATAAATAATAAAGAAAATGCAAACAATTTTAAAAATATATCTACTAAGGAAACAACATAAAATATGAATGATACAAATAAAACATCTACGAATAAACTACTTTATGTTTCGATACATCCTCACATTAAAGACAAAGATACAGTTAGTTATATTATGCTTTATGTTATTGTTTCATTAATTCCTCCACTCATAGCGGGAACTTTATATTTTGGGGCATATTCAATTTTGTTGACTATTGTTTGCATTGCAACTGCTATCCTATCAGAAACAATTTTTTGTCTCTTATTTAAAATAAAATTATCTATTAAAGATTTAAGCTCGGTTATAACCGGACTTTTGCTTGCACTTTCTCTTCCACCCAAGTTACCACTCTGGATTGCCGCAATTGGGGCTTTTTTTTCTGTTATTTTCGGGAAAATGGTTTTTGGCGGATTAGGACAAAATTTTATGAATCCGGCATTGTGCGGCAGAGCCTTCTTAATGATTTCTTTTCCAACGGCAATGACAACATTTATTCCACCGCTTTATGGCACAATTAATGGATTACAATCTTCTTTAGACGGAATCTCTTCTGCCACTCCACTTGAATATTTTAAATCTGCAATAAATTCCAACTCCTTTAATGCACTAGATTTGCAAGACGCCCTCTTTAATATTTTTATAGGTAATGTTGGCGGATGCATGGGGGCTACATCTGGTCTTGCAATACTTTTAGGTGTATTTTTCCTATTATATAAAGGCATAATTAGAATAAAAACGCCTCTATTTTTTATTTTAACCGTTTTCTTAATGTTTTTGTTTTTCAATAATAATGGTGATATTTTATCAACAGAATCTCTAATAGAAGCAACTTATCAAGTTTTAAGCGGTGGCACTCTTTTAGGAGCCTTTTATTTTGCCTCAGATCCTGTTACAATCCCAATAACGCCACTGGGACGCATAATTTTTGGAATAGGATGTGGATTTTTTACGTTTATTTTTAGGAAATTTAGCATTTATACCGACGGTGTGTGCTGGGCAATTCTCATTATGAATATAATAACACCAATAATAGAAAGAGTTACAATACCACGATATTTAGGAAAAACAAAAAATGATTAAATTAAATGAAATTATAAAATCAATTCTTGCAATAATTGTTACAGCAGTAATTTGTGCCATTATAATAGCCGTTTCATTTTCACTTTTTTCTAAAAAAGTTGTTTTGCAAAATAAAAGTATTTTTTTATCGTTAAACATTAACAAAGAAAATATTTTTAATAAAAAATAAAAATGGTAAAAAAAATGAAATTAAATGAACTAGAAGAAAAAATTATTTCTAAAAATCCTGTTTTTATAGCTGGAATAGGAATTTGTCCTTCTTTGGCTCTAACTTCAACAATAAAAGAAGCATTTATCATTGGATTAAGTGTTTTTACAATTTATTTCTTATCTTCTCTGGCAATTTCTTTATTTAAAAAATTTATTCCATCAAGAGTAAGACTTATATGTCATTTAATGATTATTGCCTGTTTTACAACAGTTTTTGAAATATTTTTGGGCTCCAATTCTATTCTCCCGCCAGAAAAATTAAATATTTATATCCCAATTATTGCTTTTAATTGCCTTATCCTCCAAAAGCTTAATTTTTATTCTACCCAAAGCAAAATTTTTTCGTTTTTACCCGATTTTATTTACACTGGTTCTGGCTTTTTTATTTTGCTTTTAATTTGCGCTTTTATAAGAGAATTTTTAAGTTATTATCAAATATTAGGAATAAAAATTTTATCTTCTAATCAGACAATATTATTTTTCTCACATCCGTGCGGTGCTTTTTTGTCGGCAGGAATAGTTTTAGGAATTATTAATTTTTTAATATTAAGAAAAAATAAAAGGCAATTATGAAAATTACCATGCTTCTTCAATTATCCATTGCTTCTATTTTAATAAATAATCTGGTTTTTTCTAGACTCATTGGGCTCTGTCCATGTTTTGGTAAAAACACAAAGTTGCTTAAAAGCCTAAAAATTGGATTATTTGTAACCTGCATTATGTTTATTTCATCTGTTGCCTGCTGGTTTCTCAAATCCTATATTCTTATCCCTCTTTCAATAGAATATATGCAAACAATTACCTTTGTTGTTACCCTGATTATTACATATCTTATTATTGAAATTATTGTTTATAATTTTTGGAAAAAAACACATGAAAAACTAAGTATCTATTTAAAAAGCTTAACAACAAATTGTGCAATATTGGGTGTTTTATTAATTAATTCTCAAATTAATCCTTTTACCAATCAACCTTTTTCTCTTTTGGAAAACATGGTTAGTTCTATTTCTAATGGAATTGGTTTTACAATTGCCCTTCTATTAATAACTGGTGTTCAAAAACGCTTACAATTTTCCCAAATTCCTAAACCATTACAGAATATACCTGTTGCTTTTTTAAGTGCAGGGCTTATTTCTATGGTGCTTTTAGGATTTTCAAATATAAATTTTTCTATGCTTTTTGGCGGGTAATCTTATGGGCATCTTAATTCCTGTAATCTTTTTAAGTATTCTTAGTCTTATCCTTGGTATTTTTTATTATTTAGCATCAAAAACTATTTTTATTAGTTTAGAAGAAAATATAAATAAAATTAATAATCTTCTTCCTCAAACCAACTGCGGAGTTTGCGGATACAATAGTTGTTATTTATTCGCCAAGGCACTTGTGGAAGGAAAATCTAAACCTTCAAAATGTATTCCGGCAGATAATTCTTTTATTCATGAAATATATGAAACAATTAAAATTCCAGTTGAAATTAAAGAACCCATGATTGCTGTTGTTCATTGCAAGGGTGACTCAAATAACTCTAAAAAGCGCTTTGAATATATTGGAATATCTAACTGCCATGCAGCCATACTGGCCGGAAACGGATTTAAAGCATGCGAATATGGGTGTTTAGGGCTTGGCAGTTGTGTTTCTGTGTGTAAGTTTGATGCAATAGCAATAAAAAATGGAATAGCATATATTGATCCAGAAAAATGTACCGGTTGTGGTTTATGTGTTAAAGAATGCCCACGAGGATTAATAAGCTTAATTCCAAAGGTTCATAAAATTTATTTAGCCTGTTCAAATCATGATAGAGGGAATAAAGTCAAAAATTATTGTTCTTTTGGCTGTACTGCCTGCACATTATGCGTTAAGGCAACGCCTTCTGGCGCAATTTCTATGATTGATAATCTTCCAGTTCTTGATTATTCATCTGGTGATAATTTTGTTGTAGCAGCATACTCATGTCCTTCTAAGTCTTTTAATGATCTGATTAAATTTAGGCCCAAAGCAAATATTGATATAAAATGCGATGGATGTTCTCAATGTATCTCATCATGCCCTACTCATGCAATATATGGCGAAAAAGGCAGAAGGCATTACGTTAATAAAGAAAAGTGTATTGGATGCGGTTTATGCCTTAATATCTGTCCTGTTCACGCAATAGCAATTTGGGGTGGACTTGGATATTCAAAGGATATAAGAAGAAATAAAAATTTTAGATACTAGATTTTGTTTTTTAAGTTTTTCTAAATTTACAATATAAAAGCATTATTTATAGTTTTATGCTTTTGCCATTGCCTTAAGACATTTCATGCACACTTTAATTCTTTTTGTTGTGCCATTGACTTTTGTTTTAATTGTGCGTAAATTTGGAAAAAAAATTCTTTTATTAACATTATGTGCATGAGATATTGTAGAGCCTGTAACTGGTTTTTTTCCACAAATTTCACATTTTTTTGCCATATTTTTATTCCCTCCAAAAATTTTATTAAAGCTATAAATATTTTGACTAATAAATATAGATGATATATTTATTTACTTTCAAGAGAATATTTTATTATTTTGTATAAATTTTACAAAAGACTCATTTAATTATATGATAGAAAATCTAAAGCCTCTTTATAATTCAATGCTGGAGCCAGTTGCCAAAATATGTATAAAACTTAATATTCATCCTAATATAATAACAATAACAGGTTTTATAATTTCATTATTTTCGGCATATTTTTGTGCAACAAATAGATGGTATACTGCCGCTAGTTTAATATTAATTGGCTCTCTTATGGATGGCCTTGATGGCCTTATTGCAAGAAAAACACAAAAAAAGACTCACTTTGGTGCAATTCTTGACTCCTGTATTGACAGATTAACAGAAGCTGTTTGGTTGATAGGAATATTATTATGTTATATTATTTACGAACCTCCATATTATAAAGCCGCAGCAGTAATAATTTGCATTGCAATTGTTTGCTCTTTTATGGTAAGCTATGTAAGAGCCAGATGTGAAGGTGAAGGCATAGAATGTAAAAAGGGATTTGTTCAAAGGTCAGAAAGAATTATATTTATTATTGTATGTTTATTTTTAGGCAATTATGATATGTTATGGGGGCTTGTTATTTTATCAGTTATTTCTGCTATTACTTTCGTGCAAAGATTAATTATTTCCAAAAAATAATTATTAGATAAAAAATTATTCTTTCTTGTATATGTTTAAAATATTTTAAAAAAAAATTAAGATAGTTATGGCAAATATAAAATTTAAGTTCTGGCATGATTATAAAGAAAACCCTCAAAATATTTTAAATACACTAGAAAATAAAGATTTCAAGCTTGCTTATGGTTTTTTCAAGTTTATTTTATTTTTTAGAATTTCTTTTTCGGAATATTTAATGAATCATTGTATAACCCGTGGTGCGGCGCTTGCATTTGGACTGCTATTATCACTAATTCCCCTGCTTGTTTGTATATCTTTTATGCTAACAAAAGTTATGGAAGTACCGTTGCCAAAAATAGAAAAAATTGTTGCTTTTTTCCTGCCTTTTGCTCCTGCTGCTGTTTTATCGCAATTAAGTATATTTTTTGCCAATGCACAAAAAATAAAAGGACTCGGCATTGGTGCATTAATAATTGTAACACTTGGAATGTTTGGCACTGTTGAAGAAGCCCTTAATACAATATGGAAGGTTTCGCGTGCCAGATCTTTTTTTGTAAGACTTAGAGCTTTTACAATGGTAATGGTTTACAGCCCTATTCTTCTTTTTGCTTCTTTTCAAATAAGACGCTCGGTTATGATAGATGTAAAACCCGTATATATTTTTTCTTTAGACATAATATCATTTGTATTTTTAGTTTTGGCTTTTGCAGTTTTTATTTGGGTTGTTCCTAATACGAGGGTAAGATTTAAAAATGCTCTTTTTGGAGGTTTTATAGCTGGAATTCTTTTTGAGCTAGAACGTAGATGGTTTTCTATTTATGTAAGTTTTAATACACAAACAATTACCATGTATGGTGCTTTTGGAATATTTTTATTTTTTCTTATTTCTTTATTTTTCGCATCATGTTTTATATTGTATGGAGCAGAAGTTGCCTTTGTATCACAAAATTTTAAGCCTCTTCTTAGAGCAGCAAAAAGATGGGAAAGAAGAATATCAGATTATAAAACCTATTTTAGTTTACGAATACTAATTGACACTATAAATGCTTTTATAAACAAGAAAAAGCCTCCAACATTGACATATTTCATGAAAAAGTATGAATTAACCGAAACACAGGCAAAAGGAATATTAAGTTTTCTTATCAGATGTGGTTTTATTCACGCAATAAATACTCATAATGGCGCCGATTCCTATGTTCCTGCCCAGGATTTTTCTAAGATATGCATCAAAGAAATTATAGATTTAATTGAAGATGATAACAGAAGAATACCCTTAACACCCAACGACTTTACAAAGAATTATGTTGCAGATTTGATTTCTGGAGTAAAAAAACGTAATCCTTCTTCTTCTGACTTGTTAACCTTAGAAAAAATTATTCTGGATATAAACGAAGGAGAAAAACGCTATCAAAAAATGGGATTAGGTCTTTAATTATATTTCCTGAATCCATAGCGGGCGGTATCCATCATAAAGTCCTTCTTTATAATTTATCATTATAATCTCTGTTATGCTGTTGCGTTTTATATTAACTATAAATCTGTCTATTGTTTCTCGGGAAATAAAAATTCCTTTACCATGTTCATCTAAAAGGCCTAAAGAAAGTCCATCTTCCCCTTTTGTTGAATTACGCTCTAACCAATATAATACTTCTTCTTTTGTTAATAAACCTTTTTGATCTCTTACTGCTATTCCGGTTTTTTCTTCGTCCACTCCCCACTCTACAATAACTTCTTCGTTAGGTGAAAGTTTTATTTCTAGAGGCCATTTTTCTTTTTGGTCGCCTTTTTCCTGCCTTGCGCCGTAATAAATAGCGTTTATGATAATTTCGTTTAAAGCCTGACGAAACTTTCTTTTTTGTCTTAAATCGGGTATATCTGATATTATTTTTTGTATCGTGCTTTCTATTATATTTGTGCTTCTTATTGAAGTCTTTTTTATATTGCCATTAATATACTTTTCTAGTCCAAAAATATCCTGAGTAAGAATATTTTTTATTAAAATTCTAACCTCTTCAAAATTAAAAGGAGTTGTTTTTGTAATTATATTACCTATGTTATAATTTTTGGCCATATTAAGGTAATCTCTAACATCGTATGCCGTAATGAGTGCACATCTGAGCTCTGGATAACGTTTTTGAGCCTCTTTTATTAATTCAAAGCCTTTCATTCCAGGCATATTTATATCTGATAACAGCAAATCAAATTTTTCTTTTGCAAGAAGATTTAAGGCATCTGTTCCATTTGTAGCACAACTTACATTAAAACCTTCGTCTACAAGGAATTCAGATAAAATATCAAGAAAATCGGCTTCATCATCTACTAACAAAATCTTTTCGTTCATAAATCTTTCTTCTTCCTGATGGTAATTTTATAAAAAACGAGGTATTTTTAGGCTCAGATTTAAACCAAATTTCACCGCCCGAATCCTGAACTATTTTATAAACAATAGAAAGACCCAAACCCGTGCCCCTGCCCGGATCTTTTGTTGTAAAAAAGGGGTCAAAAATCTTTTCCTTTATAGCAGGGTCTATGCCACAACCAGTATCATTTATTTCAACAATTACGTAATCCTGAGTATCTGCCATTGTTTTAATTGTAAGAATACCTTTGCCTTCCATTGCATCTGCTGCATTAATAATAACGTTTAAAAACACCTGAACAAATCTTGAACGATCTCCATAAACAATAAGGCCCTTTTGATATTGTTTTTCTACTTTAACCGAATCAAAAATATTCTGATATTCAACATAAGTAAGTGTTTCATCCAAAATTTCACTTATCTTGTGAATTGAATTATTTACTGCTTTATTTCTCGTATAATTAAGAAGGCTATTTATAATCGTAGAACACCTCTGAATTTGAGTTTCTATAGACTCAAAAGATTTTATAGCCCACTCTTTATCAAAATCTTTTTTTCTTAACGCCATCTGTGCCCTTGCACTTATTATAGAAAGGGGATTTCTCAGTTCATGTGCTATACCAGAAAGCATTGTCCCCATAGTTGCTAATTTTTCTGTTCTGTAAAGCTGGATGGTTGTATTTTCTTGTTCTGTTACATCGTTTATAAGCAAAAGAACACCTATTGGATTATGCTGATAATCATTCATTCTGTAAGTTGATATTTCTAAAATAGTATCATTAAAATTAATTTTCTTAATCTCATGTTGTTTCCATTGCCCTTTAATTTTTTTTATTACACTTTCTACAAACCTGTTTATTTTATCGGGTAAAACTAAAGAAAATTTTGTTCCTAAAATATCATTCTTTGATATTTTAAGCAACCGTTTTGCATACTCATTTATAAGAAATATGTTATCTGTAATATCTATTACAACAAGACCAGATGTTATTGACCCAGTAATATTAGCATTAAGTTCTCTTTCATGCTCTAATATGCGATTTCTTAAATTTATTTCTTTTTGTAAAAGAATCTTATCGTCTTCTGATTGTTGATATAAGCGCAAAAGGCTATCTAAACCCGAAGTTAAATATATTCTATCTACTCTGCTTATAGCCATACCATTATCAACTTCATGCTTATATATGCGTTCTAAGGTGCTTTCTATAAGAGTAAATTTGAGTCCCTGCGATATTTTATAGGGATCTTCTATGTATACACATATAGGAACGCCATTACTTACAAAATAAAGTCGTTCAAGATCTTTTGAATCTGCTTCACCTATTGAATTCTCATGTATTATTACCATACCAAAAGGTACATCTATATCAAGAATAGAAGAAAGATCAGAAACAAAAATAGGATTATATCCATGCAATTTAAGCTGGGATTCTAATTGTTGGTCAAAAATATTAACTAAAACAATATTTGTAATAAGCATATATTTATATTAATCTTTTTTAAAATTATAAAATAAATTATACAATCTTTTTAACTATTATTTTTATATAATTTTTTAAACTTTTCCTCTTTTTATTAATAATTTTTTTAATGCCAAATTATGCAATACAAATGTAATTGGATATTTAAAAGATGTTTTATTTATTAATTTTTAATTTTGAATTTTTGATTATTTAATTATTAATTATTTTTAGGTGGGGGAGACTTCCCCCAACAGAAATAAAAATTTATTTAATATTAAAAAAAATTAAAATGGGGAAACTACCCCCAACATAAGAAATATTTTATTATTAGTAAAGAAAAATGATGAGCAGACTTCCTCTAACAGAATAATTATTTTATAATGGTAGAAAAATGATAAATATACTTCAGCTAACAAAAGAATTTTTATATTTTCTCTTTGTAAACAATAAATATAAAATTATAAATTTATAAATTATTTTAAAAAAAATATTAAATGCATAGACAGAATAATAGGGGCATAATTCAGCCAACAGAATAAATTAAATTTTTTATTAATAATCTGAACTAAAAAACAATTATCGGGTTTATAAAATAAAATTTATTGTCAATAAACAGCCTAATAAAATAAACACCTGTTATTTTACAAGTTGCATTGTTTTTAATATCATTTAAATTTATAAACAGCATTTCATTTTCTATTTTTAAATTAGTAGTTTTATATAAAATTTTCCCACTTGAGTTAAATATTTCATAAGAAACATTTGCCAAGCCATGAATTAAATATTTAATCATTCTCCCAGTTGAATATATTCTTATTTTTGATTTATCTAAATTATTTGTAGCAATAATTTCTTTATGAGAAATATAAGTTTGAGGCGATACTACAGGATTAACCGTAAAAGAAACATTTCCGTCTTGTAAGCCAGGCGATGTTGCATTAACAGTGACTGTGCCGGGAGTAAAAGTTGTTTTAACCGCAATTTTACACATTCCTCCTTCTGCCCTTAGTTCATGATCTCCAGGTGCATGATATGACAAAGGTTTTCCAGTATAAACATATTGATCGGCGCCACCTCTATAAATCCCGGGCCCGATTACACTAAATGTAATATCATGACTATCTAAAGGACACCAGTTACCATTTGCATCAACAACAGTGGCAAGAATAAAAGCAGCATCCGAGCCATTTGCTCTTATAAGAAAAGTCTCACCATTTGGTTTTACAAGCGGTGGTTCTACTGTTAATTTTATATGGTGAGGTTCTCCTGCTGTTATTCTTTGGTCAAAACATACCACATTACCAGATGCATCCAAACCTTCTACCTTTAATATTCCCGGTGAAAAATCAACATCCCAATAACACTGAAAAGGCAATTGCGTTGTAGTTTCTGATAAATCATTGTTATTGCCCGAACCTGTCCATGGATTTGGTGTTTTTATTCCCTGCTCAATTCCATTTATGGTTAATCTTACTTTTGGGCAATTGCTAAAAGCATTAACGCGCACTCTTCCAGATCTATTCCAGTGATGCGCAAGAGCAACAACCGGTTTTTTTTCAAAAGGTACCCAGGCTGCCTGATATGCGTAATATAAAAGTTTGGGAATCCTGCTAAAATCCAACATAGACGTTCCAAAAGAGCGTACATTATAAGTTGCTGGCGGCAATTCAAGAAATGTTCCTGCTTCGCCCGGTGATTCTGCCAGATACCAATGACAAAAACCAAAACAATTTGCCTGTTTGCTCTTTCTCCAGTTTTGTAAATAATCAGCAACAAAGGAAATTTGCTTGTCGTATGCAAATCGTGCCGACATTCTTCCCCATGCCTCTGCCCCCCATGCAGGATTGTTTGGATACCTGCTTTTAACCCCAATCTCGCAACCACTTGCCGTGCACGAAAGAATATCTCCATAAGCCGGATTGGGAGTTCTGTCGGCCTGTACCCTTGTATTAACATGATCCCACTGAACAGAAATTGCTTTTAAGGCATCTGCCAGAGAAGATGTCATCGCTCCATTGTCTATTTCCCATGCAAGGATGCAGGGATTGTTTCTATCTCTAATTATCATGTCTCTATGCACTTCACATTTTAACATTCCTCTTGAATCTGATGGTGATGTATTTGCAAAAGAACCTTCATGATCTCCAGATGGTTGAATAATCATTATTCCATAATTATCGCATGCGTCAACAAATTGTTTACTACAAGCCGAATGCCCTGGCCTCCAGATGTTACCTCCAATATCTGCTAAAAGCTTTGCATCCCGCCATTGTTGTTCTTCGCAAACTGCTGTTCCAAGTCCTGGATAGTCATATCTTCCCGATGCACCCCATAAATAATGTTGCTTGCCATTAAAATAAGGAAAATTTTTGTCCCATGTTATTGTTCTAATGCCAAGTGGAGTAACAAAAACATCTACAGTGGTATTTCCTATTTTAACAATATGATATACTTTATGCATATATGGTGTTCCATAATTGCTGTTATTTGGATACCATAATTTTGGATTTGAAATAGTTCCCGTTTGATCAAATACATACGATTTATTTGCATCAATCAATTGACTGCTTTCCATATTTAAAACAACATTATTATTTGCATCAACAACTTTTGTAACAAGAGTAACATTTTGTGGCTCTGTACCATCGTTACAAACATTTGTTTGTATTCTTATTGTTGCCGACGCTTCGGATGCAGATACAGTTGCAACATAGGTACCCCAGCGGTTTAATACAGAATAAACATTTAATGGTATATGAACCTTATCAACTATATGCATCCATACAGGCCTAAAAATACCACCACTTCCCTGACCAAATCTAAAAACCAAAGAAAATCCCGGGTCATTGTAAAATCCCTGACTTTTCCCAACTCTCACAGCTAATACGTTATCCTGAGAACCAAATTTTACATAAGGAGTTATATCAACAACAAAGCCAACAAATCCCAGCACATGAGTTGCTTGAGGATTAACAGCACTGTTGCCGGGAATAAAAGTGCCGTTAATATAAACCTGACATCCAACATGAATACCTTCAAACTCAACAAGTATTTTTCTGTTTGAATAAGAATTGTTCAGTGTAAAATGCTTTCTGTACCAAGCATTTCCAGATGCTATTGTTCCATCG
>Ga0123519_10006404_pt1 | contig 18511 bp, 14 predicted proteins | sample YelNatPaOPRAMG02_FD_87396 | JGI IMG/M metagenome (GOLD analysis project Ga0123519, IMG submission 87396) | Hot spring microbial communities from Yellowstone National Park - Yellowstone National Park OP-RAMG-02 (version 2) | ecosystem: Environmental > Aquatic > Thermal springs > Hot (42-90C) ... | reverse complement strand
GGCCTCCAACGTGGCCGCGCTCACGCCAAGGCTGTGGAAACTGCACTTCGCCAATCAGCCGCTGCGATCGGATCTGCACAAGACGGCCGTGTAGGCAAGAACGCCGGCTAGTTAACGGTTACGACAAGGGCGACGACTGCAAGGCCTTCATCAAGGGCTGCAGAAAGCTCAAGGTCACGCCGCACGTGGCCGCCAAGGACAAGCACTCGACAGTGGACGGCCGCATCAGGCGGCACGAGGGCGACAAAACCAGCCTGAAGGTGCGCAAACGCATCGAAGAGGCCTTCGGCTGGATCAAGACCGTGGGCGGACTTGCCAAGACCAAACTGATCGGTCAAGCCAAGCTCACGGGCCAGGCGCTGCTGTGCTTTGCCACCGACAACCTGGTGCGCATGGGCAGCCTCGGCGGCTGGTGGGACCCGCATCATGCGTGAGTCCGGGGATAGGTGCGCCCGAAAGGGGCGAGATGGCCTGCAAACAGGTCGGCGTAGCCGCCGAAATCGCAGCGCAGAGGCGACTGGGCGGCTCGTGTCCGCGAAATCTGCGCCCATGATGCGTTCGATCAGCACTTTTTCAACGGCCTGCTGGGGAGCCGCTGAACAATTCGGCCCATTTTTTGCTTTATTGAAGCCATCGTTCTGATCCTTGTCCGAGCATGCACCAACTCAGTTTTTCCAGTGCTGAACACGCCATGAAGAAGCGCGTGACCCGTCGCGAGAAGTTTCTCGGCGAGATGGAGCGCGTCGTGCCCTGGGCGCGGCTGGTGGCGGTGATCGAACCCGTGTATCCCAGGAGCGGCCGAGTCGGCCGTCCGCCCATCGGGGTGGAGCGCATGCTGCGGATGTATTTCCTGCAGCAGTGGTACAGCCTGTCCGATGAGGGCTTGGAGGATGCCATCACCGATAGCCAAGCGCTGCGCCAGTTCGTGCGCATCGACCTGTCCCGCGAAGCCGTGCCCGACGCCACCACCCTGCTCAAGTTCCGCCGGCTGCTGCAGACCCATGATCTGACGCCGGCCCTGTTCGCCCAGATCAACGCCCACCTGCGCGAGCGCGGCTTGCTCATGCGCGAAGGCACGATGATCGATGCCACGCTGATCGCCGCGCCCAGTTCCACCAAGAACGCCAAGGGGGAGCGTGACCCCGACATGCACCAAACCAAGAAAGGCAACCAGTGGCACTTCGGCATGAAGGCCCACATCGGGGCCGATGCCGACAGCGGCCTGGTGCACAGCCTGCACACCACACCCGCCCACGCCAGCGATGTGGCCCACACCGCCGACCTGCTGCATGGAGAGCAAACCCAGGTGTTTGCCGACGCTGGCTACACCGGCGCGCCGCAGCGCGCGGAGGTGGTGCAGGCGCAGGCTGAAGGCGGCATTCGCCCGGACGTGGACTGGCAGATTGCCCAGCGCCGCAGCACGGTGAACAAGCTGCTGCAGGGCCCACACAAGACGCTGGTCCTGGCGATGGAGCGGGCCAAGGCCCGTGTGCGCGCCCGGGTGGAGCATGCGTTTCATGTCCTCAAGAATCTGTTTGGTCACAGGAAGGTCCGCTACAAGGGACTGGCGAAGAACACGGCCCAGCTCTACAGCCTGTTCGGCTTGGTCAATCTGGCGCTGGCCAAAAGAAAACTGCTGAACTCCCAGGGCACACCTGCGTCCTGAGGGCGCAAAACGACGGGGGAAACCCCGCAAACCCGAGAAAAACGACCCATAATCCGCCTCATCGACTCATACCCGTCAAAATCTTCCGCATCGTGAAAACAAAACAGCGGAAGATCAATGGGGTGCGGAAATGAGGTAGTTGTTCAGCGGTTCCCTAACTTGGGTACGGGGTCTCTTGTGTGTCAGACTGTAACTTGGCTCTAGCAAGTGGGTTGTCGTTTTCCCCATCCATCACCGCGTCTTTGATAGGCGGCCCATCCTTCACCGTGCATCGAACAAGAGAGATCGAATACCCATATTTCAGTCATGGGTTAAGAGCAGCGGTAAGAGCGAGCAGGGAAGACATGAAAAAAGCCCAAGCAAATCAATTGCTTGGGCTCATTTACTGGCGGAGTGGACGGGACTCGAACCCGCGACCCCCGGCGTGACAGGCCGGTATTCTAACCAACTGAACTACCACTCCATGCAGATTCATGATGCTGAATCTGGCGTCCCCTACGAGATTCGAACTCGTGTTATCGCCGTGAAAGGGCGGTGTCCTAGGCCTCTAGACGAAGGGGACGAAACCTTCGATTTGGTTGCTTGGTGGAGGTAAGCGGGATCGAACCGCTGACCTCTTGCATGCCATGCAAGCGCTCTCCCAGCTGAGCTATACCCCCAAAAGCAAAAGAGACATCTTATACCGATGAGTATGTCGTTTGCAAGTGCATTGCATTCTTTTTGACGAAGACAAGCTCAATGTCTCGTGCTGTCAACCACGGGCGTTTCGATCGCAGCTGCCGTGACCTCTACGGGTTTGGTGGGTGTGTCGTCTTCAAGTGCCAGAGGCACGCGCTCCAAGGCGAGGTCAAGCACTTGATCGATCCATTTCACGGGGATGATTGTCAAACTTGCTTTGACATTGTCTGGCATTTCCTGTAGGTCCTTGACATTCTCTTCAGGGATCAAGACGGTCTTGATGCCACCTCGAAGTGCAGCAAGCAGCTTTTCTTTTAATCCACCAATGCCGAGAACCTCTCCACGCAGGGTGATTTCACCTGTCATTGCAACCTCGGCCTTGACCGGAATGCCTGTCATGGCAGAGACGATGGCTGTCGTCATTGCGACTCCTGCGCTTGGCCCGTCTTTCGGCGTGGCACCTTCAGGGACGTGGATATGCAGATCACGCTTTTCAAACAACTCATCCTTGATCCCCAGGCGACGCGCGCGCACGCGCACCACCGTGCGGGCAGCTTCCACGGATTCCTTCATCACATCGCCGAGAGATCCGGTTCGCAGAATCGCGCCCTTTCCGGGCATGGCCGTCGCTTCGATGGTGAGTAGATCGCCCCCGACCTCGGTCCAGGCAAGTCCAACCACCTGACCGACCTGGTTCTGCTTTTCGGCCATACCGAAGTTGAAACGGCGCACGCCGAGAAAGTCGTTCAGATTGTCTTCCGTGACGACAACCTGCTCCGTGTACGTCTTGAGCAGACGCCCCTTGACAGCCTTGCGGCAAATCCGGGAAATTTCACGCTCAAGCGAGCGCACGCCGGCCTCGCGGGTGTAGTAACGGATCAGGCCGCGAATCGCACTTTCAGTCACGTCGAGCTCACCCGCATCGACCCCGTTGTTCTTCATCTGCTTGGGCAGTAAGTACCGCTGGGCAATGCTGACCTTTTCGTCTTCGGTATAGCCAGCCAGACGGATGACCTCCATCCGGTCGAGAAGGGCGGGCGGGATGTTGAGCGAGTTCGAGGTCGCGACGAACATGACATCGGATAGATCGAAATCGACCTCCACGTAATGGTCGCTGAAGGTATGGTTCTGCTCGGGATCAAGCACCTCGAGCAGTGCGGACGACGGATCGCCACGGAAGTCCATGCCGAGTTTGTCCACCTCATCGAGCAGGAACAACGGATTGCGAACCGCAACCTTGTTCAGACTCTGAATGATTTTCCCCGGCATGGCGCCGATATAAGTGCGGCGATGGCCACGAATCTCGGCTTCGTCACGCACGCCGCCCAAGGCCATGCGAACAAACTTGCGGCCGGTCGCGCGCGCAATGGATTGCCCGAGAGAGGTCTTGCCCACGCCCGGCGGGCCGACGAGGCAAAGAATCGGCGCCTTGACCTTGTCCACCCGCTGCTGCACAGCGAGGTACTCGAGGATGCGCTCCTTGACCTTTTCCAGTCCGTAATGGTCTTCTTCCAGCACCTGCTCGGCGAAGGCCAGATCGTGACGCACCTTACTTTTTTTCGCCCAGGGCAAGCTGACAAGCACGTCGAGATAGTTCCGCACCACCGTCGCCTCGGCCGACATCGGCGACATGAGCTTGAGCTTCTTGAGTTCGCCCTCGGCCTTTTTCTTGGCCTCCTTTGGCATGCGCGCAGCCTTGATCTTTTTCTCGATTTCCTCGATGTCCGCACCGTCTTCGCCTTCGCCGAGCTCCTTCTGGATGGCCTTGACCTGCTCGTTCAGGTAATACTCGCGCTGGCTCTTTTCCATCTGCCGGCGCACCCGGCCGCGGATGCGCTTTTCGACCTGAAGAATGCCAACTTCGCGTTCCAGTTGTTCGAGCAGGTTTTCCAGACGCGCGTGCACGTCGTGCAGATCAAGCACGGATTGCTTTTGCTCCAGCTTGAGCGGCAGATGCGCGGCGATGGTGTCGGCCAGACGGCCCGGATCGTCGATGCCCGAAATGGATGTGAGAATTTCGGGGGGAATCTTCTTGTTCAGCTTGACGTATTGATCAAACTGCGCAACGACCGCACGGCGCATCGCCTCGGATTCGGCCGTAGTTTCCGAACTGGATGCAATGGGTACGGCTTCGCAGGCGAAGAAATCGCCGTTATCGCGGATGTTCAGTGCATTGGCGCGCTGTGCCCCCTCGACCAGAACCTTGACCGTACCGTCCGGCAGCTTGAGCATTTGCAGAATGCTCGACAGGCAGCCGACCTCAAAAAGATCGTCAGGTTTGGGCTCATCTTTGGCAGCGGCCTTCTGTGCCACCAGCATGATCTGCTTGCCACTCTCCATGGCGGACTCCAGCGCCTTGATCGACTTGGGGCGACCAACGAACAGCGGGATCACCATGTGGGGGAAAACCACCACATCGCGCAAGGGCAGCAAAGGCAGCGCGGTCAAATCGGAATTTTGTTCAGGAGTATCGGACATGAAACTCACCAAAAGGAAGTTAGAGGGCAGATGGGGACTCGGGCAGGGATTGCAAGCAGGCGGGCAGTGTCGTCTGCCTGCCTCCATCAAGCCCCTGAAGCCTTGGCCGGATCCTGATAAATCAACAGCGGCTTGGCGCCGCTCGTGATCACGTTTTCGTCAACCACCACACCGGCAACATTCTGGGCATTGGGAAGGTCAAACATCAAATCGAGCAAGGCCTGTTCAACAATGGAGCGCAGACCGCGCGCACCGGTCTTGCGCTCCAAAGCCTTGCGGGCGATAGCATTGAGCGCAGCGGGGCGAAATTCCAGCTTGATGTGATCCATCTCGAACAGCTTCTGATACTGCTTGACCAGTGAATTCTTGGGAGCCGTGAGAATTTCGATCAACGCGGCTTCATCAAGTTCTTCCAGCGCGGCGACCACAGGCAGTCGGCCAACGAGTTCAGGAATCAGACCGAACTTGATCAGGTCTTCCGGCTGCGCCTGGAGGAAGGTTTCAGACAGACTACGTTGCGATTGGGTCTTGACCGTCGCGGAAAAGCCGATTCCCGATTTTTCCGAGCGATTGCGAATGACCTTTTCCAAGCCATCGAACGCCCCACCGCAGATGAACAGGATATTGGTCGTGTCGACCTGGATGAAGTCTTGGTTCGGATGCTTTCGTCCGCCCTGCGGCGGCACCGACGCCATCGTGCCTTCGATCAGCTTGAGCAGCGCCTGCTGCACGCCCTCGCCCGAGACATCGCGGGTGATGCTGGGGTTGTCGGACTTGCGCGAAATCTTGTCGATTTCGTCGATGTAGACGATGCCGCGCTGTGCCCGCTCGATTTCGTAATTGCAGTTCTGCAGCAGTTTCTGGATGATGTTTTCTACATCCTCCCCCACGTAACCGGCTTCGGTCAAGGTGGTGGCATCTGCAATGACAAAGGGCACATTGAGCAGCCGAGCCAGTGTTTGCGCCAACAGCGTCTTGCCCGAACCTGTCGGACCGACCAGCAGGATATTGCTCTTGGCTAGCTCAACCTCGCTAGTCTGACCGATATGCTTCAGGCGCTTGTAATGGTTGTACACCGCTACGGCCAGAATGCGCTTGGCCGCCTCCTGCCCGATCACATACTGATCGAGGATGGCCTTGATTTCCGATGGCGTCGGCAGATCAGAACTGACCACCTTGCCGTTGGCATCCGCGGTCGTCACTTCATCGCGGATGATTTCGTTGCACAGGTCGATGCATTCGTCGCAGATGAATACCGACGGACCCGCGATCAGTTTTTTCACCTCATGCTGACTCTTGCCGCAGAATGAGCAGTACAGGGTTTTTTCACCGGAGGATGATTTTTTCTCAGCCATGAGCGTGTGCGTTCAATTCGATTCAGGTTCAGGAGCGTTTGGCAATCACTTCATCAATCAGGCCGTAGTCCTTGGCCTGCTCGGCAGACATGAAAAAGTCGCGCTCCGTATCGATGGCGATCTTCTCCAGCGGCTGTCCGGTCTGGTTAGCCAAAATGCCATTCAGGCGCCCGCGCAAGTACAGAATCTCGCGCGCCTGGATTTCAATGTCTGTCGCCTGCCCCTGGGCGCCGCCAGAAGGTTGGTGAATCATGATGCGGGAATTGGGCAGCGAGTAGCGCTTGCCCTTGGCGCCGGCCGCCATCAGAAAAGCGCCCATGCTGGCCGCAATGCCGGTACACAAAGTGGACACATCCGGCTTGATGAACTGCATAGTGTCGTAAATGGCCATGCCAGCCGACACCGACCCGCCCGGCGAATTGATGTAGAGCGAAATGTCCTTGTCCGGATTCTCGGACTCCAGGAACAGCAGTTGCGCGACCACCAGATTAGCCATCTGATCGTTGATCGGCCCGACCAGGAAAATCACGCGCTCCCGCAGCAGGCGCGAGTAAATGTCATAGGCGCGCTCGCCGCGGCCGCTTTGCTCGATGACCATGGGCACCAGGCCCAGGTTTTGAATGTCAGTTGCGCTCATGGAGGAATCAAACGTGAAGGTAGACACAGATTAGCACGCAGCTAGCGAGGTCGACGCGAGGGTGTGGGATTTCCGCAAGCAATTTGCGGGAGGACGAGCCCGGGGACTCCCGCGCTACCAGGGACAGGTGCAAAAAAGCCGCTGCGCGCCAAGCGCACGCAGCGGCTTGCACCGGCGAGCACGGGTTACTTCTGCCCCATCAACTCGTCGAAGCCCAGCGCCTTTTCCGTGGTCTGCGCTTGTGCAAACACAAAATCGGTCACGTTGTTTTCCATCACGATCGCTTCGGCCTGGGCCAGGCGCTCCTGGTCGGCGTAGTACCAGCGAACCAGTTCTTCAGGCTGCTCGTAGCTGGCGGCCAGCTCTTCCACATAACTCCGCAGTTGTTCCGGCTTGGGCTGCAGATCATGCTGCTTGACCAGTTCCGAAACGATCAGGCCCAGACGCACGCGGCGCTCGGCCTGCTCCTTGAACAGTTCGGGAGGCAGCGGTGCCTTGTCGGCATCCTTCATGCCGCGCTCAGCCAGATCCTGGCGAGCGCTTGCCATCAGCTCGTTGATTTCGTTCTGCACCAACGCACTCGGCAGATCAACCGGCACGGCCTTTTGCAGCATATCCATGACGGCCAGCTTGTTGCGCTGAGTCAGGCGGGCTTTGACTTCGCGCTGCAGATTGTTGCGAATATCGTCGCGCAGGCGCTGCACATCGCCATCCGTCACGCCGAGCGCCTTGGCAAACTCGGCATCGACCTCCGGCAGCAACGGCCACTCCACCTTGGTGACCTTCAGGGTGAACTGGGCGGTCTTGCCGGCCACCGCGCGACCCTGATAGTCCTCAGGGAAGTGCAGTTCAAAAATCTTGCTCTGTCCGGCCTGCAGGCCTTTGGTTGCTGCCTCGAATTCAGGCAGCATGCGGCCTTCGCCCTGCACAAAGCTGAAGCCTTCGGCCTTGCCGCCGTCGAACGCCGTGCCGTCGATCCGGCCCTCGAAGTCGACGGTGACACGGTCGCCATCCTGGACTTCGAGGCCTTCCGAGGTTTGTCCATTGGCCGCCGCCTGGCCGCGCACGACAAATTCTGTGCGTTGCTTGCGCAGCACGTCCACGGTTCTGTCAATGGCTGCTTCATCCACAGTGGCTGTCACGCGCTCAATGGTCTGTGACGACAGATCGGGGATCTGCACATCGGGATAGACCTCGAACGTGGCATCGAACGCCATGACATCGGCGTCCACGCCTTCGGTCTTGGGGGTGAACTGCGGCATGCCGGCCACGCGCAGGCGGGCACCAGAGGCCATGTCGTAGAACGCATTGCCGATCTTGTCCTGCAGCACTTCCATTTCCACGGACGGCGCATAGCGCTGCGTCACCATGGACATGGGCACCTTGCCCGGACGGAACCCAGGCAGGCGCAAGGTGCGGCTCAGATTCTTCAGGCGGGCGTTGATTTCGGTTTGCACAGCAGCCTTCGGAACGGTCACGGTCACACGGCGCTGCAATTTGTCCAGGGTTTCGACTGTCATGAAAAAGTCCAGTGTTCGATGAAAGGAATCAATTTCCGCCAAGCGCTTGCTTGTCGGAATGGTGCGAGGGGGGGGACTCGAACCCCCACGCCGGTGAAGGCGTCAGGACCTAAACCTGGTGCGTCTACCAATTTCGCCACCCTCGCCGGGTGATCTGCTGCCCGCATCAAAGGGCCATTCAGCCTGCCCGCGCTCCAGACTCCGCAGGCCAGAACCATGTCGACATGGCTTCATTGATTTTCAGGCAATCGGCTATTCTAGCCTTGCTGCGTTAACCTGCTGGACGCCGCGCGTGCCATGCTGCCCACTGATTTGACAAATGCATCAGACGGCCCACCCCCAGGGTCTTCCGCCTACTACGCGTTGCTGCGTTGCGCACCGCCGCAGCGAGCAGGATTGACGGCGCTGCTGCGGTTTCATGTGCAGGTCCGCGCCATCGCCACCACGGTCAGTGATCTGTCCGTGGCACAGGCCAAGCTGGCTTGGTGGGGCGCGCAACTCGATGCCATGGAAAGAGGGACGGTGGAGCATCCGACGTTGCGTGCGCTCGCGCCGTTTGCACTGGCAAGCGGCCTGAGGGCGCAAGCGCTGCATGGGGTTATCGACAGCGTGCAGCTCGATCTGCAGCAAAACCGCTGGATGGACCGTCCTGCGCTGCTGCACTATGCCAAAACGGGCAGCGGCCAAACCCTGCGCAACAGCGCCGTTCTCCTGGGTTTGAGCGGCGAGGTGGCGCTCGCGTTGGTGGAGCAACTTGGCGTGGGTTTACGCTTGGTCAGCAGCATCCGGCATCTCGGGCGGGACGCGGCGCAGGGCCGGATCTATCTGCCACTGGACGCCTTGCGGCGCCATGGCGTCACGGCCGCGCAGTTGCAGCAGCGCCGCATGGAAGCCGGTGTGGCAACGTTGCTGGCCGAGCAGTCCACGCTGGCCCGCCAGAGTATCGAGCAGGCACTAGCCGGGCTAACGCCGTTTGCGCGCACGCAGACCGCGCCATTGCGCGCGCTGGGCGCAATGGCCTTGGCGCTGCTGCGCGAGATCGAGCGTGCCGATTACGCCGTGCTGCACCAGCGCATCAGCCTGACGCCGCTGCGCAAGCTGTGGATCAGCCGCACCTGCCGGTGATCGCAGGACGGTGTCTCAATCCCGTTCGAGTTCGACACGCAGCGCACGGTATTCGTCGAGCGCCTCGGGGTTGGCCAGCGCCGCGACGTTCTTCACCGGTTCGCCATGGATCAGATTGCGCACCGCGATCTCGACGATCTTGTTGCTCTTGGTGCGCGGAATGTCGTGCACCTGCACCACACGCGCTGGCACATGGCGCGGCGTGGTGTTGCTGCGGATCTGGCGCTTGATGGTCTCGATCAGCGCGTCATCGAGCACCAGCCCGTCACGCAGCCGCACGAACAGCACCACGCGCACATCCCCGATCGTCCCAGGCGGCCAGTTCTGACCGATGACCAGCGACTCCAGCACGGCGTCGATGCGATCGACCTGACGATAGATTTCCGCGGTGCCGATGCGCACGCCTCCAGGATTCAGCGTGGCGTCGGATCGGCCGAAGATGATGTAGCCGCCATGCGCGGTGCGCGCGATGAAATCGCCATGCCACCACACATTGGGAAACTGCGCGAAATAGCTCTCGAAATACTTTTGCGCACCGCGCTCCAGGCTGCCGTCCACCAGAAATCCCAGCGGCATCGACGGGAACGGCTTGGTGCAGACCAGTTCGCCCTTCTGTCCGTCGGGCAGCGGCTGCCCCTCATCATCCGCCACGATCACCGCCATGCCCAGCGCACATGCCTGCAGTTCACCGCGCCATACCGGATTCATCGGTGAGCCGACAATGAAGCAGGCCACCAGATCGGTTCCGCCTGACATCGAGCTCAGGCAGACGTCATGCTTGACCTTGTTGTACACATAGTCGAAGCCTTCAGGCGCCAGCGGCGAACCGGTGGACATGACGGTGCGCAGGCTGGCGAGCTGGTGCGTCCGCATGGGCTCGAGACCCGACTTGCCCAGCGTCTCGAGGAATTTGGCCGAGGTGCCCAGATGAGTGAAGCCCACGGCGTCGGCATAGTCGAACAGGATGGCGTTGTCGCGCAGGCCCGGAGAGCCGTCGTACAGGCAGACCGTCGCTCCTTGGCTGAGTGCGGACATGAGCCAGTTCCACATCATCCAGCCACAGGTGGTGAAAAAGAACACCCGGTCATCGCAGTGAATGTCCACCTGCAGCCGCAACTCGGCAAGGTGCTTGAGCAGCACCCCGCCTGCACGGTGGACGATGCATTTTGGCGCGCCCGTCGTGCCGCTGGAATAAAGGATGTAGACCGGGTGATCGAAGGGCAGCGAGGTGAACTGCACCGTCTGCGGCGCAAAGGGCAGCAGCGCGTCCTCCCAAACCTGCGCGCCAGGGATGGCCGCGACTTCGGGTGATTGCCCCAAGGCCTGCGCCACATAAGGCACGACCACGGTTTGTGCCACCGAGGGCAGTTGCTCAACAAGGGCTGCGAGCTTGTCGAGGTTGGAAAAGGTCTTGCCGTTGTAGAAATAGCCGTCGCAGGCGATCAGCACCTTGGGCTGGGTCTGGCCGAAACGGTCGAGCACTCCCTGCGTGCCGAAGTCGGGCGATGCCGAGGTGAAGGTGGCGCCGATGCTGGTGGCCGCAAGCATGGCGATCACCGTCTCGGGCAGGTTGGGCATGTAGGCCGCCACCCGGTCGCCGGGCACCACGCCCCAGCTGCGCAGCGCCTGCTGCAGCCGCGAGACTTCGGCGTGCAGTTGGCGCCAGCTCAGGCTGCGCTGCACCCTGTCCTCGCCCCAGAAATGCAGCGCGACCGCGTCGTCATTGCGTCGCAGCAGGTTCTGCGCGAAATTGAGTTGCGCCTCCGGAAAGAAGCGCGCGCCGGGCATGCGGTCGGCGTCGATCAGCACGCGCTCGCCCTTGTGCCGCGCAATGACGCTCGATGTTTCCCAGACCGCGTCCCAGAACGCCGCCTGCTCGGCCACGGACCAGTCGAGTAGCGCCTGGTAATCCTGCAGCTGCAGACCATGCCGGGCGTTGATCCAGAGGCGGAAGGATTCGATATGCGACGCGGCAATGCGCTGCGGCGACGCGCGCCACAAGGGCTGAGCTGACGCGGATTCGGACATGATGTTCTCCGGCGAATGTCAGATGTTTGTCGAAGTCGAGACCTGGGTCAGCAGCGCGCGCAGCATGTCGGGCAAGGGGACGCTTTTGCGCTGCGGAAAGTCCACCCAGACGACGCGCGAGCCGCCGCTGGCATACACGGTGTCCGGGTCGTCGGTGCGGCTGAGTAGGGTGTAGGTGTCGAAGCTGGTGCGCCCAACGTCCGCGGTGTAGAGCCGCGCGAGCACTTCTCCGGGAAAACTCAGTTCGGTCTGGAAATTGCAGAAGGCATTGACGATCACCGGCCCCAATCCCTTGGGATTGGCGGGCACCCCGGCAGCCAGCATCCACTCCAGACGGATGATTTCCATGTAGCGGAAATAGAGGGTGTTGTTCACATGGCCCATCACGTCCATGTCGCCCCAGCGAATGGGCATGGTCATGGTGTAGACCAGATTTTTTTGTTCAGGGATGTCGAACCGCATGATGCCTCCGTCAGATGCCGAAGCCGTCATCCGCGGTGAGGATGGCGCCGTTGATCAGGCCGCTGCTCCCACTGGCGAGCAGTACCAGCAAGCCGTCGAGGTCTTCCGGCTTGCCCAGGCGCTTGCGTGGCAGCATCTGCAGCAGGCGCTGGCCCGACTCGGTCTGCCAGTGATGATGGTTCATCTCGGTATCGATATAACCGGGGCAAATGGCATTGACATTGATGCCGTATTTGCCCCATTCCACAGCCATAACCCGTGTCATGTGCACCACCGCCGCCTTGCTCATCGCATAGACCCCGAGCTTGGGCATGACGCGCAGCCCGGCAACCGATGCGATATTGATGATTCGCCCGCCGGCCCAGGTGCCCGGTGTGACGCCAAGCGAACGCGCCACCATGCGGCGCGCAACCTCCTGCGCCACGAAAAACGCGCCGCGCACATTGGTACCGAACACCTCGTCAAAATCGTCACTCGTCACGTCCAGCAGCTTTTGCTGCAGTGACACCCCGGCGTTGTTCACCAGAATATCGATCGGCCCCATCTCGGTCTCGGCATGCGCAACGGCCGCCTTGATGCTGGCGGTGTCGTTGACATCGAGTTCCACCACATGCGCATCACCGCCCTGCCCTTCGATGCGGGCACGCAGCTCCTTGAGCCGTTCCATTCGGCGCCCGCTGAGCACCACGGCCGCGCCAGCCTGCGCCAGTACTTCGGCAAAACGCCAGCCCAGACCGCTGGATGCGCCAGTGACCAGGGCGACGCGCCCGGAGAGTTCGATTGAATACGCCATTGTGTGTCCTTGAAGGTGGCGCGTAGGAGCCGGGCTCATGCTCCCCCGACCTGCGCGAATGCCACAATGGTAGAGCGATGCTGTCTTGCGGTTGCCCTAAGTCTGTGGTGAAACAATCTGGTTTCGCTTCATCCACGACGCCCAAGACCAGATTCCGCGCATGCACCAGCGACAGTCCAGCCTGCTCCATCGCTATCTGCATTGGGAGCAGGCGCTCACCATTTCGGCCAATCGGTTGAGCAGGCAAGTGTGGGTGCGCCGCCTGTTCACCCTGATCAGCCGACTGGGCAACGGCTGGGGCTGGGCAGCCATTCTGTTCGCCCAATGCATGATCCAAGGGCGTGAGGCGGTCCCGCCCATCGTCTGGATGCTGGTGACAACGGTCATCGGCATCGGTCTGTACGGGTCGATCAAGCGCTTGGCCGCCCGTCCCAGACCGAGTGAACACTGTCACCGGATCATGGTGAGCGAACCGCCACTCGACCAGTTCAGCTTTCCCTCCGGCCACACCCTGCACGCGGTGAATTTCACTCTGCAAATCCTTTTTTTTGTCCCCGTGCTTGGGTGGGTCGCCGTGCCGTTCGCGTTGCTCATCGCCGCCTCACGCCTGATTCTCGGGCTGCACTATCTCTCGGACGTGATGGTTGGCGCCGTGCTGGGCATGCTGCTGGCCACATTTGCACTGGCCCTGCAAATCACCGTGTTATGAGAATGTGATCGGCCATCGCCCCATCTTTGCTGATAATGGCGGTATGTCCGAACGCGTCATTCCCATCGTCGATCACCAATACGCCGCCAGGGTGCCCCCGGTTCCGGCGCATCCTGCCGATGCGCAGGCACAACCCATCGACCGCTTGCGCCGCCCGCTACACGACCTGCGGATTTCGGTGACCGACCGCTGCAACTTCCGCTGCACCTATTGCATGCCGAAGGAGATTTTCGACAAGCATTACGAGTTCCTGCAGCATGCCGACCTGCTGAGTTTCGAGGAAATCACCCGCGCCGCGCGGGTGTTCATCGACTTGGGCGTGCGCAAGATTCGCCTGACCGGCGGCGAGCCGCTGCTGCGCAAAAACCTGGAACGGCTGGTGGACATGCTGCACGGCCTGCGCACCCCGCAGGGCACGCCGCCCGAACTCACCCTCACCACCAACGGCTCCATCCTGGCGCGCAAGGCGCAGCAACTCAAGGACGCCGGGCTCGACCGCGTGACCGTCAGCCTGGACGCGCTGGACGACGCCGCCTTCCGCCAGATGAACGATGTGGACTTTCCCGTGGCCGAGGTGCTGCACGGCATCGACGCTGCGCTCGCTGCGGGATTGGGGCCGGTCAAGGTGAACATGGTGGTCAAGCGCGGCACCAACGACGCGCAGATTCTGCCGATGGCCACGCACTTTCGCGGCACGGGCGTGGTGCTGCGCTTCATCGAATACATGGACGTGGGGAGCACCAACGGCTGGCGCATGGACGAAGTGCTGCCCTCACAGCAGGTGATCGACCGCATCCACGCGGAACATCCGCTGCATCCGTTGGAGCCGCACAGCCCAGGAGAGACCGCGCAACGCTGGGCTTACGACGACGGTGCTGGCGAGATCGGCGTGATCTCCAGCGTCACCCGCGCGTTCTGCGCCAGTTGCAACCGCGCCCGGCTGTCGATGGAAGGCAAGCTTTACCTCTGTCTGTTCGCCACCCACGGCTATGACGTCCGTGCGCTGCTGCGCGGCGACACCCACATCGGTCAGGCGCCAGTGAGCGACTTGGAACTGCGCGCGGCGCTGGCGCAGGTGTGGACACAGCGCGACGACCGCTACTCGTTGCTGCGCGGCACCGCAGCCGCCGAAGCCTTGCGGGCCGCGCGCAAGGTCGAGATGTCGTACATCGGCGGCTAGGATGCGTCGCCCACCGCACGCTCATTTCGCTGTCTACAGAGGGGGCGTCCGCAGCACACGGGCGCAATTGACACCATGTGCGGCATCGCCGGGCGGCTGAACTGGAACGCGCCGATCGACCGGTCGCAGCTCGCCGCGATGATCAGCCGCCTGCGGCATCGTGGCCCCGACGGTCAAGGCTTCTTCGCCCAGGGCCCGATCGGCCTGGCGCACGCCCGCCTGAGCATCATCGACCTCTCCAGCGGCGACCAGCCGATGTGCAACGAAGACGGCACGGTCTGGGTGACCTTCAACGGCGAGATCTTCAATTACATCGAACTGCGCGCCGATTTGCTGCAGCGCGGCCATCGCTTTTCCACCCAATCGGACACCGAGGTCCTGGTGCATTTGTACGAGGACTATGGCGACGCGCTGGTCGAGCATCTCAACGGTCAGTTCGCCTTCGCGCTGTGGGATGCGGCGCGCCAGCGTCTGCTTTTGGCGCGCGACCGCACCGGCATCCGTCCGCTGTTCCATGCGCGCGTTCCGGGCGGTTTGGCCTTTGCTTCCGAGGTCAAGGCGCTGCTGGCGCTGCCGGAAGTGCCCCGCCGCCTTGACGCGCGCGCGCTGGGCGAGGTGTTCACCTACTGGGCGCCGCTGCCGCCGCATGCGGTGTTCGAGGGCATTGAATCGCTGCCGCCCGGCCATGTGATGACGGTCGATGCCCAAGGCACGCACCTGCGCCGCTACTGGGACTGGACCTTCCCGCCCGCCCCGATCGAAGCCGACCGCAGCGCCGACGCGTATGCCGAGGAGCTGCGCAGTCTGCTGATCGACGCGGTGCGGCTGCAACTGCGCGCCGACGTGCCCGTGGCGGCGTACCTCAGCGGCGGGCTCGACTCGTCGATTGTCACCACTTTGATCCGCCACTACACCGACACTCCGCTGCGCACCTTTTCGCTGACCTTCGACGACGCCGAGTTCGATGAGAGCGTATGGCAGCAACAGTTGGTGCAACATCTGCACACTGAGCACTCCACGGTGCACTGCACCCGCGCCGATATCGCCGCGGCCTTCCCGCGCGCCATCGCGCATACCGAGACCCCCATCGTGCGCACCGCGCCGGCGCCGATGATGCTGCTGGCCGACGGCGTGCGCGCCGCAGGCTACAAGGTGGCACTCACCGGCGAGGGCGCCGACGAGGTGTTCGGTGGCTACGACATTTTCAAGGAAGGCCGGGTGCGCCGCTTCATCGCGCGCCAGCCCGACTCGCGCGGCAGGTCACGCCTGCTCGAGCGGCTCTATCCCTATCTCAAGCATTCCCCGGCGGCCGGCCGGGCGATGACCGAGCGCTTTTTCCGTGAAGGCGAGGCGCGGTTTCGCGAACCGGGCTTCGCACACCTGCCGCGCTGGACCACCACGCGGCGCATCAACGCATTCCTATCGCCCGACGTGCGCGCCGCCGCCACCGCCTTCGATCCGGTCAAGGCGCTGCAACTGCCCGTCGATTCTGCCCGCTGGGAGCCGCTGAACCAGGACCAGTACATTGAGGCGCACACCCTGATGTCGGGCTATTTGCTGTGTTCGCAGGGCGACCGCATGGCCATGGCCGCCTCGATCGAGACGCGGTTTCCGTTTCTCGATCACCGGCTGATCGCTTTCGCCAGCCGCCTGCCGCCGCGCTACAAGCTCATGGGACTGGTGGAAAAGTATCTGCTCAAACGCAGCATGGACGGCCTGCTGCCCGACGCGCTGCGCCACCGCAGCAAGCAACCCTACCGCGCGCCCGACAGCCAGAGCTTTTTCCACGACGGCGAGCCGGTCGATTATGTGGCCGACCTGTTCAGCGTCTCGCAGCTGAAGGAGGCCGGCTATTTCGACGTGCAGGCCGCCATCCGCCTGTTCGACAAGGCGCGCGCCGGGAAAGTCATTGGATTTGGTGACAATATGGCGTTCGTCGGCGTGCTCTCCACGCTGCTGCTGCACGACCAGTTTATCCGGCGCTGAACGCCATCACTTTCGCCCACCATGACCGCTGCCGCATCGAGTTACGCAGCCTTGCCCGCCGATCTGCGCACCGATCGCAGCACCATCGTGTCGCTTTGGGTCAGCAATCTGGGGCACCCTGAGCGCCGCCAGGACAAGTTCGACTGGTTTTACCTGCGCAATCCTGCAGGAACCCCTCATGTCCTGCTCGCCCACTCTCCGGCCGAACAGGGCGTACCCATTGGCGTCATCGGCCTGGGCACGCGGCACATGCGATTAGCAGGACAGCCGATCCATGCCGGCTTGCTGGCTGACTTCGGCGTAGTTGCCGAGCATCGCACCCTCTATCCGGCCATGCTGCTGCAGACCTCCTTGCGCGACCAGTTTCTGCCGCAACTCGGATTGATCTTCGGTTTTCCGAATTCCAAATCCGAGCCCGTTGTCAAGCGACTTGGCTATGCGGTGGCCGGGCCGATGGTGCGTTATGTGCGTGTGCTGCGCAGCGCCAACTATCTCCCGGCGCGCCTGCCCCACGTCGTGCGTCACACCCTAGGACGAACTGCCGACTGGTGGCGGCACACCTTGCGCCGCACGCAATATGCGCACGACTTCAGCGGCGTGTTCGCCCAGTGGATGGATCAGCCCGATGTCCGGTTCGATGCGCTGTGGAGGGCACAAGGTGGCCAGGCTCTATTGATCGGTGTGCGCGATTGCCGCTATCTGGCTTGGCGGTTCGAGCAAAAACCCTGGAAGAAATTCCGCTTCCTGACCATGAACTCCCGGACGAACGGCCTGATCGCCTACGCCGCCACCGAAGTCATTGGCCCTGTGATGCACATCCGCGATCTGCTGTGCCACCCCGGCCACCCGGACAGCCTGGGCCTGCTGCTCGACACCTTGTTCCGAGATGCCCACAGCGATGGCCGTACCAGCGTCTCGTTTGAACTTCTTGGCCCCGCCCCCATGCAGCAGTCCCTGCTCCGCCTGGGTATGGTGGCACGCGGACAGCGCAATGTGATGTTCACCGCAGCGGGCCCGAACGCCGATGCGATCCGCCTAACCCCGTGGTACATCACTAGCGCAGACGAGGACTATTAGGTCCTGTTCACGCGATTGATGCAACTCGGACTTGGCATGCGCTTTCCATTACCAGAAACAAAGACGCCAAGTCACACAGCCGCTTGTGATTTTTGGCGGAAGCTGTGCCCACTTCCGATACAAGACCGCAGGCAAGGTGCGAGAGATCGGACTGGGTGCGACACATACCCGCAGTCTGGCCGAAGCCCGCGAGGTTGCCGAGGCCATGCGAAAGGCCGTTGCCGCTGGCGCTGATCCTGCCCTGGTGATCCGCAAAGAAGAGCCGCAGGCACCCGGCAAGACGTTCGAGGAATGCGCTGCGGAGATGATCGAGGCCAAGCGCGCAGGCTGGAAGAACGCCAAACACGCGCAGCAATGGGCGAACACGCTGCGCGACTATGCCTTTCCCGTGATCGGCTCCAAGCTGCCCGCCGATGTGTCATTGGCTGATGTGAAGGCGATTTTGCTGCCGATGTGGGCAAGCAAGACGGTGACGGCGCTGCAGGTTCGAGGCCGCATTGAGGCCGTTCTGGACTACGCCGCCGTGCATGATCTGTGTGACGGCGCCCGAAACCCGGCACGCTGGAAAGGCACGCTCGACAAGGTTCTGCCCAGCCCGCGCAAGGCGGCGAACCGTGAACATCATGCCGCCGCGCCCTATGCCGATGTTCCCCGCGTCATGGCCGCGCTGTCGGAAAAGTCGCATGTTTCTGCACAGTGTTTGAAGTTCACCATCCTGGCCGTGGGTGGCACGCGCCAGAAGCTCTCGATGCTGGCCAGCGTGACCAATCAGGGCAAGGCGCGCTGGATGATCATCGACGGGGCGTTCAATCACGAG